>Ga0179593_1818436_pt1 | contig 23794 bp, 19 predicted proteins | sample CZODoug2_1_08_16_FD_185931 | JGI IMG/M metagenome (GOLD analysis project Ga0179593, IMG submission 185931) | Vadose zone soil fungal communities from Angelo Coast Range Reserve, California, USA - CZODoug2_1_08_16fungal (PacBio error correction) | ecosystem: Environmental > Terrestrial > Soil >... | reverse complement strand
ACTCCCTTCCCTTTTCCTCTTCACACCATCTTTCTTACTTGTACCATTGGCCGTTCCCAAGTCCCCACGACTTTCTTTCAAGCTGAGCCCGCGGAGAACCAACTTCTGACAGGTTGAGTCCACGTTTCTCTCTTCAACTCGTTACAACTTCTTTTACTCCTGCTCCCCCTCTTTTTCCCTTCTATTTGGTGGAGACCGTTAGAGAACTCCCCCGCAGCTTGTCTTTCTTTTATTCTTCAGCTTCTTGCTTGGTTTTTTCTGGTGGACTCCCGAGCCCCAACTCTCCCAGCCGCCTATTCTGCTACGGTCTTATATCGAGCACCCCTTCGTTCTCCACCCTCCCCCCCCCCATTTCATACTTCTTTTTGGCTTTTTCCCTCTTTTTGGGTTTTTTTTCCCCTCCTCCCCTTTCTTTTCAGGCCGTTGTGTTGCAAACTGAGTTATCAAAAACTTGAGCTCCCTGACGGCTTTTCTCTTTTTTTGTCAATTTTGAGATCACCTGAAAGCAGCCATTGCTTTTCCCCGTTTCCTGCGTCTTTACTTTTTCAGCCGAAAAGAACGTTCTTCCTGCGCAGAAAAAAATTTGCTGCCCGTCCGTGAACTCTCAGCGCTAAGACCGTCCGGTGTATTGTGAAGTTTTAGAGTGTTGTGCATAACTGATACCCCTCTTTTGCGTTAGGTATTCATCTCATTCATTCCCAATGCCTGGCCGGTTCACTTCGGTCCTCGACTCTTTCTGTGTCTCCTCAGATAGATCCCCAAGTTCAATACCCTTTCATTCATGTCATTTCCAAGAGAGAAAATCCCCATTAGGAGTCAGGTTCTCGATTTCCCCAATCTATTTTCCGCTTCCCCCTTAGTCGATCTTTCCCCCTCCGAAGGGTCTTTGAGTGTTTCCCTTCAACCTCGGTTACGCTCTTCCAGTAGTCCCTGCAGCCCCATCCTTCCGAACCCAACACCCCTGTTCTCCCCACTTTTCCCCTCTGTTGTGACCCTAAGGCTGGACTGGGACGGCCAACAGCCCCTTTCCCCTCCTTTCTGTGCCCTCTACATTTGACACATTCTGTCATCCAGAGTACTTTTCCACCCATCCACCAGCACGACCGAATCCACCTTTTTCCCACTTTTCCCCGTGAAAGGTTGTCCCCTCTTTCGATCTGACTTTCCTCTGTCGTTCCAGATCGCGTCATATGATATACTTTGAAGCACCCAGATTTGCTCCAGTGAACCCTCCCTTCCTTTGTTCTGCTCTTCATCACGTTCTTTCCTTCCTTCTCTACGTGTCCCCCCCTACTTTACCCCCCCCTAGCCCTCCCTTTTATCGTCCGGCAAGAAGGAGAACCCCCGTCGTCTTTATCCCCCCCCTCCACCCCCCCCCCTGGTCTTCGCCGGTCTTTTTTCTCCTCCAGGACCTCCCACAGTCCAAAGTTTTCTTTTTCTCTTTGTTCTCCCCCTCCCTTTTGCTTCACCCCCCTTTCCTCCATTTTGTTAGAGACGAATCTTGCCTCCTCGGGATTGTTTCTTTGTTCGTTACTCCCCTGAATATGCTTTCCGAGTCCAACCCTTCCATTCTTCCTTGGAGTTCTTGAACATGCCCAGGTAGGCATTAACTGTTTATGCTACTGTGACTCCCTCGATTATGTACTCTCGTGCGTGTTTTTTTTCTTTTCGTTCGTTCAATCAAAGATTCGAGATACATAGAAACCTCTTTTTGCTTTTTTACGGTGGAGACTGGGAAATAATTCTTCAGTTTTTCCCTTCTTTCCCTGTTCGGATCTTTTAGGTTGCGTCAGGGCTTTCCTTCCCCAATGAATTGTTTCAAAAACTTTAGTTACCAGGATGCTTTGATTTTTTTCCCCTTCCCCCTCATTTTCCCCGCCCTGCCCCGAACGCCCTCTCTGGCGTAGTCGCTCTGTCCCCTTTCACAGCCCATATTTTTTCTTTTTCCGTGTCTCTGGGAGGCTAACAGGGCCAGACAAAAGTATTTGCCCCTCCCCCCCGAATCAGCTTCTTTAGGGCCCCCTTCTCCAACCCCCTCTAATCTTCATTCCCCCAAGTAGACGTGAAAAAGTCGCCCTGTCATTCCCGAGAGTCTTCCACCGATTTTTGAAAAGTGGAAGGCCACATCATTCGCGCTATTAAGTCCCTTTCTCCCAGAGTCTTTCCTGATGGTTCCCCGGTTTCTTTTCGAGCATTTCCGGTTTCTTAGCGTACTCCTTCTCCTGCCACCAATATCTTGCCATAGCAAACTCCCTTCCGTCCCAAAGTCACTTGCCCCTTTTTGCTCGCCCCCGGTGTGAATCCCCCTTCCTTGGCACCCCACACCAATCCTTTTGACCCCTTCCCCTTCTGTCAGATGAGATTGGAGGATTTCTCTCTTTTTCCCACCCCGTTTGAGTCCCTAAAATCTTCTCTTTTCCGCCTGTTTTTGCGGTTTTACCTTTTTTTCCAATCTTTTGATGGTTCCCCTTCGTCGAGAGCGCGACGGCAGTTGTATTTGTCGACTGGTTGACATTTGGGATGCTCGGATATTCTTTTGGCGCCTTCACCGTTCCTTGATACCGCTGCAAACACTATCTGCTCAGTCCCAGCATTATGGATGTCCTCGGGTTTATCGCTTTTGAAGGGTCAATCTTACTTGATGGAAAACCCCCTTGCCAGCTTTGTTATCCCTTTCCCGTGCTTCTTAGTGACCTTTTCAAACTTTTCGTCGGGGCATTTCGATGGCGCAAACGGCCTGATCCACTCCCTTGCCTAAGCTCCCCCCTCTTTCGCCGGGCCCCCCTACTTTTTTTCCCTGTTTCCAGCTTTCCTTCAACATCTGGTGCAGCGCATCTTTGAACTCTTTGAATGTAAGTCACGCTCGCTCCCCCTCTTTAAAGGCTTTGTTCTTTGTAGGGAAAGGGCTTGATGGTTGTCAGGCCCGCCATGGTTGAGCGCCCTTTTTTAACTCCCTTTGCGCAATTGTCTCTCCCGGACCCCTACTTGACATTCTCTTAAAGGCCACTTGATACGGTCCCTTAGGTCGTCCCCCTCGCGGGCCCAGGGGTCACTTAGGCACCCCTTCCGAGGGGCCTGATTTCTCCTTTTTTTTCCCCCTGGCGCATTCTTTGAGAATCGACACCCCAAGATCTTTTTGATATGACCCCCCCCAAGACACAGCCCCCGAGATCTTCCTTTTTTCCTATTATCAGTAGAGACAACCCCCCCCTGCTTGAAGGACCACTTTTTTCCTTGAACTTCTCCATGCTTTCATTAAAAGTACGTGCTTCCATTTTTTTTCGATATTTTTCTCCGCGTAATTTTCCTTTCCTTAACACGTAACATTATGTCGGCCATAAACTTCTTAGCCCCCGTGCGACCCCGCCTCCTGGATTTTATTCTTCGATCCTGTCCCCATTAACGTTCTTGAGCGCTCCTTTTTACAAATCTTTCGCCGCCTCCTTTGGACTGAACTTCATTTTCGTTACTCCGGTTTCCTCAGCTTTTATTGAATGGTGTTTCTTTTTTCCCCTCAACCTTGGAGATAGACGGCGCGCTGTCCCCACCTCTGTTTGCGGTTCTTTTCGCTTATTTCCCTCTTTGTCATATATAACTCTATACGGCGGTTTCTTTCCTGTTCCCTGTCGAGGTTTAATACTGTTTGCAGCCCAATTGAGTGCAACTATCTTCCTTCCTCAACTGACTCGCCTCTCCCCCCCTGTTTTAGAGTTTCAGCCGTGCTTCTCTTTCAGATGAGTGAATTTTCCCCCGGTCACTGAATATTTTTCCCCCCCCTTGATTATTTTCTTTAGTCTGATGACCCTCTTTTTTGACACTAGGTTCAACGGTAGATTCGAGCGGCCCCCCCATCCTTCTGTCCTGTTGGGTCCTTATGGAACTTGTTTGCCCCAAATTTTCTTTCCATTTTATTGTTTTTTCTATCGGCTTTTGACCTTCCCGGCAATTCCCCCCTCCCTCTCTGATGGAGAGCCGAATTTTCTTTGACAAACCAAGACCCGGCGTCCCTATCAGATTCTTTCTATGCTGAGTCCTTCTTCACGCATCGTTTGGGCTTTGTATCATGGTATGACCTCTGTTCCCCCCTCGCGGCCAGCATTTTTCGCCTTTTCGCTTGACTAAGGCAGGAAGGATATGAGTCCTACTCCTGAGACTTTCTCTATCGGACGTCTTTCGTCTCCCCTGCTCCTAGAACGTTGCTAGACACGGCCACGTTTTTTCCTTGCGTTTCACGGACCGTTTCCGTTTTTTTTTTTCTGCATAGCCGAGGTACTTTCCTTTTTCCTGACCAAACGGTCCTCCGCCTCCCTCCAACGTTTCTGATGATTGTTTTCTCCTTCTCCCCCATTGCCCAGTTGTTTCATTTCTCCTGCGTTTTTCTTATCCCCCTGTTCCAACCGGGGCCGATGTCGGCGGTCACCCCTGGCTAGCAGGCCCGCAGCTTCTTTTTTTTGTTTTTCTAGAGTCCCGCGACGTAGGCCTTTTTAGCACCCTTCCCCGGTTCTTCTTTTACAGTCTTTTTCTCCTTGGTGAGTCGGAGGGAACTTGCCACCTTTCTTTTTTTTTTTTTTTTGGTTTCTGTGTTTTGCCTTATAGCCCCAGAAACAATTTTTACTTCTCTTGTCCCCCGGCAGTTAAGACAGCGTCTTATTCTAGGAAGGACAGCATATTTTGACCCTTTTTCCCCCCTCCCTAAGTATCATCTCCCAAATTTGTGTCCTTTCGACTTGTCGTGTATGTTTCTCCTGATGGTACATTTTAGGGGTGGACCTGTAAAGTTTCTAAAATCCTCAATGCCGGATTTTTCTCCCGGCTACTTTCCATCCCTCTTCTTTTTGTTGAGAGAGAGAAAAGATGCTGCCAGAAGTATTTCGAAGCCTTTTTCCAGTTTAGCCTACACGCTCTTCCTTTTTTTTCCCACTTTTGCCAGCTACCCAGTAGACGGGTGCTAGGGGAACGCTCCCCCGCGGATGACTTATTTTCCGTCACTATTGATATTATTCGCGTTCCACTCTTCTTCGTCCAATGTATGCCTCCGGTTTGAAAGGCACATATATTTTTTTTTTCCTCGAGTCCCCAACTTTTTGTGTAGTTTATCACGTATTACTGCATGCGTGTTTCCCCGCCTTGTTACCTATCACTCGCACAACTCCCACTTTCCCTTCAGGTGCAACCGTCCAAGTTGCTCGCTTTACCCTGTCCCCCCACTGCAAATAGGTCTGCTCGTCTTCCTTGAATATCCCGGGGTTACGAATGGTTTTTGAACTATTTTCTTACCCACAAAACTTCCCCCCTCGACTTGTTAACCTCCCGGTTTTTTTTACAGACTTTCTTTGGTTCTCCCTACTAAGTCAGCCATATGCTACTAGACGGCGTGGGTGCCCGGGTTTCGTGGTTTTTCTTTTTCTCCCCCTGAAACTTTATCTTCTTCTTGAGCCTAGCAGGCCACGACGGACTTCACAGTGCCTTTAATCTCTTTCCGTCGTCTCTTCAGAGTGTACGCTCCCCCCCTTTTTTCCTCCCTCCTCTTTTTTTACCGTTATTAATTCCTTCCACCTCACCTAATCCTTCGGTTCAATTTTTAGCCTTCAGCTGCCTTCTCGAGGATAGATCCAGGAAGTAGACCCCCTTTTGCTGCATACCCAAACATTCCTTCCCCCCTTCAGAACTCCCCTAGGAGTCAGTTATGATGCTTTCCCCCACTGACGATGTTTTTTTTCCGGATCGCTCCTTCTTGAGTGGTTCACCCCCCCACATTGCCGGTTATTCACACCTTCCCTTCCCCCGCCCCCGCATCTCGGGCTCCCAACGCCCCAATGCATCAACGCACCGTTTTTTTCCCCGTCTAGGCTGGATTCCCCCCCCACGACAACCCCCCTTAAGGATTGTGCCTTTTCACCTCTCACCCACCCACTACGTGGCCTCCCACTCACAGACGTTAAGGAAGACCGACTCCCTTTTTTCTAAGCCCCTTCCTCCCGTAACCAGCTCATAGATCCGTTTATCTGCCCTCTTTGGGCGGTCCAGCTGCTCGTTCCCGTCGGGTCTTTATCCTCATGCTTTGCTGCCAAAGCCACCTCTCCGGCTTTGTTACGATCTTTCTAGGCTATCTGATTGATTGAAGCGTGACATGACCCTTCAATCGTCGCCCTCCCGTTTTTCGGGCTTTACCCTGTCAAGAGTTAGATTTCCGCTCCCCTCTGTGTGTTCACCATCCCCCCCCTAGGTCGGCGCTCTGATTTGAAGCCCGTCGGTACCCCCCCCAACTTCGTTTCCTTTCGCGTCTTTTGTCCCTTTAACCTTCCTCTTGGGATGCCTTCGCTTACAGATTCCATGGTGCGCCGATCTGTGACCTCCTCGGCGTCCCCTTTTGCGCCTGTCTGTTTGTCATAGGGGTTCCTCTTCAGCCTGAAAGGATTCTTTTTGTCCTCCGACATTTGAAGGTCCAAGTTTATGGCAGCGGTTTCCGCGCTTGGTTGTTTCCCCTTTCCCCTTTTACTGTGATCTTTCTATTCCTTCCGAGTTAGGAATGCTCTCGTTGGTGTGCGTTCCATATTCTTGTTCCTTCCCAAAGAAATTCGGCGAGTCCTAGAAGCGACTTCCAGCTTTTCCTAGAATGTTTCTCCCTCTTTCACTAAGTAGTCGTCTGCAATATTGCGTATCCTGTTCTTTTTTTCCTTTGGTTCTTTTTTAAACGCTTCAAACGTTTGTTTATTTAACCTGCGCTCCCCCATCCTCCCCGTTGCCCCCCCCTTTCCCTCTTTCCAGTCCTCTCCCAGCATTTCCGTCTTAGCCGGTTTCTCTGACCCCTTTTTATATCTCTCCCCTTTTTTTTGTTCCCGTCAGCGAGCTGCGTTCTTTCCCCCAGGGACTTGTACTCTCATCCCGTTTTTATTTTTTTTTTTCCGCTATTTGCCCATACATAGAGAATCGGAAGTCCCCCGTTCCTTCCCCTCACTTTCCTTGTCGTCATATGACAACTTCCTTTCCAAAGCTTTTTCCCCCGCTGCCGTACAGCGATACACGAGGTACTGTCGCCAGGTTCTTTTTCTTGTCTTGGGGTCTTCCTCTTCACGTTTCGCCAAGAAATCTCCATAGACAACAGCACATTTTCCCATTCTGAACCCGTGCCCAAGTCGCTCGACTCTCCTCTTTGAACCCCTGGTGTGACTACCCCCTCACCCCCAATCTCTTCTTTTTGCTCTACCCCCACTTAAGTAAATTGCCCCAAAGGTCAAGAGCGAGCGCTTCTTATTCACTGTTGCTCGAATCCTATGATATGTCCTAGTGGGCGTCCTTTTTCAATAGAGCGGATTTGTGTTTTTACCATGACCTTTCTCCCCCCGTTTTCCTAGCTTCTCCGTCACCTTGATGGCACATTGATTGTTCGACCTTTGTTAACGTTTCTGGTAACTCTTCTTTTCGTTTCTCCCCCCCGGTCTTACCCGCCACCGCCAGGCGCCAAGCCCCTTACTACCAGCAACCTGGCCCTCCATCGTCTCGGCATTTTTCGTAACGCCTCTCTTCACCCGCGCTTTCCCTGGACCCTTTTTTCACTCTTGTCCTACCCGTGAATTCTGTTTCCACGTCTTGGTCCTCGCTATTCGGGCGCCAAATCCTCTGGTTCGATAAGAGACCCCCTTCCCTTTTCCTACTTCTCGGCACCCCCCTTCCTTTTTTCTTGGTAAGGACCCAGCAGCCTCACAGATTTCCCCCGAACAAACACCTCGACTTTTTCTCCCTCTCCAGTCGCTCGCGGTGCACTGCTGCTGTGCTTCTGACAGGGCCCTTTTTTCTTTTTTCACCTTTTTCGATGCGAGGCACTGTTTCCCTAACACCCTTTTTTTTTCAACAGCGTTTCCTAGAGCTTTCTCCCTCAACCCCCCCTTGACCTATCCCGTTTCTACGGTCCTTTGCAGCCCGTTCGTGAATGGATCCCAGTAGGCAACACCTTCCCTTCTGGGGGGGGGGGTTGCCCCCGGACTTTCTCTTCTTATTTCGTAACTTCTTCGTGACTCCCCTCCCCCCCCGTTTACTAGGCAACAAACTTCACACGCACGAGAGTCATTCCTCTCCAGGGGCTTACTGTGATCCCTTCTGACAGCCCACCGCTGGTTCCCTGGCCGAACATTCCCACTTTTTCCTCTTCCCCCATCACAGACGTTTCCAGTATGTCTTGTCGCAGAAGCGTCTTCCGGGCTGACCAAGGACACCCTCTGCTTCCCCCCCCCCCGCGCCTTGCCAACAGATTTTTTAGTCGTATCGTCTTTACCATTTCTCCCCTTTTAAAGGACTTCCTCTCTAGACGTTAAGTGGTTTTTGACAACAGAAATTTCCCTTCCCTTTTCCTTTTTCCTTTCGATCCGGGCTTCCGGCTAAACCGAACACGTGCTTGGACCCCCTTCTTTTCCCGGTTGGTGATTCACCAAAGAGTGAGATGAGAATGTTCGAGGGAACCGTTAAAGTGAACTTCAACCTTCTGGGCGCTATTTCAGTTTCCTTTGTCCCCCTTCAGTATCCTTCCGAGATTTCTGCTAACCCTCTTGCAATTTCCCAACGCCTTTTTTTTTCGGTTCATGTGCCCAATTTATTTTTCTTCCAACCTATAGGAGCTTCTCTGGCCCTTGGACCCATGATCAGGTCAGCCAAGGCTCTTATATGTTTTTACCTTTTTTACTTCAAGTGTAACTGGGGAAGCCGGCTAAAAGGCGAGTCATTTTTCTTTCGTCTCCATATACTGCCAACATCACCTTACTTCGCCGTCTTGTGATGGAGACATTTCTTTTTGATGACCAGACATCTGGGGAACGCTCAAGCCTTTCTTTTTTCAAACTCCCTTTTTGTGTTGGCCTCCCGTATGTCTAAGCCTTTGTCTTACAAACATTGGGTTCCCCCCCCTTCTCCTGGTTTTCGTTTTCTTTCCGGGGTACTGGTAGAGAACAGTCCAAGGGTTGAATGCTCCCCGCAGCCTCTCTTCTAGTCCTTTTTTCCCCCAGAACCTTACCCCCGCGGTCTTCATTATGGACCTCCCTCCCTGCGTTGTCCGCCCCTTATATGCTTCGAGACCCTCCAAGCATCAGTTTGATATACCCTACGGTTTCCTTCCCCTTTTCGTCCCCTTTCAAGATGTTGCTTCTGACTCTCTCACGTGCCCCCGGCAGGAAGTTAAGTTACTTTTTCCGAGATCCCCCTGAACTCTCCCCCCTATTAATTTCGGAGATCGTAATTATACCCGGCCTCGACCTTTTCCCTACGTGTTCCTTCTCTTAGATCACTCCTTTCCCGGCTTCCCCCAAAGTTTTTTCTGTAGTACTTCTTCAGGGCTGACCAAGGTACAGAAGCCACTTCCCTACAGCCCTTAAGCCAGTTTTTGATTATGGCCCGTTTCGCTCCCCCTTTGAAGAGGCCCCCTCCATTTGCTGGGGTTTTTTGCGGGCAAGCTCTATCAGTTTGGACTCCCTCAACTTCTGCCCCACATGGCTTCCTCCCGGCGGTACCCCCGGTTAGTCCACGGAAGACTGAGTCTCCTGCATGGTTTCCCTTGTGATCATTCAGAGCCGCGACTTCCTTTTTTGATCCGGAACGGCGCGCAGCGCGTGTTTTTTTGGACTCTTTTTTTTTTTAGAGTGTCCGGCCCCCATGGCCACAAAAGGCGGCACTACTCTTACCCCCCCCCCCTTCTGACCCCGGTTTCTTCACCCCCAAATTTCTTCCCTACTTTCTTCTGCACTTTGACGAGACCGCCTGGACTACCAGCGTTTCCCTTCCTCCAGTATCCTTTCCCTCGTCAGTGTAACTCTTGTCTCAGAGTTTACCTTACCACGAGCTTTTTTCCACTGCACCTTACCTCCAGCAAATCGGCCGCGTATCTATCCATTCATGGAGTTCCGGCCCCCCTTCTATCCTCCCCCGGGTCATCTCCCCCCCCAGGCCTTTACCTCCAAGGGTGACCCTAAAAATTAGTCAGCTCGACCCCTGCCTCTTTTCTTTCCTAATCCTTTTTTTTTTTTTTATCGCCTCCCTTCCAGAAGTTCATGTTTTCCGCTTCTCTTCCCCTTTTTTCTTTCCCCCCCCGATATACCCCTCATAGCGATGTACTAGTTTTGACGCTGAATCTTCGTATTGATTCACTTGTCCTTATGATTTTGTTACCCGTTGTTTTTTTTTTCCAAAACAATGATTGTAATCCAGGATACCTTCTCGTGCCCATTTGTGGTGCCAGACCTTCAAACAAGACTTTTTTGTAGGTTTTCGTACCCTCTTTTTGCGATTGTTTGACCGCAGGAAGACCCTTTTCTCGGTCGACCAAGCACACCCTTGACGATGAATCGTCGTCCCCATTCTCCCCTTCCAGTCTCGCTCGAATCTTCGGATCACCCCCCCAACCTATGCGCTCAATGTTGACTTTTCTTCTGGCGGTGTTCCCTCCCTTCGGTCAGTCCTTGTTTGAAACTTTAGTCCAAATATTTCCCTCGGATGTCTTCATGCGAGCCGGATTGGCAAATGGTTCGCCTCCCCACCTTCTGCTCTCTCTGAACGTTTGCTGCAGGCTGTATTGTCGTCCGGTGTCTTTGAACATAACACTTTTGTCGAGAGTACCCTCTTGTTTCTCCCCGTTGAAACCTCTTTTTTAAATATCGCCCCGCAAGTGCCATTATTTGCCTCTTCCTCCCTTTTTATAGCCCCTAATCCTTCTACGATTAATTTTCTTCATTTCGTGATTCGGATTCATCTCTTTCTTCCTGTTTCTCCCCCGTATCAGGCGTCTCCCCAAGAGTCTTTTTCTACCCTTCTCCCTTCAGTGTCATACTCCAACCTTCTTCTGCTTATACATTCGAGAACGTTTTTCTCGTCGGTTCTGATTCTCGAGACTTTTTTTTTGACACCCTTTCTCTCCTCCAAAGCTACTTCGTGGAGCATCCCCCGCTTATACGTCCCTGCCTGTTGCCGAACAACTAAACAGGTCCTACAGACCCCTGGACCCAGATGTTTATCAACCTTTCCTTTGACAAGTCCCTGCCCAGACTTGGATTTTTTCTCTCGACCAACGCTTTTTTTTTAGCATATGGTCCCCTTTTCCCCTTTTTCCCAAATCCTCCTCTAAAGGCCCGAAAAGACTTTCCCAGTTGGACAGTCTTCACGTCTCTTCCAAATCCCCCTCATAGATACCGTCTCCTCTTGGGCCCCCATAGTTGGCAGTTTTCCTATGCCTTCCTCCTGCTTTCCTAACCCCCCAGATTTTCTGCAACAGATCTTTTTCCAAGAAACCTCCGCCCTGGAGATGTGCTTTTTCCGATCTTCTCCCAACTCTTAATCGCATCTTATATCAGCGTGTCCCCCCTCATTTCACCATCTCCCTCCCCCCTGGTCGGCGTTTTCTCGAGGCAGGTAAAGGTTTCACCAGGTAGACCGTCTCTTTTCTTGCCCCACCACCCCCCCAGTCGGCGCCAGTTGACCCCTTGAGGTCTCCCGGGTCTTTCCCTCCTCTTCAGTCCACTTTGATCCTGATTTTAAACTTCTCTTTTTCCTTTTCTTTCTGATTCGACTTTACCGAGGATAAATGGTGCCGGTACGATCATCCCCCCGTTCGCGATCCCTTTTTCGCCTTTCTTCGTCTTTCCGTTTATTCCTCCTGAAAGGAACCTCTCTGCGATCTCTCCCTAGCCTCCTTCAGGCCGTCCGGTGTCAAGAGTGTTTCTCCTTTTTTTCCATTGTTCCCTTGTTTCTGCTAAATGTGATAACCCATAGCCACTGCGGTTCTTCTTCTTTTTTTTTCTGTCCTATTCGCCTTTTTTTGCGTTGATCTTATCATCTCCCATTTTTTTCATCTCAACTCTAGAACCTCGCCAGCGTGGAATTGCGTGCCTAATGTGCTCCTTTTCACTGACTCTCCCTACGGGACGTATGGCTTGGTCTCTTGGGTTCCTTCTCAACCCCCCCAATGAAACGATGTTTCACCAAAGTGTTACTTCCCCTTCTTTTGCCCAGTTACACAATCCATCTTACGTCCAGAAGACATGCCCCTTCAGTCTTTTGTCTCCTTCTTTTTCCCGACTCAATATCTGGCACCCAGATGTTTTTTAGTCGAAAGCTTTTTTTTGTATGTCCTCTTCCGGTCCCCCCTTTCCCTCCCCCCCCAAAGTATGTTTCCTCGAATCAGTTCTCATTTCAGTTTAGGGGATCCTTATTTCTCCCGCAAGCTTTCCACGGACCGCCCTGTTGAAAAACGTAGTTTCCGGTAGTTAATGGATCCTCCACAGATACTTTTTTCCCTGGAGTTCAATCACCTCCGCTTTCCCTCCCCTCATACCCGTGTACCTTCGAACAGTTTGCTGGTCACCGTTTTAGCCTGCTCCTGTCTTTTTCCCCATGGTAGGGATGACCGGTTTGTCTTTCCAACCGCCCCTGAATTATCTTTAACTAAACCTCACTTGTTCCCCGTTCACCTTCCAGTTAACAACTTGACGTATGCTCTATTCACTAGTGAAACTTTTTGTGCAATCATTGGAACCAACAAACTTCCGTCTCCTAGATTTCCCCCCCCTCCCTAACACACCGTCTGCCTCTGAGACCAGGAATTATTATTTTTTAATACTTAATTTCTTCCCCGATGCCCCCCTGCTATGAAGCCGTGGCGGGTATTTCTTTTTTCCAATCGGCCCTCCTTGGTGCTTTTTTCAGCCAAATGTCCTCGTAGAGAGCGATTGACGTCAGTGATTGGCACCTGGAATGGTCTGACTCTTTTTCTGGTCGTCCCAGGGGAGACGGCCGTGCAGTCCTCCCTCGAAAACCCCACCCCATCCTCCCCCTTTCGTCACTACCCGTTTCCCCCCCCCGTCTCATTGGTATCTGTTTTGACAGTTGCTGATGGGAAAGCGAAGATGTAGGCCAGATTTTCATGGCTGGCCTTCCCCCCTCCAAGTGCATTGACTACCGTGACTAGTGTCCACGGCGTCCGGGTCTGCTGATCTTGGTTCCACGGAGACACAAATGAATTCCTGCTAGATGACCCCTTCCCTTTCTCCTCCTCAAGAGTTCTCTTCCAAAAACACGGTGTGCGAGGGCCCCCTTGCTGCCTTCTCTCCCCTTAGCACTCTTCTTTGGCCGGGAAGGCATGGTTGTTGTAAACCCCTTCCTCCCGATTCGCTCCTTCCCTTTAAACCTCGGTTCATTTTGGAGAGTTCATCAGACCTGAACCTATCGGGGCCTTCCCTGAGTCAAGATAGGTTTGCATCCCTCGAGTGAACGCTTTCCCTTCCCCCAGCGTTTCTGCCTCCTAATTTCGCTCCGAATTTTTTGAGTGAATCGAACTTTGATCCGATTCTGAACCCCCCTCCCCCCGAGAGAATTCCCCGCCGGGGTTCTGGTTGAAAATCGCCCTCCCCCTTTCTTCCTTTCTATTCTCCCATCACGCTGCCGTCACGCCTGCCTTCTAATGTCTCTTTCTTCCTCCAGCTCCTCCTTTCCTTGGCTCCTACCGGTTCCCCACTATGCCTCTCTTGCTCCCCGATGGCTGCATCCTCGCGCCCCCTGGATAATATGTAAGCGAAGACCCTCGAGTCCCCAAATTCCCGGCTCCATTGGACGATCCTTTGCTTTTCGTTTCCATAATACGGAGAAGACCTAGGGTGGCCTGTTTTCAATCCCAAAGAGTGCGCGCCCTATCTCCTCCCGACTTCTGTGAAAAATGAAAGGCCCCGGCCCTGGCTGGCAGAGCATTTTTCAAGTATATCTCCTCTCGATATTCCGCATCTCGAACAGACAAGATTGTTCTCGGGCCCCTTGCCACTGTGGCTTTCAACCCGATGTACGTTCACAGAGATCTGGAGCCCCCTCTTTATCTCAGATGTTTATATCTGTAGATGGTGCCGTCCCTCCCCCTTACTGTAACCCTTTTCTTTTCTTTCGTAACTTCGTTCGTCGTCTTTTGATGTCGCCACTGGATGGAATGGAAACTATGCTCAAGATTTAGTAGCGCTTGTCCTTCCCCCCCTTTTTCTGGTCCCCCATGTTCCAGGTGTACTCCCCCTTGGGTCCTTTTCCCCCAAAACTCTGGTTTCACTTGCTTGCTGGCTTTAGTTGGTTTATAGGCGGGCTGGACAGTTTTCCCCTCCTGGTTCATCACCGGCAATTTGTTTTGACTTTTCCCCCACTCCCCCGCTTTCCCCCTCTTTCTCGCGTATCTTGACAACCCCCAGAACACACAAGAGCTCCTCTTTTGTGAAACCATTTCCCTTTTTTGGAAGTTTGTGGAGCCCCGCCTCCTTTTTTTATTCTCATCTTTTAGAAGGTCGAACTTTTTCGCTCCCCCGCAACCAGATTTGTTCTTCCCGCCCGATTCGCTTGAAATTCATTCTTTAGATGTGAAAACGTCCCCAGAAGAGAACCCCCCACCTCTCTCGGCGAGCGAACTTATTCAAAGCTCGCCCCTCTCGAACCCCCCCTACGTAGAGGCCTCTTCTTTTTTCCCCCTGCTCCTTTTTACGAGCAAGTTTTTTTTTTAGGCAAATAGTCAAGCGTTTCTTTTGCCCCCCCAGGTCCCCCACGAATACAGCCCCGGTCCGCCCCCCTATCTTCAAGCTTTTTTTTTCGACTCAACCGGACCATCCTGAAGTCTCCATACGGTCTTTCTTTTTTTTCCTGGACTCAAGGTGCCCCACCTTGCCCGTTCCGCTTTCCCCCCTTTCCAGGTCTCTTTGGTATTTGGCCCGGTTGTGTGAATCCTTAGTCAGTCTAGAGTTTGTCTCTTTTGAGACTGGACCGGACGAGTAGCGCTTCCCGTTGATTTTTGCCTTTTTTTGTAGAGTCCGGGAAACCCCGACACAAAGAACGGCATATTAGTGATAGTACCCCCCCTTTTGGTTACGGTCAAAAATATAGGCCCCCCTACAGGGATAGACTTTGAAGGACAGAATCTTTTTGTGCCTGTTTTCTCCTTTATCTCAATCTAGCTAAACACGGTCAGTTCCGATTGTATCGCGGTATTCAATATCCCTTTCTTTGGTAATTTCCGACCAAGGACCATAAACTTTCAGAACTGTCTCGGATTCACCCTTTGCCTTTTCTTTTTGTATTTTCTTTCTTATTCCTCATTTTTTTGCGCGAGAGACCAGCTCCTCGACGTATGTTGCCGCAATCCAGCTTATTAATTTTCTTCCCTTTGCTTCTTCCTTTCCTCGGACATGTCTTTTTTCTCTTTTCCCGCTTCTCCCCTCTTACACTTTGTGCGTCACCCAACGATTGACTTGAATGAGGGGAAAAGTTTCTCCACCTTTTCAATTGGTCCAAGCACTATATTTGGTGGTGTTAATCCCCCTTTCCCCCTTCCAGTTTCTTTGTAGGTACCACGTATAGGATGCAGTGCGTGTGTCGATTGTTGTTGCCCTTCCGCCGAACCTTCTTACGCCCAGCCACGGGAAAGCGCTACTCGCTCGTGTTTTTTTTTTTCAAAAAAACACCCCAAAACACCCCTTTTCCTCTTTTCCACCTCCCCCAAAACATGAAACACCATAGGTATGCTTGCCTTCCCTCTTGTCCCCCTCTGTCGGCCAAGTTTGTTTCTTGAGTAGGTCCACCTTTCTTTCCACTTTCCTTCCCGCGGCCTCGCCGCTTCACGGATTTTCCATGGTGCGGGCCACCCGTCCTTTCTGTCGGCACGTGCGAATCTGTGTCGTTCCCTTTGTTTTCCTTTTCCTTTTTAGCCCCAGAACGCTCTTCTATTGAGCAGAAAAAGACGTTGCTTCGACTTCAAGTCCTTTTTTTCCCGGAGCGTGCTCCTCTGTTCTTCTTCGTGTCAAGAGTGTCGAGGCCTGGTTGATTAACGAGTTTTTCATTAAGTGTTCTATTTTTAGTTTAAGTTAAATACTCATTCTCTCACTCCCTTACTGCTTAGTACCGACTTCCCCGCAAGCTGGCGTTGCTAAGCGAGACACCTTTAATGACTTCCCTGCTTCGTGCCTGTCTCAATCATGATCAAATTCCCCCCCGTCCTTTTTCAATCACCTTGTCCTTTTGTTTTTTTCCCAGGATTCGTTCGGAATGCTTGATTTTTCTGCTCTTGCCTTGAGAGTAGTCCACTCATGCCAGCACGCCTCGACCCCCCCCCCTTCCTGTCCGAAGCCCCCCTTTTTTCACCCCGTGTTTTTTCCATCCCTTGCGGGATACGGGACAAGGCCCCCAGCCCTCTTATGTTTTTTTTTCGGCTTGTCCTGTATGTCAGATTACTGGCTCCTCACAGCCCTCCGCCGAACATTCGAACTCCTCCCGGCCCCGTTTGTGACAGTTTTTCACAACGTAACCATAGATAGATCAATTCTCAGCTCCTCTTTCGTCCACCTCGTCATCTGCATATCCCGATACTTTGGAGCACCCCTCAGTGGCTTGGCACCAACAGTAGCTGCCCTTTACTTTTCATTCCTCTCTTCCTTCTGATCTTTAGAGTATATCCGGTGACAAAGACTTCCAATCGCGACACCTGCCTCGTTTCGTTATCGTTTTTCCAGGTTCGCAGGCGACATTCGATCGCTACTATTTTCTTTTTCTCTCACCCCTTTGTCCGGCTCCTCCAGTCTGATTTGAGCACCGGGATTACCCTCACACCTCCTCAGTCTTTGTTTTCCAAAATTACCCTCATCTCTGCTCGTTTTACAGATGCTGTTGGTGCGCGACTTAGAATTCAAGCCTCACTGTTTGGTTTTTCGTCGTCACGTGTTTGATGTCTACTGTCCCTTCACCTCTTTTCTCTCACCCTCATCCCCCTGCTCCCTTCAGAGTTCTTCGCGCCCTGGGCCTGCAAGTGTGGTCCAAGTTTCTCCTTTTTTGTGATCATCGAGGAGGACGCTCTCGTGCGTGTTTTTGTTTCACTCGCACTCTTCTTTTCTTGATCTTTTCATTCATCACTACGCGTCTTCCAGCCACACCTCTCCAGCTTGGCCTGGGTGGCATGCTGATCAGAAGTTCACCTTCTCTCAGCTTTCTGCTGGGTCGGAAGTGCCGAAGGTTCATATCTACACAAGGGAAACGTGTTTCCCCCCCCTTTTTCTTTCTGCGTCTCTGGCCATTTCCCCCCATCCCCTCCCGTTCCATGTCCCCCCCCGCTCTCTTCTCTCTCCAATACATTCACCGCTTATATGATAGGAACCACATCTTGTTTTCGCGCTTTTCTGCGTTTCTTATTTCCTTTTGACATACAACGTATGTTGCCGCTAGAATCGATCCTTTCATTTCTTGGCTCTTCTAACCCCTCCCTGAGAGAATGCCCCACGAGGTGCGCGAGACGCCGTTGAAACCTTCACGGTCGTCATTCTTTGCTCTCGTCGATCCTATTTACAACTCCCGTGAAATCTTTCCCCCTCTTTCCATCTTCCTTCCAGTCCGTCACAAGCGAAATTCGGACCTGTCGCCCAGTTGCTGGTACCTTCTTAGCCTTTCTTTTGGGTCCGATCTGGTATGGACTATTTCCTTCCTAATATCTTCCCATACCGCACAGCGTTCCCAAGTTTTCCCCAGTTCCACCGTAGCTCCCTCTCCCCCTTCCTTTGATGAAACGGTGTGACCATCATTGGAAACCACCCCTCTAAGTTCTTCCCCCCCAAGGACCCTATCGAGATGAGGTCCCTTTTGTCATAATGAACGGTGTTGTTGTTGAGTTCCCCCTCTCTGCTCCTTTTACCCTTTCTTTTCCCCCTCGGACGGATGGATTTGGTGTTGACCTTTCTTTTTCCACCCACATTCCATCGAGCGGGCAAGTTGAGGCCATGGGGATGGTTGACCTTTGGGTCCCCCCCCTCCTCTTTTTGTTTTTCCCCAGATTCTTGGCTTGCGACGGAACCCTTTTTCCCTCTCGACCCGCCGGCGCCCCCCTCCACCTGGGTAGGTCCCGGGTATCTTACTGTGGCGCGTATATGCGCCGCGATGACGTGCCCCGCTTCTCCCCCTCTCCCCGTTGAGGTGAGACGTACTTGTGTTACGTCAGCGGGAAATTATATATTTGGCTCCCCCATATTTTGCCCCCCATTTTAACCCTGCTATCTCGAGTCTTTCGGAAACATAACTGTTTTCTGTCTATACCCCTCCCTCTCCACTTTTCCCTACGGAACCAAATATGGGCTGGTGATCTGATGTTTCCCCCAGACAGGTTTAGCGGGCCTGTCCCTGAACGGGTCTTTTTTTCAACTGGCAGCATTCAGTGAGAGAAGAGCCTGGTAACTCACTTCTGAAACCAGCGTTCCGTTGTTTTATCAGCCCCTCTCGGGACATTTCGCCCTGAGCGTTAGTGTCTTCCGCGTTCCTTCGGGATCATTAGGCCACATTTCAAATGTGGAACTTCTTTCTTTTTTTCCTCGCGTTTGCTTAACTCTAATCCCTCTCCAGAAAGAAAGAGTGCCCACCTCTCCCTTTTTTCCCTTTGCAGTCTGGTTCCAGTAACCAATCCCTTTTGGCGGTCTCCAAGGCGAGACATCACCCTCCACTTCACCCGCTTGTTTCAGTCTGTCCTGGCATTTTCCCCCGATCTCCCTACTCCAGGGACCCGGCAACTATTTACTTACAATCAGGGGGCCGAAAAATTCTTTCTTTTTCTTCGCGCAAGGATAAATAGTTCGAAGAAGACAGTCGGCTTTAGTTTCCTCCCCCTTTTTTTCCCTTGCCAGCAGCCTTCTACGGCTGGCAGAGTTACGGGAGCTGGCTCAAATTCGACGGCGCGACTAGTTTTTGGTTTTGAGTCCAGTTGACGATCTCGGTTCAGGTGCTTGAAAAATGGCCCTCTCCCCCTCCCCCGCCAGGTGCCCGGGGAATTCTTTGGCACAATATCCCTCCAGCATATAACGTTGGATCTGACTCCTCTCTCCTCCCCTTGGGCTTTTCTACTGTTTTCAGACAATAGGGTTATATAATACGATTCGGGCGGCCTCTGAGACCTGTCACACACCACTTTTCAGCGTAGAGACCGGGTTTCTTTTTTGAGTTTCCTTTCACTTTTTCCTCCTGTGCAACCAACGCGTGATTCCTTTTTCGTCCCCTTATTTCCAGGAGTGGTCTCCATTTTCGGATCCTTATTATTTACAGACCCCCCCGCTAAAAGCAGGTAGACTTCGGCGGTCCAAAGCCCTCTTGTCCCTTTTTTGTCTCATACCTTTGATTTTAAAAACCCTTTCTTTTAAACTTTTCTTGATGTTTTAGTGTGCCTTTCTTTACATAGGCGGGCTGGGACTGTAATATTCCCCGGGCAATGCTCCACTACCCGAAGAATCCCCCTTCAGTAATACTTTTTTTCCAGCGGCCCCTTTCTCCTTGCGACAGACCTGTCCCATATTTTTCTTACTGGAGTTTTGCAAGAATACGTTTGCGTATTGCAGCGCACTCTTTGGATCTCGCTTCAACCGGCAAGATGGTAGCTTCCGCGAGCGTCCCTTGCTTCGAGGAGAGATGACACAATCCCAATCGTATTTGAGACGATTCTTCAACGCGGGCCTCGACCCCGCTCTTCACCTCCCCACTTTTTTCGGCGCCTGTATCACGATGAAGGTCCTGGACGTTTTAGAACGTCTTTTTCTCTCCTCTCGCCGAATCGTTTTTTTTTTCCCCCGTAAAGGAAACCTTCCCCTCTTCGGAGCAGATTGATTCTTTTCGCGACCCCACCCCCCCCCCCTGTGACCCCCAAGCTAGGACCTGGAGGGCTTTTATTTTCCTTTTTTTTTTTCCATACCCCCACCCCTGGTGGCCGATGTCGTTCTAACCCCTTTTTTTCCTCTACTTCGCAGAGAGGGTGAGGTGATTGGGAGGTGTCTAGTCAGAAGAGAGACTTTTTTGATACCTTCCCCCTGGACCAGCTTTATTAGCCCTTAACCGGGGATAGTGTGCGTCGGTTTGCAAACCCCACAATCGACACACCCCTCCCCGGCATTATCTACTGATTCCTACTGGTATTCTCCCTTTCACCCCACCGAAGGGCCGTTACCTTGATTCTTCTTCGACAGCCCGTTCCCAGCATCAGTACTAGTGCCGGCTCCCTCGTTCCCTTAGCGGGCCCCTAGAGATCGTCTGAGGGATTTCCTCTTGTGCCACACCGGGGACCTCCTCATCCCTGCCTCCTGCCAAATAATTATGTCTTTCTTCTCTCTCCGTTTTGTGGTTGAGACTTACTAGACGGAAAGAAGTATGTGCCCCTCGAATCCAGCTCTTTTTTCTTTTTCCTGTGGTCACCCCCCAGATATAGACATCATAGACCGATCTGGGGTCACTCATCCACACTCTGTTGACCCTGACTGTGAGGTCACATTGATCTATGATTGCTGGGCCCTTATGGTCTCCCAAATATCGAAGTAATAGGATGATCCCTTGGTAGGGACATATTTGGTTTCGTGGGGTTGTCTCGCGACAGTGCCAGCTTTGTAGGTCCCAGTACGTTGGTCGATTGTTGGGGTGGGGGTGTGGCAGGGGGCCTACGAACATATCCCCTTCCCCCTCCCTTGAAGCGACCGCTTCTGTCCCGGTCTAGAACAGGATTTTCTCTTCTTTTCTCACACATCCCCCCACCCTTCCTTGCCTTTTTTCCTTTGACTACCCTTGGTACTCGAAAGCTTCTGCTGAGTATCACCCAACTGTGCTCAGCTGCCGGATCCTCTTTTTTCCATTGGTCATGGTCTTTCCCACCTACAGTCCCCCAATCTGCTCGTTGAACGTTGGCTGATTCTCTTGTCTGTTCTTCTTTTATTTTGGTCTGCCTGACCAAGCACGCCTTCAAAGACGTTGATGAAGCCAAGGAGGTACCCGAAGACGGCTAACGGGAAAGGTTGTATGCGTTGTCAGTTTAGTGTAGATGTGTGCCATTCGATCTGCCGATTACGACCTAGGTTCGGCTGTCATCATTCACTAGGTTCAAAGGTCCCTGATTTATTTTAGGTAAGAAGCAGCCCCACCCGCATTCTTGTTGTTAGTTCAGAGACTCCCTACTTTGAACGACCGTCCCTCGGAAAGCCTCACAAACCTTTCGTGAAAGGAAAACAAGCGCTGAGCCTGAAAAATGAGGCGAGGTATGATGCCCCTAAATCCCTCTTTGCGTTCTTTTTTTTTGTCACACATGGTTAGCTCTCCATCGACCCTGCAGTTTTCTAACCCCCCTTGGGTTTAGCGTCCTGCCCGCGCCTATCTGACCCCACACTCCCCTTGCCAATTTTGGCACCAGATGTTTTCCACCCCGGATACCTCCTGGACCAGGCAACAGCCCTTCCCGGATTTGGATTCTAGCATTTATGACCTGATTGAGCAAGGGTCTGTCCCTGCTCCAAGACCTAGAAGACCTCAACGGAAGAAGGTACCTTGTTGGACAGTTTTTTTTGTCCAAAGTCCCATCATGAATATCCCTTTTTTCTCCGCGCCGCTGAGGTAGAGCTGCGTCTGTCCATCCGTAGGGGACTCCCCCTATGGCTTCCACATTTTAAATCCGTCCTGACCCCTCCAGGGTTGCGATCTTTCCGAATCATCTAGGTTTTTTCCTACGATACCCCAAGCTCACCCTCGCGCCCCCCTCCACCGCGTCTTCTTTCTCGTCCAGTTTCCCTGCATAGAAAGTAGCTCGTCTTATCGGTACTTTTCCCCCACAACCATTCCCACCCTTTCCCGGTCGTATGCTTTGACTGCCTTGCTTTAGCCAACATAGTCAGTCCCCCTTATTCACCTTGCGTTGTCCACACCGATAAACTCCTCTGGTTCTCTTATCTCCACTTTTTGACTCTAGCCGAATGCAGCCTTTTTTTTTAGACGACGAGTACCTTAGGACCCATGGTTTTTCCGGAATAGGTTGTTCCGTTTTTCAGCAAACGGAACGCTCCCCGTTTCCCCCCGAAGAAGCATCCCCTTCACGAGTTGAATGGCAGCTGTTAGAGAATGGACCCAAACCTCCCTGAAATGAGAGTGGGAGGCTTGATAACCATTTGCACCTCCGAGGATCGAGGTTTCTATCGTGAGTGTTCGTTTTTCCTCGCCTCTTAACGATTCTCCGCTTCATAAAAACGATGTCCCCTCCGCAAATTAGACCCGGCTACCCCTTCCAGCTCGGGGTAAGACTCATATCCCTAAGTCTATCTGCCCTCCTCTATCTTGAACGTATCAGGGCCGGTTCTAATTCCATTTTATAGGGGTCCCCGTATGATGATCTCCCCAATCGCTGTTTCAAAACTGTTAGGTAACCTTTGCTCTCTATGGGTTTCCCCCCCATTTTCCACCCATCCAGCGCCCCCAGTTTAACAGACCCAAGAAGGTTCCCCCCCTTTCTTCCCCCCCGAGGGTCACCCAGTCACCTAAGGACAATATTCGCGTCGTTCCCTTCCGCCAATATTTTCAGGCTTCATCAAGTCTACCCCTTTTGAAGTAATACGAAGCTTAAGGTTATGGATTACTGGGCCTGTCCTTAAAGCCCGTGGCACGCCCTCAGAAGCTAGTACCAAGTTTTTTTTTCCTTCAACAAACTTCCGAACGTAGGAAAAGGCCTTGTTATTTCCCGTTCCCCCTTTAAAAACGATTGACGTGAAAGAGTTTCCATGGGACATCGGAGGCGTCGACCTATCTAGACCCCCGGAACCGCCCAAAAGCAGTCCAACTCTTAGGAAAGGTCGGCGAACAGGTGGGATTGAGTGTTTCTCCTTTGTAGGGCCCCGGGCCTTGGGTGGGTGGTTTCGTTTTTTTTTAGATGCGGGTGAGCTTGATCTTTGCCGGGGCCGCCAGAATCTCGGGCCCCTCCCTCACCCTTCGGCCCAAATTATCCCCCGGGCATACCCTCGAGTGGGACCCACTCCATTTTGAAGCGCGAAGTCTGCATTTTTTTCCCTACTTCACCCTAGGGGAAATTGTGTTGGCGAATTCACACCAGAAGAGCCCCAGATTTCAGCCCCCGGGGAACCCACTCTCCAGTGAACGATCGCGATTTGGAACTCCTACTTTTCCCTTTTCCCCCCCTACCGGGGTGGTTTTTTTCGGCTCTTCTTTTCCCCTCTCTCTCTGACCAGTTGGTTTTCCTTGGGGTAAATCGTCATGCGGAAACCTCTGGGAGTCCCCTTCATTGAGAGCCGCGTACCCCGGCAAGTTCTTCCACCTAGACCCCGCGCTCGTTGGCTATGAAAGATTTTTTTTCCTTTTGCTCTGGCCTCTCTCCCCTATCTCCACTACCGCCCTTTGCAGTCACTACGGTGCTCAACCTTTGTGTTCTCGGTTTAGCGCTTTTGTTTTCAGCGTATATGTCTTCTATGATGGAAGCCACCTTTTTTCAAGGGAATCCCCCGGTTAACCTTTGCTTTCTCAACTTAATATTTTGGCCCCCTAGGGTGTAGCGTAAGTTCCTCTGATCACCCATTGGGTTTCCCCGCTCCAGAGCCCAATAACTGAATAGCTCTCCTTCGAGCGTTTTTTTTTACTTCCTTCCCGCCCCCTCCTTTTCTTCTCTGAAACAACCCCTAGGTGTAGTCATTTTCCTTTTGACATGCAGTACGCGACGGCTCCCTAGCGACCGTGCTGGCTGCATGTGCCGGGAAAGGGGTATTTTTTTTTTGCTTTTTGCGCATCCTCTACACTTTTGGAAACAGTACTTTTCCTCCTCACTTAAATTCTCTACCAGGCCTTCGGTTCCCGATAGGCTTGCAGATGTTTCCCCTTTCTGATCTCGCCCCCCGGCCCAACTGCGAGGTCTGCCTTTTTTAACCCCTGATCAGAAACCTTACTCTTCTCTATGAACATCACACGCACGATCCGCCTCTCCCGCCGGACCTCCTTTAACACCCCCTCTTAGGGTCGCAAAGGATTG
>Ga0179593_1550337_pt1 | contig 23794 bp, 34 predicted proteins | sample CZODoug2_1_08_16_FD_185931 | JGI IMG/M metagenome (GOLD analysis project Ga0179593, IMG submission 185931) | Vadose zone soil fungal communities from Angelo Coast Range Reserve, California, USA - CZODoug2_1_08_16fungal (PacBio error correction) | ecosystem: Environmental > Terrestrial > Soil >... | reverse complement strand
TGCACTTTCGTCGCCCCTTTCTCTGGAACGAACGGCGGTCGTTCTAGTGCGTCCCTCACCGGCCGACACCCGCGTTCCTAACAGCCTTTTTTCCCCCCTTTTTCCCCTCCTCCGCGGAACCGCACGTCTAAGATTGAGTTTCACGATTCTTTCAAACTTACACCTAGTTTTCCCCCACTTGTACCCGAGCAGCCTTTCCGTTCCGTTCAAACTTCCCCTCTCCCCGGCACCTGCTGCCCGGACGCTTACCTGGTCCCCCAAGGCACGTCGCCGGTTTGTTGTTACTTTTGCCCCATCCTTTCCTCCCCCCATCTCTCTTTTTCCTTTTGTTTTAGAGAGATGTTTCTTTTTTTGAGGGGCACCTTTTTGAATTGCCCTTCCCCCCCAACCTCCTGGGTTGGTAAGGACCCTTTTTGTTTACCTTGTCAGAAGTGTTCCCCCTCTGGGGCTGGCCCCCCCGGTCCACTGCCCGGTCCCCGGCCATTGCTTCTTTTTCAAGGTTTTTGTTGCCCGCTTTTCTATATTTGAAGCTTTTTCAACTGGCCATCCCAGTCTGGTTCCTTTTCGGTTTCAGTTTCTGTCCCCACCTTCTGACCTCTGGTTTTCCTCCAGTTCCCCTCTTTCCTGGCGCCCCCCTTCCTTGCCCCCCCTGCAGTAGTTAGGTTACCTCTGTTACAATCTCCTTTCCGGGGACGAAACAAAAGTTTGCCCCCTTTTTTTTTCAAAGATTCTTATTCTTCTTCCTGGGATTCTTTAGTTTTACCGTACAGTGCCGATTAACGCCACTGCCTCTGCACCCCCTCGCCCCCCAGGCGGCCGCGACCCCGTTTTCTTCTTCTTTTTCCCTTTTTTTATTGGGAACAACGCCGTCTTAGGAAATTTCCACAGTCCAGAGTTTTGTATGGTTGTTATTCGGAGCACCCACCTCCCCTGATACTTTCTCCCCGTGTATACTATTAACACCTCTGCCCCCTAAGCATTGGGAATCCCCGGTGAGCCTAAAACACTCCTTTTTTTTTTCCTTAAAGAATTTGCGGTTTCCAGGCCCCTTCTCATCTCCGGGATTGCAAAAAGTGCAGTTTCATTTTCCCCCCCCTTTTTTTTCATGCCCTAGCTTACCAATTGTTATAACTTTATTTTTCTGTTCTTTTCCTGGGAGAAAAATGCCGTATGTGTAAAGGAACCACATCGCGCCTTTCTCCAGGCCCCAATCTCCCCACCAGACAAACATTTGGCTTTTCTTATGGGGTATCTGTCGTCTTTTTAGATGATCAGCCGGTCCTTTTGCTTTTGGCACGGGCATTGACCTTTCCCCCCTTTTCCCTAGTGACTTGCCCCCCCTTGTTCTGGCCCAATTCGATTCCCTTTTTTTTTTACCGATGCGTTGGCAGTCTTACTCGACGACCCCGTCGAGGGACGGCCCCCATGCTGATTTTTTTTTGACGTTGAGAGTCTTCATTCCCCCCCCCTCCTTTGCGATGCCACATTCCGCATTTTGTTCCCCTGAGTATTGTAGACGGTCCCCTTTTTCGGCAGCAAGTGGTACGTTCTTTGCAGCGTCCCCCGAATTGGTCCCCAACGATCTTCCTTTTTTGACCGTGTCCCTAGGTCCCCCGTTTTTTTTAATTTACTGAACGTTGAGGACCGCCCCCCCCTTTTTTCATAGTTGGGTTCATAATTTATTCCCTTTTTTTAAGAGGTCCAGCATTATTCTTTTTTTTTCCTCTTGGTTTTTTTCCCGGGTCCTAAAGCCGAGTTCTCACCTCAATTCTTGACTGGATAATTTTTTTACCCATTGTGTAATTGTGCTCTTTCCACCCCAACTTTTTGTAAGACAGTTGCCCTTTCTAGCAGCAGCGAACACTCTTCTAAAATGGGTCTAGCCATGTCCCCCTCGTCTTCGCTGCTTTCCTATTTTTTATGGGCCCCCCGAATGCCTTTGTGCACTGTGCTCGACGCCGGCTGTCGTTGAACCCCCAGCTTTTTTTTAGTAACCTCCTTTCTAGCATTGGGGAGCTGGTATTACTTTAGGAGTTACCTTCCCTCCGCAAAAAGGATGATTGTTTCCTCCCCCCCCCCCGCCTGGGAGTGCTTGGCAGCGACCCCCTTTTTGGAAGAGCCGGCCCCCACCCCACACTCCTTCTCCCTTCTCCTACCAACCCCATCTCTTCCCCACCCCAATACACCCACCTCCACCCCTACCCCCCCTTGTTCAACATTTAACTCTAACACCCACAGGTTCGGCAACCAAAACCTTGCCCCACTACCCCACCCTTCGACCGGGTGAACTCCCAAACAATCCGGTCAACCTCAAGCCGGGCTCCGTGCATCTCCTCAATCTCTGTGGTAATTACGAAAAACCTGCAGCCTTCTTATTTCGATCTTGTTTTTACCCGACGGGTCACTCTTTTGTCAAGCAGTTCCCTCCTCCCCCCTTCCGTGTTGACAACGAAGCTCATTGGATTCTTTTCATTGTTCCATGAGAGAGCCCCTTCCTAGCCCTTCCTTCCCCAGGCCGCTTACATTGGGGATGCTCTTATTTCGTGGCCGCTCGCGGCCTTAGAGGGGGGATTTTTTTTGATTTGCACCTCCCCTTCCCAACCCCTTCCTTTGGGCTTCACTGTGTTTTGATCTTTTATCCACACGCAACATCATCGAGTATGCCGGTTCAATATTCTTTCGAGGATTCGATTAGTCAGTTGTGGCAAAAACCAACTGCCCGGCAAACCCCCCCCAATATTACGTTTTTCGGTTTTGTTACCGCTTTCAAGCGAGCTGCCCCGTCCCCCCCTTAAAAGTAGTCGTACTTGGGACATCGAGGCTTCCGTCTTTGGACAAATTAAATTCGTCGGTTCCCTTTTTTCCCAGGTCCGTTTTAGGGTGCTCCCCTTTTTTACCTTGTAGGTGCTTCTTTTTACCGAAACCCACCCAGGTCCTCTTGTTCGGCCTCGACCCGTGAGCTGCCCATTTGGGGAGTAGCCACATTGTTGGAGTCCCTTGACCCATGCTAACCGAACGTTCTGATTCCCCTCGCAAGCTTCTGCATTTCTTGCGGGGACTTCGCAGACGGCCTGGCCACATGCCCTGTGGCGCAACTTGCGTTGCCCTTTACGCCGTGATAGGTTTCCCCTCTTTCACCAATTCCTCTCCATACCTTAGAGTTATTTGTCCTGAAAGTGGGTCCGTTTATCTTCCTCCCACTAATGCTCATCCCCTTGTGCCTCAAGCGATTCTTCCCTCCATAAATGCGAACTCACCTTTGCCTCCCCCCTAGCCTCGTTTTTTTTTCCTTTCACTCCCTTGTTGTCGCACCGGCCACCTCGCCCTCAGTTGCGCTTTCTTGATTTCCCCATACATCAAGACCTGAATCCTTTTGATGACCCCCCCAAGTTTTGACCTGATACTACCCACGCCCATCCGTGACTCACCCCCTTTTCCCCGGGAAAAACGTCTTCTCCTTCTTTCCCCTAGTTCCCGAAGTTTCAATTCTTTTCCGGTTAAAACATTTCGTTAGCGCTTCATTTGTAACAACCCCACTGATTGGGTTTTTTGGTGAATTCGTGCCTGCGCGGCCACGTATTGGCTTCCCTTTTTTTACTATCATTCTTGTTCATTTCCCACATGCTCCATTTCTTGGGATTTGTATCTTGAGCCGGTCCCCCGCCAACCCGGGCTTTTTTTTCCCCCGTGGCCGTCGTCTTTTGCAGCGGCTTCTACACCTCCAGGCTTTTACTCCTTTTTGCCATGGGCAGGACAAACGAGACCACTCTAACGCCGTTGTCTGCCCATACCGTTATTTTTTTTTGAGGGCCTGCTTTTTTTTCTCTGCTCATTCGTACCCCCCCCAGGTCCCTGGTCTTGCTCAACTATTCTGGGGTCCATCCAGGAAAAGAACCCGAGAACCGGTGGTGGTAATTCTTTCTGCTGGACTGGTCATTGTCGGTCCCCGTAGACAATACCCTTTTGGTTCACCCCCAAAAAGTGTTTGTCCCTGACTCTCTTTCTGCTGGGGCGCAGGGCTCGTGTTCGGACCTTGCAATCCTTGAACGCTAGCGTTATTATTAGTTCCCCACCCCCCCCTTGGTTTTCTTCTCTTGCACCGGAGGCTTTTCTAAAACCCAAAAGGCCGTCGCTCATGCTGGATATTTTAGTAAACCCCTTTTTACGGCGGATACTGGTTTGTGTTTTTTTTTTTGTTTTTTTTTTTTTTTTTTTTTTTTTTTTTGTCCCTCTATTGAACTTTTCATAATAAACTTGGTTCCCTTTTTCCTGATAGCCAACCATTGGCCCCTTCCTCTTTAAGGATTTGACTTTCAAGTTTTCGTTCCCTGGCCTTTCTTCTAAGGACCAAAGTATCCCCCCTTTAACCCCCCAGGGGGCGTTTTTTCCCCCCTTTCCCTCCGTGATTATTGCCCCCCCCCGTGAGGTCCACCCTGCGCGACCCCACCCTCTCTGTCTGGGCGGGCGCGGATTAACTGATTCTTTTCCCAGGTGTATTTCCGTTTTTTTGGGGGGGCCCCCCCATTGGTGGCAGCTGGGTTGTCTTTTTTTGTGGCTCCTTGCGCTCGGTTTGGATTTCCGTTTTTTTTTCTTTTCCCCAACAGAGGCTTGGCCCCTTCACCCCACCTGTGTTTTTGGGAGAGGGGCGCATTTCCTGGCTTTTTCCCCCCCCAGGATATTCTAGTGAGCACGGCCCTTTTTCTTTTGGCGGGCTCCCCCAACCCTTCTCCCTGGTTTCCCCCCGTTTTATAGAGTATTTAGTTTTTTCCCCGGCTTCGTTTGCGGGACCGTGACTTCCACCGGCCCTTTCGAATTGCTTTTTTTTTTTTCCCTTTATTTTCCGCGCCCCCGGGGTTAGTGCTACTGTGGGAAAACGGACTCCCTTTCCTTTCTTGGCCCGCGACTCCTTCCCTTCATACGCAGCATTCATCTTCCCCCGGAACTTTAATTTAAGTTTTTTTTCCTTTTTTTTTTGGAATGCCGGGGGCGTCAGGCTCTTGACGTCGACTTTTTCCCCCCCTCTCTTTTCTGTCCCCATGTATTGAAAACGGCACGACAGCTCCCTTTCCCCTCACAGTTTTTGTTTCGAGATTCTTTTTTTTGTTCGTGCCCGTTTCCCAGTTTCCGACTCGATGTTTTCGTCCCCTCACTTTTTTTTATGTCTGCCCGTGGGCAATTCCCCTGACCAAGGGCTTTTTCCTCTTCTCCCCCCTCTTTCTTTACGTCTTCATGCTGCGAAGGTTTGGTTGCGGGCTGACGATCGATTGGTTTGGTCCTTTCCCACTGGTCGCCCTCCCAAACCTCCCTCCCTTTTCCCTTTTCCGATACATGCCCCGCTTCGAGTTTTGCAAACTCTTTTTTACGTGACTCATCTCTGGGTTTCGCACCGGAAAAGCCCTGCCCTTCCTTTCCTTTTTTTCGCGCCCACCCCCTTTTTAGAGACCCTATTGTTCCATAGAATAACAATGTGGGCCCACCATTCGTCTCTCAGGTTTGCGGCCGGCTTGTTCTGCTCCCTACCCCTTCCCCCCCCCCCCCCGACCCGTACCACGGGTCCTTTCCCCCCCTTCAATGCTTTTTTTTTCACCAATGGTGAAACTGCGGACCCCCCCTTTTTCACCTCCACCCTGATCAACAGTATCCTCCTCCGTCTTCTTCTGCGATAGCCTTGTGTGTATTTGTTTTTTTTTGTTCTCCCAACCTTTTTGTTCAATTGGACCTCCCCCAGTGGCCTTGCCTTTCCCTTGAAGATACGCCCTCGTCCCTTGAACTGAAACCTTGTCGATCAATGCCCCTTCGTCACTTCCCCCCGTTTCCGCATCCTCCTCCCCCTCCTTTCAAATGGGGCTATTCTCCCCCAATGTGTTGTCTTGTGGCCTTAAATCAATCCCCTGACTGGACAGTATCTTTTTTTTGGCCTCCCCTTGTAGCCCTTCCCCTTTCTCTTTTCGTCTTTTCCTTGCTTGAACGTCACTTTAAAAACGATTAATTCTTGACCCGATTAGTGACTATTGGGGCCCGAGAAGGTGACCGTACCCCCTCTCTTTGGCTTAAACATGACCATTCTAGCCTTTTTTCACCAATTTGATTGGAGAAGTTTAGAATTCCCGCCGCACGCAGTTGTTCCTTCCACCCTTTTTAGAGGTTCTTTCTTCCCCTGCCTAGTTGACCTTTCCGTTTTTTCTCTTTCCTTTTCAAAGGTTTTTGATAGATGATCCGAATAAGGGCAGGGCTCTCTTTCCGCACATTGAGTGGGGAGGCTTTCGAGGATTTCCTCAGTCTTTCTCTTAGATGGGTTTCCGAAAGTTTTTGCCCCCTCCCCCCCTCACACTCCCCCCCCCTCCGCTCCAAACCCTCCGCCCTGATACCTCCCCCCCCCGCTCCCTCTCCCCCTCCTCACCCCTCCAACCCCCCCATCCGTCTCCCCCCCCCTTCTTCTCCCTACCCCCCCCTCCTCCTCCCCTCTGCTTACCTCCGGAAGTCCCACCTGTTGGGGGTTTGGTGTTTTTTTGTGCAAATGCGGTTGCGGAATCCCGCTACCAGGATTTTTTTTTATTTTTTTGAGAATGGCCAGTGATATTGCGCAGTCCCGACTTTGCCAATTCTTTAGAAGAATCCCGACATCATAGCACTAGTGGGTTCCCCCGTTTTTTTTGATGCTGCGCTCGATGGCGCCGAAAGCTGTCCCTGAATAGCAGGTCTTTTGCCTTTCCAACGTTAGTTCGCCTGTCGCTTCTTTGACCTCTCTCACTTGCCTCGTTCCTGCGCCTGTGATTGCGGGTTGGTCACTCCCTCCCGTCGTGATTTTTTGCCGCAGGTCCCGACCCCCTGAAGCAATCGTGTTAATTTCCGAAACCTTTTGCGTGCCATGTTCTCCTAGTTATCCTTGGACTGACATTTGGTTCCTCTGTTTCTATTTCAAGGCCGCCTTCTTTTCTCCCCCTGTTTGCAACAACTTTTACCTCCCATTTTTATAGATGTTGCCTCATCGTTCAACCCCTATCCCCGCTTTGTTCCCTGTCCCCTTGCCCCCCCCCCCCTCCTCCCCGAGGATTCCTGCGTTTTTTGCCCCCGATCCTTTTCCTGAATGGCACACGGCGCTAGGTCTTCCCCCTGAGTCTTGGGCAGCAATGCCGGCCCCCCCCCAACCGTTTTGGCAGTCCCCCCCCCAATCCCTTAAGTCCGCTCTCCTTGTCTTCCTTTTTGCATTTTCGAGCTCTTTTCTTCCTGCACCAGGGTCCCCCCCTTTGCTGCTAACTACCGTCACGTCAATTTTCAGCGTCATTGCATGTAAAAAACTTTTTCTCCTGGAGCTCCTCTCTGTTTTCTTCCGGACTTTGTACCTGGCCGCTGGCTTTTCCCCACCCTTCTAACAAACTGTCCTTTTCCTTTTTTCTGAGTGTAAGTTTTGTTTGCTTCTATGCCAAACCTCATCCACTAGCCTCCCTTCCCTCCGCATTCGATAACTTTCTCTTCCACAGGGTGAAGGCCCCCACAATGTAATTTTTCGTGCGACCCTTCTGCCGCGATCGTGGTCCCGCACTTTCCACATCCGCCTCTTTTCACGGTAGGTCATGAGGAAGCTCCTCCCTTCTCCAGTGCGCATGCCCTAGTGACTCCAACCTTCGTCATGTTGTGCATACAACTGATAGAACTCCACACTCCCCACGGGCAAAAGATGTCTCCGTTCTCAATTCCGGCGCCTATTTTCCCGGTAGGTTACCTCCCGTATGGTCCGTTTTCGGTGTTTTGGGCCTTGTTTGGGGGCTTGAGTCACCTTAGAGTAGGCGTCTTCCCCAAGCTGGGCGGCTTCATCGTGGGCTTGCCGTGTCTTCTCAGGTCCCTACGGCAGTCTCACTTTCCACCTGATCCGTCATCTTCCCGACAGCGCCCGCGTCGACCATCACCTCCTTCTTCCCATGGACCTCTTTTTTTTTGCTGGGCTCTATTTGCTGCAGTCCGCATGCGACGAGTGTGTCTCCTGCTTGAACCGCTTTCCAATTGTTTTTTTTTTTAACAATTCCGTCCCAGTTTTTTGTTGTGCACTGGTTTTAACCAGACCCCATTTCCAGTTTGTAGTTCCTGAGTTGGGCCGGGTCCTGGAAAAAAACCCCCCTTCTTTTTCACAATTCGGCTATCCACTTTTTTTTTTTGCGACCAGCTGATAAAATGTCCCCCCCCCCCCCCACCCTTTCCCCCATGACCTTTCTTTTGTACATTAGGCCGTAAAAGGGCTTTTCCTGTTTGAAAGTGTCGGATGATCTGAACCTTCCAGAACCCGTGTCCTAATTTTTCCCCATTGGTTTTTTTGAGCAGAACCCCTTTTTCGTCTGTTCTTTCCAAACCGATTTCTTTTCCCTTAGCGTTCTCCCAGTTTTTTGCCTTAATTGGGTATTGTTCTCTGCTCACAATCGGCTTACTCAAGGCTAAACTGTGACTTAACTGGGTAAGGAACTCGGAACGTACGCTACCAAGGAGGGCTTTTGCACTATATTCCCCTACGTATTCACTATGCCCTTCTCTCAGGAGAGGTATAATAAGGCCCCCCTCCCGGCTCCGCAAACAATTGGCTTGATGGTGTTAATGGAGTGGTCACTTTTCCCCCTCCGTACAGGGGGCCTTTTTCCATACCCCATTTTTACCCTTCTTAGACATTTACATTCGCGGGATGGATTTGCATGACTGCCCCCTTTGGACCAATCCCGGTACCCCCGCTGAGGTTGCCCTAGTGCCCTTTCAAGAAGTCTTCTCTTCCCCTTCTTATGTTCACGATGACGTCCCCCCCTTCTGGTCTTGGCTTTTTTGACCGGGCATGTCACTGCAAACCTTAAGACATTTTCCTTGAATGTCTCTTCCAGTTTTATCGCCACAAGTAGAGTTACTTTGACTCACACCGTGGCGCGTGGCCTGAGTCTTTGGGCTGACTCGCTTTCAGGACTGCTCGTGTCTTCGTGGTAAACCCCTTTTTCCCTCCAAAGAATCCCTCTACGTCTTCACTGCGCTTTACCTACCCTTTTTTCCCCCCCCCCCTACCGGAGGATTACGGTCTGGAGGTAAAAGTTTAGCCCCCAAGTCCCTCTCCCAGGACTTCGTCGTTTCCCCCCCCGTGTTTAATCAGGAATTACCGCACCTCCTATTTATGCTTGTTTTGGAAGTTTACATTCCCCCAGAAATCATGCGGACAACCCCTTGAAAAATCAGCCTAAGTTTCCCCTTTTGGTCCGTCTGTTATTGTTGCGATTCCCTTCTGGCGGACTCTGCTTGCAAGTGCCTCCTCAATTTTTTGGTCCTTGTCTGCCCGCCTCCCCCTTCCCCCCCCCTCTAGCCATAGGGGAATGAAGTCAAGCCTGGGTAGAGGACGGGCCCTGGTTTTGGTTTGTCGAAAACAACCCTGGGCTGGTTGGCCCAAACCCTTGGTCTCATCTTGCAAGGACCAGAAATTTTTATTCTTTTTTTCCAGGGGGAAAGACTCATTGTTGGGGGTTGGTGGCGGCGGAAAGCCCGTGGAACTGCTGCCCCGACCAGTTTTTGAATGTAATTCTTTTTCGTGGGCGATTTTCTGACCCCTAACCGGCCCGGGCTTCGTCGATGGAGTGTAAAAACGCCTCATTTCTTTCATGAGATGTTTGTGCCTTTATAGGAAAGCCCCTCCCCGTTAGTCAAAGGGAACTTTTTCTCCCAAAATATCACTGGACGCCCAACTTTTACCAAGATTTTCTATCTCCGCAGTGAGTTTATGAACCTTTCCCCTTCCTTAGTCAGATTGAGGCACCGTAAGCCCCGTGCCCCCCTGTACTCCCCCTATCTTTTACCATTTTGGGGCTAGCCACCCCCAAGTTTTCTTTAGTACTTTTTGTCGTTTGTTTCAAGGTTCCTCCCGTTTGGCACGAGCAATTTTTTTCAACCCTCGTTTTTTGTATGATGTTTTTGGTGCTCGTCCCGGAATATTTTGCCCCTCCCCCGCTATGGATCGTCCGACTCCATGTTTCATGGGATCAACTCCTCTCTCCCCCACGTGAAACCCCCTTTCAGCGTTTTTCTTCCCAACTGCCCGCTAGAACCGGATTTTTTCCCCCTTGTCTGATTCCTGTTCCATCCGCCGTTCCCCCGTGAATTACCCATGTTCCCTTTCTTCTCTGTGAGGACAATGCCGTCGGCCTTAAAATTCGTTTCCCTGGCGAAGAGCACTCTAGACATCAGCAAGTTGGAGAGAATGGACGTTTTTTGATGTGCGTTGAAATTCCCTAGCACCTCCTCGTCGTCCCCCACGTAAATTTTTTCCTTTTCCCAGTTTCTGCAAATTGCCGGGCCCCCCTGTTCCCTGGGCGAGGGTAAATTTACCCCCCATTTTTCGCATGGTACCGTTCCCTAATATTCGGGCATGAGCAAATCTTTACCCCCTGTTAATAGGTTCAAGAACCCCCATTCCCCGGATCCGGTCCGGGTCTTTTTACATTGCACCCCACTCGTGTGGCGCAGCCACAAAATACCATACTTGCGGTTGGCTTTTCGCACATTGCCTGCAGTGGTCGCCTGGTTCCTTCTTTCCTCCATATGACTTCAATGGCTTTTACGATGGCAGTTTTTTCTCCCCCATTGCCCACTTGGTTCCATGTTGTCGTATTCCACTTTATACGCTTCCCCATTCTTTTTTGTTTCACATGGACTACTTGTTCGTTCGGTTTTTTTTACACGGACCACAGACCATCCATCCAGCATGCGCCCCCCAATTCTGGTTAACGCCCTTTTTTTGGGTCAACTGTTTTTTCCCCAAACAAAAAATTTTTCTCCCTCCTTTTCCAGGATCCGTTTTTCCCAATCGGTAACCCAATCTCTAAAATGCGTTTTTCTCTGCAGCAGATCCCCCAGTCCGAGTCCTATGGCCTCCTTCCTCGTTGCAAGGTGCTTCTTGCGTCCTGGTCAACCCTACTCGCTCAAGGTGCTGCGTTTTGTCGATTCCTGGTCGGTACCGCCTCCCGGGTTTTCTGCATCCCCCATTTAATGCGTTTTCGCGCCATTTTTCTTTTTTTTCTCCCGACGACTTGACGGTCGATGGTTCCCCCTTCCATTCGCACCGCAAAACCGGCGCACGTTGCCGCATGGTCCTTTTAGGATGGAGTTTCTTGTCCCCGAGTTTTGTTCCCTTCGCCACCTATGCCCAAATGGGATAGGCTTTTTTTTTCCCAAGTCTACTCGTGAGGTTTTTTTTTCCCGTTCTGAAGAAGAAGGCGTTCTCTTGTATTAGTTGCCCGTTTTTTGTTTGACCGCGAGGCTTTGGTAATCTTTTACTCGGCCTTGATTGCGCCCCCAGCGGGATTTTATTCCTCAGGGTCCTAAATGGTCGAACACAAATGCCCGACCTTTTTTCTTCTTTTGTCCTGCGGACTTGCTGAAGTGAGAAGGGTAACCCAGTTTTTTTCCTTACCATCTTTTTTGGCTTAAAACCCCTTTTCTTTTCTGAGGAGTTCCCCCCCGCCATCGAGTTTACTTCTTTTTGAGCTGGTGCAAATTGCATCTCTTTCTCTTTTAAGTCTGGCCTTCCAAACCCCTTTCCCCGCGAAAATAGCCCTTCTTTTTCCCCAATTGGTGGGTTGTTCCCCCAAGTGTCAAATCCGAAAGTGCATCGTCCCGTGCACCCCCCCCAAGGGTTAAAGGTCTGCCTCCTTGCTCCCCCTTTTCGAGCCTTGACAGGGACCACCCCCCATTTCGGAGAACCACGGCCATGACGTTCGGTTTTTTCCCAAGAGAAGGTACCCCCCTTTGTTCTTCGCACTCACAGCCAGCTCCCTGATGGTGCGCTCAAGAACCCGATGACCCCCGGTCGTGCCTGTTATTGGCACCCACTGTGTTTCGTTCCCTCGGCCCTCTGCCAAGGACGGCGATTTCCTTGGGTGGTGTCCCCCCGGCGGTCCACCGGCCTCCCTCGGTTTTTGCTGATAATTTCTTGGCGGCAACCAGGCCTGCGCCCTGTTTAGGCTTGCCCCTGTTCTTAGGGTATTTCCGGATTTGCCAATTCTTTTTTCCTCTAGCACCTGTCTATTTTTTTTTAATTGCCCTGGTGGGGTTGGGGAACTTGTGGGGCTCCTTTCCCTCCCAAACTCCATGCCTGCATTTTGTCCCATGTCTGTTTCCCATCAAATTGATCTGCGGTTTACTGGAATGTGCTCCGTAAAACGATTGTGACCTTCCTGTTATGTAGAACCCCCCGCGTTCTTTCCCCAACGCACTCAGTTTTGCTGGAGTGGGCCCCAACCCTCCCCCCTAGCGCATGGTGAACGCGACCCCCACGGAATCGATATTTTCCCCACGTCTGTACATCAGTTGTCCCTTTGGACCCCGGGGAACGCTCCGCACGTTCGTTCCCCTTTTGATTGAGTCTATTCTCCCCAAAAAGGGTAACGACATTCTCCCCCCCCCCGGGCGTGTCCCACCCCCCCCCCCTCGGGTTCTGGTTTTGGTACTTTTCACCGGACCTAGTTCTTGTGTCTGCGGACTACTTGGAGCTCAAAGCCCCATTCTAAGGGCTGATTTACCATGTTTTTCCCCATTTCGCTCCTTTATTTGTCTTTTTTTCTGAAGGCCGTTACCCACCCCGCATGGGTTGGACAACCCTCTTTTCTTGAGGATGGATTCAGGGAGGAGCGAGGCAACCGTCATCTTTCCCCCCCGCCAAGTCAGCAGTTCCCGAGCCACCCGCCACCCTCAAAACAAGCACGGTTTACTTTTTCCCTGCTGATTTTTTTTTTCCATCATGTTCCGTTTTCCCATCGATTTTTACCACCACCTGCCCGGTGTCAGTTGATTTTGAAACTATTTCTTTGTCTCCAGTAACACGATCAATGTTGGGTGTCAGAACCCCCCCCTCGCGTGTCGGTCCCCTGTATTCGAACCGTAACCACTTTTTTTTTTGTCCCCCGTGGGAATCCCTGCGGTCTCTTGCTGACCCCGTGATCTTGAAGGTTTTCAATCCCCCATACCATTTTTCGTCAATCGGGCCGGGAGTCTGTTTGCCCCCTGCCACAACAATGAAATACCTGTGGCGATCTTCCCAGGTCTTCCAGTGAACAAGGGAATTTTTACCACTTGTACAGGTCGTCCCCATTTGCGTTTTGTAATGTACAGTCATATTTGTGCCCGATTTCCTTTTTTTTTCCACCAATATTCAAACCCCCTTGTTCAAGACTTTTCCCAACCGTTGCCCCGTGCCGATGTCGGTCACCTTGTGAAGTTTGCGCCCTTGGTGGTGTTGATCCCCCGACAATGGTAATTAATTTCCCCTTTTTCCTTTCGTGATCGGTCGCCCCATCTAGTTCACGTAAACTTTTGGGATGATGGTGATTAATCCTAAAAAGGCTGGCCGACGTTCCTCCCCACCCACCGGTGGATAAGTTTGAGATCGAGGATAGGGGATAGTTGGTTTTTTTCCCCCCCCCCTTCTTTTCCGACCATTCGCCGAAGGACGTTCCGCCTGTAATGGGGAAGTTTTTTTGGTTTTTTTCTTCCGCCCGTGGCTACGGCTTTTGGAGGGGTTGTTTTTCACTAACAAACCTTTTCTGGCCCGCCGCAACCCCGAGAAGGCCCTTTTACATATGTTTGCCACTTCTTTCTTGAGGGCCCGGCTTCGGCCCGCTCTACTTGTTGCGCGACCACCCCAAAAGGGCACAGTCATTTCCTTTTTTAGTAGTTTTCTGCTTAGGTGTTGACTACGCAACTTTTCCCGATTTTTCCGTTTTTTTTTTCTCTTTCCTTAACGCGTCCTACTTTTCCCCTCTTGTGATGAGGCGGCACTTTGTGTAACTGGCCCCCCCCACTACCACTGGGGCATCTTTTTTTTCCCCGCGTCCTTTCCTGGAATTTCGGCAGGAATTTTCCCCTACGCTTTCCTCACTTAGACTCAGTACTTCCGGCGTTTTTTTCGGCCCTTCCGGGCTTTTCTGATTTATGACGGTAATTCGCAATCTTGATTTCCTTCACCCCTTCCCCACGTTCCCCCCGGACTAAATCTTTGACCCCCTTTCCTTGTTGAGTAGCAGATGGACGCGTTGCCCCGTCCGACCCTGGCGTCTTTCTTTCATTCAATTTTTTCTTTTCTTGACCTCCCTGACCCCCCCCCCTCCACCTCCCCCTGACTTGAAGTAGAAGTTTACTTTAGTGGTTTTCCCCTAATTGATTGAAATGCTGCGAATTCCTGTCCCTTTTTATTGGAAGGGTAAGTCACTGCCTCTTGGTGGGACGTTTACCACAACCTTTTTAACACCTAGCACACCCCCCCGTTTGCGCTCCCCCCCCTGAAGATATTTAGGCGCCCCCCCCCCCCCCTCCTTTCTGGCCCGTGGCACCCACCGGTTTGGTCGGAAAGACCCTATAATGCGCCTGAGGAATTCCCCTTGTTGTCTTGCAAGGACTCTTTGTTCTACGTCCGAATGGCCCATGTGCTTTTCCTCGAATCTCCTGTTGCAACAGCATTTCTGACTTTTGCCGTGTATGAGTTTGTGCGGCGACCCTTCCCTTCCAAAACATGAGCGCCGTCGCCCCCCCCCCCATGGTCAGTCACCACCCCTTGGCAAACCAAAGCGACCCTCCTCCTTTCCGATCCACGTATCCGAGACAGTTGGGCCTTTCCGTCTCATTGGTTCTCTGCGCAATGTCGCGTGGCGACTATCCCCCCCATCATTCCCGTGTCCCGTGTCGTCGCCCACGCGAAAGGAAAAATTCTCTTGTGACAACGCAACAGCCTTCCCCCCAACTTGCACAAGGTCCGCTGTCCTTCCCTGCATGAAATTTGTTCTCTTTGAAACCGCCCCATTTTTCTTGACTTTTCATCGTTGACTCCACTTATGACTACTTTCACGGCTACGTGACACCCCGTCTACCAACAGTTGTCTCTTCTTATTTTGTTTTTGAGAAGCATGGGTCCATCTCTGCCCCCCATTTTGCCCCCCTCTATCGACCTCCTCATCGTGACCGAGGTTTTTTTCTTAGAAAGACCCGAACTCTCCCAAGGTGAGCCACATTTTACCCCTTTTTTTTGTTCCACGGTTGCAACCCTTTGTATTGGAGACTGTTAGCAATCCATTTTCAAGCCATTCCTTTTTGATGTCGATGTCCCCCAAACACTTGGTTTCTTTTTTTCGTGGGCAGGTCTGGTTTTTTTTTTTTTTTTTTCCCAATCTTTGCTCCTTAGCTAAGGGACGTGTTCCTCCCCCCCTCTTACCGGCCTTGATGGGCCAACCTTTGTTTCAGGCGCTCTGCGTCCTTTTTTGCCTCACTGGAGACGGTTTCGATAAGTTTTTTCTTTTGATTCTTTTTGGGCGTCTGACTTTTTCTTCGTTGATGGAAGCGCGGCCACTGTTTTGACCCAATTGTCGTTGTTCCCTTGTCATACGCATACATTCTTTCGCTTTTTTCCTTGTTTTGAAAATCAGGACCTGTTCCTATTCTTTTTTCCCCTTACCGCCCCCCCAAGTTCCCCCCCCCCCCCCATAAGCGTTTTTCCTTTGATCCCCAAAGAACATATGGGGTTCCCCCAGCAGGGATTTTTACCGATGCGGAAACGGGTGCGCTGTCCCCCAGTGACGTCACTCCCCCCCTGACGTTCCCAGTAGCTATGCTTTTTTTTCAAAGGGAGTTGTTTGTCAGACCCCCCCTGATGGCTTTGGAAGCCTCTTCCCCTTTCATAGCGGGTCTCCCCTTTTTCTTTTCCCGGGGTTTTTTCCTCTTGTGTTTGGACCCCCAAAATAATCGGCTGCCAATTTTCTTTTCAGCAGGTGTGCGGACCCAAGGGCCCCGTTTCCCCACTCTGTTTTACGCGACCTTTCCATTCTTCTCCGGATCTCTCGACTAACATAGTGCTCTGGTATTCATTCTTGTTTATTTTAGGTTCCTTGGTTTTCCCTTGATTTTTCCACCGGGACACATTCACCCTCTATCCAGAGATGACTTTTCCTCATCATAAACTGACCCTACCCGTTCCTCGGTCAGGGGAATTGATCACCGATCTTTTTTAAGTCAAGAGGGATTTTTCCCGCCTGAAGCCCAACCGGTCTGCGGTTTCGGTCAGCTTAGACCCCTCCTTTCGGACCAAGCCGGCCCTTCCCCAAACCCCTTTTTTTTAAGGTAATCCCCCACCCCTTTCGGCTCGATCCCGTCGGTCTGCGCCCCCATTTTCTTGCTCCAGACAAAGTTTGTCCCCCTTTGTTTTTTGCACCCAGTTAACGGGAACATTGTGTCCCGAAATTGAATTGTTCCCCCGGTTTTCTGTGAGCCTCGATGTTTACCGCCCTCCTCCCGTCCTTTTGGCCGCCCTTTTTTCCGAAAGCGTGAAAAAAACACATGTCCTTTTTCTTTTTCGGCGGTCCTTTTTTTGCGGCAGGACATTTTGTTCTTGGACCCCCACTTCTCAGCATGATTTGCCTCGGCCGCCCCTACTCAGATTTTATTGAACATAAATCCCAGCCCAACATTGACTTTTTGTTTTGACCTTTGCTTCTCCCTTTCTTTTCCCCCCAGAAGTTGATAGGCAAGGAAAGACCCCCCACTACCCTTTTCCTGGTCATCCCAGGGTAGGGCGGCCTGATCAACTTCCACTTTCCCCTCGGTCTCCCCCCGGCTCCCTATGGCAATATGGTAAGTCCCCCCCCGACCCCTTCCTTCTTTTTTTTTTCCTTTTTTTGGTCACGGGTATTTAGAAATCTCAATCCTCCCGTTACCTGCCTCAACAATGTTCGCGTTCCCCCTCTCCATTTCCGGCTCTATTGTTTGCGATTAACCCCCCATCATAGTCCACGCGCCTGGAGTGGCTTATGCCCGGCGAACTTGCGGTGAATTCCCTTTCCCCCAGTGCCAAGTCGGTTTCGCTCCTCCCCAAGGTCTTGGGAGACACTTTTCTCGTGACGCCCTCTGTGCCTGGTACTGGATGCCTCCAGGGAGCAACCGCTTCCTTCACTTGAAAACGATAGCCCGCGGTCTCTTTTTTTTGCAACGCTCCCACCCGGGGGATCTTTCACCATAGGCCCCCCTGTCTGCTTCCTCATTGGCTCGCCATCCCTGTTTCTCTTTCTTTCCTTCCCCCTGATCCTGCAGGAGGTTTTAACTCCATTGTTTTTTTTCGAAAATCGCCAGGCCCCCCCATAGTGTGTGCCGGTAAAAGAATATTGTCGGCCGTCTTTTGCCTGGCTAGGAGGAATTCTTTTTTTTTTTTGTTTCCTGCCTGAAAAAAAAACCCCTTCTACCGCGGATACCCCTGTTTTTGTACCGAGGAGGAGAAAATCAGTCTCTTATTGACCAAGTGGGGGTTTTCATTCTCCCGGCCCCTTCCCTTCCCCCTATTTTCTGGTATTAAAGCTGTTCGGTGACCTGCTTGCCCTCGTACTTCTGCCAATTTTTTCGACACTTGCGCTCCCCTCGTTTTTTTTTCTTTGATGGGCTGTCAATTTTTTTTCCTGGCAGCGTTTTTAATTTCTCGCACCCTGGGTTGGAGTCTGCGACTCGCTTTCCCTCCTGATCGCGGCTTCCTCATCGGGCCGTTCCTTTTCCCCCTTGGGAATTCCGTTTTTTTTTTCAGTTTGCGATCTCTTCCACAGCCCTTGTTTCGTCTCATCTGTCTTTGTTCCTTCGTCATAGGAGGATGATTATTTTCCCCCCGGCATAGGCGGCGACCATTGTTCTTGGCCTTCGATACTCTGGCTGGGACTTCTTCCCCGTCATCTCCATCCGACTCATACATTTACCTCCCGCGAATGCGCCTCCCTCTCTGCACTCCCCCCCTTCCTTTCCCCCCTCCGGTCGATGCGTCCGCCCGCCGAGCTTGTCCTTTTGAAGTTGATTCGTTGACTTCTGACTTCCCTTTATGTCAAACGAAGGTCCCCTTCTCCCCCTTCTTTTTTTTTTCGGTATTGGGACCTTGAGGACTGCCGCCCATAAACACGTCCTGTGACATTTTAGCGTTTACGTACCCTCTTGTTTTTCAAGCTTCAGGTGAAGAAAACTGTGGGCGCGTCTCGACCGTTTTTTTTTCTGCTGGGGAGAGCTGTTTCCCTTAGCTTGAAGGTCCCCAGTCGGCCCCGCCGGGCGACCGAAGACGCCCCCTTTTTCCCCCCTTGCCCCCCCTTTTGAGCCCCACGCGAAAGGAGTCTTAAGACCCTGATTTTTTCGGCTACCCCACAGCGTTCTTTCGCTTTTCCCTAAGTGTCCTTCTATTACACCGAACGTTTGGTCGACCTTTTTATTGAGTTTTCCCCCCCCGTTTCCTCTCCCCAACAGCCTCAGTTCTTCAACATTGACTCTCTCCGTAAGTTAAGGGACTCAATTTTTTTTCCCCCCGGCAAAACCACTTTCCTATCGAGGGGTCCTTGCGACCCAGCACGTCGGAAGGTTTCCCACCCCCCCCTTTTTCCCTGCCAGGAATACAATAAACCTTCCCCCTCCTTCCGACACTCCGTTGGGTTGTCAGATTCGTGAGTTTTCTTTGTTTTTTTTACTTCATCTTCGAGGGCAGGGTCACTGTTTCCCCCTTGGGCAGCTTCTTCCCTTGCTGGTACTTCCCAATGTTTGTGGGCAAGAAAAGGCTGAACCCTCCCCCTTTCCGGTGCTAAAAGCTGTGGGACCACTTCTCGAGTAAGTTTTGTCTTTCGCTTCTTTTTTTTGTTTCCTCCGCCTGACAAACTGCCCAAGCGACCCAGCCTTTTGGTTTCTTTCGTTATTCAGGGGGCAGTCTAAAAGGACTTTGCTCAGGGTGTTCGCGGTTTGGGGAGATTCTCCATCCCTGAACCTTTTTTTCACCCCCTCACGTTAGTTCACAAGGGCCCTTCAAGCGGGAGGAAGAAAGACCCTTTCCCCCTGGAAAAGCTTTTTTGATTTTCTTTTCCCCGGTTTTGTTTTTTTGACGAGAAGAACTTCTTTCCTCCCCCCACTTTGACCTGCGACTCTCAACCTTTCCTTCTGAGGCGCCAACTTTCTTTCCCTTTCCCCTGACGTGTGGTTTCATCCCAATGAGTTTCCAACGAGGTCTCATTTGGTCAAACTGCCCTTTCTGTTTTTGTTTCGTCCTAGCTAAGGAGCCCCCGCTCTTCTTTTCACCTAGTTTGTGGCACCACCTTTCCCCCCCTACGCCTGGGAATTCAACCTCAGGAAACTTATCAAACCCCGCCCTCAGGCCCCCCCCGGAAATCGAACGGTCTTTGTCCCCCAATTTTTCTGATCCCATGACCGCATTTCATTTTTCCGCGCAATTTAAATGTCTAACCTTTTTTCTTGTCGTGTGCCATGCCTGTGGGTTTTTTTACTTCTCGGTTACGCCTCACTCGAAGACATCCCGGTGGAGTTTCTATGAAGTTTCTTGGTCCTCAACCAGCCGCCTCTTGAACATGTCTCAAGCCAGTAAGTGCAATTTCCGGATGTGTCCCCCAGAGATTGATGCCCCCCCTTGACGACTTGCCTTTTTTTAGTATAGCAGTCACAATTCTTTTCTCCTTTCTTTTCCCAGGCGGTTTTCATCTCCACTTTCTTTAAAAGAAGGGTAGCAGAATGAACCCCCCATGCCTGCGAGTTCTTTCATGCGTTGCCCTTTCCCAACCGAGTGGATTCCCCTCCAGCAATAGATTGTTGGCTGCATTTCCCCCCAGAAAGTTTCCGTCACCTTTGTTTTCGGTAATATTCTAATCGTCATCACGAGTACTTTTCACTTCCGCTAGTTTTTGGACGTTTTTAGATTTTGAAGGTGACGCATCCCCCAGGCTTTTGCATCCCCCTCCATTATTCCGATAGTATTCCCAATTTTTTTTTTTTCCCATTGGGTTCTTAGCGATTTGTAATGTTTTTTCCCGGCAATAGGCCTCCCTATCCTCCTTTTACCCAGCCCTTGGCCCTTGTTTCCCTACCAATATTCTTGGTTACCGTCCCCCCCCCCCCCCCCCCGATGGGCCGCAGTCCACTTTTTCCTTCCCAACACAATTTGATTGTTATGTTTCCTCCTCTGACCGGATACCGGGATTTGTTCAGCTTTTCCCTATGTCGACACATTCTGCGCATTGCACCGTCGTAAGCAGCATCGAGTCTCTATTTGAAGTTTCTCCGTGGACATTTCTTTTTCTGAACCAGGGCTGGTTTTTTTAAAACTTACATTGACTCTTCGTCCCATGTAGACTGTGACAGCTGGAGTTATCCAACCGGCCTCCAAGAGGAGAATCCCAATTTCTTGGTGTACACACCCGACTTTGGCTGTCAGACAAACTTAAAAATTTATCGAGGTTTGGACAACGATCCCCCACATGCAACCTCCTCTCACGGCTTTTTCCTCCTGATCCGGAAGCTCCTGCTGTTGTTAATACGCCACCTATCGCCTTCCCAAAGGGAGATGATGTTTCCCCTCGACTTTTTTCTTTTCTTTGCATGCCGAGAATTTTTTTTTCCCCGTTAAAAAGCATTTTCATCAAGAGGGTGGGATTGGTCTTCCTATTTCCTTCTCTCCCCTTTGATGGCGCGAGAGTTATTTAATCAGTGGGGGTCCCCCCTTTATTCCTCACCTTCCCATTTTTTGGATTGTCGTAGGTCCGATCTCGTCGAGGAACGGTCGCCCCCCCCTTTCTCAAAACCCCACATTTGGGTCCCCTGTGAGTGCCTTTTTTTTCTCCATAGAGGATACGATGCTGGAGTCTTTCCCATCAGACTCTGATGATTTCTTTTTCAGCCCCTGTCGAAAAACATGTCCACCCCCCCTACCTTCTCCCCTGTCAACTGTTTTCATTTTCCAGCTGACAGTAAGATCTTCCAGGTTCCCCCAGTACTCCTGGTGAACATTCGCCCTCGGGCGAGCCTTTTTTCCCCCTCAATTGAGGCTCCCCTTCATTTTTTCCGTACCTTCGGGTGTAGTCCCCCTCGAAGGACCCTTTGTGTTTTTCCCGAACAGCCCTCCCGAGGGTGAGCCCGCTGTCCCTACTTTGCGTGCAACTGTATTTTTCCTTTATTTTTCAGCGTTCATTCCCAAAAGGGTTTGTTTTTGACCGGACCAGTGGCCAAAGCCATTTTTCGCGATGCAATCTTAGTTTTTCATTTCGGCGTATTCGGAATCCCCGACTTTCCCTATCTGGGGGACTGCCCAAGGCCATTATCCGACAGCGCGTTGGGTCTTATGTATTAAAGATGTAGAATCTTTCTCTCCCCTTAAATTCTCTTTTCTTCTTGACGCAATTTTTATGTTGGAAGGTCTCTTTTCCCTCCCTAACATGGCTTTTCATGTGCCCCTCCCCCAGCGAGATCTGAGAATCACATAACGCACGTTCTGACGACTTCCCCCCAGCATTTTGCTGCAGGGTAGCTTTGTGTAGTCGCACTGGCCGTTCAAAAAATAGCCAAGCAGTCAATTTTTGAGCATCCCTGCGGAGTGGTCACCTCACTACACGGCCCATTGGCTTCCCTCTTTGAAAAAGGGTCTCGACTACTCCTTTCCTCCGCTCTCTTCCGTGAAGTGTCATCCGTTTGCCCAAACATTAAGTGGCAAGTCTTTTTTCTTCCGTGGGTCCCCCTAGGATTCTTCTTTTCATTTTCCTCACCCCTTTTAGCATAATCAACAGTTGGTTCTTTTTTTCCACCCCCCCTCTGAGTTTGAGGGGGAATCGTGCTCTGCTGAGAGGAATTAGGTTTCCCTGGTCCCACTTGTGAGGACTCAAGGTGAGTTTCAAACCTCCCCATTCTGAATACCTTTTCTGTGCTTCGCCTCGACGCCCCCCACCGGGCCATTTCCCACCCAATCCAGTCCGGATTCTTGTCAGGAGCGCGAACAGCCGGTCATACCTCAGCATGGAGGTCACTCCTCGACATCCTCCCCAATCAATGTTTTTTCTGCCAGAAGCCCCGGAGCGCTGTTCTTTTTTTTTTTTCAGTACGGCCCCCATTCCGATTCCCGGGTCCCTACAAATGACCCCGCAAATATTGCGGCCCTCAAGCCCCGAGAACCAAGTGTGGGGGGTTCCTACGAACCCCCCCCATTCTTGGGTGAGGCTATTTATTGCTCCGTCTGCCAATCAATGTGACCCCTTTTCCCGGAATAGAGGATGCTGGGCTCCCCAGTGATATGGCAATTTTTTCGTCTGTTCTCAGGACCATTGTCCCCCCCCACAAACCACCTAGTTTCAAGAAGGGTCAGCTCCCCCCTTTTTCAACCCCCACATGACTAATTGTTGTTGATCTGACAATCCGGCCCCACCATCGCCACAGCCCTTATCCTTTTGTCTACCTGGTCCCGGGCGGAGGATACCCTTTTTTTGATACTGTCCAGTAGAGGTGTCGTAATTGGGGAAGTTTTCCCCACAGGGTGGTTGGATCCCCCAAACATGTCCACTTGCCCCCTCGGCTGGTCGGTTAAGTCTTCGACCTTGTGAGGTCCGCGCTTTTGATAGAAACAAAATTCATTTAAGGTGTGGGCTTTCTTCTCTCTCACTTCCCTGTGACTTGGATGGACTTCGCTTTTTTAGGCCTTTTTTTAGACGAAATAACCCCCAATTCCTTGTTTTTTTCTCTGATAATGTGTGATATTTGGCATCAAACCTAGCTTAGAGGTTTTTTCCTTTTTTTTCTTCTTTCTTTTACACATTGTGAGTCTTGTTCTCCGCCTCTTTGGATTGGGAGGCGTGGCTGCCGTCACCCCCCAAAACCTGAGAGGAACAGTTTTACAATTTTATGTCTTTTCACTGTTTTTTTCAACCCCCAGTTTCCTCTTCTTCCTGAGTCCCCTTTTTTTCTTTAGGACCTTGACATCTTTTCTCGACAAACCCCTGGTTCCCTTGGGAGACAAGTAATTATCGGATTTCTGTTCGAGACCCCCAGAGCACCTGCTTTTCATTCCTTCCCTTTTTCTCCTAAAATACGTTTCCTTTTTTTTGCGCAAAGGATAGTTATTTTTGATTTATTCTTCCTTTTTTTTTGTGGGCAAAACGGGCCCCCACCCTTTTTCCTCCTGAGTAGCACGTCGAAGTGAATTCGTCCAATTAAAGACGTCTTTTTTCAGCTCCCCTTTTCCCAAGGTCCTTCGGTGTTCTGTTTCCACGCCCTTGTCTTTCTTTTGAGTGGGGAAGATTAATTTTGACCATGCGAGCTTCCCCTTTGAAAAGTTTTGCAAGGGTCCCCCTCTCCTTTCCCCTCCCCTCCGTTGTTCCTAGTGATCTTTCGTGCCCCAGTTTTAAGTTTCCGTTCTGAGGGCGGCTTAGGTCCACCTCCCCCCTGCATCCCCGAAAACCCCAGCCGGGAAGCGTCGATTCCTCTCCGAAGGAAGTCTTTGAGTCTTCTCAACCTCTTTCCCTTTAGATTTTTCCCTCGTCCCTGACTATTTCTTTTTTCCACACTTCGCCATCCCTCCCCTTCCTTTTCACATGACGATATTTTCGAGTCCATTTTTTTGGCCTAAAGGTGCCTTTATGGTTTTTTTACCCCCTCCTCTTCCTGTTCCCCCTCCCCCTTTACATTAGTGTCGCGTGTCCCGATGTCTACGTCCCGCAGAATTTCTCCCCCCTTGGCAACCGCATGGCGAGCTAAGTTTGGGGGCCGTTTATTTTCCCTGCAAAGGAAATGCCCACCCCCCCCCCCCTGTTTTTCTCCTTCCCAGAACGCTTTCCATTGTTTTTCCCCTCCCGGACCCTTTCCCCCCTCCTTTTGTTCTTCACAGCCCTCGCGCCTTTCTCAAGGAAGCTCTCACCTTTTTTTTTTCTTTCGTTTCCCTGTCGGGCAGAATTGGACTTCCAGAAAGGACGGCCCAGTGTTTTCCCACCTCCTCCCCCCCCCACGCCTTTTCCCCCTCCTAACC
>Ga0179593_1409456_pt1 | contig 23796 bp, 21 predicted proteins | sample CZODoug2_1_08_16_FD_185931 | JGI IMG/M metagenome (GOLD analysis project Ga0179593, IMG submission 185931) | Vadose zone soil fungal communities from Angelo Coast Range Reserve, California, USA - CZODoug2_1_08_16fungal (PacBio error correction) | ecosystem: Environmental > Terrestrial > Soil >... | reverse complement strand
TACGCTAATCTCAAGAAATTTACTAACGGTCGAGTTCTTCCAATCTTTTGGCTGGAGTGTCTTTGGTCTTTTTTTTCTTGTCCGGTGCCGGCGCCCCGGTGTAGGAGTTTTGGTGGGTGGTCTTCTACGTCCAATTTAACGGTGCGGGGGTCTTTTTCCCTACATCCGGCCCCATACGAAACACTCTTAGTCTTTCTCCCACCGTCTTAACATGATCAGTTTTCCGCAGGTTTTTTACCCACCAGAACACCACACCACTAGCCTCAAGCGAGTTCCGCGAGCGCCCCCTAACCCCTTGTCCCCCCTTATTGACACCCAATGAACCCTCCCACGTTTATCACGACCGTAACTGACCGGCTTGAGACCTGGCTCCGGGCGAGCAAACGTCCCCAAACTTTTGTTCTTCTCCCCGTTCTTGTTCTCCCGATCGTGCTTTCCCCCTCCTTTAGTACGGTCTGCTTTTTCGAGGAAGAATCCTCCCGGTCGCTCGCGATCGATGCGGCGGCTTCTCTTGAGCTTTTTTTTTTTATTCTACCGGCCGTCTGCTGCCGTTTTTAGCGTTTTTTTTGCTTCGTCCATCCGCCTCTACCTTTAGTTTCCCTCCTCAAGTAAAGATTCTGGGGGCAGCAAACTGAGTGTTTTTTTTGATTTTCGCTGTGAAACGCCCAGATGTGCCTTTATCGCGGACTCTTGCTTACTTTGTGCATATCTTCTCATTAGATTTTTGATCCCCTGCTTGTTGACCTGATTCCGCCGGCTGACCCTCACGGGTCTTTCTATGACCTTCGCGATTGATTTCCTTTTTTTAAGTTCTCGACTCCCCCCGAGACTCCTCCCTCGCCCAATCCCCGCTTTTTTGGCTTTCCCCGATTTCCCGCTCCGCATGTGGAAATCGGGAAGCCTCTGCTTGGACCCCCCCCCCTGTATTGTTTTCAGATCACAATGACTTTCGGACCCCTTGCCCACGGAAAGTACCGCCCAATTTGCCTTACTCTCACCTGACCTACTCCCTTTTCAGGACCCTTTTGAAGACCCCATTTCAACGGAAACTTCCCAAAAATGAACCGCCTTTCGTCCCCCGCCTAGCCCTGATTGGGGCGACTGGGACACTTCTATGGCTATCCGACATAATTTTTCTCCTTTCTTCCTTCGCCTTTCTTAGACGTCTTACCCCGTGTAACAGAGGTTCATGCGTTCCTGCCCTTTCTTCAAGCTGTCAAGTTCAGGGTATCCCGTTTCGCCTGAAAATTGCCATCCAATCGCGAGTTCTTTTTCCTTCTTCTTTGGTGTCGGGTGCACCCCCCTTTGTGGTTCCATAACTCCCCCTTTTTTTCCCAGATTCGTGATCTACTCTCTTTTCCATCTTCCGGGTGAGCAGGGAAAAGCATCTCTCTCCTTTCCATTGTTCAGTGATTCTTGCCGCTCACCAGGACTCCTCTATACCCTTGCAGAAATCCAGAGTCTCCTTTTGGATGGACCCCCCTTCCCCCCACTAAAAAAGTTTTTTTTGCAACTGAAACGCCTCTCCCCTCCCGATGGCACCTTGTTAGTTGTGTAACCATGTCGGTAAAAGAGTTGCTTTTGTGACAAAAGCTTTGGAGTTCGTTGCGAAAACCGCGTTCTGCCTTCCCCCTTTTCCGTCTCCATTCTACGCCTGCTTCTTTCTTATGATTTTCTCCCAGCTTCCTTGCTTCTTGATTGATCATCCTTGGACTACCAGTCTCCCCCCGGCCGGGGAGGCGCCCGGATCGGTTGCTTTCTTTTTTTTGGGCTCGCCTTTTTTTCTCCCCCTCTTTCACTTTGAAGGGGCTTTTTAGGCGGGCACGGTCTTCGTCGATTCGGGACTTGGTTTCTTTGGAGCGTGTTGACTATGTCCGCCGCACGGGTTTCGATGGTTGGGACCAGTGCGTGGCTCCAAAGATTCGCCGCTTCCCTGATTAAGACCACGTCCAGATAATCCCTCCTTCTTCCTGCCGTTCAAGGTGGAAGATTTTTTGCCTTCTTTCCGTCGGCCAGCTATGAAGCTACCCGGGACTCCTTCTTCCACTAGGTTCTTAGACTTTCCTTAAGCAACTTCTGAGTGGTACTCTTTTATCAGGCAACCCGGGTGCTCTTGCCTTTTCGGTGCCCAGCCAGAAACAGTCTCCTTTTTGGAGTCTCCTCGTCGTAAGGTTTTTCATTTGCTTACCCCTGGCTTCCCTTCCCCTCCCAGAGCAGTTTTTCTAACCCCCCCTTGCTTTTGCCTCGGCCATTTCCTGGCTCTTGAGGATCCCTCCTTGCACCCCGTTTATGAACTGCAGCCGGCGGACGAAGCCAGCCAAATCACAATACCCCCCACCAAACACCCCAAACCACCAATACACACCCACCCACCCCACACCCCCCCACAACACCCCACCCCCCACGGCGAGGCTTGGGGGGGTCCTCATTATACCAGTGACGCCTTGGCGGGGGGCCCCGCACCCCATCTCAAAACTCCAACTCAAAAAAACCTAAAAACAAAAACAAAAACACAAACACCCAACCCCAACCCGGAACTACCAAAAAAAAAACACCTCCCCCAACCAAAAAAAAAAACCACCACCAAACCACAACCACACCAAAAACAAACGCCACCTCCTCAGGAGCCCTACGGGAGGGTCGGCGGCGCGACCCTTAGTCTTTGAGTGCCCCCCGCACTTTTCCCGTAGCTGTGCCCTTTTTCTCCTGGTAAGGCCCTTCTTCTGGTGTGCTTCACATTTGCGAGCTGAGTCGTTCACACGTTCTTTTTTTCTTTTTCAGGTTGGTGTTCAAGATCCCCTTTTGCAGCTTTTTTTCTCTTAGCTGGGGGGCCGCACTTAGACAGACTAGTGTTTGGTCGTGTCCTCCCCTCCCACCGTGGTCCCACCCTTTTTCCCCATGCGTTTGATTTTTCCCCCTTTCTTTACTTCAGTCTACACCTCGGAGGGATTTTTTTGTGGTCCCCCTATGTTTGTGGTGCCTTCTTCCAAACCCCGACAGTTGCCCATTAGTTCTCTCCAACTGAAAAAGCCACCCCTTTCACGTCCCTGAGCAAAGGTCCTCCATACACCCACCGCCCCTCTCCCATGCCAAATAAGTCCCCGTATTGAATGACCCGTTTTTATTGCTTTCTTTTGAGGACGATTCTGCCTTTTTTGTCTTTCTCGTTCTTTTTCTTCCCTTCTTCCCCCCCTTTCCCCGGGGATAGTTCTTCGAGATCGGAAACATTCGGTTGCGGCGATCGACCACTCGGCGAGCACCTCGCACGGCCCTTTTCGCCCCGTCTTTTTAAAACCGTGGGTTTTTTCTTGTCCTCTCCCTTTTTTTACCGCGTTCCGAGACCGCCGCTTCGTTTCAGCCCCCCTCTCCGTCGGCCGTGTTTGTAGATTGAATTCTTTTCGCCTTCCGATCCCTTTTCGGTCAGCGGGGCGTTTCCCTTCGTGATAACTTTTTCCTCACCCGACCTGAGGTTGCGCTCGCCTTACTGGCCCCGGTACTCGTGGGAGCTGGACGGCGATCGCCGACCCCTCTGACGGACGGTTGACCCTTTTCTTCCTTTTTCTTTTTTTTTTCCCGCCCAACGGTGCGGTCACAGGGAAGATTCCTCCCCCTCCGGAGACCATTCCTGATTGAGAGTTCGCGCTACCAGCCCTCTTATGAGCTTGCCCCCGAGTGTCTGAACCGATCACCTCGTCGCTCCCTCGTCTTTCGGTCCTCCTATCTTTTTTTGTTTGAGAGTCTCTTTGCGTCCCCTTGATTAGGTTTAGTTTTTTCATTCATTAGTCAGACCTCCTCTCCTTGCGAAATACCTCGAAAGAAGGTAGTCCTTTACGGTCTTCTTCGGCCTTACGTCGACGGCACCGCGTGGGGCGGTCCACTCAAATTTCCGTATTCTTTGAAGACCGCCGGGGGGGTTGCCTCCCTGCCTTCCCCTAATAACTTCTTCTCACCCCCCCCCCATTCTGATCTCCCAAAATGTTTTGATTTAGTACGGACGCTTCTATCGGCCTCTGCGCCTCGGCGCTGGACGCCTTCCCCTACATCGAGTCCTAGCCCTCGGCGTAGTTTTTCCCCCCATCGTTCGCCTCTCCTCTTGAAGACTCGGGGAAGAGGAGCCGTTGCTCGCCGATGGACGTATTCGCTTCTCGGTGCCTAGAGAACGTCTATCCTTCAGTCCTTTTTTATCACCGAGCTCCCGCCCTCCCAACAACCCCCCCTTCCCCCTCTTCCCATCAATGCCCTTAACTTCCCCCCCATCCTAAAGGATGAGGCTAGCGTCCCTACCTGTGACTAGGTGGTTTGGTTTCGTTTTTTTTTTGGTTGTTTTCTTGTGACTACAGTGCGGGCGCCGGCCCTTTGTGTTTTTTTTTTCCTGGGGTTTCCAACCTGAACCTGTTGACTGTCCCTCTCACCCCACCCTCCCTTCCCCGTCGCTGTGCCCCATTAAGGCCTACGAACGTAGACCTTCCCATTTCCCCCCCTTTTTTGGTGGTAGCTTATAGTGCCTTTGACCCACTTCCCCCAACCTCCCATTTGAAGGAACCTCTTCCCAGAGAGAGACAAACCCACCCTTCCCATGATCTGCACCACCACCGAACCAGAGAAACGGGTTATCCCTTCGCTACTCTTTTTTCGACCACGGGGCACTGAATACTCAGGTCTCCCGGGCTTTCGTACCCAGGGGGCCCTCTCCTCCCCTTTTTGCCAGAGTGTCTCCAGGAGTTTACGATTGTACTGAAGAGAAGAAATCACCGGTTTGCCGGCTCATATCGGCCGGTTCGAGTTGACGTGTTCTGGTCCGTTATCCGACTGTCGATGTTTTGGTTTGCGCCCCCAGGGACCCTCCCCTCGCAGGTCCGTTTCTTTTCTGAGTTTCGGAACGTGGCAAGTGGTGAAGACAGCCCTCAGCGTAGGTTTTCCTGCCCGGTTGTTGCCTGTTCGGGATGGGACGCCTTTTTTCCCCCTTTCCCTCACCCACCCGTTTGACCTTGGACCCCCCCGAGCTCTTTCCCCCCGAGATTGACAACGAGGTTTTCCCACATGCCCTCTAGCCCGGGAGCGTCTCGGGCTGGCAGCCATTCTGCTTCTCGATGACCTCCCACCATGCAACTCCTATTTTCTGTTCTCTCCTGGTCGGCTCTGACGACTCGGTTACAACTGCTGACTCTGATGTCAACACTTTGCGGTCAGATCACCGCATGCGCGCCCCCCACCCCCCCGCCCACCCGCCCCTCTTGTCCCATTCTTTCCATTCTTGCTTTTTTTACTCGAATCTTTAAACAGACCTCCCGGTCGGTTGCAGACAGACCCGCCGGCACACTAACTGATTCCCCCGGCGTCCAGCAGAGCAGCTTTTGTCTCTTTGATTCTATTCTCCTCGCAAGTCTTTTAGATCTATGTCCTTTTTTTTTACTTCCTTGGGGAACGTGATACAGCAGGTTTTTCCCGCCCTGATTTGTTACTCCAGTCTGTCCCGCCCCCATTCTTTGGGTAATGTCTAACCCCCCTTCCTTTCAACGAGAGGAAGGTGGCCCCGTTTTTCCTGTGATCGTTCCAAAGGAGGGGATGGGCCCCTCCTCCCTTGCCTACGCTTGACAAACGGGATCGATTTCATCCTTGGGTATCCAGGTTTGAGGGCCCTCTTCTCTTTCCTCCCTGTTTGTGTTTCAGTCTTTTTCGTTGTTCCTTTTGATGTTTGTAGATATCACCTTTTCCTCGTAGGTTTGTGGGCGGATGGCCCTCACTCTTTTGGTGCCGTCCCGGCCACCTATAGGGTTTTAGTGCATTGCCGTTGTCGACACCCTTTCCTTGCTTTGAAAAGCTGATAGACCACTACCCCCCTTTTTTTTACGGTCATTCCACATGGGCACAAGTTCCTCTCGTCTGCAGCTCCTCTGATTCTTCGAACCGAATTATTGCTTTCAGATTTCATCCATCGCGGTACCCCCAGCTCAATCCTCGCTCGGTGGTCTGAGAATGGGTTGCGTGGTGCCGTTTATTGTGCCGGGGCGCGTTTCGGGGTTTCGACGGGTCTATTGGAAGGCGCGATTTTTGTTCGTCTTCTTCTCTTTGGTTTCCCCTGAAAAGATGTGTTTCCGTGTTGGAAGTTCGTGGGCCCGTTGTAGAGGCCCTTTCTTTTTGATTGCCTCACCACTTTTTTTTTCCCATAGATTTTTCTATCAGGATTTAACGCTTCGACGATATGCACTCGTGACAGCTCGAAGATCCGCCATCGGTTTTCGAGTTTCGTTTCTATAGCTTCTTCTTCCCTCCCGGTCTTCAGCCGCTGGATCTCGTTAACCTCGCTCCCGTATGATGCTTCGTTACGGCACGCCCTTTGACTTGGGTGGTCCCAAAACCTTTTCTTTTGTTTTTTTCCTTAACCTCGAGTTCTTTCCCCCAGTCCTCCTGCTTTCCTCTTTTGGAAGGAGTCCCTCGAATCAACTCCATGGGAGTCTTCACCGGGCCAAGATGCCAGACCGATTTACCCCGTGCTTGAGGAGGCCTTCTACTTCCTGTCGTTTTCCTTCCTTCAGAGGCCTTCCCCAAAGGTGCTACAGTCGGTCCTCCAACGGCCGGGCGTGCGCAGCCCCCGTCCCCTCTACTTTTCCAGCCGCGCTTTGGATAGTGCCAGTCCTCTCGTTCTCCCCTTTCAGAAAAATTGTTTCACTTTTTACGTTCCGGCTTGCCGGTGGTTCCATGCCGTCAGTATGCGGAGCGTCGTCTCCTTTATCTTTTTTTTTGTTTCAGATAATGAGTGCAGATTGAGTGGCCTTGAGCTTGGCTCGTCCCGGTGTCTTTGTCTTTTCCTCCCTATAAATGACCGGTTACCTCCCAACCATTTGTAGGACTCAAGGTCTTACTGTCTATTCGTAAGGGGGCTCCCCTTGCTGATTTAATGTGTTCGATGAGTGTTTCTTCCTGAACCGACCCGTTCTTGTAACCTGGACCTGACCCGAATCCCAGTGAACCACCGTTCGACTTTCTTCCCCACAGTTCACTCAAACCAATCCCAAGGACAAGCCGGGATGCCTTATAGCCTCGGATCCGTTTCCGTGATGTTTCTTGAGCTCTTTTAGCTGGTTGTCGGAGATTCTGGGGTGGGGTTTTTTTTTCCCTGCAGCCAGGGCCGGTCTCGCTAGAAGGTCCTTCAGATACTCCCTTCCCCTCTGGATCAAAGTGCTACCGGCCTTCCCTGCCCTCCGTCTTGGTCTTCACCAAATTGAGGCGGTAACCTTTGTCCCCCCCGATTCCGGTGCTCTTTTCGCTTTTTTCTTGTGAGTCAGAGACGTTCCCTTCGTGTGTGTTTTTCTTTTCCTGTCTAGTCTTTGCCGGCGTCCGCGTTCGTCACCGTACGCGACCCTTACGACGTTGTTCTTTTTTTCCAGGCCGATTGGACCTTGGCCTTTTCCTCCGTTTCTTTTTTTTTTTTTGACTTCTCGAGCCCCCCTTCCCTGACGGACTTTTTTCCCTCCTCCCTTTGACCTCAGAGTACAGGAGTGGACGTCCCTCGTGCCGGGTCCGTTAACCCTCGGACGACCCTCCCCGAGACCTTTTGCGTTCAGACTCGACCGGAAGATACCGGTTTATTCCCGGTTTTTCCCCTCTCAACTTTTTCGCCGGTGTAACTCCGTGCCTCATCTCTCTCTTTCCCCCCCCCCCCCTTCCCTTGTTGTTTTGAGCCTGCGGGGTCGGAGGTCCTCCTCTTGATTGTTCCGTAACACCGGGTCCCCTCTAATGAAGTTTCCTGTCGAGGCCGGTCTTCCACTCTTCCTCATGGGAGTTTGCAGCGGACTGTACGTCGACTTTTTACGACTTTTTTTTTTCCCGCCGTCTGAGAAATGTGTATTGCGCCTTCTATTCTTCCCTCTTGGTTGGGAGGATACTCTACGATTATCGTAATTTGGCGTTTTTTCCACGCGTCATCGGCCTTTTTCGAGAACAACCATCAGTGGCGAAGAATCAGGATCCCGGGTCTCTTTGACGGATCAGGGTCAGTTTGAATTTTCTTCATCACCCAAGGGTCGTTGACCTTTCCTCCCCCTTCTCGAGCGCCCCTTCCAATTTGTACAAACCCTCTTGATTAAGCCGCCGCCCAAACCCGGGGCTTTAGAGGCCTGACTGGGAGCCTTTTTTTAGCTCCCTAATAGCCACCGGCGATTCGATCCTCTCCCTCTCAATGGGAAGTTGTTTCTGCGTGCTACACCGAGCGAACCCCCGCCGCCAACCAAGGCAGATCGTCCCTACGCCTCAGCCCTTTCCGATCTTTAGCGTCAATACGGTGTTGGTTGTTTTTTTTTCTTTGCTTGCGGGCCCTCCAACGGTGCGCTTTTCTTGTGGGATGGTTTTCTAGCCAAGCCTCGGCGGTTTTAGCTCAACACCATCGGACCCCCCCCCTCTCTCTGAATGTTCGCCCCCTTCCCCAGTTCTAAATGTCTAATTTCTGGCATAAATGTGGGTTTTTCTTTTCAGAGTTGTTCAGCCCCCTCCCTGCCCACACTCTTCTGGTGCCGTCCTTTCCCCATTACTCAATCTCCACTCACCTTTCCAACCCTTCAACCCTTTAACGGTACTTCCGACTTTCCCGGCTTCCCTCCTCAACCGCGGGAGCCATCCTAAGGGCGATGCATTGCCTTTTTCCCTAGCCCGCCGGGCGTATCACGCATCTCTGTCCTGGTCCTCCCTCCCTCCCCCCTGTTTCAGCTTTTTTCGCGGATTGATCGAGTTGACTCTTTTCTTCTAAGGCCGGAATCTCTTTCGCCGGTGTGTTCGCAGCGTAGCACTTCCTCTTCCGCAGCCGCGCATTACGGGGTCATCAGCTTTTGCCGGTTTTCATCCCCCCTTTGGAATTGACTATCCGTGTTTTTCGTTTGGAAGACTATCGGCTGAATTAAGTTATTCCCGGCCCCGTTGGACATTTACCCCGTTGCCTCCCGGGCGTTGACTGTTTTGAAATTTTTTTTTCTTCTTAGCATGTTACAGTTTCCGTAAGAGGATGCCCAGGTCTCCCTATAAACGCCGATCTTGCTCCCACCTGCCCCCCTGGATCCTTTCTGATCTCCCGATGAGGTCAGCCGGTTGAACTTCTGCCGGTATTTTAAGCCTTCCTTCCCTCTTTTTTTGGTCCCCAAACCACCCCCTTCCCCTGCATCCCCCCCCCCCTATCGTCGCCACCTAGAAACGCCCCATTCCGCACCCGAAATATTGAAGGACACTCTTCTAGATTTCCTACACGAATGAGCATTCTTCAAGGTCTGCTCTCCCCTCCCCGCGCCAAGTTCCCCATAATCCCCCCCTTCCTCCCGGGAGCTCCCTCTTTTTTTCGAATTGAAGCTCACTCGATGAGCATCAGTCGAGCTCCCTTTTTTCGCTCTATGTTGCTCCTACTGATTCTTGGAACTTTTGCTCCCTAGTTCTTGCGGTCCGCGCCCACTGATTGGTCTTTTTCAATTTTGGTATCCAGTTGTTCTTTACCTGGACCATCTTTTCCCCCCCTCACAGAAGGTTTTTTTTTTTCTGTGAGATTAACCAACCTGGGGTGAGTGGTTCCCCCGCTACGCTTCGTCACCCGGTCTATCGCTAGTCTCCCCCCTTTGAGGCTGGAAAGAATCTCTTTTCTTTCTACGTTTTTGACTTCGCTGCTTTCCGCCTCCTTCCCCCCAACGGTCCTGTGATTATATTTCTCCTTTGTCCTCTCTTCGGGGTTGGCGGTGGCCAATACCCCCCCCTTCTGTGAACGAGCACCTGAAACGCTTCTTCAATGGATTTTCTTGTCTCGTTGTTCTACCCCCTTCTTCCAATGCTGAGTCCCCCCGAGTGAGAGACCCCTCCGTGTCTTTCCTATGAACCTTCTAGCACGTGCACTCTCCTGGTTGCACGGTTTGCCTATCAGCGACTGTATCTTCTAGCTCTTTCAGATTGATCCCGTCTCCCCCCCCTTTTTTCTCTTTTTTAGGGAATCCGGTGTTTGCCTCTACTTGTGAGGTTTTTGCGGTCTGGGTCTTTCTCCCACCGCCGGGTCCTTTAACTTTTTTTTTGGAGTTCGAGGTTTTTTTTGTTTTCTTTCTTTGTGGTTGCCTGCGAGCTCCTCCTTCCCCGGGTGGCCTCTGTTTTTTTCGACATTCTTGTGCTTGACGACGGGATCGATGTTTTTTTTTCCTTCAGTCTAAGTGGCTTACCCCTCCCCTCTTTTTCCATTCCCTGATTTTCTCCACCGAATCGAAGTCCGACTAAGGATTTGATTTTTTGGAGGGATGGACGTCCCTTTGATATTCCTGCATGTTGTCCCCGCCTGCTTTTCCTGTAAATCCTCCTTGATTACTAGGTCAGATCTACTTCCACGGTCCTTTTCCCTTTTCAGCCTTTCTGTGGCGGCCAACCAGGTTTCTCTTCTCCTTCCAGAAGTCCCTCCCCGGGAGGAAAAAGACCGTTCCCCGTCCCCGGGCGGAGTAGGATTTTAACCCTCGGTATTCGCTTTCCAAGATTCCTAACCTTGAGATTTTTTTGACAAGTTCGTCTGCGGGGGCTTCCTCGAATCCTTAATGTCCGGTGGTTTTTTTTCACCCGGGCTTCAGTCGGCGCAAGACGGGTTTAATCCGTCCCCAGCCTTCCGCCCCTTTCTGCAGCCTCTAAGGGCTGGACGGTGGATTTCCGATAACGGATCGTCTTTATCCCCCCCTCCTTGATGACCACGACGGGGCTAGGTACACCTTCTTTGCCCTTTCGTTCCGGAGCAGGTCCGAGGTGGTCGCTCCATGCCCTCTCGGCCACCCTTTTCTCTGGTGCTTTTTAAGATCCATTTTTCCCTCTTTGCTGGCAAAACCTTTTCGCCCTTTGGTACCCGTGTTTCTTTTTGTTGTGTTATGGCTGGTCAAGCCCTCTACATTCCTTTAGAACTTCTGGAGGAGAAGGGTACGGTTCCCCAGCCCTTTTGGGATCCGTCGTTCTGCTTTTCGTTCTTTTTTTCAGATTTTGTTTTTTCCGCGTCACATGCCCCCGCTAAGTAAGTTTGCTGGATAGCCCCCATACAACGCGCCCAGGAGATCTCCCCCCTCCTTTCAACGTCCCCCCGATCAACCCCGACCCAAAGAACATACCAAGCAACCTTAAGTCACCTTTCTTTCTTCTTCTTCCCCGTTAGCTAGTGCTGAGCTTGGGTCCTTTCTTGTTTTTTTGGTGGCGTGAGTCGTTATCGAAGGCCCCCTTCTCCTAGGATAGAAGTCGTTTCCTTCTCTTTGGTTTGCCTGACTGGACGTTTAGACGGCGAGCCTCCGCCTTCCCTATCCTAAGTAGGTTCTTCACCCGTTTTGGTTTTTTGTTTAAGGGTCATGGTGTCCCCGGTCCCTTTGGCCTCTGACCGAGGAGAAGGGCTCGATCCCTGTATTCCGTGGTTTGTCGATGAAGGCGGGTCCCTGATCCGGTCCGCTCCCGTCCAACCTGTTCGTGATCACAGTTTGCGCCCGTTTTGTTTCTTATCTTTTTCCTCTCCGTAAACGGTAAGATTTTCCGGACCTTCGAGGGCCGACCCGGCGGCTGAGTGATCTTCCGCTTTTTAGTGGACTTTTTTGGACCGCCCCAACGCGGTTTTCGTTTTCCAGGTCGTACCCATGAGACCTGAGCGTGATTTCTTTAATTGTGACCATTTGAACTTCTGGTATGAGAGGCAGTTACTAACCCCGAATCAACCTTGTCGCCGGGGGAGAATCCGCCTCCTTCTCTCCGGTTTGTTTTCTCTCTTTTTCGGAGATTTTTCTCCTTTGACGCCTCTTTTCATCCCCCCTGTCGACGAGCTGTCCCCTTTTTTTAGAAGGTCTCCCTTCAAGATCCAGAAGGGAAGGTTTATCAATCCGGCTTCTCCTTTACTTCTCCTGCACAACCGTGGGGCTGTCCACTCCGTACAGCTCCAGAGTTTTTTTTTCCGCAGTTAGACGGGGGGTCGGCTCTCTTTTTTCGTACTGTACGGGAACTGGGGCATCTGGAATCTCACCTCCTTTTTGGTTCCTTGAGAAAATTCCTATTCAAGGTAAGAGTATTTCCTGGGTACACCCCCCTGGATTAATGGCCGGCTTCCTACCCTGCGTTTCGACAACCCGGAGACGGGAAGTCATTTTTTGCCCGGAGTTTCCCGAGGACTCGATCTTCCCAACACCATCGCCGATCTCCCGAAGCCCCTGGGTTAAGAAATCGGAGGGGCAGAGGCTTTTTTCGCTTTGCCCTTGCTTGCTCTGATCGCCCGCCGGACCTTTTGTTCTCGAACCTAAACTTAGCGCATTTCCTTTGATCCTTCTCCTCGAAACTTAACACCACACCCTCATCTTATCACTAGTTACTACGACGAGGCTAGCGTCAATATAGTTTGTAGGTGGGTTGATTTTTCTTGTTTCTGCAGTGTTCTACCGGCTTTTTTCGTGTTTTTTTTTTCTTACACGTCTGCGGGGGCAGATATCCCTCTCACCCGCCACAATCCACTCTTTTTTCCGGCTGGTCAGCCTTTCATCTAAAGTAGACCTTTCTCATTTATCCCCCCTGTTGGGTTAGAATTCGCTTTTTGCAAGAAATTCCCACGAACACTAGATATCGCCCCTGGCCGGAGCAATTTTACACTCCCTCCATCCCTTATCACACATGACTTGGTGGTTATCGGTTCCTTCCTACTTTTTTGAAGCCCACCCTGGGAGTCCCCCCCTCTTGTCCTTCGGCCCAGATTCCCAGTGGACCTAGCCGCGTGGGCCCCCGTCCGCGTACGAGTCCGGGCATCTGCCTACCCTCTGCCCGGTCTCATCCCCGTTCTTTCGAGTTGAAGCTTGGATTGAGGAGTCCTTTTCTCTGACTGTCTTCCCGGTGGGGCCTCGTCCTCACCCCCTTCTTAGCCGACGATTCCTTTGCACGGGTTTCGTTTCAGCCCCCCCGGTGTAAGACTCCCTATGGACCTCTCGCCGCCCTTCTGACTTTTTTTGTGGCTTCGGTTTTCTCAGGAACTATCAGGCAAACCCTTCCCCTCGCTGACCTCCCCGGCTTCGACTTATTTTATATGAGTTACCGGGAGCGTCATTTTTTTCCTACTTTTCCGGACAACTATCCTGCTCCCATGGCCCCCCCCCTTCGCCTCTTCTCTTCCTTTCCCTTCTCTTTACGAAATTTCTGGAAATCGGCCTCTCTATCAATGTTTTTCCTCCTTTGGCACACAAACCATCGATCCAGTGGTCCTTTATTCATTTCCCACAGCCAACCGACCTTTCTTCCCCTCCTCCTTTGAGTGACCAATCTCCCGCCCTTTTTCCCCCCCTCCCGACAGCGTACACTCCCTGAAAAGTTTTGTTTTTGTTTTATGACACCTACATACCTCCCCGACCAAAGTAACCAGTCTCAGGACGCATCCGCATGATTGGGCGATGTGGTACCGATCCTTTTGATTATCACCTTCGCGTTCGCTCCCTCTTCCCCTTTTATCTTACCCCTGCAGATGCTGGTACCGTTTCATGAGTTTACACCCCTTCTTGCTCAGTTCCGCAGAAGGGTATACAGTTTTTCGTTCCCCCATATGCCATCCACTCGCGATTGTGGCCTTTTTTCTTCTAGGGCCCCCCCCAACTGGGGAGTTTTTAAGCCCACGTGCCTTGCCGCTTATGTCAAAAGGGATAATCTTTCTCCTTCCTTTTAGCTTCCGAAAGAATATCTCTAGTTTCCTTCCGTTGTCTTTTCTTTATCGAGGAGGGCTTTCTCCGCAGGCTTTTCCTTTCTGCTTCTTCTCAAATGAGATCTTCTCAAGTCCCTCTTCTGATTGGGCGGATTTTCCATTCCCCCCCCAATGTTTTGTCCTGACCCTGACCCTTATCGCGATTTGTCCCCCTTGTTCCCTTTGTCGCCACACGGATATACCCCTGTGTCCTTAGCTAGACAAAATCATTGTTTTCTTCTGCCGAAGACTTGAATGACCCCCCCGTGGCAGATCCATTCCCCTCTGGGCGCATATACCTCGCAATCAATCGTCTTTACTTACCCCTTTTTACCACTCCCTGCTTTCGTCCTTGAGGCCCCTTTTTCCTTTTTTCTTTTACTGTGCCGGGGCAGCGGGTTCTTCCTTTTTTGTTTTTCAGGGTGTTTTTCCCGGCCTCGATGGTTTTCGGGCAGGTATTCGTCTTTTTTGACCGCTGGATTTGTGTTGGATCTTGGGAGTTCTGGTTTCCTCTCCCCCCCTTCCTATTTTTTTGGTTGGAAAGCAGATTAGTTCCTTTTCATATTAACCTTTCAGATGCGGTCTGAGGACGCCCTTTCTCTATGCCAGGTTTCCTGTGCAGTGTTCTTCGGATTTTTTTCCTCTTAATGTTTTGCATTTGCCCCCCCCAGCCCTCTTAAGTCCCCCCCTTCCCCTCTCAGGTAACTTCGACTGTTCACGGACTCCGCGTCGCGGCGGGTTTTGTCTCCCCCCTTGTGGCGCTCCTCTCCCTTCATGCGGCCCTTAAAGAAAGTCATCCACGGGGTTTCCTTTCTTTCTCGAGGTCCATTTCAGGTTTATCGGGGACACTCTTCTAACCTTTCGGTTGTTCCCCCCCAGGTTCCTAGGATCCTCGGCTTTCCTTCGTCTCTTCGCCAACCAGGGTTCCTCTTCGCAGACAGGGGTAGCTGCATCTCACAATCTCCTCAGAAACCTGGTCAGCATTTTTGAGCAGCCGCCGGGATGGGTTTCCGTTTTTCCCCCGTTCTGCCCTTCCTCTGATCCTTCGTGACCCCCTTTCTTTTGTTCCCTTGCAAGGTTGCAAGTTGCTGCCCTTTTCTTAGCCAGCTCACGAGTTGGCCTTTCCTTCGACGTATCGCGTGATCGCGCGTGTATTTTCTTTTTTTTTACCTGATACCCTGAGTGGCAGATGATTTTGCTTCTTTGCCTCTGCTTTGGGCCTCGTTCCTTTCACTGGCGAGAGCTAGTTTTGTTCTCTTTCCCATGCTGATACATTCCACACCCGCTCCCTTGAAGGTCGTGAATCTTTTCCGGTTAGACCCGTAGTCCTCGAGGGGGTCTTTTAGTATGGTTTCTTCTGGTCGCTGGGACCTGCAGCCTTTCTTTTCACCAGCCAAATGACCACATCTACCCCTCCCCATCCCTTTGGTAACGTCACGAAATGGAGCACCCGATCCCCACCACCTTCCCCCCCGCCCATACCCAGCACATCCCCCTTCTCCCCTTGCGTAATCCTCCTTAAATTTTCGTCCTGGATTCCTTTTCCCTCTTTGCAGTGTGTGGAGGCGTTCGTTTTTTCTCCGTCGTGACATCTACAGGGGATAGCTTTGATTTCAATCTGAGGTCGGCGTCTAGATGATAGTCCCCCCCCTGTTGGTCTGGTTTCCCCCTACTGTCTTCGCCCCGATGTCTGGCGTTCGGCGTCCCCCATGGCGAGCTATTTTTTTTCCCAATCCGAAGTACAAGTGCCATTTCGGGACCTTTCCCGCGTTCCAGGGCCATTGACGCTTTTTTTCGTCAGTACGAGGTCACAGGTTATTTTACGCCCTCACTTGTGTCGTTTCCGGCCCCCCCCTGGGGTTTTTTTTCTTTTTTTTTTTTGGGTTTTCCGATGAAGTGTCCCCCTTTATCTTTCAGAGACGGGCGATCGAGACCGTTCCCCCCTTCGTCTGCTTACGATGAAGACGGGTTCGTCCTGTCGTCGGGAAGCCCCACGCTTTTCTGAGTCCCCCTTTATTTAAAAGCCCCCCCCAATGAGAACTTCTGAGTCTCTTTCTTTTTCCTCCCACTAGTCCAGTGACCCTCTCGGCATGGAGGCGGTGTGTTAATGAACAGATCCTCAGTTTCAGAACCAGCGCATCTCTTCTTTCCCCTTTTGCGTGTTTCATCTTTCCCCTTGTGTTACTTAGTGATTCTCCCCCCCGTGACCTCTTTTCTGTTCCTCCTCCCAGGAAGCCTGGTACTGGGTGAGACGGGCAAGCCAAGCGTTTCAGTTTTCGGCCCCCCCCCGTCGTCTGTCCTGTCGCCTTTGGGTTTGTCGTCTTCTATCTTAAACTCTGTTCGCCCCCCTTAGTATCTCCCCGTTTTTGGTCTCTATCCTCCTGTCCAGAGCACTTTGGGCCAATCTTTCTCTCTTACCCCCCCCAAGGGGCTGAAGAGCCACTTTGAGTTTTTTATTCATTTGATTTTAACGTGATCGCACTCCTGATTGACCTCCCCTAATTCCACCCCCTTCAGCCTTTCTTCTTCATCGTCCCCTCGAACGGCGTCGCGGGTAATAACCTTCGTCTCGAAACCATCTCCTCTATCCAAGTCCCCAAGCCAGGGGTTTGCATACACGAACGGGCCCTCCTTTCCGGTCTTTTTTATTCCGAGCTTTTTCGTGCTTCCTCACGGCCCCCTAGGTGACTACCCTCTCGCCGTCTATTCTCCTCCGGGCCCACCGAGATCGAAAGGAGCCACACCGCACCTCCCCACTTTCAGCATAGTAACGGAGGATAGTCGCTTTTGACCATAAGGTTTCCTTTTTTTTTCTGTAGTTTGGGTCTTCCCATTTCCCCCCCATTTCTTCTATTGTAAAGGTGTCGCGTGGTCGCTTTCTACGTTTTCAAGCACATGTTAGGCGTGACTAGCCCTCTCCCCCACTTTAAAAGACAACTTCTCCCTCTTTTCGCTACGCCCCCTTCTGACTACTTACCACATCGCCTGCAGGTAGATGCTTGACCCTCCAGAAAACCAGCCCCCCCCATATCAAGTCAGCGTCGCGGAGGCGCCTTCCCTTTCCTCTGCCTCAAAATTGATTTTTTTCAAACCCCACCCACAAAGATAACCCTCTCCGACTCCCCTCTATATTGACGCGCATCGGGAGCCTCCACCTTTTTTTTCCGCAGTTTACAACGGGCAAGGTTTTCCCTTGAATCTTTATTCCGAATTTGTGATTCAGCGCTTCCCTAAGGTCCGCCCTGCAAAGGAGTTAAGCTTCCCCGATTTCCTTAGTTCCTTTCTCTTTTTCTTCTGCCAGAAGAAAGAAGTTGTTCGTCCGTCCCTACGTCCCCAGCAAAACGTCCCTTCAATTTTAGCCCCAGCGAACTTGGCGGCACATGAGCTTTGTGACCTATTTGTCAGCCCCTCCAAGTGAAGTGGACTCGCCTTTCCCCCCTTCTCCCGGGTTGCATGTTAGGGCTGGGCAGCTTGGATTCTCTTTCCAGTACTTTGAACCTCTGTCCCAAACGGTTCAGTTAACCTTCTAATAGACATGATCGCCTCTTTCAAGGTCTCTTCATTCTTTGGCGACATGCAGGACGCGCCCCCCCCCACCGAGATCTTACCTGCACCGGCTTCCAAATGGGAGGCTGTGTTTATTTTCTGTTACGTCAAGAATGATTGAGACCTTTCCTCCAATGAGGGACGCTATGCCTGGCCACCAACCACCCGTATTTTTTTTCTCCGCAGCGAGACAAATAGACCAAAATTTTCTTAGCAACGCTATTGGACCCCTAAAGTCTACAGTACCACATCCCCTTTCCCCTGGTTGGTTTCTCCCCTTCCCCTCCCCCCAGCTTCCCGGACAATACCGTCCCTTTCGGTCTCCCGCATAGCTCTTCTTGTAAGTACTAGCTGGATCCCCTCGAGCCTCTCTTTTCCCTGCTATATTCCTCGAGTAGACTCTCTGACTGAGGGGCATCCTCGGTCGCTCCCCCAATGATTGTCATAGCAACTTTTAAGTGCAGTTTCTACAACTTGAACAATGCCCCCCTCTTCCCCTTTTTTCACTCTCGTTTTCCTATGTGCCCCCCCCCTGGGGGAGTGGATGGGCAATCCGCCCCGGTTCTTATTTTTAACGGATATGATGAGATCCCCGTGCGCTCCTTACTCCTTCCTATAATTTTGTTGTTGAGAGCGACCTTTTACCTTTCCCCTTAAGATGTAATCTTCATCTCCCTGTCGGCATTGAGTTCCATCCCCCAAGTTGCTCTCCCCTGGGATTCCGGTGCCTTCCTTCGTTTTCCCCATTTTTTTCTCCAAAATGTCTGACCCTGTGCGTGAACAGTTAGACAATCAGTGTTGGATCGGCCATGAATTGACGTTTGTAGTCGTCGGCTCCCTTCCGTATTTCATAGATCCCCTTTGACCCTCATCTTTACTGCTTCCTCCCCCGACTTCCCAGTCTTGGCCATTTTTTTTTTGAGGAGTCGGATCAGGGGTGATAGGTTTTTCCTGCAGTTCGGGTGGTATGATTTCTTTCTTCTTTGGCTTCGATGTCCTTTCCTTTTTTCTTCTCTCGGTTTCCCCTTGAAAGGATTTTTTTTTTTTTTTCTTTTTCTCGAAGTTCCTTGTGGCAGAGGTGGTTTCGACCCGCAAGGGCGATGGTTTGGGGCTCGTTCATTAACAGCTTCGCCATCATCCCTTCCCGCATCATCGATAAGCATCTTCCTTTTCCCTGCCCTCTTTTTTGGTGCTCCAGCGTTGATTCGTCTCTGACTTCGCTCCCCCTAACTCATTCTCAGCTACTCGTCCCACTGACTTGCCCGGTTTGAGTTCCGTTTATTTCCCCCCGTTTTTCGTTCTGCAGGTTTCAGGCATCGAGGGCAACCTTGCAGCCCGGGGCTGAAGTTCCCGGAGCATTCACTATCCTTTGCTGTGATACTGCTTCCGGAAGGGTTTTTGACCCCGTGCTGTGATCTTCTTCTTTTCGGTCATGGGGTTGGCGTCGGACGGAGGTCTCGGCCCTGACAGGGCGCAGTCTTCGGGCGGTCCAAAAGCCAGAGTGACCCCCTCCCCCCCCCCCTCCCGCATTTTTTTCCTCCGATGTTCCCGCGCGAGCGCCGTCGGTCCTCCGGACTCGCGCTGATCCGACTAGGTTGATTCATTTTTTGCTTAGCTCCCTGACAGGGGCCCTTTCCTCAGACCTTTTTTTTTTTTTCCTCCCAGTGTTCGGCTCAATGCCTGTTTTCGCAAACCCGTGTATCTGGGTTCAGGTTTTTTTTGCATTCGGGGGAGGGCAATGGCTTTGGATGTCTTTTTTGAGATATTTTTTGTGTGCTTCTCGCACTCTCTTCTTCCTGACACCAAACTTATCCATGGTAAGGCGAAGTCTCAGGTGTTCCAAGCTAGAGACCCCGCCGTATTTTTTTCGTGGGATCTCTTCCGCTTTTGGAAGTCTAACCTCCCCCAAACCCCTTCTTCTTTCCCTTTCTCCCCCAACGTTTAACGTTAGACCGACTGTCACCGTTCCCCCCAACCCAAAATACCGACCAATTAAGTCAAGTTTATTTTCTATATAATTAGTACTAGGGTGATTCTTTTCAGATTTTGTGGCTTGTTTCTTCTCGTGTAGCCCGGTATCGAACCGTAATTAGATTTCTCCCCTCCTCGCGTGTTTTTTATCTTGACCCAGTAGTCAGCCTTTGTTCCGGCGCACCATCAGTAGGTTGAACCCGTGCTCCTGCGGTATTGGCTTTTTCCCGTTTTTAATCTCCTGCACTTCCTATTTCACCAAGATACTAAAAGTACGATTGTCGATGGTCTTTTAACGGTCTTAGCCCAGGGACCTGCTCTTTTCACAAGATTTAACCCTTATGGAGTCCCCCTACTTATCCCTCCAATGATGGTTGTTATAGCTTTCCGTATGGCACCGTCCAGTACCCTCCTGTGAGTCGGTGGATATCGCAAACCCTCTGAGATTCCTAGTTTAGTTTCTTCTATGTCCCCCTCGTAGTGTCTAAAGTAACATTCCTCTATGAACTTCCCCGCTTGACGCGGACTTCACCACCTCCGGAATGAGAGGCCTCACCCGATTTTTTAGTCCTCCCCCCAGCATCCCCCCCCCCACTCTCCCCCTGTTTTTTTTATTATCTCTTTTGGGTTTTTGGGGGGGGGTGATGTTTTTTCGGCTCCCCTGATCGGGTCTGGGTTAGATAAACCAACTGGCCTCCAGGCATTTCGAGGCCCTGTACCCTCGCCGGGAGTGTTACCATGGTCTTCCCCCAGTTAGTCCTTCCGTATCTTCCCCTCCCTTTTTGTGGACCCTCCTTCCAGATAAAAGGTTCGAAACCGTTTTTTTTTCCCGTATCCCTCCCCGGGGGGGTCGGATCCTCCAGCCCGTCAGCTAGGGTACCGCGCCTTTTATGGCTTCAAAACCATGTTGTAAGATGCCCCCTTTCATCTTCTTTTCTTGACCCGGTCTAGGATTCTCCGACCCCCGACCAGTTTACTTTCCCCAAAAAACGGCTTTTACCTCAAATCGGATTCTTACTATCTCCCAGTTTTCTCTACCCCCATACTATCTTGAAAAGACGCGAAACATCCGTGGAATTCTTAGCGCACTTTAGGCGCGCCAAGGTGCTCCAGGCCCCTGGCAATATCGCCACTTCCCCCTCAGTTTTTGATCCTTGCCTTTTTCCTACCCTTTGCTCTTCCTCAAAAGATTCGAACCAGCCTGCAAGATTTTCTTTCAAGCCTAAGTCCCACTAGTCTAACGTTCCGACTTAACACTTTCTTGGTCGTGTTGCTTTATGACAGTGGGGAGACAGGTAACCTTGAGGTTTTGGTTTCTGGGGATTTATCTCCCAGTCCTTTGTAGTATCCCCTCCAATCAACGGCCAACCTTTCCTAAAAGCTTCCTTTTCCCCCTACCCCTTTTCCTGAAACGTGACCTTTTCCCCCTTCGTTTGGGTTTTAGCCGCAGGAGAGGGATGGAAACCCTCACCTCCTCTCTTTCGCTAGACCCCGCGAGCCTTTCCCCATCAATTTCTCTTGCCCCCCCCCCCCCCCTTACCTTTATAGCCTCTCCTCCTCACACCCAAATTTTTTTTCCTTTCACTGGACCCGACCAACGAGGGCTTCGCTTCCCTTCTTCCTTTCCCTGTACCCCCAGGTGGAAACTAGATGAACCCCGTTTCCTGTATCGCGATCCTCAGCGCGTACCCGGCTTCAGACGTGTGCCCAATCCCCCTCCCCGCGAGCCCTTCCTTGGTCTTTTATTCGATTTGGACGTGTGAATTGCGCCCCGCCATTTGTCGAGATTCGGTGGCATGCGCGTACGTCCCCCCTTCGTCGCATCAGCGCAGCGCACGTTTCAGTCTCCCCCTGAGCGTGTTAGGAAGAGTGGCACCTCTGGTTTGCCTCAGATTTACCTTGCCTAGCCGAATTCCCCGTGGTTCTTTCTTTTTCCTTTTGCATCTTCTGCTGAATTCGAAGGAATTCCCTTCACGGGCTGTCCGTTCCAGTGGCCTCCCTTTTCCTTGACCTTGACTATGGACTGCCCGATTCTTCTCTTCAGATGCTGGACGACCCGTCTCAACCGATACGTCCCACCGCAAGCCTGAATGCCTAGAACTCTTAATCCCTTTTAATGCTGGAAACGTTCATCCTCCCTGAGGCCCGATATGATGGACCCCCCACACCCGCTACTGGCAGCGCAGATCCCCTTATCCCCCAACCTCCTACCCATTGCCTTTTTCCCCACCCATCTCTGTCATTTTCCCTCAAGAGGGATAATCCCCGCGTCTTGGAAGAAAGAAGACCCCCCCCACCCCGACCCACTGGTCACTACTCCCCCTACGGTTTTTTTATCCAATCTCCTTGATTGTTTTTTTGGCCTATCGAGATACTCCCGTCCCCTTCGGGATCAGCTCTATGCGTGCGTCGTTGATGAAGACGAGATTGATTTTACTTCCACTCCCCACAACTTTTTCTCTAAAGACTGTAAAGAAGCAGTCTACTACAAAGTAACCCATCTTCAAACCCCGCTCTTAAGGGTACGCGTCCCCCCCCTTTTTTGTGTGGGAACAACCAAAAGGGCCTTTTATTTCCTCTCTCCCAGAGGTGATCTACATTTCCGGTCGGCTTCCTTCACCTATCCTTTTCATTCCTCCCGTTTTTGTTGAATTTGCCCTTCCGCTCATTGAAGACTTCCTCGAAAAGTTTTTTCCCCTCAGAAGCTTCTTCGGATTTTCCATCCCTCCCCACTTCCGAAGGAACCCCTCACTCCCTTCGGATTTGTGAATGGAAACTTGTTTTTTCCCTCCCCCCTCCAATGATGACCATTATTATAGACAAATCTTTTGCGTAGACTCGTCTCCCCCCACTCCTGTACAATGGCCCTATAGTAGGCTTGAGTCTCTGCTGGGGCATAGAGCGACCTTTTCGCGGCTTCTGATCCTCTCTCAGTTTCCCCCCAATTAAGGCGGAATATTTTGGCGTTCTTTTGCTCGGTATTGTGCCGGGGAGAGGGTTCTTTATTACCCCAACCTACAGGTAACCCTGATCTGAAGTGGTTTTCTTTTCTCCCTTTTTTGTTCCTCTGAGGGTCGGGTACTCCTTTTTGGCCTGATCTTCGCATGGGTTTTCCGGTTATTGTTCAGAATATCCCTTTTCCCTTCCCCTATTTCTAGATTTAGAATTCTTTTGGGACCCTCGAAGCCTTAAGACCTCCCGGTGTGACTCGTTCGGAGATTATAGCGTCTGACATTTTCCATCCTTTTTTTTTAAGCCCTTTCCACCCTAGATGATTAAGGTCAAGCTCTCTTCCCGACAAGTGCGGGTAAGAGGCGGTGTATAGGCTGTTGAACCGAAGGTATCGAGTCCAAACCTTGCTTCCTCCTTCTTACTTGATCTTCTTCCGTCCAATATGGTGGAGGTATTCCCCGTTCACCCCCGCTTCCCTCACACGCGAATGTTGCTGCCCCCTGATGGGTTTTCCTCCCGGGAGGAGGAAAGATCTGACCCCCCCTGGCTTTCTCTTTCAAGAAGAGGGAGGCTGAAGCCCCCTACCCATCACCGGCAGACTGCGCTTCTTTCGCGCGGGGGTTTCTGCCGTTTCCTTCGTAAGGACCTTTTCTTCAAGCCTTCGTCTCCACCCTTTTTTTTCTTTTAGTACCCTTGGAAAGGTGACGTCCCGTTTCCCCCAGCAGGCGTACCGCGGTGGTCGGCTCATAGTACCGTTTCTGGCTTTCCCTATCAAAGCTTTTGGTTCCGTCATCCCATTTTTGCAAATGGCGCTTTTCTGGGCTCGTCCTTCAACTTTTTTTCTGATAGTTTCTTTTTGTGTATGGATGTTTCCGCCTCTACTGCGGCTACATTCCCAACCTCTGTCTACACTTCGATTAGTAAAGGGGGACTCCAGCTCTTCTTTTTTGGACCTATTTGAGTGGAGCGGATATCCGCCGACACATTGCTTTTAAGTTTCTGCACTCCCAATCCCCCCCCCTCTCACCGAAGACACCGCTGCCCTTCCGACCTGGCGCACCACCCCGACAAGACAAGCCTCCCTTTTTGAGATCGCCCGTCTACGTATTACTTCCTTGATTTCTGGTTGCCCGCTACGTTCAGAGATAGTTTTCTACCTGAGCAGGTTATAGACTGTCGTCGGCACTCGGGTGTTAGTTTGTTTATAGGACGGCAGTCTCTTTCTCCCTTTCCTCAACGGCCAGGCCTCATGTACCCTGGAGTTCGGTACCGTTTCCGTAGTGTTTAGATTTCGGTCCCTCTTTTGGTTAGTTCGTAACGTAGAGTTGGTTTCCTCTTCCTGTCTTCCCCTTGGATCCTCAAAGAGGACATTACACCCTTCCCGTCCCAGTAAGAGACTTCCATTTTCCCGAACGATTTTCTCGCCAGGTTTTTGCAGGTACGAGTGTTTTGCTTTTTTTCTCTCCCCCTGAACCCCGGCGCTGCGAGTATGATCTTTCGCTCTGGGCGTGTCCGCCCCCCACGCTCCTCACTTAAAGCTCCAGCAAATGAGACCGGCTTGATATTTCCTTCTTCCCCCTTCCCCTATATCCTTATGCCCGGTGTTACTGTCCCCCTCCCTGTTCCTTCCTGCTCTCCGGCCGTCCCCCCCC
>Ga0179593_1622797_pt1 | contig 23798 bp, 23 predicted proteins | sample CZODoug2_1_08_16_FD_185931 | JGI IMG/M metagenome (GOLD analysis project Ga0179593, IMG submission 185931) | Vadose zone soil fungal communities from Angelo Coast Range Reserve, California, USA - CZODoug2_1_08_16fungal (PacBio error correction) | ecosystem: Environmental > Terrestrial > Soil >... | reverse complement strand
CAGGGCCTTTTTTGGCGTCATAAAGGGCTGTATTGATTGTTTTTTCCTCCTTCCCCCTTTATTCTGACATTGTACACTTTAGTAGTTTCCCCCCGCCTTCTACAAGCTTAATAATTGGATATAGGCTGGCCACCCTTTTTTTGTATAAGACCCCTTGCGTTTGAGATCTCCTCCCCCCTGATTTGTGATTTCTCTTCCTCATGCTTTTTTTTTATAATTTTCCTTGTCGTTAGTCCTTTTTTTCCGAGTTAACTTTGCCCGCCTTGGTGATTCGACCCGTCGAGGTCTTTGGAAAATCGTCCACAGATGATCTTTTTTCCCAGAAATTCACCCCCCAAGGTTCTTTTCCAGGTTTGACCCCTTTCTCTTGCTTTGTCTGATTTTTCCAGTGATTTTTTTCTGTGGACCCCCACCGCGTATTTCCCATGCTTAGTGTCTCCCCGAAGCTCCCCTCTTCTTTTTCCTTTTAGAGGGCCAACGTTTCGGTTCCTTCCTCCAACCTACGTCTGACACCCTTTCTGAGGTTGTGAAGAAAGCATCTGTCTATTGGCCGCTCGCTGTCATCCGAAGATGACCCCCTCAAATTTTTATCCATATCGTATGATTTCTCGATGCCTCTCTCTCTTTTTTTCTCTGGTCATTAAATTCGATGTAGGTATGATTGACGTAGCCTCCCAGTCTCCCTAGCCGTCATCTTCGAGAGCTTAGCCTTCTTTCCCTTCCATGATCCTAGCGCGTAGGAAGTCTTCTTTAGCCATTCTACAGGCCCGTGCTTAACCCTGCTTGGCCGCGGCATGCGTTTTTCCTTCACAACTTCCTTGAGAACCTATCCCAACCATTCTAAACGGTCTTTGTTTGCATTCTTGAGCCATTGAGATTCTCGACCCTCCTTCGGACCGTCTTGATTTTTAATCCCGTCTCCACTTTGAACTTCTAGAGACTCCCGTTAGGATGACAGAGGGGCAGGCATCTTCGTCTCTCCTTTTGTCAAGGCTTCCCCATTTTTAGGTGGGCGTTCTTTTTTTTCCTTCTGGAGCTGTCCATGACAATTTTTTTTTTTAGGATCGGAAATAGGGTCGTCGACCGGCATGCCCTTAAACCAGTTCTCCGCAACTTCTTTTTCTTTTTTTTTTCAGAATGACCAGTACGTGTCTTTCTTCCTTCTTAGGTCCTCCTTTTGATCACCAATACGAATCGCGCGATGTGAAGTGTTGATGCTTGCGTGGGTGTCTCGTAGGACCCCTTTCCCCGAACGGTTCTTATTTATGTTCGCTCCTGGGATGCGCCTTAGTTGTAGTGATTTAAGGCCCGCCACGAAAACCTTTCTCCCCCTTTTATTCGTCTTTAGCCTGCGATACATTCGCCGGTTATCTCAGCGACGAGCGGCCCTCTCTCGTTTCTACTTTTTTTAGAGAGATTTTTTTCAGGTCCTTTTCTCCAGTTTTTCCCTTCTTCCCCCGACTGTCTCGCTATTTGACCCAAATACAAGGCATGGCGAGGCTTTTCTTGAGCGTCTCTATCGTACCCTTTGAATTTCCTCCCCCTCAGCTTCCCCTGCCCCAACAGTTTTTATTCCCCGAACTACCAGGAAAACACAGCATTCTTCAACCAACTCACCTTTTCCCCGAATTAGTCTTTTTGTCGGATCCTCCTTCTTGATCACTCTCCCTAACTCGGATAATACTTAGACCAGTCATCGACCATCCCGGTTCGCCCCGCGCTGCCGTTCTTTCCTCAGTATTTCGCCGAGCTTCCCCCAAAATTCCCCTGATTCACCCTCTGCTCCATTTCCTCCGCCGCCCACATCTTTGGAGTTTAGCCGGTTTGATCCCTTCTCTTTTTACGTGGCTACTGTCAAGAACCCTTCCTTTTTATGTTGAGAGTCGGCGTTTCCCCCGGTGCATTAGCTTTTTTCAAAAGCCTTAGAAGAGAGATGTTCGGGACCGATCTGCTTGCATTCGAGAGTTTTCCTGTCCCTTTGGTTTCCTTCGTGATCTACATTCTGTTCGTCCCAACCGCATGCGGCCACTGGCAGATCCCCCTGCACTTCCCTGTTTTTGTTCCCCGAAGGAGGCTACCTCCTTTCTCCTTATAATTCTTCCGCCTGGGACACATCTCGTTTTCGCTTTTGCCGTCCCCCCTGCGATCGGCAGCTATACGGCTTCGACTCAAAGCAGATCCCGGGTTTAACTCGCCCCCCCCCACACCCCCTTTCCCCGGAATCCTACAAGACGAGATTGAAATCTTGATTGTCATTTAGGACAAAAGTCAATAGAGATTTCCCAACCATGGCATTGCAGCAGCAAAATTAGTTCCCACCCCCCAAATTTCTTTTTTTACGGTAGGTTTCTGTCTCCGCCATACGTTTGCCCCGGATTATACCAAGTGGGAGCTATAGCCGCCATTTGCCGCCCTATTGGTAATGAAGGGTACTTTTTCTAATTTTGATGATAGAAAGCCCTTAAGGTGTACTTTTTTCCCCCCTTGTTCTTTCAGTACGTCTTTCGATAATTCTCCAACGGGATCAGCGCTATCGGGGTTTTTTCCCCCCCGGACCACCAACCCTTCCTACTTTGCCGCCCACTTTTCCCCTCTGAATTATTTACTTGACTCCCCCCCTGCAGTAATTCTTACGGTTTGAATTCCAGCGTACTCGGCATCTTTCAACGTTAGGGATAGCGCATCCGTCGAGAATCCTTTCAGGGCTTCGCTGTCGGGGATTTCTATAAGTTTACTTCTATCCCGGTCTTTCATTACCTTTTTCGACTACCTTTAATAACAGAATCTCCGACGTGCCCTTTGTATGTGACAGTCCGTTAACCCTATTCTCTGACCCTTTTTTTATTTGTCCCTGATACTCCATTTCCCGAGTCCATTCTCTATAGCCGGCCTTTACCGCTTTTTTTTTTTTTTTTTTTTGGGGGTGCCGCTTCGTCGATTTCCTGGTGAACCCCTCTTACTGCCCCCCCTTTTCCACGTAATGAATTTTCCCGATCTCGACCGATGCAGTTCTCTTTCTTTTCAGCCCCAAGTCTCTAATTCTTGAGTTTGTCTTTATGAAGGTTTCGTGCGGCATTACTCTCCCTCATGAAGTGCTTCTTTTTCCCTATGGTGCTTTTTCCTTGGTCAGATCCTTTTCCAGCTCAGCGTTCGTGGATGTTTTCGTTGCATCGTTGAGACCGACTACTTCGTCGTTATTCCCTGGAGTCTGTCTGTTTTTTGCGAACGTGTTTTTTTTCTCTTTTTTAATTTCCCCCGTTCGCCCTTTTGATTTCCCATTCCCCCGCTCTCAAGGGCTAGACCCGAAAGCGCATTCGGCTGAGCTCTAAGGGCGTTCTTTTGAAGTCAGTTCCGCAGATCTCCCTCCATCTCCAAGGCAGGGACGAACTATGAGTGGCCGGGAGGCCCTTTGCGGCCGTTGAGGCCTCTGTAGGAAGCACGTTCTCCCCCCCTTTTTTTGATACTCTTGGTCGTCCTCTTGCCAGGTTCTTTTCTTGTAGATTTTCCTTTCTCTCTCGCTCGCGCTCAGGAGCCCCAGCATTAGGGAGCGCTCCTGAGTTCGGCTTTTCCCCCCTTGCTCATTGTTGGGGCTCGCAGCTTGCAAGAGGTGGGGTTCGTCACATTTTTTAGATGGTCTTTTTCTTTTTCCTTCCCGTCATTACGTGCCTTCCTTTTTTTCACGACCCCCTTCGTCGTCCCATCTCCTCCCCCTCGTTTTGAGAGAGATGGTTTTCCGATGCGAGCTCGCGGAGACGCTGCCTGTGGTTTAATGACGATGATAGAAAGGAGACCTTTAGTTTTTAGAACCCCTTCTTACTTTCCAGACCCCCCCACCCCCTTTGAGAAGGTACTTGTCTCTTTTCTTTTCCTCGAACTTTTTCTTTTTTTGGTAACGAGCGCGCGCGCCGACTAAGCCCATCTTCATGGTTAGCCTACAGATCAGCGCGGATCTCTCGAAGCCCGCCTAGAAGACCTACGTTTTATATGTCCACACGCTCTCACACAAGTTCGCCGCCACTTCCTTTTTTTTCCATTTTCTCCCCCCGTCCTCAGGGGTCCTTACCAACTCTGATGGGGACTGGGCCTGGGCCATCGCGGAGTGACCATCCAGCACGACCTTTGGAGTCAGTCCTTCCGTACCATCGCCCCATAGGCTTTCTCCTTTGGAAACCACTACATTTTTCCCTAAGATCTTTTTTCCCCCCGAGTGGGACTGGCGCGCGCAGCCCCCCCAATGTAAGCGATGGCCACTCCGAAACTCCTCTCTTTCTCAATTCCCTCCGACACCTCCCTTTTTCGACCCTGCAGCGTGTAGGCGGTTTTTCCTCCCTGACCCGTCTCGTTCTCCAAGCGTCATGTAGTCTTGCGGATGTAATCGTGTTGCGTCCTCCGTCCGTACCCATCTGGCGTCGACTAGGTTTTCCCCCAAATCGTCATTCGATTCCTCCCTGTCTTTTCCTAGATCTGGTTTATGCCTAACCGCTGCCTCCGATTGGAAATACCTCGTTCCCCCGTATTTCCACATTTTTCGACGGGGTATCTTTTCGGCTGTCGAAAACGTAGGGCAGGACTTCCCCTTCCCTGTGTCTCTTTTCCCCTCTGTGATGTCCCTTTCCCCTTTTTTGTCGGTCAAACTTTCTTTTCTTTGTGTATTCTTTCACGCTTCTTCTCTGCTCCCCTTTCTTCTGCCCCGGTAGTAGCGGCCTCCCTCGGATATTGACTTGAGACATCCATTTCATCATCCTCTTTGAACTCTCTCCCTGAGCGTATTTCCACGATGTTTTGCGCTCAGCTATCCTGCCCAGTGCGTTCACGTTGGCACCCGGCACCTCGATATCGTTAGGTGCATTTTCTCCCGATAAACGCCAATTCGCTTCCCCCCAATTTTTCCCCTTTTTTTGATTCGCGTTCTTCCTCGAAGCCTTATTGGTCCCCACCGGCAGACCCGGTCTGACAGCGGCCCCCATGGCGCCCGATATTCCCAAAGGCTGAACATCTGGTTCCCCTTGTCGCCCGAAACCCCGAAACCTGCCACCCCTTTTGAGGCCGAAAGCCCTGCTAATTTTTTGGTATTCGAACCCCCTTTCTGCAAACTCGTCCCCTCTTTTTTCCAGATGCTCAACCCTTGGTTCTCCCGATGAAGTGTATTGGTTTCATGACCGAAAACCTTTGATTGCTTCCTACTCTGATAAATATCGATAGGGGGCGGCGTTGATGCCCTCCTAGTTTCCCATTTATAGCGGTCGCCATTTGCTTCTTTCCCCTACTCGACCTTTCTTTTTTCTCTTACCAGGGCCGGGACATCCTTGGCCACGACCACTCGCGAGCGCTACCCGTTTTTTTGAACGGTTTTCGCATACCCCGAATCGTCTCCACCCCCCCCCGTCTTTCGATGGTTGAACTGAAGGAATTACGTCGCGAGAAACGTCCTTTTTGCCTTGACCTCTGGGCAGGCCGAGTAGAGAATGGTTGCCTTCCACCCTTCTTTTTTTTTTGGCGCCCGGTCTTTTTCTCTTCGCACATTCCTCTAACCTGTGGTGCCAGCGGTTCCTTAAAGGGTTCTAGACCCCGGCATCCCCTTAGCACGGCCCCCTCGCAGCTTCTTTTTTCTTTCGATCCGTTTTTTTCCTCCGGATGCATTATTTCTGGCTGATTTGAATATCCTCCACATCGCCTTTATGTTTTCCGGCATTTTCGCGCTGGACCTTTTTTTTCCCCTCATCAGCTGGTGTTTTTTACCTTTTTCTCTTTCTGATACAGACCGCGTCGTCTTTATGGTGGTTCGCGCAATTCGCTTGGGTTTTTCGGGAAGCCTGCGAACCCCGACTTTGATCGCGGCCCGGATCCTTCTAACTCTTTTCCCCTTCTCCTACGATCTTTCTGTCTGGGTCCCCAATCCATATATTTTAATCCTCCGTTTGTGTAGGAGATGACACCCGCAGAGTTCCCGGCCTCCTTTTTGAATCATCTTCTCCCTCGCTCCAACCTTCCCCTCGAAACTAATTCGTCTATTGCCCGTATTCGCCACCGAGCCCCAATCGAGCCCTCTTCTTTGTGCTTCTCCCTCCCCCTTTGTTCCCCTCTTACCCTTGTAGTCAAAACTTCGCCTCGCGAAAATCCCCTATCTATGGATTACACACCTCCCTGTGCCTTCACTTCCCTGACGTACCCTCCTCAGTCTATCTCGACAATAATCTTTTCGTTTAAGCCCCTGCCGGCAGGAGGCATCCCGTAACCCCTGATTTATTCCTCCCAAAAAGGTCTGACCTTACAAGTTGTGACCTCCCACATCGCCCGACTGACATGAACTCGAGATACCCTAGGACTGCAGTGTTCAATCATTGTGCTTTAATTCGCTTTCTCCTGGGCTTCTCACAAGCTTTTTTTTTCTTCTCGTCGTCTTTCATCCTCGCAGTTTTTAAGGGCGATATGATACTTTTGCAGGAAATTCTGCCGTTCAGTTCGGAATGGAGTGGCGTCTTCTTAGAGTCCAATGGCACCTTTTTTTTGAGATTCAGCTCTCCTCTGAATACGAAGCGTCCGAAAATTCCCGGATACGACTCATAATTTCCGGACCGCCGCCCTAGACCTTTATTTTCGCCTCCGAACCACCTTTCCTTAGTCCCGCCTCAACGACACCCAATTCGAGCTACCAGCGATTATGACAAGAGTTTCCACGATCTTTTCGCGAGCGTTCCACCCCTCATGTAGCCAGCAATTTCGTTTGCCCCCCTGCAAGCTGGTCTTGGCCTTTCTTTCCGCACCGTTGATTTGGCCCACCCCCGGTTGGATTTTTTTTCCTGCGCTTTTTTATAGGCGTTTTCCCCTTTTTTGCTCCCAGTCCCCTCCCCCTTCTCACTTTGTTGCCTTCGCACCAATGTGGCTGGTCGGCGAGCATGGTTTCATATGGCCCCATTGCCCCCCCGGACTTTTTCCCTTGCCGTGATTTTCCCCCCAACCGTGCACGAAACCTTGCTCCGGCCGGAAATCCATGAGAGCGCCAACTCTGCTACATTCATTCCGACCTGAACCTCCCTTTTCCCGATTTTGTCTCCAAGGACTAAGTTTTTCCCTTTTTTTTTTGGCCCCCCTTACCTTTCGCGTTTACGGGGATCGAAATCCGTGCTTTCAAGTCCGATTCCTTCCAAGCGGCGTTCCCACACTTTCAATACCTTCTTGTCCCACCCTTGCAGAGGCTTTTTTCGTCTTTCCTTTCAATTCTGAGGCCGTCCACCTTTTTTTTTGCATTTCAGCTACTACGCCGACCCGCCGCCTCGTTAGAGCAAGCCCCGACTTCTGGTTGCGGTCGTTCCTTTTTTGGTAACAAACTCCCAGCAGTCGACTGACCGACTGAATTCTTCGTAACTCTTGCGGTAAGGGATCGTGAGATGAATGCTGCCAAGCGGGGCATCGGGCCCGGAGGATCGAGCTTCTTTCCCCTCCCCTGTGATGCTGTTGCTATCGATTGACCCTCTCCCGTTCTTTTCCCCTTCTGTTTCGAGACCGAGCTTTTTGATCGTCTTTCGTGTTTGGCCAAGCTTGCGGCGGCTTCCAATCCCTTTCCGAAGTTTTTGAGCTAGATTCTTCGACTTTCTTTTTCGTCCCGGTTTCTCATGCAGGAAAACCGTGCAACGACAGCGTGTGGTCCGGTGAGCGAGAACGTTTCATTTGAATGTCCAACTCGCCCTATTAAAACTTTCCACCATTCGGTGGCCCCTTGTGTTCCAGTATTTGATGATTTTGCTCGAGGCAAAGTTGTTTGTTTTTTTGGGGCTCACCGGGAGGCGTCGATCGACGGTCGGATCCTTTGAGCATTATGGAGGCGGCCTTCTCTCGCGCAGAGCTTCCCTTCCCCTTCTTTCATGGGATTTTCGACTCCCTCGACCTCTGATCACGTTTACACCCCATCTGTTTTCTTCTCAAGGACGTGGAATCTGTTGTTCGTAACCCCATTCGGTTTCCCTTCCCGTTTCGATTCTCGTCAAATCTTTGTCTCCTTCGGTTCGGGCTCCTCTTTAATTCAGCTTGTTGTTTCTTTGCGCCCCGATGCCGCTATGGCCCCGGTGAGCGTCCGTCAGACGATGATCCGGCTGAAAGACCCTCGAAGCCCTCGCACCCATTGCTTCCAGAGCCACAGATCCCTGAACTTGATCCTCCGGCGTAGTCCCAAGAGGAGCTTGGTAACCCATCCCCCCTCCCCCGATCGACGCCATCCGACCAGTTCGCTTGGCCAGGGGCATGAGCGAAGCACGACCGATCCGCGCTCTCGCGCCTCTTTCGCCACCTTGAAGCATTTTTTACCTGGCCTCAGTCCCCTTTCACAGCATCGTCGTTGGCTTTGGACATGTTTGTTTTTCCCCCATCCCCCGGCCTCCGTCCGGCCACCGCTGTCTAATCCGATTTCGTCTTGAGGGGCGAGCATTTAAACAGGTAGACCGACCTTCGCCCTGAGCAGAACAAGCGTCCTTTTCAGCCTCTTCACCCCCCACTGCTGGCACCCTCCCCGCTTCGGTCTCAATTCTCCTCGGACTGTCCAGCTTAGCGTGTCGCGGCCTACACTCTCACCATATAGATTCTGAAGTAATTTTCCTCCCCCCCCCCCTCTTCCCCCCCAGTGGTAGAACCCAGTTCATAGAGATAACGCGACACTTCGACCGAACAACAAGTGTTCGGTCATTAGGCTCTGATCTCTTTGTGTTTTTTTGTACCTAGTTTTTCCCAGATTCCCCTTTCCTCCCCTCCTCTGCGGTCGACGGCTTGGCACGAGGTCCGGAGGTATAGGTCGAGTAGCTGTACGACCCCTCGGTGCAACTGTGCCGCCTCCTTCCCTGGGTTTCCCTCTCTTTCACTGTTGTTTTTGAGTTAAAGTTTTTTTCCCTCTCCCCCCCCTTCCTTGAGCCCCGTGATTGGTTTATTCGCTTCTCCTACAGCGTCAGCCCCCCCTAAGCTGGTCTCTCCCCCACCCCCCCTCCCCCCCTTCATAAAGACTTCCCTGTAGCGTGGACCCCTCTCTAATGACTGTACCTTGCTCTTAAGTAGATATTGACCGTCAAGAGACTTTCGGTTAGTTGGCTGTGTTTATCCTTTCCTTTTTTTCCCCCTAGCCTTGCTTTCTCCCCGCCTTTTCCCCTCGCCCACCCTTGGTTGCCGTTTACACCTTGGGTTGCAGAAGCCCGGAGGCAGGCCCCCCGGACAGATTTCTTCGCGCGCAAATTTTTTCCCTAGACCCTCCAATCTGAAGCCTGAAGTTCACTGGGCGGCGTGAAGGACAGCCGACCCCGTCGACACCTCCCTCTGTTTTTCTAAAGTCCCTTTTTTCAAGTGCATTTCCTCTCTTGCGACCCCGTCGATCCCCCAGCGCTCTTTCATATTCGGCATTTACTATGCCGTGCTTCTTAGTTGGGTTGCCTGAACTCCTTTTTCCCTTTCTGATCGTCCCCGTATTTACCTCCGGCGGGCTTTCGCCTGTACATGATTGAGCATCCTCTGCTAGGCTTTCCGAGAATTCGAAGTTCTGAAAGTGTTCCTTGCCTTACAAAACGGCTCGCGGTCTCCACGCCGACCCGACAGTTCCACTTTATTCTAGCGCCAGGGTTTTCTTTTTCTCTCAGATACTTTTTTATTAACCTCCTGATCGCACCTTTTGCCCAGCCTTAGACGAGCCTTTCTGAGGGGCGGATGTCCACGAGGTCAGGTTTTCCCTTCACCAGTGGGCGGCGGTCGGCACCTATTGGAGCCAGTGTCCTGACCTTTTTTAGTGTATGCAAAGCTGTCTTCCCTGCATTCCCTGCCAGTCGCGCGGCCCCTCTAGGTCGTGTTGATCGTACGACACACCCCCCCCTTTCTAGCTGGACAGTTCAGTAGGATTTTTCGGCGTTCTTGCAAGGCCGGCGGTTCCCCCACGGAATTTCAGTCGGGTGGATTTGGGGGAATTCTTCTCTTCTTTCCTAGCACCGCGAGTTTCGATGGGCGCCTTGGGATCTCCGCTTGGTACAGCCTCAAGAAAACGCCGTCTCCTGTCGCTTTATGTTTTCGTCTGCTCGCGATTCGACACCGATTACTTTGCGGGCAATCCTTCTCTGTTTTTTGGGAGATCGCCCGGTTCGAAGTGCTCCTATCGGCGAATGGATGGACCCCCCCCCTTGAGAAAAAGCTTTTTTCCCCTGCGTTCTTTTCGCGACCGCTTCCTGTCCCAGGTACTCGCGAAATACGCGCTTTTTCCTGTGATCTGACAGTAAGCCAATCAAACCCTTCTTCCATGCCCCTGTCCCCTTTGTTATGTGTCTTGATCCCGCCAATTGCTCCTACACCGTTTCCTCAAGCGCCTTCTCCAATCACCTCGCTTTCCGCCTTCTGGCCTGTTTTCGGTCATCGGCCGTCGTTCCATCTTGCACCACATCTGATTGAGCTCATTTTTCACAATAACCCCCCCCTCTTGTGGGTGACCCAAGGCGTGGCAGTTCTCGGCCTCCGTGGTCACTTATGCGCCGCGTTCCCATTTCGTGCTTCCCCCCAATCTCCTCCTTTACCCTTTTTCTTCTTGCAGGTGCCTCAAATACTGCGGACCGCTTGGCGGTATAGCTTTGTAAATACCTTTCATTTCCCCCCCTTGACCCTTTGCAGGCCTTGCTTCGTTTTCCTAGCGCGTCCTTCGACCTTCGAGCCTGGCCCTGCGAGCTCGCATCCGCCCAGCGTATTCTACGTAGTCTCCGTACCCCCCCCCCTCCGCCCAACTTCCTGACAATAAACCGACGAGCGGCATCGAGGCCTTTCCAAGACGACTCTGGAACTCTTGCGCGTTGTACTTCTTTCGCTTCCCCCCCGAGCGTTCCCATGAGCATTGACCCAGAAAATTTATCCCCGTTCGGGAGGTTCGCCGGTTTTTTTTCCCCCGTCTACCTTCCACTTCCTCCTTTCTTTGGGTGAGGTTTGTAATTGAAGGGTCCCCCCCTTCCCCTGGCAAGATTTTCTTTTTTCCTCCTCGACCCTTCCCCCCTTTTTTTTTTGGAGGCCGATCCATTTTTAGTATATCAGGGTTCTTTCCCACAATTTTTGCTCATCGTGCGGGTTCGGAACACCTTGAACCTGCCGTTCAAGATCGACTTTTTCTCTCACCTCAGGTATCGCGTTCACATGTGCCGATTTTGTGCCTTCCCTTTTCGCATGACATAGTGTTTCGCTGAGATCTAAAGGGGCTGACTTGTTAATTGGTCGCGTACTACTTTCCCCTACCCATCCGTGTGCCTCCCATTTTCTACATTACCGACAAACTTTGGACGGGATATTCCTTTCGGACATGCCATGAACAGTGGCCATTCCCTTTCCAGATACCTCTTATAATAGCTCCCCGGAAATAGTTGTCCCGATCATTGACCTCCTTCTTCGGGATTTTTTTTTCCCTTATCTTACAAGCCCGAATCCGGACTTCCGAGATCGCCCGTCACAAGATTTCCTTTGGGACCTCTTATGTCCCACGATGGGCATTCCCCTTTACGATGGCGCATGAATCGAGATTGGTGCGCTTTGCTGGGCAGGGTTCCTCTCCCCCTCTTCTCCCTTTTTTCACGGATCCGCATTGTTGCTCGATCGTCGTGAGCTTTCAGTGTTGTGCTGCGCTTGTCCAAGCGTTTGATCGCGTTTTTTTTCTCTCCGGTTAGTCGTCCTTTTTCCCCTCCTTGAATAAATGCGGAAAAAAATCTCCCCCCTCTTCGTGGCCACTGTTCCCCCCCTTTTTGGTGGACTGAAGCCCCTGCTCCTGGCCCCAGCCCGCCATCGGCAGATCGGTTGTTTTTCCGACCCTGACCCCTCGCAAATTAGGCTCTTGAATTCTTCAGGCGGTACGGCCTGATCGGGTCGGCCTTTGCTGGGCCTTATCCGTCTCTGTCGGGCGGCATGAAGATTCTCTATCGCGTTCTTTTTACCGAGCCCAGCTTCCTCTTTCGAGCACCGTTCCTAGGAACTGAGCCTTCTCCACGGCGAGTGGGCGGGATTAAGGGTGGGTTTCGCCCCACGGCTTCGAGTGTCTTCCCCCTCCATGCGTCATCGCGACCCCCTATTGGCGCTATCCCTCCTTTTTTTTCCCCTTCTGTTGTTGTTTTCTTTCTTCCTTCTCGATGAGAGCTCGAGGCAGCTTGTATGATGCTCGGTTCGACACCTCCGACCGAAGACGAATTTTGGTGACGCCATATTGCCCAGCGCTGTCCAATATCGCCGTGAGTCTCGTGATCCACGGTTTTTACACCCCCTGGTAACGGCTCCCGCGCGCATCATGTAGCAGAGTTCCGCTTTTTTTTTCTTTTACCCCGACGCGGGCAGACCCGCTGACGACTGCGAAGGTGCCCGTTCCTCTCAACGCTCAAGACGCACATCAGTCCCAGGTAGCCCTCTGATCTTTCTGGTCTTTTCCGCGGCGTCGGTGGCCATGTTTTTTTTCTTTTCTACCATTCACCGCCCGCCGTGGCTTTGTGGCAAAGTCTTCCCTCCCCCAGTCGCACTTGGCGGGTTTGCCTATCAGGGGCTGCCGTCGCACCGGAGCCCTTGTTCGCCACCACGCCTTTTCCTTTTCCGGCCGCGCGCACCCAATGGTGACGCGCTGGCCACCTCCCAAAGGATCTTTCTCCTTTTCTCCCCCGCCCCGTGAGTGGCTTCCGCGAAACCCTTTTTCGACCACGCTCATGTCCCCGTCATGGTTTCGACGATGTTCCCATTTTTTTTCTAGTCCATAGCCGCCCGATCCACGTACATTTTCGAACGTCTCCCTTCCTTAGTTGACACTGGGTTTTTGTTGGGCCTTCTCATTAGTTTTCCTTTTTTTGCATCGCGGATCTGGCTTTCTCCCCGAGGTCGCGTCGGTTTTCTCCGTCAGGGTCGAGTAGCTTTTCTAAACCCGTAGTCCGTTTAACAATGGCGCTGATGTATGACAAGCCCTTTTCTTTCAGTCCCTTGTGGGCTAAGGATTATCCTTCGTCCTTTGCCACTTTCTTTCCTTTTATTACCCTCCTTGGATCTCCCCCGCTTCGCCCTGGATTTGACTGAACCCCTTCCCGGTGAATCCTCCTTCGGATTGTACTTTTCCGAAAGAGTCCGTTTGCACGTTCCCTTGTCGAATGCTCTGCGTTTCCTAGAGATTTCGGACGTCAGATTCGATTGTTCAGGATTTTTCCTCCCAGCCCGTGGGTTACCCCGCCAGAGCTTTTCCAACGCCATGCTCGGCCTGCCACCTTGGTGCGGGCGACACGGTCGAGTTCCCGGCCCACCCCCCCCACGGCATCCCCGGTTCCAACCTTTTTCCTTATCTCCCCATGAGTGATGTCCCAAAGGGCTTGCCAACGCGTCTTTGGTAGTTCAAAGAATGCTGCTCAATGCCATGTGACTTACAGACTCTCGATGCCCCGCTCAATTTTCTTCTTGCCGAACGTATCGGTTTTTCTCATGAGACATCCCTCGGTCTGATTGACGTCTCCCGACCATCGCCGATGGGGGCGGCGAGTTTCCTCTCGCATCCTCTTAGGTGCGATCCGTTCAGGACCCCGTGCTTCTCCCTGTCAGTTGGCGTGCCATGCGATTGGTTTTCACACCCCCTGCGTCTTTTCGACCCCTTTTCCTCCCCCGGTCCTTTTAATTTTTAATAAGATTCTAATGTACATCTTTTCCTTTCGTTACTCTCGACGTTCCCCTTGCATCATTTGTTCGCTAATCGGAACCGCCTTTTGCTCGGACCATCCCCGCGGGCCCCCCCCTTCGCTCCTGATTCCGAGTAGCTTCCTTTTCCACACCTTTTGCGGATATGGAATTTGAACTTCATACTCTCACGCTTTTCGAACGGGTGCTTTGCCTGATCGGATTAACCCCATATCGCTGCAATTTCGTTTGGTTTGCTTCCTGCCAAGACGTCCTTTCGTTGCTCTAGTTTATTAAGATTTTTTCTCTTTATGTTCGGATCGTATCCGGTTCGCTAGGGTTTGGGATACATTTTCTTGCCCGCTCCGCTGCGTACAACGCTTCTCCCTTTGCGAGGGGATGTTTTTCTTTTCGGTAGCCGATCGCCATTTCGTCTCCGAGCCTTCAATCTTCCTCATTTGCTTTGTTGATAGAGAGGCGCGCCTGGTTCTTGCCCGTGCGAATGTTCTTTCTTCTGCGTATCCGCCGCCCCCCCCTCTCGCAAATGGTAAACTGCGAGGCGCTCTTTCCCTCGCGGGCTCCCTCTCCAGGCCCCCACCATGATGCCCCCCCCCCGAGCCTTTCTCCGATCTGAATCCGCGACATCAGCGATTAATCCCCCCCGTCGTCCTCGTTCCGCCTTCCGTCGATTTAGCGGATACCTCCTGCAGCTTTCCTCTGCCCGACTACCTCCGTCTCCCGTGCTCCCACGACCCACCTTGTTTAGCGCATTCCTTAAATGATCGCACAAGGGTTTCGCTACTCTGCTTCAATCAGGTGACTCTCCATGTGCTGACCTTTACTAGGCGGTTCCAATAAATCGACGGCTTGCTTTAGTTCCAAGGCATACGATAGTCTTCCCCCGCCTTTTTCCTCGTCTGGAATTTTTCTTGGCGACGCGAACAGGCGGGGTGCCTCGCAGTGCCGTTTCTTGGTCGTTTTTCCACTCTCTTAAAAGCGTCACAGGTCTTTTCCCTTTTCACCGATTGGTCCTCTAGAAGGGCTTCCGCTCGGCTCGAGATCTCTAATCGACTTTTCTTTTTCAAGACCTATTATCTTCGAAGTCAATCTCCCCCCCGCCAAAGGATCGTCTCCTCTCCCCCCAATCCGGCCCTTTCGAGTTGGCCCTGCTTTTCATGTTCACTGCCTTTCCTCCCAATAGCGAGCGTCCATGCGCCTGCTCTCCATGCTTTTATTCCATTTTTTTTGAGTTTTAGCGGGTTTTTTAGGCGCTGCCTGTGGTCCCCTTGCCCCATCCTCATCCTTTTTTTGAGCATAGTGCTCTGCTCTTTGGATTCGGGTGGCCCCCGTTAGAAACGACCTCACACTTTGTTTCGTCGAGTTTCTTTTTAATGCTCGATTGGCACTCGGGACGTCCCCCCTGCTTTTTCCTTAACAATAGATCCCTTGCTTTCCTTACTCTCCTACTTTGGACCTTTGCCCTTCTTACTTTTCCAACTCCGTTTTTTTTCGACTGGTCAACTCCCCGGTTTTTGTTTTTTTCGGGAGGGTCCTCCAAAGCTCCCTCTTATCTCAAGGGCTGGTTCATCAGGAGGTTCTGCTAATTGTTGCCGCTCAGCTTTGCGGAATTGCCACTTTCCGAAAACCCGAAGTGATGGAAGTCGGAACCCTTCTTGACTTCGGGCGGCGGACTTCCAGTGTGCTCCTCACGGTTTCCCCCCCCCCCCCGTGCTTGCAATACTCGGTTTCTGCGCCGGGGATTTCATAACACACCCCCGCTTTCCACATATATTTCAAGACCCCCCTCCCCCCTCTCTCCCTGTTTTTGGTGCGCTCCTATTTGTAGCCAGATTTTTGACTTTTCTCGGATATCGATTCGCCTGAGCCAACTCTGCCCATGCGGCGCATGAAGTCTGTCTTGCTATGCGTTAGGTCCCTTCTGCCGCCCACCCCTCCCTTCCGGTGTTGTACAGGGCGTTTGTTCCCTCCACTTTAATTAATGAATATATTCTTCTCTTTATGTGAGTTTTTTGAGAGCAATTTTTTTTTCCGGTTTGTGCTCGATGGCTTCTGTGCGACCCTTCCTTCCTTACCTGTGGCCCTTCCTTCTCCCTTTCCCCATCGACAGTCTTTTCTCAGTGCTTGTTTACTCGAGCGTCGGTCCACGTGGCTTGCGGTTTTGCATTGTCCATCCCCTTGCCGAGCCACGACCCGGGATGGCCATGCGAACATGCCGTGGCGCCGTCTCGTTGCCCCTTGTTTTCTTCTTCGTTTTGTTCGAGCGTGCGCCAGGCTCCTCCCTCGGCTTTGCAGCGGGTTCGTTCTTTCTTTTTTTTCTGTTCGTCCCGCGGCTTTCTTCGAGTTCCGATCCAAGCTCTTCTGCGATGCTTGCATCGACCTTCCGTTTTTCAACTGGATCTGTTTTTTTTCGCGGTGACGGTGGTGTTCTTCCCTCGTTCTCTCGCTTTCGAGAAACAGGCTCATGACGCTTCTTTTTTTCTGAGTATTCCGGAGTCTATATCGCCTTAATAGTTGTTGAGAGCTATTTACTTTCGATTGACGAGCTCGCCTGACTCCTCCCTCCCCCGGCCGCGGCGTCATGGACGATGCGAAAACCGGGACCGACGGAAGGGTGGACAACCAACGTATTTTCTGCAGATGCCCCTTCTGTTCCAGGAAAACTTGTCCTTTCGCAGAAAGTTATGTCTCCCGAGTTTTTCTTGGCAGAGCAAGTTCGAGTTGCGATATGACCTCCCCTCCTCTTCCTTGCCGACACCTGTTCCTTGCGCGAAGACAGCTTTCCCCTATACCGCTCCGAGGCTTGCGTCCGCCTCCTTCCTGAGTCCCATGACGCTCCCATTGAATGGTCAAACCACACGTCATCTTTTCTCTGGTTTTGTGCCCTCTTGCGTGTTGATTGCTCCCGGTTTTTTTTTGGTACTCACCAGTTTTCAATCTTCCCCCCGTATTGAGCCTGCCGGATTTGGCGAGCTGGTAGTTTTTCTTCTCCGTTACGAAGGTAAAGTAGACTCGGCGCCAACCACTTCCACGCCGGCTCCCCAATGGAAGCTTCCCTTCGTCCCCTTTCCGTTAGTCGCGTCTCAATTCGACACCCTCCTGTCGAATCATTGTGCGCAGAACGCCTTTTTTTTTCCCGTATAATCGTCCATCTTGATCCCGCATTAATCTTCGACGATCCTTCCCTTCCCCCCCTTTCCTCTTTTTTTCTCCGAATAGGCTGACTTCTCATCTCGGGATTGCCTTTCTGATTTGGGCAGAGTGTTTAATTTTATTTCCCCTTCTGAACCGAGCTTTCCCCGTTCTGCTAACCCGTTTTTATAGATAAGTTTTCGTCTTTCCCGACCCCTTCTTTGGCTTCTCAGGAACTTGTAGGCCGCGCCCTGTCCTGTTTCCGATGGTTTGACTCGTGGTTCCGTCACCCAGGATTTCTGCCCTTTTTTTTTCCTCAAGGTGTCTTTTTTAGAGTTCTAGCTGAACCGTTTGGTCCACCGGTAGTAGTTCCCCCTCTTTCCCCCTCTTTTCTCTTCCCTCGTCCCTTTTTCATCGATCTTTTTATCCAGCTCGCCAGCCACAAAAAAAACCGATGGTTTTTTTCAAGCTGAGCGCCAGTCCCCCAGCGTCGAATTACTTTCCTGTTTTGCTCTCCTGTATCAGTCGGATTTTCCTTCCCCCCCTTCCCTTATTGTAACTGGGCAACGCTTGATGACGTTTCTGATTTGATCCAGCTATCCATAGGATCCTAAAGTTTGCTCAGGCCCACATTGTCGTCTTTCTTTTCTAGAATCCTTCAGGGCCCCCCCAACCGGCGACGTGTAAGGAAACGCTTCCCTTTTTCCTTAGAACCTGACAGTCAGAGGAAAACTGGCTTTTTTCCGACCCCTCAACAATACCGCCCGCACCCCCTCTTGAGGGTGGGAGGGTACCCCCCCCCTCCCCCCTTTCGGTGTTGGACTCCTCCTCGACACTGATAGATAAAAGAGACAATCTGTTCTTGTATTCCCTCTTTCAGATTCGTCTTTTCTTTGGTTCAGTGAATAATGAAGACTTATACGGGAGCTCGAAGCCTTCTCCCCCCCTCGCCGACTTGGAGGGCTGATTCGCGCTTTCCCTCTATATCCGTTTTATGAGCGAAGGTGCCCCCCTTTCCTTGAGCGCGATGACCAAGGAGATTATTGTTCCAAGTCCGAACTGAGGTATTGGCACCCTTACCACGTCTGCGGCGAGCCCCGCCGCCTCCTTTCCGAAACCGGTCGGATTATTCGACAAGTTTCAGAGAACAGCTCGTCCCGAAACCCCAATACTCGTATGCACTTTGTGTCCCGGCTTCCACTGATCTTTTCTGAACTTCTACCCCCTCGGGGAAGGCCTAGTCGTCCAGTGCCTTGGGCCGCCGGTGATCAACTGGGGGAGGTCCCCTTCTTCCACCTTATTTGAGGAGTCCCACCCGACCCTTTTCTTTCGAAGAAATGCAATTATCCCCATGCCCTCCTGCCATGGCGTCTGATTCCCTTATCTTGTATTCTCTCCCCGCTTTTTAGTCGCCCCGTATGAACAATCCTTCGGGAGTTCTTTCCCCCTCTTTCGATGATCCTCATCGTCCTTTTTCCTCCCTTGGTTTGATGAATCCGCTGAGTTGTTTTTTTCCTTCCTCGTTAGGATACTCCCCTTCTTTCTTTAGCGCTGGGGCGTGGTATCGAGTCCCTTTAGATGGTTCCGTTTACTCTAGAGAAAGACTTCGCAATTGGGCGATGGCGTTTTGTTTCCCCCCGCGGCCGGATATTTTCTCCTGATCGTCCAGCCAATCGACCGCACCGAGCACTTCGTCTCTCTTCCCCACATCTCTCCCCCCTACATTTTTTTTCTTAGAGTGTTGGTGCGGTTTGTCCCGGCTCCTGTCTTTAGATCGTTAGATCCCCTCTTAGAAATCAAAACCCAGCCCTCTTCTTTTCTTCGCGAGTTTTTGATATCGGAATACCCCTGATTGGAGAACAGTCCGCGCACCATTCTGCTCATACGCACCCCCGCTTTTTACTTGTACTCAAGTCCTTCCTCTTCCCCCCCCCACTCATTTACCCCAGCCGAGACTTTTTGCTTCTCACGATGTGGGAGCTTATAACCCGCCGTTCAGTCTTTTCCTGAACATTCTCCCCCGTTCCTAGATTCACTTTTCTTCCTCTCCTCCCCGTCCGATAGACAACATAGTTTTTCGCCTCCATCCGTCTAATGGTTTGGCTGCCGGTCATCCCCTCCTCCCATAAGATGACTGTTTTACGAGGGCCACTCCGCGCTCCAATCAGGTGCTCCTTCGTCCCCCCCCCTCCCGTGCTTTGCCGGTACTGCCCAAGGCTCGTACGAGCTACTGCTTTCCACTCGTTTTCATAGTAATGTCCTTTCGGCGACCCCCTTCCTCCCCTTAGTCTAGCTTTTTTTCTGCCTAGCCTGATGACTTCTTTCGTCGTTCGACTCAGAGATTTTGCAGACATCCTTCCTGCCGACCTTAAGTTTCTACTTTTTTTGGTTTTTTTGCTTGACTCCTTCTTTCAGCTTCCAAAGTGTTCGGTTTTAAACTGTTTTCTTAGTCACGAACGGCGCCGCTGGTAATCGGATTCTTCGGCTTGCTTCGCCCCTTTTCGCTTCTCTTAATTTTGCTACGCGTGATTATGGACCTTTTCCTCCTCCTAGAGCCAAGAGGGTATCCCCCAGTTTGTTTTCCCCCTAATAGCCCCGGTACCAGGTGATTTTCGTGTCGTCTGTGGTCGTACCGACACCCCCATATTCTATCCCTATCGTTCCCGTGTACGACGGAGTTTTCTTCCCTCTTGAGTGATTTTGCTAGGGGTCGAGCAATAGCAGGAGTCCCTCACCCCATGAGCATTCAGCCAATTTATTTTTCCCCGCATTTCTGTCTTTAGAATTTGGGTGCTGTTTTTTTCCCCCCCTCCGCCCGGATTGTTTCACCTTTAATAAGTACGTTACTATCGGGCGCCGCCCATTTGCGCAGATTTTTCTCTCCCGTGGGGTCTTCTTGGCCCTCCTCAGTTCCCTAGATAATTACAAGGGTCTAACTTTTGGTTTGGCTTTTTTCTCATGTGGCGGTTTCATTAAGGGCGTTTCTGATTTTCACCTTACAGCCATATTTTCCTACTCTCGTTTCCTTTGTTTGTGCCCTTCAACCCGTTTCCTGCGCCTGCTCTCCCTTTTCTCCGACCCGAAACTTCTTGTCAGTTCCGACTTGTTGGAACAGAACGTGCAGACGCTCTCCGGTTTCCCGTTCCTCGTCCAATGATCCTTTTGCTTTTCTTCGCGCATCTGGACGTGGGTATTTCGACCATCCTCTTCTTTTAGAAAGGGGCTGATGTTCAGAAAAGGATTTTCTTTATCCCCCGTGGCTCAAGCCGATCTCTTCAGCGAAGGCCGCCGTTAAGCCATACACTTTTTCCCCCTCCCCAGACCTTTATGATCCCCACCAACCTCCCTTGATCCTCTTGTGTCTTTCCCTATGGCGCCTTGGGAGTCCCAAATTTTCCTGCTCGCCGTCTACCTTTTTCCTGACAGCTTCCCCTACTCAAATGATCGAGACCCGAGAACTTTTTTTTTTAACCTTTGCCCGAACTCTTCTTTCTGTCTTCGATTCCCTGTTCGGATGGTACCCCCTACATTACGTCCCCCCAATCTCAACCCCGTCTATCCTTCCTCAGGTCAATTGAGTCTACCTCTGCCATGCTCGCATCTTCGGTCTCAAAGATGAAGGATTTTCCGGGATTCGTCGACGTCCTATGCTTGCCCCAGCTGGGAATCTCTCCATGACGTGCTGTAGAGCGTCGATTCTTCGACCGATGGTTTTCGCGGCGTTTATTTTTTCCGCTTCCCCACTTGCCACGCTTCCGTGGACATTCTTTCGCCTCGACTAGACAGGAAGAATGATTTTTTCTTCGTCTGGTGGCCCCAGCGCGCCTGTTTTGCTGAGAGGTTTCCAGAATTGACCGGGTGGTGGTTTTTGTTTCTATGGTCTTCTCATGAAGGTGTTTTCCTTTTAAGCAACCATGTCTTCCCTGGCTTCGTTAATCTATTTTTTGCCGTGGCGGACTTCAGCTAGACCACGGCTTGTTTGGTCCTTGGCCATATCCTAACATGGCAACCCCTAACGCTCTTCTCCCTGAAGATTTTTTTTCCCTTCAAGCTGATGACCTTGGCAGAACCTCCTTTTGGACCAATGTGAGTCTGAACGTTGAGGCTCTGGTTCGAGTTGGGACGCACGGCTCCCTCCTCTTTCCTTCTCTTCGTCGGTCCGTTGCTCTAGGGATTCGAGAAGTCTCCTCGCTGGCAGCTGTTGGGCTCTAAAGATTTAGTCTTCGATCTCCCCCCGCTCGTACGAGCAATCCTTCGTGGAGGTCTTCCCCTTTCTAGGCACTCGCTAGATCACGCGTTCCGATCTTGTGTTTTTCTTTCAGTTTTTCCACTACGGTGGGTTAGTCACCCTTTTTCTTTGTAGTTCTTTAGCTCTCTATCGTCTACGAGCGGCACTTGGAACGCGTGTTCTTCCTCGAGTCTTTTTTTTTCTCCAGCTCCCCCATCCCTCTCTCTTTTCCTATTTTGTTTTGTCTCTCTCTTGTCTCTTCTCCCCTCTCCCCCACCCCACCACACCCCCCTTTTTTTTTGCGGCTTTTTTTTTAATGGTTCGGTTCGCCTAGACCTCTTTCTTCCGGGTGTGACTCAACGACGTATGCCAGAGTCTGCCTATCCCAGATCGCGTTGAGCCTGACCAGTCGTTCTTCGAGTGCCGCGACCGGCCGTCCATCAAGGCTTTCTTTTTTTCTCCCCCCCCTTTAACTGACTGCGCGCGCGCGATAGAGCCTATTCATTTTCAATTCCCACATTTTCATAGGATCTCCTCCCTCTGCCAGTCCTGGCTCTCCCCCCCAGAGCCCTCTAGAGCCCCGCCGTTTTTTCCACCTCCTCGAGCCCCAAGGCCTTGCACGGAAGTCGCCCTTTTAATCTCCCCGTGCACTTCAAGTTGTAGGCTCCTGTCCTCCCCCCCATCCCTCCCCAAAACCCGCCTCTTTGCGCTTGCCTGCGTGGAAGCACGGAGGCGTGCCATGTTGCTTGCGATTTTTTCAAGGCCCCTCCTACGTGATCTGTCGTCACCTCTTCCAGCCATCCTCTTTTTAAGCGCGGAGGGGACGTATTTAGGGTAGGGTGAACCCCGGTTCTCCTACCTTGTTCCGATGGACCCCCCGCCTTTTTCATCCCCCCTCTGAAGAAGACGCGAGCACAACACGGATCGTGTTCCCCTCCCTAACCACACGATATCTTTTCTTTCCTTTCTCCACTTCTATGCTCACCCAGCGTCACCAGCAGCGTAGGCGCGTGCCCCTCCCTAGAGTTCACTCTGATTGACACCCTCTTCTAACAGATCTGCTTATACCGTCCTTGTCGCCGATGCCGCGTGTTTCCTCTCCCCCCAGTTTATCGACGATCCAGTACCTTAGCTTGAGCGACAGATGCTTGTGAATATGTCATTCTTCTTTTTAACCCCTCTGATGTGATTTTGCTGAGCTGTGTTGCAGTATATGTGGTTGAAAGCCGAACACCTCTGATCGACGAGCGCCGCCCCCTCCCTTTCTTGAGCTCACCTCTTTCGAGCGGGCTCGATCAGGTTCTTCTGATATGTCGAACCTAGTAGGCGAGCATTACCCTTGGTACGCCGACCCTGCTTCGTCTGTCCATTTGTTACGTTTCGTCCGCAGCCCCTGCATGGAATGTTTTTTGTCGGTCAATTTTTTTTTCTTCCAAGTTTCTGGTCACGCGCCGCTTCGTGACCTCCGTGTCGGGAAACCTGCACTTGGAGTTTGTCGATCCCTCCCCCCCCCCCCCAAAATTTGATTGTACATCGTCAGCACCTTGCTTTTCTCTATGTGGATACCACAATACCGCTGCTCCTCTAAGCCCTGGCGGTCTTGTTTCCATCCTTTCGCGAGGCGTGATTTGTCACAACGTTCAAGCCGCGTTTTAGATCTTACCTTTGTCTCTCTTAAGAAGGACAGGATCGCTTTTTTCAGTTACCCCGGCCACTATGGTGCGTCATTACCGTCTTGGCGTTAGTGTGAAATTTCCACAGCGGCTTTTCTCTCAACCGCCATGTCCTTGCTCCGCCACCCCATGTTTTTCCTTCCTTTCCCCTTCGAGGCTTCGAGAAGCCTGCATCGTTGCCCATGGACCGACCCTACCACTCGGCTTTCTTTTTTCCCTCAGTCCTCTAGCTTCCCCCTGAAAGGATGCCGCCGATGGTTTCACTCAACGGGCGAGGAAGTCACTTCACCACGACCTTTCCACCCTCCTTTTTGCATGTTTTTTTTTTGAGGTTCCCGAAATAATTTTTCTGCTTCAATTTTCGGGTTTTGTTCGATAGATCATGTTGAACCGCTGATGACACAGTTAAAGAGGTTTCTCCCCTCTCTAGTCCTTGCCGACATGTCTCTTGCTGTATCTATATTGGGTTTTTTTGGTCCTTAATGACGTTATCCCTTTTTCCTGTCGTTTTTCTCGGAGTCCCTCCCCCCTCCGTGAGGGAGTCCCTCCTCGTGCTATGTCATGAAGATAGTGATCATGATAGAGAGCCTTTTCTTCTCCCGCTATCGCTAGGACCCAGGTCCTCCCCCGTTTTTTTTAGATCATGCCCCTTTGGCCCCTGAGCTATTTGGTGACTAAAAACGTCGCCAGAGACAGCTCCCCCCCCCCGTCTACCATCGGTCTCGTTATTTATGCGACCCCCCCTTTAAGCGGTTCTCTCTCACTTCCTCGGCTCGCGTTTTTTTTACCTTCCCGCTTCTGCACCTTCCTGTCTTAGAAGTCGCAGTATATTGACAATTTTCACCCCTCTTTCCCTCGCCTGGGTAACGACCACCTCGGTGGTTCGCGGTCGGCACCTGTTGCAGCTTAGCTCCATAGGAACCCCTTTGGGCCAGCGGAGTCATGGCTAGTTTGCCCGCCTCCATCGCGCTCCTGCCAGGCCTTGAGAGACCCCTTGTGCTGTCCCTTTTTTTGATTTTCTGTTGAACAGAAGTAGTAGATTTAGGAACTATTCTTTGTGCATCTCTTCACATCGACGTCAGGCTTTCTCGATGCCTTCCTTTTTTGATTTATCGCTGATGTGGGGT
>Ga0179593_1382344_pt1 | contig 23798 bp, 37 predicted proteins | sample CZODoug2_1_08_16_FD_185931 | JGI IMG/M metagenome (GOLD analysis project Ga0179593, IMG submission 185931) | Vadose zone soil fungal communities from Angelo Coast Range Reserve, California, USA - CZODoug2_1_08_16fungal (PacBio error correction) | ecosystem: Environmental > Terrestrial > Soil >... | reverse complement strand
TTTGGTTATGTTCCCCCTTAGCCACCAGCCCCCCACCAAAGTACGCTCCTGGGACACTCGGATTCTGGAAGAAGTTGTGGTCTCTCTTCTTGCCACCCCCCAATCTGTGCATTCCTAGATCTTTTTTTTTCTATGGAAAGGATATCCCGTCACCTGGCTACCAACAAGTTTCTTGCTTTTGGTGGCTGGGTCCATGATCTGGACCCCCCCCCCTCCCCCCTTGTGGGAAACTTTTCTTACCCCTCCAACACTCTTTTTCTCCACCACACAGGGACAGTACCCTGTGGCCAGTTTTTTCCCCCCCCACTCCTTTTGTTTTCTTCCTATCCTCCTTTGTGCCGGTGCGAGGGGGGCGACCCTTGAAACCCCCCCTTTGAACCACCTCTTTGTTTTTCTATTCTTACGGCGATTGCGGTTTTTTCCTGTCATTGGCCCTCTCTCTTAAGGACCGCCTTCAGCTTCCCTTATCTTCTTTCGATAGCCTTCCTTTGGCCGATTTTTCCTTTTGGGAGCTTTTCTGCAGATCTGATTACCGGTGCTCTGTTTAACCAAACAAACACGGTCCCCCCCTATCATATCGATTGGCCCCCTCCCCACTTGTGGTCATGTACGATCTTGCGCTCGCACCGCGCTGTCCACTTCCCCACCCCCCAGAGGGATCGGCCCTTTAATAACTTGGGCGTTCCCCCTCTGTTGGCCCTTGCCAGCATAGATTTGCCCCTCACTTACCTCAAGTTCTTTGTTTTGTGCTCCCCCCACCCCTTTTTTATTTGAAGGAACCCGTTTTTATTTCTATTTTTCGTCGTATTGTCCATGGAATAGTTCGGGTCGTACGTTTTTGAGTTTCTTGGATTCTCGTTGTGTCTTCCCCTCTTCTATTGAGGACCGTGCCCTCTAGGCCGTTGGTCAATTCACCCACCGGAATTTCTTGGTTACTGTAGTCTTTTTTTAAAGATATTTTCGATGCGTATTTTCGCCGTTCCCCCTCCTTTTCCGTGAACCTTGTTTTTTTTCTCTTCGGCACATGGGGTTTGCGGAACTTTTTTTTTGACCCCACTTTTTCGTAAGCGGGTCTTTTTTTTTTTCAGCTTCCCCCCCGAGTGCCCTTTTTTAAAAACAATTTAAGGCGTATGTGATTCTTTATGAAGGGCCCTTCCCCTTCCCCCCCTCACACTGATGAAACCTTGGGCAGTCAACATGGATAGGACACTGTTTGGTTGCCCAGAGAATCTCTTCTTCCTGCCTTTTCCCGGCAGTTCCTTTCCGCGGACGTCAGTACCGTTCCTACTTTTCTGCATTCACTCGTGGCTTGTTCCCCCTTTTGCACCCCCCAGTGATTTTTTATTCATGATAACAAACGTTTGTACCCATCTGTGTGATGGTTGTATGACACTGGACTCGCCCAGACAATGATGAACGGACTCGGTTCACTTTCTTTGCCCCCACATCCGGATTCGCTGCAAATGGGTCCCTTTCGGTTTCGTTGCGGGGTGCTTACTCATACCGTTTACCACTAACCCCCCCTCGAATTTTGCGCCCAGGGCTCTGCCCCGTCTCTCTTGATCTGGTTATGGCACGTATGTTGTCCAGGCATTGACTGTTTTACCACGTGTCAGCTCGTTATCCACTTTTTCCCTCTTTTCTTTTCTATAGTGACATGTACTTTTTCTGATGTTCTTTTCGCAGGCCACGATTTCGTGAACATGTCTTTCTTCGGTAGTTACTTCCACCTTTCTATTTCCGATGATTTCCCTTGTCCCCTTTCTTTTTTTCCCTAGCTCCTTGAGTCCTTGAAATGCAGCGATCCGGATGCTACGGCAACCGGCCACCCTGGTAGACCACCCAAACCATTTTTTTGCCTTCCAGGCCTGCCCACTTTTCCCCAAGGCACTGCACTATATGGGCCCCCCTTTGTTCTTTTTTGGGACCTCCGGCTTTTCCCTATTTAGCCGTCGGGCTGGTTGGTGCCCTGATCCGTGCGTCCCCCCATGTTGACACCTGGAGAATAACCCCTTCTTCCTCTTGGGCAGGCACATTCCTGCAAAACAATCATCCTTATTCCCCCTTTTTTGAGTCTGAGTATCCCCTTTTTTTTACTTTTGTCCCCTTTACTTTTAAAGATTGCGATCGTCTTAGGACACTGTTTGCTAACCTCCCTGGCCCTCTTATTTGTTGAACTTCCCCCTGGTCTTCTTCCCTCTGTGTGAGCCCACCCAGCTTCCCGCCCCAAGACCCTTAGTACTCTCTTTCGCATTTTGGGAGGATGTTGGCCTTCCACTTCTTGTGAATATCCGCTTGCCCCCTCCCCCACCTTCATGCTCGGACCCACTGGCCATTGCCAATACCTATGGTGGGCTTGCCCTCCCCGTCTGCTATCCCCCCTACCCCTGCCCCACACGCCCCCCCTGGGGCTTCTCACTCTCCCCCTGGCTTAATCCCCCACCACATCTCCCCCCAGGCCCACCATTGGTTTCTCGTACGACTTTTTTCATTGATAAATACCCCCACGTTAGCCGAACCAATTTGTCCGGTTCTGTTCCTTCTTCCCTCCTTTCTTCCCCACGGTCGGCTTTCCCTCTTCCTCTCCCTGGGTGCCCGGGCCAGCTGCTACCAGATGGTTCTTCCTCCCCCCTTTCTTCCTTTCGGTCGTTCCTTTGCGGCCCGTTCCCTCTTCCCTCCCTTCCGTTCTTCTTGGTCAAGATTCGTTTTCCCCAATTACCCTTTGCCACCCGTGGTTAATATTACTTTTTGTTGAGAGTTTCACCATCAGGGTTGACTTGGCAAGACCCAGCCCCATCTCCCCCCCCCTACCCTGGCCCCTCCCTGACCAGCAAACTTTTCCCTGCCCGCCAAAATCTTTTGGGATCTCCCCACTGCCGTAGGACGCTTTTTCTTCTTTCCCAGTTTTCCCCCCCCGCGTGTCCCCACCCCCGGTACCCCCTTCCGACAGCAAACCCGAAGTACCATTTTCTTCGCCCCCCCCCAGCGAGCTCCTTTTCCCACCCCCCCCCCCCACACCGCACACGACCCACACCCCCCCACCACCCCCCCCCCCCCCCAACACACATCCTTCCACCCCCGACTTCCCGATAGTGCCCCTTTTTGGCCCCTTTCGCTTCCACCTTACCTTCCGCAATCTTTGCATCCCTCCGGTTTTTCTGCCATTTTTTCTTATTTTTCGATGCGTACCGCCTCCTCAAGGCAGCCCCATCCATGTACTGCTGCCTTATTGTCGGACGGCACTCTTCCCCACATTCCACGGCCGACCATAACCCCACTGAACCCCCCTTTCGGCCCCCGGAACCGCGTTGCGATACGATCCTGTTTTTCTTTCAGCTGGGTTTTTTTTTGCTCCACTTCCCCCTAATGACCTGGGCTTTTCTTTTGTTAGAGTTTGATCTTTGGACTATTTGTTCCATTTTTTTGACTTTTCCCTAACTTGGATGCCTCCACGTTTCAGATTGCTCAAAACAAGAGTCTTTTGTCTGTTGACGTTTGGAGATTCGCGGCCGTGATCCCCTTTTATCCTCGCGTCTGGACCTTTTTTTTTTTTTTTTTATTAATTTGCTTGGACACCTTTTCCCCTCTTTTCCCTTCGGAGTCTTACCTTTCTCGCATCGGCTTTTGGTACAACGATAGTTGCTGGCCCCGATTTTCCCTTATCTTTGCACAAAATTTCACTTGACACCCCTTCATTTTCTGGAGGCGGCCCCAGGCGCGGGCCCGTTACCTTGTTTGTATTTGGACTAGTTGTATTCTGATATAAAAACCCGAACCCGACCCGGTCTGGGGCGGGCCCCCCCCCCCTCCAAGTTTTTTTTTTCCATCCCCGAGGTTTGCTTTAGTTCGCACAATCGTTACTGAAACCACGGTTTGCTACTTATCCGCGGACTTTTTTTTCTGTTTCCTTTTGTTTTATGTGCCCCCTGCCAGCGCCAGCGCGGTTATTTATTTGCCCTGGGAAGCAATTCTGACTTGATTCGACGTTGTCCCCCCCCCCCCACTCTTTCCCTTCCCCGGGAACACCCCTTCCTTTTCCAATACATAGAAAGCTAGACCCCCGCCGCTTTAAGTGGACTGTATCGCTGTTTTTTTCGGTCGAGTTGCATCTTTTCCCACTCATGTCAAATGAAAATGCAGCGTTCCGAGTCTTGTGACTGGAGCACTGACCCCCCCTTTCTAAGTTTTGGTCATGCTTGCTCGGCCTCTGCTCTTTCTTTTTTCCCACTTCCAGCAAGGAACCCGACACCCACTTCAGAATCCCTGTCTTCTTTTCAAGGATACACATGGTCAGTGTCTTGCTCCTTGATTTCTCCTTCACCATTACCCTCCGGTCTTTTCCACTCTACTCTTTTTGTTCCCCTGTTTGATCACAGCACACCTATAGGCGGGGTATACGGTGGGTTGGTTCTAGGTGCTCGGCCCTTCTGGACGATTTTCCCTTTTGTTTTTTGTGGCGTGTTATGCGTTATTGCATCCCCTGTCTTTCCCCCCCCACCCAAGTTCCCGTTTCGGTAACGTCAAATGCTTACGTCCCCCCACTTTACCCCCTTGCCTGCAAAAGACGATACTTGACCGTCAACGTGTTCTTTTCCCTTCCTTTCCCCCGTCCTTTAAGAACCACCCTCCCCCTTTTTTTTCCCTCACCTTGTCGCCCTTCCTGCCAACAGTTTCGCCGGCGAACCACGACTTGGGTGGGTACAGTAACATTTCCCCCCTCCCATGTCCATTCTCTGGTCGTTTTCTTTTTTATGGTAAATTGCTTACTTTGATCTTGGACCATGTCCCCTCTGTTCCGTGGGATTCCTTGTGGGTGTATTTTTCCCTTTCTCCCACAGCCCGGTCCACGTTTTTTGGTCCTGGCGGCTTCCCCGTTTTCCACGTTTCCACCTTCTTCACAAAACGCCGCTGGCGGCCTGTCACTTGTTTTGCCTTGCCCCAAGTCTTCCTGGTTCGGCATGGTCCGCAAGTCTTTCGCTTCTCCGTCAATTGCTCTTCGTTTTTCCTTCCCCTTTCCCTCCTGTACCGCCACAACTGGTTTTGCGCTTCGATGTGGTGGCGTGGCCTTCTTTCTAGACCCATCACTGCGTTCTATTTTTTGCCCTTTCCACCACACGTCTTGGAGGCCCCCTTCCAGGCATTTATCTCACCGGTCATTTTTATCAGATGTTTATCCTTTTACTCTGCCGCCAGGATGATTCCCTCTCTGAAATTTCGTATCTTTTTTCGAAGCGCCAAAGGCGGTTAGATTTTTTTTTGCAGAGGTGTGAAATTGATTCCAACCCCCCCTTTGAAAGGTGTTATGCCCCCCAGCTGGACACTCACCGGGTTTTCTTTTTGTGGAGATCTTTCACGTCCTTTCCTTGAGTTTCGTCCCTTTGTCCGGCTATTTTTTACCTTCTGTCCCTCCTTCCAAGTCGCCGACGGGTTGTTTGCCATCGGCCTGGAGACACGTTCCCCTTCTTCCACACTCTTTGGGGCCGGTTCTTATCCTGGGCTTGTTACCTTTTCTGTTTTGCAGCACGGGCGGTATGGTACCAAAACCCTATGTTCCGTCCCCTTCCAGGTTATAACCGGTTTTGTCCCGACACCCCCCACGCATTAACTGTTTTTATAAAGGGAACATCCCCACCCGGGTCCAAGTCCTAACATGCGGGCGTCGCTCGACGTATTTCCCAACAGACTGTCCCCCCTCCCAGGGCAAATTACTCAGATTCGAATTGGCGGCGTCCCTGGCTTCGCTTGGCCGGCGCGGCGTCCCCCACCCGGTGTGAATTCAGTTTCGTCCTCCCCCAGCCACACAACCGCCCGGTTCTTTTTCCCCCCCCACAAATCCGGTCTTTGCACGGCCTTCAGGGGCAGTACGCTTTAGCTTATTTTTTCGTCCACGTCGAGGGGGAAATTTTTGACCTATCCTTCCTCCCTTGGTGTCCCTTTGGCTTGAGTGGGCTTTTTCTTCCCACATGATGCCGGGTGTTGAACAGACCATTTTACTAACCCGGAGGCGCGTTTTTTTTGGGAAATTCGTTCATTGACACACCACTCCCTCTCTCCCCCCCCCCCTTTTTTTTATTTTGTTGTCTTAGCTGATCTGGGTTTTTTTTCCCTTTTTTTCCCGGACTCGGGTTTAGCACATGGGACCCGGTTCAACCGGCAATCCTGAGTGAACACCGTCCACTACCCCCCCAGTGCAGCAACTTTGATCCCCGGTAAAAAATGCCCTGTCCTTTTCCCCTTTCCCTTCCCCTCCGCTCAGGCAATGTGGAACCCCGGTAGTTTCCCCTCGTCCCCTAACTTATTCTTTGTTTAAGGCCAGTGGCCGGGGTTTTGCCTTCCTCACGGTTTTGTTGGGCAGGTTGCAGCGTTTCGACCATTCCCCCCCCCCTCCGGACAATTCGTTTCAATGACGGGTTGCTGCGTCGGCTTTGCTTTCTTCTCTTTTTTTTTTTGTGTTTTTTTTGTTTCAAAATCTCGCCGCATTTTTTTTGCTACCCTTTGGGAAATGTGCTGGTTCGCGGTTTGTCTCGTTTTTTTTTAATTGCCGGGGTGGGTCTTCCCCCCCACGGGACCTGGTTTTACGGGCCTACGTTTTTCCCCCTTACCGGTTTCCCAGTCTGTTACGCAAGGTGATTCTTCACGACCCCTTTTGCTTTCCCCGGGGGACCCGTGGTTACCCCCACCACCCCCCCCTCCCCCCCCCCCCCCCCCCCCCACCGGTCCCCCGGCTCCCCCCCCACCCCCCCCCCCCCCCTCCCCCCCCGCGTCCCCCCCCCCCCCCCCCCCCCCCCCCCCCCCCCCCCCCCCCCCCCCCCCCCCCCCCCCCCCCCCCCCCCCCCCCCCCCCCCCCCCCCCCCCCCCCCCCCCCCCCCCCCCCCCCCCCCCCCCCCCCCCCCCCCCCCCCCGCTTTTTCTGCCATTTCATCTGAGTTGCGATGCGACGTGTGACCGGAAAAGAAGAGTCGCCTTTAGCTTCCTTCCCTTTCCTTATGTAACGGACTTTGATACTAGGTTTTTTTATGTTCCCCTTTTTGAGTTTCCGTGCCCTAGCCACCGGTGATGCATCATGGACAAACTTTCTGGCACGTTTCGGTTTGCGCCTCCCGCTTGGAATCTACTCTTCCGATTCCTTGTATTTTTTCTGCGACTTTTCTCTTTTTTTGGTACAATCGAACGGGGTCCCCAGCCCGGTGACAGATTCCGCCGCGGTCCCTCTCCACCCCCGGTTGTGGTTGTAACACTTTCTTTTCTCCTCTGTCTATGAATCATTGTCAACCGCCACATCCTTCTTTCCCCAGGTGTGGTCGTTAAGTTTCCCCTTCTCCAAATTGTTGTTTTTGTTTCAAGCACAGTCGGGTGAGGATCGATACGTTTTTTTTTTCCCATCCTTTCGTACAAGAGGCCTTTCCTTTGTGTTCCGTATGCATGCCATTTGCTGGTGTGTAGCCGTGACGTTGACGTTACGGGTTCTTTTGCTCCCTTGCTTCCATGCGCTGTTTGAGACTGTTCCTTTATCCCTTTCCCCTTTTCAATGCTTTTTAACCTGGCGTCCCCCCCCTAATCGGCCTCGATCCTCCCGTATTAATGTTTGAGATATTCGCCACGGCTTTTTTTGTTTGCACTCTCCGTGTACGGTTCAAGTTTTTTTTTCCTATGACAGTCAGTGCTCTTTGCTTCATATTGCACCCTAGCAGTTCTTTTCCGTCCTGCTTTATTTCAGGGAATGTTCCCTGGTGAAATCTTCATTGTCGTAAACGCACTACTTTTTGTTCGGTCGTCTTAATACGCGGGCCCCTTTTTTCATTTTTCTCGGTGGCTAACGTGACTCCTCTCAGTTATTGGGCGTGAATCCCCTGTGGAAGTGCCCCAAGGCTTTTGTTTCGTTCCCTGCGGCTGTACTATTCTATTCTCATTGACGCGCATATTCCCAACATGTCCTGCGGCATTGCCTTATTTTCTTGTTTCTGGTTCTTGCTTCACCTCATTTTCCTTTCCCCTCTCAGAGGCACTGTCACCCCCCCCATTATCTTGGCGTTTTCGGTCTCCCCCTTCATCACGCGTCTTTTTTAGTGATATTGGCACGTTCTCCTTCCTCCTTCCCCACCCAAGCACGATTACCGTGCCATGTTTGAACGGCTGTTCTTTCTTCCCCTGCTTCATTTTGCATGCGCACGAGTTTGGTCTTTAGCAATACAAGTTTTCCTTCTTTTTTTTCCCTCCTCCCTTTTGATGCGCTGTGAACCTTTTTTAACCCCCCCCCCCCCCCCCCCACCCCTTCACAACCCGTGTACGCAACAGTAGCCCACGTTTGTCCCGGTAAAGAAGTTGGAGTTTCCCATCCACGGTATACTTAGTCACCCCTTCGGTTCCCTGAAGCCCCGCTTTTTCTCGTCTAGCGGTCGCAATACCAGTTTCTCCCGTCCGGTCGTCTTTCGGTTTTACAACTCCCCCTTCCTATGTGGGGGTTCATAGTATGAGCTTTTTTTGCTAGATCGAGCTGTCCCACTCCATCAATGTTTGACACAAACGCCCAGTTTCTTTCCCTTCGACTCTGTAGTCCTGAAGTCATTTTTTTTCCCCGATGGACACCAAACCCCGCCTGAGCCGGGGACCAGTATGCATGGCACACAGCTCTTTGCCAGATCCCCCCCTCTTGCGAACCATCCTCTTTTTTTTCCTCCTAATTTCTGGCCAATCCACCTTCCCGCTCTTTGACCCATCCATCCTCTTCACACGGCTTCTGCTGCTCCACTCAAATGACTTCTCCACGGACCCAGTTTGTTCGGGCGCAATTTTTTGTTGCCTTTTCTTTGTTTCTCAGCCGGTGACAGCGTTGTACCACTTCTTAGTTTTTTTTTCCTTTAACGGCGCCGTCCAAAACGGGTGCACGCGTTCATTGAAAACATTTTTGGAGTTAATTTTTCCTGGTGCCCCTGATGTTTTTGCCGGTGCTTTTTACCCGATTTTCACCTTTGCCCCCGGTGAAGATGGGGGCGTTGACTTTGCCCCAATAATGACGTCGTCATCGAGTTGGCCCCCCCCCAAATTCTTCGGCCCCAGTTCTTTTATTGAAACTGCCTCTCTAATTTTCTTGTTTTTTGCTCCCATTGCGCGTGTGGTGTTTTTCCCCCCTTTTCTGTACGGGAGTCATGCCTCGTCTTTTTTTCGATGTCGCCCGCTCCCACTTTCGATGAAAGACTCAAACCACCTTTAAAACGGTGTGCCAGTCTCCTGTTTTTTTCCTTCCCCTCAGGCCAGTCGTGACTTTTCCTTCCATCCGTTATGCGTTCCTTGCCTCAACATTTTGGATTCCATCGCCTTAGCTTTTTTCCTGCCGTTTTCCCACATTTTTTCTATTCGATTCCCCAGTCCTCAGCCTGGTATCCGTCTAGTCCCAAACACCCACACGCTGGGGTTCTTTCGTCTCTACTTTCGGGACCCATCCTACCCCATGTTCTACACCACTTTCTTCTTTTCTTGTGAGATTGCGCCCCCTCGTGTGCGCGCACCCCAGCTTTTTTTTTTCCCGGACACGCGTCCCATTCTCGTTCGACGTGGAGCCCACACACATACTGGTACCAACTGGTCACGGGTTCTTTTTTTCTTTTTTCTCCCATTTCTATCGGTAGGCTCGTCCCTTATTTTTTTTTGGTTTTTTGGGACCATCTCTTTCCTGATCGTGGTCACCAAGTGGTTCTTGAGCATTGCTCAGTTAAATCATACTTTTCTCTTCTTTTCCCCCCCCTCCACCCACCGCTTTTTCCTTGTGTTTCCGTGCACTACGATATCGCCATCTTACAATAATCTGCTTCACATACTACTCTTCAATTTATCTGCTTCCTTTACTTTTTTTTGCTGCCTCATGCTAATGTCCTACTTCTGTCACCGTTTTTCTTTAGTCGTCACGCCTTACCCTCTGGTGGGATTCAATACATTGTTTCCTCATCCCATTTTCTCGTCACATTTTTGTTTTTCCTTCTCCCCCCCCCACAACCCTAGTGTCGTTTTTTGCAGTTTTTCCTCTGGTTTCCAGCCTCAAAAATCGACTTTTGTACTGTCGAGTTTTTCCGTGAAATTTGTCCTCCCTGAAAGCTCCCCGCGTCCTGGTGCTTTCTTTTCCCTCTCCCCCGCTGAGCGGCGCGCATCTTTAAACATTACTCTTCTATGTTGAATCATTCGGGGAAAACCTCCCTGAGGATCACCATTTCACCCAGAAGACCCTTTCCCCTTCTAGTGGCCGGTTCCAACTCACCCCAACTGAAGAAGTCAAATGGAATTATTGTCCCGAGCTTGCGGATCCGTTTTTAATCAGTACTAGTAATAGCGATTTTTTTTTATATCCCTTTTTTCACACCCTTCGAAGTTTTCTTTTGTGGTACACCGTACTTGACAGCCACGTGTCCCTCCCCCCTGCAGCTTTGAAGGAAAGTTGACGATCCGATTGTCAACCCCATTAAAATTGTTCGCTTGGCTTAGTAAGTGTTTTTTTTCTCCCTTTTTTGAATCTCTTGGCTGCTTTTTGGACAATGCACTAGTTTTTTTTTTGTATTCAAACACCAGGAGTGCTTAACTGCGTACTTTACCCCAGAGGTCCTGACGCTCCTCGAAGGTGTGTGCGTGTCCCCTGTTCCCTCTTTTCCCCTTTTTTTGAACTGGCAGGGTATCCCCCCATTCTGGGACAAGTACCCCTTGTTTCAGGCGATAGTCCAGAGCCCCCCCAAAGATTTAATTGTTCGCCTAGCGTGACTTCCTCCTCGTGACTAACATCAGTCCCCCCACCAAACCCCACTTTTTCTTTCATGCAGGTAATTAAAAAGCTGTGGGACCATGTTGTACTGTTCTACAGATTGTGGCATCGCCATTACTATGACCCCCCTCTTCCATGATGAATTAAGGGGTGCATGTCCTTCGTTCGTTCCGTCTAATCTTTTTTACGAAGGACGTTGAACTCCCCAACCCACACCTTTATTCGCCCCCCGACGCCCGGCACTCAGGACCAATGCAGAGAAAAATCCTTTTTTTTACTTCAATTTCATGTTTTTCTTCCCCCTCCTCTTTTGCAAAATTAGTGTTTGCGCCCCTTTTTCCTTCCGGATTAGCATGGCCCCAACATACTGTCCCGCACCACTTTTAGTATGGCGCTTGCACTTTTTTGCCCCCCTCCCGGTCGGCTATGTCCCTTTGATCGTACAGATACCCCCCCCCTATTGGCTGGCCTCTATTTCTCTAGGTTTGGGGATTTTTGTTTCCGGTGTTTCGGTCCGTACCCAGCTCGTATCTCCCCCACCAAGTGTCAACATTTCCCAACCCCCTTCCTTCCTTCGACCGCAACGAAGCTTGCCTTTTTTTTCTAAGCTGTTTTTCTCCCAATGAACAGTTGAGCCCGCCGGGCCGTTCATACAATCGGGACCTTCCCCCTTTTTTTTAAAAACAAGTTTTTTTTTTCTTTTTTTTTTTTTCCCTTCCCCTGCGCCCGACCCCTTTTTTTCCTGCGTTCCCCACCAAGTCGTCTTGGACCTCCCGTACTTGTCGGTTGGTTGAGTCGATGGCGGTTCCCGCACCCCTTTGCGGGGTTCACGGCACTCGCCCCTTTTTTTTTTTCCCCTGAACACCCCTTGTTGTAGCCTGTGTCCCACTGATCCTTTTTCAGAGGAAGTTATTTTTTTCGCGGCCTCAGTTGGGTTTTACATCTCTCGTTGTCACCTTTCAGTCAGTCCCTCCTTTGCGGCGTGTACCCACGCTTCGTTGGTTCTTTGCTCCGTTATTTCTCACTCCTTTCCCGCCTCTCCGTGTTGTTGTTCTTATTACTGCTTGCCCGGGATGCCAAAGACCAAAATTACGCTTCTTTTAACACTCCTCCGCAGAGTTGTTTCAGCCTCCGGTTTTGGCCGGCGACGTTGATGCTACCACCCAACTTCGCTCCGCTTCTTTTTTCCTTTTTTGCTTTCATCCAGTTCCACGACGTTTTTGTTTACACACAAATGTTTCTTGTGCTCCGGGGGTTGGGGTTTCCTGCTGTCGGACGCACGTGCCCCCTTTTTTGCACGTTGAACCCGACCCCTCCCACCCGTTTGATTTTCCGATTTACCCGTGGAAGGTTCACGCTGGTTTTCCGTCGTCCGTTCACCTATTTTTTACTTTCCGCAGGGGATGAACCCCCCGTGGACCAACACTATTGGCGGTTGTTTTTTCCGATTCTGATTGATCCGTTTGTTTTTCCTCTGTTGTTGCATTTCTTCCTTCCCCCCCCTTCTCTACGACGCAAAATTCTCGTGGTCGCTCTGTAAGGCCGGGTCTTGTGCGGTGCATTTGGAGACGGCACGGCACCGTTTCTTTTTTTTTACCCGCCCACCGTTTTGCAACCCCTCTATTTCTGCTTTTTTCCGGCAAAAAGCAACCATCACCTCCCTGCTTGTGGTCATCACTTATCGCGCACCCTGTTCTCCTTGTGACCCCCCTGGCCAAGAGCTGTGCAACACCCCCTTTCCCCCCATCTCCTACGTTTTTTTTTCTGCGTTTACCGTTTTTTCCCATGCCGTGCATCGTTCAGGCAAAGACTTTGTACTCACCAGTTGCCCCACTTTCTTCGTTGTCAGGGCAAACCCAGTTCTTGACCTTTTTTTTTTGGTATTTTTTTTTCTGCGTTCTTGTCGTTTAAAATCTTCCGTCGTTTGGACCTTTTTTGCTTTCTGTGCCGGTTCTTCCCCCCCCTCCCTTCACTGACGACTGTCACGTCCCATTGTGGTCAGAACCACAATCCCCCCCATGGGGGCCTTTCCAGCTTTATAACCGTACCAATTTCACTCCGACTGCAGCGCGCCCCATCTTCCGTTTGCGGTCCATCCAGAACCTCGTTTTGCCACTTCTCCATTGGCCCGGTGCAATGTTGTTTTTTTCTGTGAGTGACCGCATTTGGCAGGGCTTCTAGACAGCTCATAGGCGCGTAAACAACTTCGCTTTCTTCCCCGTTTCCTGTACGATGCCGTGTTTTTTCCTGTGTCTCCCATCGGTTTCCACCTGTACGTTTCAACATGAGGACCTTTGGACCGCGTTTTGGGCCTCCAGATGAACTTCTAGATTTTTCAGGGCGGCTTGGTCCTCATGCCCCCACGTACGTTTTCCTTTTTTTCAGCTTCACTGTTGTGAATCCTAGTGTCCGGATCCCACTTTCTGCACCCAAATGTTTTGATGTATCAAAAGGTATTCCCCCTTTTCCTGAAAGCCAAGGCGCAAGGCGGAGGGTTTCTGCCACATTTTCTGATTCTGCTTTCTCAGAACAGCGCGCATGTGTCCCTTCTTTTTTTATTTATTTTCTTTCTTTTTGTGGCCGCGCGTGGCTGCCCCTCGTTTCCCCAAAATCAAACCCAGGCGCCCTGCCGGACCACTGTGTTTTTCTCTCTTGCCCCCAGTTTTTCTTGCCGAGACTCGTTTTTATGTATTTAATTGCTGCCTCAGCATTTTTAGAAGAATTCTTCGGTCAAATCAGTCTCGCCCCTTTTCATTAATGCTGACTGGCTTTCTTTCCTTTTTTCTTTTCAACTTTACTTTCCTTTGTGCCCAAACATTACTTTGTTTTCCTTATCCTCCGTATGGGTTTCCTCTTTTATTCAGTCCATTTTTTTTTTTTTCCCTGCATTCGCGCCATTTCCTGTTACTTCCCTGGCGTATTCCCCTCGCCAAATTCCATTCTAAATATGCCCGGGCGTTCTTTCTCTGGCCCTGCTCCCCTCTACCTCCTTGTTAGAATTTCCCCCCCACCGCAGCTTTTCTGGCGTTTGCCTTCCCCTGCCTTCCTCCATTTTTGTTTGATTGCAGTGAAGGGCCCGTCCGTCGCGGTCCTGCACTGGAGTCCCCATTTTTTGTTAGTTCACAGGGCCCCTTGCTCCAACAGCACAGACACCCCCTGCGAACTACCATTTTTCTTTATCGGGCCACCCACCATTGGCTTCTAAAGCACACCCATATGACTTTCTTCCCTTTGGAACCGATGACCTAACTAGTCTCTGGACGGAGACTGACCTGTCTATTTTTTCTTCGCTTCCCCGGCCCTTGGCATCTAAGCGGCGGTGTGTTGGTGGACCCTCCAAGGAGCTACTGCCTAGGCACGGTCCCTTTCCCCCCCCCAAGACCTGTTAACCCCCTGAATTTCGCGGGCTTAGGGTACGAACACTGTGGGGGACTACTACATTAAGGTGTGCCAATGGCCCTTCCCCTTTTTTCTTGCAAGTCCCACATGGTTGACTGTTTTTTGTTTGCGCCCGAAACCTTGTTCCTGGACGTGACCCTCCATCCGAACCACTGGTTTCAACGTCTTTTTATGCCCTGCTGTTTTTGGTACCTGGTTTTAAGCACATCTCCACAGGCCGTCCCTTCCCTCTTTTATTCCGATCTTTTCATACACCTATTTCCTTCCCTTACCTGCGACCCCATCGTTTTTCTATTTTTTCTTTTTTGACGGACATAAAGAGGTCCCACCGGTAGTGGAAGCTCTATTCACTGGTTTGATTTTCCCCAGCCGACCTCAACTGGATCCCCCCCCCATGTTTCTCATGCCTTCACGACTGTGGACAGTCCTCCTTTCCCTACGGGCCGCTTCGTTTTTAGCCAGTGCACCACCATGCACCGTGGTACTCGCCTATTTTTCCGCGAGCGCATCCGCGCATCTTTAGTGCTCTCATTTGACCCCTTCAGTGCACAACCTTCTCAACCCCCCCTCAAAACTCCGTTCTTTTGACCCAGGCCATGGTTCCCTGCCGCCCCCCCCTTTTTAAGAATTGGATAAACTTGCGTATAGAGCACGTTTTTGACAATCATTTTTTTTCCAAAGCGAACAGGTGTCCCGAGGTTAATTTGTCCGCGCTCCTCGTTTCGACCGCGTCCTCCCCCCCCTCCTTTTGACCGCCCGCCGATTTTCTCGGGCACAACTTCCCCCCAGTTGTATGTCGTCACTTTACCATTAAGTTATAATATTGTCCTGTGAATTCCGCGGATTTTTCCCTCATACGGAGGAGTACTCCTCCCCCCTCCACTCAACAAAGTACTGTCTTTCTTGAAGCTTCAGGAAATCACAGGCCCCCACTTTTACCTTGCGTCCCGACCTTTTTTCGTGTATGAAGTTTCCTCCTTTGATTTCAGCGCAGCCTTGCAGAAATGGCGCGATGTTTGGATCCTGTCCCATAACCTGTACTACCACAAGAATCACCCTTTCCCCCCTTCCTCCCCTCCCAACCTCCACTACCCCCTCCTGACCTCTCTGTTAAGACTCTCCACCGCGACCTCACCAAATCCTCGTTCCAACCTCGTATTTAGTCACACTATTCAATCCCTCTCCCCACGTCTCCACCCCACCTTTCCCCCCCTCGATACTTTCACCTTGTTTCAGTTGCTTCGGTCCCTCTTGTTTCCCTTACTATTTAGTTTTTTTCGACTACCCTCCTCTTTTCCTACACCAAGACCAAATCAACCTCTCATACGTGCTCCTCTCCCCTCCCCGTAACAGTAACCACTGCAGCAGCCGACCCCCGCTCGGTAACCATTCTTCTCTCGGTCTCTTTATTCTCAACCCTCTATCCGTCTCGCTCCTTACGGGTCTTTTATCCTTTGCGTTTTTCTTTTCTTCCCGACGTTTGTTCCTTCTCTCCCTATTTCTCTCCGGTTTTTTATCCCCTATCTTCTGGTTTTTGGTCGAACCATTCCCGCCTCTGCACCCCCCCCCCCTTAACATTTCTGTTGCACGGCCGCCCCACTTCCCACATCTTCCCCCCCTCGGGACTTTGGTTTTGCATCTTTCCCCCCATCCCGTCAGAGGAGAAAAACCGATGCTTTTGTCGGGACCGCCCGCCCAAGTGCGCCTTCTATTTTGCCTGTTGCCGGAATCTCCCTTCCATTTCGGCTTATTTTTAGGCATTTGTACTTAACTCAGTGATCGATTCCCATTTTTTCCGACGGCCTTTTTTTTTTGCCCCAAGCATCCTGGGTGCCCGTGGGTGAGTATCTAGTTCTACACTGTTACCCTTTTGCAATCCCCTTTTTTTTGTCCCAACAACCTGCGTCTCTGTCACGTCACGACCGCCTACGTTTTGCTGTGACTCCTCTGGTTTCTTTTTACTTTGCTCTAATTACAAGTGTGCTGTGGCGGCGCCCGAAACTGGTTTGCCCCTATCTGCGTGTTTTCTTCCTTCCGATATGATCGACCCCAAATCTTCACTGATTTCTCACCCCGGTCCACCACCCCCCCCTTGGCTACTTTGGCTGTCGGTTTTTTTCTGTGTTTTATCACAGTCTGGCCCAGTGTCTTTTAAGTCGCTTGTTGTGTTTTTCTTTTATTTAGCACCCTTTCTGACCCTTCAGATGGGACGGAACTTCTGATGCCTGTCGCGGACACCCTCTGCTCGGAATCGTGTCAATTGTTCTTAGCAAGGGCCGCCCACTTGGTTTTTTTCAGGTGGGGCCTGTCTCTGCTGTTATGTTGTTCCTTTTCGTGGTTTGACCTTACCCTTCCATTCTTTTCCCCCCCAACCCTTTTAACCTCGTGGTCCTTAGCCTTTGACCCGCCACTCACTGTGGCCAACCCCACCCCTTTTGGTCCGGCAAGTGCTGCTCGCACCTGCATCGTCCCTTTCGCTCCTTCGAATCACGTGCCAGGGAAAACGTCCATTGCCTTTCTTGCACCCATGCGCACCAACCGTTTTTCCCTGTTTCACGATTTGCTTTCTTTTAGATTTGACCTCCTCCCTGCCACTAGTGACCGTTTTTCTTGTTTTTCCACGCCATTTGAATCAACGGCCAATCGGCGTTTTGCCCCCGTTTGTCTGGAGCGTTATCCCTTTCCCGAGAATGTTTATGTTGTGGGGCATGTCGATTTAGGCAGCCGATCCACCTTCTTTCCCTTCCCCCTGCCTGGAACCCTGCGTCCCTGACTCCTTTCATCAACTTGTCTTCAACTTGCAACCAGCTCTTTTGTGCATGAACTTCCCTTCTCCCCCTTTGCTGTCTTCCCAACGCCTCATTGGTCTTTTAAATGTCGCCTCAACTGTTTCACGCCGATGGCGAACCATTCGGTGGTCGTAATGCTCTCAGCAATGGATATCTTTTTGATGCATGATGTTTTGTTCCTTTATTTGATCGCCGGAAATCCTTTACCAAAGCTTTTTGTGTTGGTGTGACCCATTCCCCCCGCTTTTAACCGAACCTTTCTCTCCTTCTTACCGGATATTCTGGCTTGCAAAAAAGCGCTTTTCTTGCTTGTTCTTTTCGCCTGGCCCCTTGCAACTCAGAAGTCCCCTTTTATGTATTTCCCCTCCACAGGCCCGTGATATTCCCGCATCCGTTTCGTTCTTTGTTCGTAATAATTACAGCTTTTACAGACCCCCTTTCGCGCCTTCTTTTCTTTTTTGGTTTGGCAGATTACCTCATCATGTCCATTCGCGTGGCTTCAATGACTTTTTTTTTTCCTCCTTATGTCTGAGGGGACCCCCGTTTCTGCTTTTGAGTTAATATACCGGAATGGCCCCTCTTTTCGTCTTTGGTCCCTCCCCCCGCTTTTTCCCCATCTTCCGGTTTTCAGAGTCCCCAGGGAAATCGTCGTTTCTTTCCTTCCTTTTCCCACGGGCATTTTCAGGAGCTCGTCAGAGAAGTTCATTCTTTTCCTCCTTTTTTTTCTGTTTTTGGGGTACAATGTCCATCCACCCCAGTTCGCTTTTCCTTCCCGACTCTCACACAGTCCAGTTCCCCTGCTGATACCTTCTCATTTGCCCACTGTCCCTCGGCCCTTTGATTTTTTCCTTCGCGCAGTTGGGCGCAAACTCAGATAACGTCCGTATCAACGCCGTTTCTTTGGGTCGTTTGACTTTTCTCGTCGGTCCCTCGTTTACCCTTCCTTTTTTCATTTGGTTCCACCTTGGCCGTTTTAGCCCCACTCCTACGGTCTTTTGATCCACCCTCCCCCCACTTTACATCGCACCCATTGACCAGCAAAAGTTTTCCCGTCGTCACCAGGCGGCCTGCCACCCTATCGGAGATCCAATCACCCGTTTTTTTGGTCGTGAAGAACCCGCTCAGTTTAGAATTGTACGGTCTCGTGTTCTTTTTTCTGTCCCCCGCTGCCTGCACAAACCCTCTTTCTGCCGTCTAGCACTACCAGAAAATGCCCTTAAGGGGGGGCTTTGCTGTCTTTTCCACCCCTTTCGTTAACTGTATGTCGCTTTTCCCTCTTACAGCTTTTCCTTTCCAGTACGCTTAGTCCTCGTCGTTTAAGGGAGGACTTTTTGTGTTTGGAATGGTTGATCGACCCTTTTGGGTTTTTACCTTTTCTTTCACGTTTTTTGTGCGTTTCCACGGTGGCGCATTCCTTTTTTTTTTTTACAGTACTCATTTGCCACCTGATTTGTCTCCAATCTCGAGAAGTTAACCTTGACCAAACATTTCTCTTTCCCATCCTCCAGTTTGTGGTATTTCTTTCCCTTTTTCCCATGAAACCTTCTCCCCCGTTTGTTGATCGGTGTACCCTTTTTTCGAGGTTTCAACGCCCGCCGGAGGTGTGACCAACGGTGGCCCCACTCCCCTCAACGTCTATCCCCCCCCTCGTTTTTTTTTCCGGTTCAACAACCCCTCCCCGCCTTGTGACGGCCCAGTCTCAGGGGCACTTTTCCTTGGGTGGCCCGTAACGGCCAGTTCCTTTACCCCCCGTAATTGTTTAACCCTCTGTGCCTTGCCCCCGGAGTTTTTGGCTTCTTCTTTCCCTTCTTTTTTTATACTTGCCTTACGAAACCCAGCACGTACCGCACTTCCCACCCATTCCCCCCTTTCTTTTTCTTCTTTTGGCTGGATCGTCGGTTTTCTCGCTTTGATGAAGTGAACTTGCTTCTTTTGAGATTTTTCTTAATGAGGGGTTGCCCTTTTTTTTCCCCCCCCCAACCCCAGTATTAACTTTTTCTGAACGGCCAAGTTCAAAATTCCCGTTTTGACGCCCTGCCCGTTACGCCAACACTTTTCTCATAACGACCCCGGCATTCTTTCTACTGGCAGTTACTTTTTTTGCCTTCCACCTACGATGACGTTTTTCCTCGTCCCTATAATAGTTCTTCCATTAGTCATCAGGTTTTTATTCCCCCTTTTCTTCAGGTGTCAGATATTCGCCGAGACACCCCTTTCTGTGCCACCTACACCAATTATTCGTCTGCCTTTGGCCCCTTCTGACTGGTATCTCTCAAATGCTTTCGATTCCAGTGTCGAGCTTTTTTGACTTTCCTGTCTTTTTTTTCTTAGACTTGTCGCGTCTTTCACAGAACTCCCCTGAAAGTTCCTGTGATTTCCAACCCCCTCCTTTCTGGTTTGTACTCATAAAGTTGTCTTTGTCACAAGGTCTACTGAGCCACGTTCCGGAGATTTATTCCCATCCACCGTCCCCCCCCATCCAATTCGCGCCCGGTGTGTTTTTTGTCCTTTGCAAGTATGATACTACAAGGCGTTTTTACCGAGGATTCACCGCTATCCGAACTGCTTTGCCCTTGACCCCTCAGTAAATCTTATGTTTTCCCCTTTGCCTCGCCTTGCATTGCCCAGCGTTTTCTTTTCATTTTCCCTTCCCGGAGTTAGCCGTTTCCGTTCTTTCCCCTGATCCCTCCGTTTAGGCGAGTTTTTCATTCCACCCCCCTTTTTTTCTCCCCACACCGCTACACCCCCCACCTTCACCATGCTCCTTGCGTGTCATAACGCCTTTTTGGCCTAGGACTTTTATTTAATGTGGCTTGCTGCCTCACACGCATGGTTGCGTTGTTCCCTTTTTGGATCCTTCCCTTATTTAGGTCAATGAGTGGTCTTTTTCCTTCTTGCAGGAAAGTCATGCACCCCCTTTTTTTTTCCCCTTCGCCCCCCGTTTCTTCGCCAGGAATGGAACCTGGCCTTCCTTCCCATTTTCGTCCACTTTGGTTGACCACGCACGTTTTCCCCATTCCCTGTCTTCCCCCTCCGTGGGAATACCTCTTCCCCTCCTTGACTTCTTGGTGGTGCTTTTTTTTGCCTTTTCAATGGGACCCGTCATTTCTGGTTCCGCCCCTTTCGCCATGCGGTGCTGGGTTCTCCATCCTCCCCAGCGATTCCTTCCTTTTCTCCCCGTTTCTTTGCGACACCTGCCCTTTTTTTTTTTATGTTTCAGGGCCCCTCCCCTCTTGCGCTTTTCCCCGGGGGCATACCCACCTCCCTCTGCCTGATTTCGGAAAGTTTTTTTTGCCCTTCATTGTTTACCCTATTTGGCAGTATTCTCTTTTCCTCCATCCCCCCCCCCCCCTGGATACAGAGTTTCCCCCCTTACCCCATCTGAGTTTCCGCTGGTTCTGCTTTTCATTCAGTCGCCCGAGGTTTTTCTCGTCGCCCCTCTCTTCGGCCAAGTTCTAATTTTTTTCGGATGTTTTTTACCTTTTCCCCCCCTCCCCCCCCACATGACAGCACCCCTTTTAGCCACTTTTGTTTCCATATATTTTTGCAGAGTACCCCCTATACACTTTGTAAAACCGTCTTTCGGGCGCCTCCCTGATGCGTACCCTCCCCCCTTTTTTACATCCCCCCCCTTAGGGTCGTCTGGTGCTTCCTCTGCTTTGGGCGATCCATGGATTTTTTTCCGTCTATTTAGTCGCACCCCTATCGATCCCCAAAAAAAGACCTTTTCCGTTTCACAAGTCTCACTTCAGGTCTTCTCCGCCAGTCTAAAAGCTCCGCCGTCAAACCCTTCGATGAACACCAGTAATTACCCCCGCTGCGCCCCCCCATCCCTCTTTTTGCGCTTTCCTTTTTTTTCGTGGAACCTCCATTGAAGCTACATAAGCTTTTCCCTATCTGCTTCGCCATTCGTTTACAATAGACCTTATACACGTCCCGTCCCTTTTATCCGTTTCTGCTCCCCAGGGTCATTCAGTGTCTGCCGAAGGTCCAGCTACTTAGTACTTGGAGCCTTTTTCTCCACGGCTTTCCCTTCCTTCTCCCCGTTTGCAGCGCGGGATTTGTCCCCCCATCAATTCTCCCCAGCATGTGTGCAGGTGACGCGTTTTTCCTTTTTTTTTCGAAGCCCTTCTCTCCTTAAAGCTTTTCGGCGAGGCACCCCCCCCCAATACCTATCGTTGCGCCCGGTTCCCCCAACTTCTTCTTCCAACCGTTTTTCCTTTCAACTGTCACTTATTTCTCCCCGGCCCCCTTTTGAGCTTCCCCTTTGGCGGAAGTCTTTCCCTTCCGGGTGATGGTTTCTCTTAGTGAATTCGGTATGGCTGACTTTCTAACTTTTTTTGTCCATCCTCTCACATGGTCGTACCAATTTTGTTCCCCCCCTACTCCCCCCCCCCCCAATTTTCAGCCTTCTGGCCCAGTCGAAGTGCTTTGCTCCGTCTTCCTTCTCCCCTTCCCAAATCCTTTTCTAATTATTTTTTCCCGGACCCCGTTTTATCGTCAAGCGGTTCCGCGATTGTAGCCCCTCGTTCCCATGTTTCCCCAACCGGTGGGTCTCGTAACTTTTTACGGGTCTTATCTACCCTTGTCTTTAAGAAAACCAAATGTCCCGGTTAGTTTCTTTACCTGTGCGGTCGTATTGCGTTCCCAACAGTTTCGGCGCGTTCCCACCGCCGTTTGTTTTGCGTCGTCTTTTCCTTCTCAGTTTTCACTCCCACCCCCCCCCCTCTCGTTGGAAAATCCACGGGGTCGCCACTGCCTGGCTGTTCGTGATCAGTACCTTGACGTGCAATCCCGCACTTTGATCGAGCCCCCCAGGTGTTTTTTGAGACCCTTTCCACAGTACCACTCCCTTGGTCTGTGTGCCAACCCCCCTTGTCGATTACCAGTTTGGCGAATACTCTTCTTTCTGTAAGAATTGAGTCCCTTCTACCCCTCTCGCCCCAACCGTTACTATTGGGGTTCTGGACACCCGCCCCCCCCCCCCCTGAAGATAGAAATTCTGTAGTTTCAGAGTCGAACCACTTGCTCTGGCCCTTACGTGGTCTCATTCCCCTACCAGGTCTGCCCAACTGGTCATTACCTGCACAAAACCGTTTTTCGAACGGCCGTCCTTTCCCCCTCCCCACTCCCCCTGTGAAAAACCTTTTTTTCTTTTTCTGGCTAAGTTGCCGTGCGATCTCCTCCCCCCTAGTGAATTTCCGACTCTTTTACCGATTTGTTAGCTGCTGTTCATTTGTAAACCCTTGACGTTCAGCATCGGGACCCCACACTTTGAGTTTGGATTACTTACCCCTTTTTTTTGGCCCCTTCAATTTCAAAGGACTCCGCTGGCTCATTTGAACACTCCTCCAAGCGCTTTTACCACTAGTCCTTTTTCGAGATGTCGTGATTATCAGTTCTTCAGCCTTTTCCTTCCCTTTACGCCGTTCTCTTTTTTTTTCGTGGTCCGGCCAGGGTCGGCAAATTCCCGCGTGTGTACTTGTTTTTAAACCGTATTTCAGTCCCCCCCCTCCCGTCCTTGCCCACCTGCTGCATCAGTAAATCTTTGTCAAAACCCAGACCGTTCGCTTGGCTTCCTTTCCCCAGTTGTTGAATCCCCCCCTTTTCTTTTTTTTTCACCATTTACAAATCTCCTAATGTGGTCCACTGACCAGATTTAATGTCAACATTGAGCTCCCTTGAGTCACATTTCTCACCGTTTCAATGGGGATTCGACCGGAAGGTTCCCGCCATGTCTCCCCTGTTCTTCCCTTGCACTGGCCGGTCTTGTTTTTTTGAATTTTAGTTTGCTTGGACCGAAACCGTTCTGAATATTTCAAGTCCCCACCCCCTCCCTTACTTGTTTCTTACCCCCAGCTGTCTGAGCTTGCTTTAAGGACCTCTTTTCAACCAACTTCCTCCCCCCAAAAAACACGGCCCCCTCCCACTTTGTTCTTTCCCCCGTCCCGGGATCCCTCCTCGGCATCCTCAACACCTTCTCTGAAATTTTTATAAAGCTGACTTTCCTTTTTTTTGCCCGGGATTTTTCTGGGCCCGTCCTCCTTCGGGTTCCCTTTTCATCCCGTGGACGTCCGGCATCGCCCACTACTTTTTTCTTGATCCTTCCACAGGGAAGAGCCCCCCTCCATACAGTTCCACTTAATCATTTTTTCCCCCTCCCTTGCCAAATTAGTTCCCGTTCCCTTCTTGCGCTTGCAATTTCCACACATCCGTTACCCGACAAAACTGTTCCACGTCTTTTTCTCCTGCCCCTGTTGCCCCCTCCGCGTGTTTCTTTCGCATGGATCTTAACAGACGGAACACCTCTTTGCTTTTCCACTTCTTCATATAGGGCTTTCACTTTTTTTGGAGGCTCCCCCCAGAGTACAGTTTCTTTGTCTTCTCCCACCACTCAAACTCCCTTTTTCCTGATACTCGTCCTCACGTCCAAGCTTGCTCCTCCGTTTCGATGGTCTTCTGCACCCAGGAGGTCCCGCTCCGCCGTTCCTAATCTTCGCCCCCCTAGTTTTCAGAGCCCCAGGTTTGTTATCCCTGCTCCTTCCCCTTTTATTCGCCCTTCGAAACCCTCGCCTCCTTTTTCCCCAATTTAATCGTCAATTTGTGTTTTGCTTTCCTCAGACTGGAGTTTCCCACCAGTCCACCCAATTCTTTTTGTGTAAAAGCCAGTCTCCCCCCCCTTACTTTCACAAGCAACACACTTGTTGTAACGGTCTTTTCTCTCCCCTTGATAGCGGAGTCTGGACCCCCACCGGAGATATATCTTTTGCCTTCTATAGGACAGCGCGCCCCTTTTTGCATGGCTCTTACGTTTACCCCCCATTTTCCCCGCCGTTAAAGTTTGTGATGTGATTCCTTTTTCTTCTC
>Ga0179593_1648468_pt1 | contig 23803 bp, 28 predicted proteins | sample CZODoug2_1_08_16_FD_185931 | JGI IMG/M metagenome (GOLD analysis project Ga0179593, IMG submission 185931) | Vadose zone soil fungal communities from Angelo Coast Range Reserve, California, USA - CZODoug2_1_08_16fungal (PacBio error correction) | ecosystem: Environmental > Terrestrial > Soil >... | reverse complement strand
GTTGGATTGTCCCCTTGGCCTCAGGCACCCGAGGGTCACTGTTCCCTTGGGTCACCCCCCCAGCCTCTCTGGACTACCTCTCACCGCGCTACCGTGTTTTCTTGAAGCAGGGCACTTTCCGCCTTCACTTCTTAGTTCGTTGGAAAACGGCGCGCATTTTGCCAGATCGACCCCCCTGCTCGCGCCTTTCGTTTCCCCTATAATTGTCGGCGATCTTTGGCCTGTCTTTTTTTCCTATTAGCTTCTGGGGGTTGGTTCCCCCCACCGACACATTGGTTCTGGGCGGTTTTTCCCTTTCCTCTTTCCTACAGTGGGTGGTTGGTGATTTCCAGGAGCGGCGATCTGCTCGTGGTTGGTCCTTCACTCGGCGAACCCACTTTTCATGGACACCAAAGTTTGCTGAGGTTGGGGTTTGGTTCATTCCCATTGTTGTTCCCTTTTTTTTTTTTGTTACATTCGCCGGATGAGACGCCCAAATTGCGACGAGCTTTTTCCGAGTTTTTCTTTTCCGTCCCTCGCCGACTTGTTCCTCCCGAGGCTAAACGCGGTAGGCACAGGGATATTTTTCCCTCTTTCTTGAGTTTTTTTCTGCTCGCCCTCCGAACGGTCCTTCTGTACATCCGTCCAATGCGCCGCACCCCCCAGCTCCCCGCCTGGTTTTTCAACCTGTTGTTGCTTAAGGAAGATGTCACAACCCCTCCGAAGAGTCGTCGCCACGGGTTCTTTAGTACCCCTAAGTCTGTCACGAACCGGAGTACCATTCTCGCTGCTGAAATGTGGAGGGCTCATCAGGTCAACCACCTCAGATAACGCCATACACCGTTTCAGGCCAATCTTCCTCCTGCCATCCTGGAGGTTAGGCGCGATCATTCCTTTAGACGAAGATCTTTGTCTCCAGGCAGACGGTCCCCTTCGATCGCCTTGCGTACCCCCCTTTTTCCAGTATATCCACGATATCGGTCATCTGCAACGGGCCTGGTCCGCCGCTTTTTCTCCCCTCTCCCGATCGCTCGGCCGTTCTGCACCGGTCAAGTTCGATTCTCTATTTGGATTCTGGGTTGACCTTGCACGGCCTTGGGATTCACCCTCAACCGGACGTCTCCTTCTCTCGAACTCGTCGTCTCGTCCCGACCGGTCCCGTGGATTCCGTCATCCCTCTTCCCCTTCCTGGAAGAGCGGACCCTTTTCGAGGATGGAGTCTTCCCCTGGCACGTACCAATCCGTTCAAACTAGAGCGGCAGTTGCTGGTGCACGCCCCTCCTCAAGCTCTCGGCGCGCGCCGACACTTTTCCGTAGGTTTGAGGTTGCAATAATCCAAGAACGAGTGACTAGCATGCATCCCAGTGTTCCGCCTCGGGACTCACTCGGGAATGATCCCAGGTGTTCTCGCCCTAATGCGCTTCCCCGGACGTCTTTTTGAGCCCCACCCCTTTCCAACACACGACCTCGGTCAAGAGATCGTGGTTGATGGACAGGGCCTTACCATGCCGCCAGCCGGCGTGCTCGGTTTGTCAGGATCTGTGTTTCGCTACTTCCCTATTTCCCTCCCCTCTGAAAGGATCAAAGATATTTCCCCACGATACCACATCGAGCACGACCCCCTCAGTGGGACCCAGTGTATTTTTTTGGCCACCAACTCGTTACTTCCGTCTCCTTATCCCGCTAGCCTGGGTCCGCCCCATCCAATTAATATCCCGGATTTGATGGCGCTTTCCCCTCGCCCACTGCTTGCTACCTCCGAGTCGCCCGAGAACACCGCAGTTCATTCCGGCCGCCACCGACTTTCGACCCTATTTCAATCCCCCGTCTTTTTTTCTCCCTCTAAGTCAATGGGGCTCGAATTTCGAAGGTAACTCCACCTGTCATTGGATAGGTCCTGAATGCCCTTCCATCGCAGTTTGATCGATTTCACCTTCGTCTCCCCTTCCTCTTTTCGAGGAAATTCATAGCTTCTCTTGCGAGGCCACTCCTCCTCTAACCCAGTCGTGGCGACGTATCCCCCCAATCCACTTTTTTTCGTGCTTTTTACAAATTTCCTTTTCCCCCCGGTCCATCCGCTGCATTTATCCGTCGTTGGTGCGGTTGTCGTTTTTCCCCCCCATTTTTCCGGTGTTTTGTGATGCCGGATTATCCCCACCAACCGGCTGACTCTTACGTAATCGTCTCCCTCTCCGGGCCCATGTGCTTCCTGCTCAGTGGACTGCCCGGAGATATTAAACCCATGGTCTGTGTCCGATCATGACCCCCTAGTACGGTGGGCTGCGTGGGTCTTCTGTACATTCCTTCCGTGTCTTCCCCCTCAGCGCAAAAAGTTCTTTGTTAGGCGGTGTTGGTCGTGGCATGGAGCACTGGCGTCCATTTCCTCACCGTACCTTTTCCCTTTGAATTTTTTTTCCCTCCTCCCCGGTCCGAGCTCGTCCCCTTTACGTAATAGTCCATTAAGTTCCAGCCTCAAAATGGAGTTCTTGACCCCTCTCCTTATCTCGTACAAGAACACCCCAGATAAAATCTTTGTCAAGCCCCCACCCAACGCGAAGTCGACGCAGCCTGCAAGGCTTTAACACCAAATCAAACCTTTCCCCTGTTTCGCTGCCCCACCACAAACGTGGGTATGCCTGGACCCTCTGATCGCCCATCCGTCTCTTCCGAACGGAGCACACTACGCGGTCGCACCTTTTGTCACCCCATCGTACTTTTCGGCTCCTGCTCCTTTTTTTCTCCCCCCCCTATCTAAAATTCGAACATATCTCTTTCCTCCTCCTCCGTTGTTATCTGCCACCCCCCCCCCCCCACTGTGTCTCAGGGGGTGAGATCGTCGAACTTGGCTGGTTTTCGAGCGTGCGGCCTTTGGTGTTCCCCCTCCCCAGGGTCTGACCAGCGTACGGTTTGCCCCTTTGTTTTCCGACGCCTCCCTATCGCTGTACTGGACAGGCATACTGCTCGTTTGGTGGCCAGTCAACTGTCCCCTTCTCTTGTTTCATTTTTTTGTCTTTTCCGCGGGAGGAGGAGGATTTATTCGGCGGCGCCTGACGATCGATTTGCGATATGTTTTCTCTTTTCTTTGTCGAGCATTGTCTTACCTCCTTTGTCGCGAGGCACTTCACCGAGATTTTTCGTCCATCAGCTCGCCGGTCCGAATCCCTCCACTCGGTCCTTCTGGCCCGTACGCCCCTTTTGTGACGTCCACACCGCCTAAACATCCACACTTGTTGCGGCTTCACCCCGGCGCGCGAAGTTCATCGACCTCACACTCACCCCCCCTCCTTTCGCCGCGGTAGTCATGGATCTCAGCTGCCCACCCCCTCTTTGCCTCTTCGGCCTGTACTCCGGTCTTCTCCGGTTTTTGTCTACCGAAGCTCCTCTGACTTCTTAGTATCCCTTGAAAGTTGATCCGGCATCCAACACCAAGTAACTGCCCGACAACCTACCCCGGATAAAGCAGCGTCTTTCTCCGTTTAGTTTTGTAACCAGGTTCGTAAGGCGTGTTTAGGTCCACTTTCCAGGGGTGGGATACGTCGCCCCCCACACGAAATTTTTTTAGTTCTTTTCCTGGCCCCTTACGAGGATTTAATTAGACATATTGGAACCTGCAGCCTTCTTCCGAGAATATATACCCTTTCCCTATGGGCTTTGCGATGTAAACCTTTCCGCTCTGCCGTGGCTAGTCTCGGACTTCGAGTTATATCATGCGCGCATTTTCTGTACTCTGATACGAGATGGAACAGTTACGTCGTTGGATTGAAGTTCGTGGATTCAGGCGGATTTTTTCCTGTCGTCGGTGTTAGATATCTCGGTGGCCCAAGAGCTCAGTGGCCTTTTCTTTCCCGACCAGCAACAGTCGGTGGATTAAGATTTCCTTTGTTTGCGCGCCAGGCTAGGACGCTAGGTGGATCCCGCAAATTACCCCGGAACTGTGTTGTGACACAATAAAGTCCGTTTTTCTTATATATTTCGGCCTTGTCTAGTACAGCGTCATAGTGTTGACATTTTCCGTCGTTTCCTTCCCCTTCCCCTGCGTGCGACACCGATCTGACACGGAAAGGATCACAGGCCCTGTGACCCCCGTCCAATGGTGACCTCTCCACGAACCCCCCACATCGTTTCCTTGGGGTGTGAACAGGACCCACATCGATTGAATCTTTGCGCGAGAGGATCGTGGCGTCTCGTCATGCTCTTCCCGTTTTTTCGTGAACCCCACTCTAACGAGGCTTTGCTATCATCGTTGGTAGCTCTGATCCACCCTAGCGATCGGCGTCGATCACGTCGCGTTTTTTTATGTCTGTTCGGATGCACGCAGAAAATGCATGCCCTGCTGTTTGGAACGTTTTGCCCTTGATCCGCCTGTCAACGGGTCCCTTTAGGTAAGCATAAGCGTGAGTTATTTGTTCTTGCCAGCCGGTCGGGGACAGAACGAGACTTATCGCGTCCTTCCCATGGTTTCTAATCACACAGCTCTGTCCCATGTAACCATTGAAGCCACGTCCCCACTTTCTAGTAGGGCCGGAGTAAACTCAAGGACTTCTTCCCCCATCTTATCTCTTAGCGTTCCGGGCCGGACAACCCCCTCAGTGAAGATTGCCTTCTGTGGACATGTTGTATGACGGTTGTACGCACGGGCCCAGCTTAGGGGACAGTTGCCGCGGCGGTCCAAGTCTCTCGTCGATGGCACTGCTTCGCGCTGTCTGGATTCCTCGTTGACTGCCGTCGGCCTGACGCTTCTCCTTTTCCTACGTGGGTTGTGTAGGCGTCCCCTACTTGGTTTGGTTTTCTTAGCCTGCACGTCAGACATCCGCACCTTTTTCTGTCTAGAGTCCTTCTTTCCGTTTTTGTACCTGCCAAATACTCCCAACACCCTTGTCATGCCGCGTCTCTGGCTTCGTTTAGCGAGGGGTGGTGTCTTCTGGCTTATCTGAACCAAACCCCCCTCGTTCTGGATCTGGTTGTGCTCATGGGGAGGAGACGGAGGGACATTATATTCCTCCCTCTTTCCCCCCCCCTTCTTTTTTTTGGTCCTTGATTAGTCAAGGACCTTCTAGACGGCACTCCCTCCCCCCCTACTAGCTTGGGGAGGCCCCTTCCGATTTTTCGAACTTCGTGCATCGAGCTCCCTCCAAGTTGTCACTTGTTGGGCTGCGTTCCCAACCGATCACAACTCTTCGCGTTTTTCAACCCCCCTCGCATCCCCCTGGGGTTCCAGTCAATAGCGCAGTTTACGAGTAATTCCTTCTCACCACCTCCAGCTGCTGCCTCGCCTTTTGACCCCCCCACCCTGTTTCTTGACTACTCCCCCCCAGCTCCCATGTTACCCAAGGCTTGGCGGTGACCTCCCCAGGAAAAGTTACCTCCACAGCCTCTCTGATAGTTTCTTTGAGTGTGCGATGACCGCCAGGAGCGACCTTTGTGGGGAGATCTTTTGCCTCTGCTCGAGACTTTTTTTCTGAGCAGACCTCCTCTGCGGTCTGGTTCTGAATCCAGACTCCCTCCCCTCCTTGCTGAGTCGCCCATGCGGTATCTGGTGACGACAGTTCGCCACGATGAACTTCCTTCTGGCATTTTTCCATCAGCAACATCGATATATCTCTCCCCCTACTCCCTTGTTTTTTGTAGATCTTTCTGGTTGGTTTCCTGGGACGGGGTGTTCTTTCATAGTCCCCTTCCCACCCATGCTACGCTGGCGCCTGCAAAGTCTCCGTCTGCGCGTTATTTTCCCGGTCCACATTCTTCTGGAAGCACGCAAGCTGCGTCTTTTACCCGTCATCATGGCTCGCAAGACCCCGCCCAAACAATTGCCCGCGCGGTTTTCCCCCTATCCCGATCAATTGGGCTCGGATCTTTCGCGAGTCTCGCTTTTTGGTGGTTGGCGTGCAAACTCCCACAACGAGGCCTGGTAACATGCGGTGCGGTAGTCTGGACCAGTCGTTTCCCACCGTTGTGTTTTAGTGATTTTCCGGGCGGCTCGTTTTTAGGTTTGGCGGCGAATGTACTAGGCGCAACATTTTCTTACGATTCCCTTCACCTTTCTCGATCTTGGGGAGAGCCGTCCAAGCGTATTTCTTTTTTTTCTGAGTTTGTTGCGATCGCAACAGATTCACCATTTGCAAACCTCGACGAAGCTTCGTATTGTAGTTCCGAAATCTGAGTTCCCTCGCTTGACTGTCGCCCAAGCTCTACTTTCGGCAAAGAGCTGTGTTGCGTCCCCATGTTTTCTGATTTACTACATCGAACTTCATCTCTGGCAATTGCCAATTCCTCCCCCCCTCAAGTCGTACTCGAGTGGGACCAATTGTGATCAGCCGATGTGTCCCCCCGTCTATTTCTACCCCTGGTTCGCTCGGTCAGAAAGAATTGTTTTTTTTTTCTGAGTACATGCGTAAGCCAGGGCCCTTATTCCTGTTGGGTCGTAGGACCCGTCATTCCGGTCAAACCTTACACCTTCTTAACGGCACCCCTTTCTGTTCTTTCCCCCCTCTTTTCCGTCTCCCCTTCTGCCGCGGCAGGTCCTGGCTAATAGGAACACTTCGAAGCAGGCTTTTACTTTTTATTCAGCGCGACGCACGTCGCACGTTCCGATCGCAACAACCACCTGATGGCATGTGATCACGATATCCGCCCCTTTGAAAGTGCCGATGTCTTGCCTTCCCTCTGATAAGAATTGTTCGCGATGGGAGTGTATCGTCTCCTCCTTAGCGGTCTGCGGTTTTAATGGATTTCCCCTCCCTAGAGGGTGGTGATTTCCCCCTTCCCTTTCAAGCGGATTATACTAGAAGCGTAGTAGTATCCCACCTCCCCTCTTCCCCCCACACCTTCAAGGAATGGACCCCCCTCTTCCCCCCTTTTGGCTGGGTATACCCCCTAACCCCCCCCACCTAAACTCGAGTCTCACGCTTTCCGGAGAGGTTTTACGACAGGCCCCTCCCCTACGCCCGCGTGAGGACTACATCGTTTATTCCCTACATCTCGGAATAGCATGTCCCATTTAGAGTGTTCGCCTGCGGACACTGGCTTGATACATACGCAGACTCGCGCATTACTCCTCGAGTGCCTTTTTTGTTCACCCCCCCCCGGTCCCCAAACGACCTAGCCCGAGTCTGTCTGGTGCGATGGCTGGCAGCGCATTCCATGGAAGATGCTCGTTACGGTCCTCTTTTCTGCCCGTCGGGCGAGTGGACGAGAGCTCAGAACGCTTACTTTGCACTATTGTCTCTCGTCGTCCGCATTCATCCGATACAAAAGCCAGTTTTCACACAACTGCCCGTTCCCCCTTTACGTTTTACATCTAAGAACCCTGGCGACCCCCCTCCATCTTGAATATCCCAGTGCCTGCGAGGTCCCCACAAACGTTGCTATGGCCAAATACTCCGTCTTCACGAGACACAGCAGGAGAAGGCCGCCCCTGGCGCCCGCCTCCATTACTAAAAAGCAGACCCCTTAGACTCGCTAGAATCCTTGGGCGAGTCATTTCGCATGTACTATCCTGATGGAGGCATCTAGCGTACTTTACTTTTCCTACCTCCCCATTCGAAGGTGAATGTCCGCTCCAACCCTCCTGTGTTGCGATAGGAAAAGCGTTTTCTCCATAAGAAAAAGATCGTCCGGCCACTATGTCCAACCCTAATCGGCTGGGACCAGCAGACCTTACGTTCGTGGCGAAAGGATAACCATCCCCCACATCAAGCTCCAAACACCTGGAATGAGAATGAACCTTTACCCAGCTGTTTAGACGGAGGGGGCGGTTCGGATTATCCTTTTCGTTTTTTGGATGCACCGGATTCCCCAATATCCCCCCTGGGAATTACCATTCTGGACGTCATCGAGGCCTCCGACGAGGCGCCAGTCCCGCTCCCCCCTCCCTCCTTGGCGGAGGATCTTCCAAGGGATGTCTGGCATGGTTGACTTCCTGCACCCGGTGGGCGGGGGTTGCTGTCGAATGAGTCGCTCGGGTTTTTCTTTTCCATCAGACGCAAGTTACAGATGGTGGACTTTTTGTTCCGGAATTCTCCATGGGCCTTTGCAAGTAACATTGCCCGCACCTTTTTCCTTCGCCGCAGGGCGCGTATCGTCACACTGGACGACGCGGTCATCCTCGTCGACACCCCAAAAATGGAGCATGTCCTGACACTCTCGTTCCTTCCCCCCCCCGGAGAAACCGGATCTCCAAAGAACCATTCAGCAATCTTTCGTCCCGCGCCTAAGCCAGATGCACTCCACCCGCCATGTTGGTCCCCTGGCTTTTAGAGCCACACCAAAAGACTTCGTTCACTGGCCCTTTCCTCTCAGATCCTCTGTTCCCTCTCTATTCAACGGCACAGACACGATGGTCGCATTTTTTGGCCTTTTTACCCCATCTGCCAAGGCTTCAGGTCCAGGCAACTTCGACGATCTAAATCGAAACATATCTCTATCTTACTCCTTTTTCTTGTTCTTTGTTTTGTTTCTATAGTCAGAATGTATGCAGTTCTTTGCGCATTGTGAGCAGGGAGTGGTGTTTTTCTGACCCCACTGTGGTTTTTCAGGAGTCGACAGCAGTTGATTTCGATCAGCGTCTTTCCTGCTCCACGCGTCCTCTGTGTGGTACAGCAAATCCCCCACTTTTTTTTCCCCTTTTGGTGTCTTTGCCGCCGGCGGAATCGGCCCTTGCGTCGGTTTTGCTTTACGTCCTGGATGAGCTTGGAGTATTTGTTACTGGAGCTTTTTGGTCATTTCTCCATTTTTTTTCTTTCCAATCACCGCGCCGTTTTCGTAAATTGGACGATCTCTCCGGCGCAGATGCCCCCACATGATAAGGCTAAGCTTCGCCCATGGAGCCATGAACAGAGTTAACCCCTCCCCTAACCACTCTCTGGAAGTTGGCTGATGGAATCCAACGTTCCTCGACGGGGCCATTTATGAGCCACGATCAACTTTTTCTTTGATCTCCTCCGCCTGCCGCCTTCCGATCTCCGGCGTTCCATTTTGCATTTATTCAACAGGATTTGGTTTGGGCGCAGAGTCCTTCTGCATCATGGACGTTTTTCCTTCTATTTTCCTTCGGATACGGCTCGTACACACACGCCTTCATCCCCAACCCCCCCCCTTATTAAATTGCCGCGGATCGAAGGGTCTGTGTGTAAAAGTCCGGCTGTATGAGGCCCGCCCCTTTGATGGTTTTTTTTTATCAATCATGGTGCGTAGGAGCTGTGGCTCTCGCCGCGATTGACTTCCTGTCTTTTTTCCCAGTAGCAGGCTCCTTGAAGGTGAGATTTAGCATCCACCGCCCCTATGGAGTCGGCTAGTTCGTTCCCCGTTAGCTCCGTAGGCATGAAGATGGCGTTCACTTTCTCTTATCGTCTCTTCTGAGGTCGCTCCTCCGCAGGGACTGTCTTGATGCAGAGCGTTCGCACAGCTTTTCGGCCTGCTCATGAGCTGCTTTCTTTTCAGCGCTCGGGAGGTGTATCTCTCTTCAGTGCCTGCCAATCTCAACACGTCGGGATTTCTGTATCGGTCGCGGCGCCAGGCGTTCTTCGGCTGTGAGCCGCGAAAGGTACGTGGTGTGCACCCCAGGTTTTCTCACGCTTCCCCGTGACGAGTTTCGGTCCCAGCGGTCATCCGTTTCGTGTCATCGCGTTGTTGCCACTCGACCCTGGCGAAAGACACTATCTTTTGGAAGGCATGATTTTTTATTGGGGCACTTCTTCGAACGCCACTCAGCACCACGAAACCTCCCCCTTCTCTTCTGGTTACTTTACTTCAACCTCGCCGGTAAGATCCCGATGCGCGACTTTCTCTTTTAGGTAGTCCCGATTTCGGTCCGAGGTCGAAAAATCTGAGGCATGCTCCTTTCCTGAGTTCGGTTGAATCTAAACATAAAAGCCTTTACTTGATCGCTCAAGGCGTGCTTTTTCTTTTCTGGTGAGGTGGAGACGACAGAAAATGTGCAGATAGAGTCGTCCCTTTTTTACTTTATGCTCCCGCCGCCATGCATTCTCTGGGTCAATTTCCAGCGTTTTTCCTCCGAGTCCAGTGAGCATTTTGGGAAAGAAGACGACCCTCTCCCTCCCAGTTTTTTTTTCACCCCCACCAGCTCGGGAAGCAAACCAAATGAACCCGGTCTCCCGCTTGGCGTTAGTAGAGGTTTATCACCGCCGCGTCGACCAGATTCGTGGGAGTATCGCCGCCATTTTACCCGTACCCCTGCATATTGCCGATATCTTCTATTGATGACAGGCTTTGTGTGCCCGGTCCTAGGGTTTACCGTGGGGTTCCCGGATACTTCCCCGCGTTTTCGTCTGGACCCAGGTCATGCTTCGCGCTGTTTTTTTGACTACAGGGAACTGCATTCCCCGACCGGACCCTTTGAAATCAGATTGTTCGCGCTGTTTCACTGTTTACCTTGAAGAGCACTCATTCGACCTGCTTGCCGAATTGATTACGAAGTTTTCGTTCTTTACGACATCAGCACCCAGGCTTTTGTCTGCGCGCATGGCTTCCTTCCCCTTTGGTGGGGTGGTGCACCTAGGCTGACGAACACATGTTTTTCCCCCCCATCCCCTTTTTCCTATTTTGGCGTTCAGGGTAGCTAGGGACAGACGCTGATCCGTCGCTTCGTTTCTCCTATCGAAGATCCGACGTTGCACGCCATAATATTTTCCAGTTTTCTTTCATCTTGTTCGTTTTTGCGCGGCAGAGTTTCTCCCACTCATCGCGCGGTTCCTCGGACTTTCGATCGACCCCCCCGATCACCAAAGATCTCCGTTTTTTCCGTTACCCCCTCAACCACGGGTAGGAAATCGCGCCGGGTCTCTGTAAATTAGCTCAACACCGTTCTGTCCCTTATGGTCAAAATCACCAAACCCCGGTGGCGTGGACTTTTGCCAGTGCGCCGTCCCCAGCTTCTAGGCTTCCGGTGGACGCCCACCCCCCTGCTCAAGAGAAGACCCTTTCCCCCCAAGAGCCCATCTTTTCGCCGCGACCGGCGCGGCGCATTGTGGGTTCGCTTTGGATCATGTGTTCTTGTCTCTTGACATCCCTTGCGTGAGGCTGCGACGAATTTTCTGAATGACCCTCCCTCGACGGAGCGCTGATTGCTTCCTAGACCCCCTTCCCTTTCCAGCAAGAGGGAGGACAAAAGAACCCCCCTCCCCTTTCTCCCTCTCCCTGTTTTTTAGTGAGATGATGTTGCTGTCGGTTGGCCAGGGACCTTTGGAGGGAACGGTCATCTTTTCACCCAGATAGATCCCTTGTGATGTTTGAGCAGGCGCAACGTCGAAGCCGCATTGATTTCCCTGCGCGACACAGCATCATGGTCTGATGCCAAACAATGCGTGCGATTTTTCTTGTAATCCCTTTAAATCTGGCGTCCCGTCTCCTAGTATCGCTTTTGGGGTGTGGTCGTGCAAAGACCACCCCTAGTCCTGGTCCCTGGGCGGTTTCCGACCACGTCGTTCCAGAACCGGTGGTTTTGGTTGACTAAGGCGTCCTGAATTCTTTCCCTTCTTTCCCGTTTTACAACTGAGTATTTTCATGGACCTGTTTATTGCGATTTTCTCTCCTCAGTGCACACCCGCGTGAAGATCCATTTTGATAGGGGGTGGGTTCTTCCATTTGCCTTCTTCTCCAGATTTCCGAGTTCGAAATCTGAGGCATTCCGACTGTATCCACAGGCTGTCCGGTCGTGCCCCGTAGTATGGCGTGCCGTCGGCTTTTCGATTCATCCCTATTAGCTCTTCCCCCCACCAGTGGCGTCACGTCTTCCCTCCGTCCCTGCGCCGAAAACCCCTGCGCCTCTGTTGACCCCCTTTTTTTGATCCTCTGGCCCACCCCGCGCGAAGCCTTGGCGCCGCCCTGTTTACCGCTGATGATTTTTTTGTCAGAGTTTGAACCGGCGTATCAATTCTTGTTTTGCGCGCTTTCTTTTGACTTTCTCTAATTCGGTCAAACCACTTCCAAGGATAACGCTTTCCTTTTGAGTTCAAGTCCCCTCCTGATCTTTTTCCCTGATAATTCTCCAGCGAGATAGTTCCGGTCGCAGAACGTGGAGTATTTCCCCCTTGCACGTTCCTGAAGCGACTCGCCGGGTCAACAGGATCCTGTTCGGACCGGCCCTCCTTCTGTTCTTGTCCGCCGCCGGCGACGCTCAGCTCCGAGTCATGCTCGCCTTCTGTCTGTGACATCCTTATACGGCGCGATTGCGACAGTTTCTGAATTTTTTTGACATGTCCGATGGGTTTCCCTCTTTACGTCTTGATCCGATAAAGGGTAGTCGTCCGGACTTCCTACCCGTATCACGCTGCACCCCCGCGTCGAGATAACTTACCCCCTACCCCTCCCCTCTTCCCGTCCTGAGCCCCCCAGGCAGCACCCCCCTCGCGTTTCTTTTCCCTTCTTTTTGTGTGTATTCGTGCCCGAATATAGTATTATCAGCACGAGGTGATCTCTTTTGTGTGTTTGTTTGCGGTATTATACGTTGCTGATATTTTTGTTATTTCTACGCCCGATGTGTCGAGCATTTTCTTAGTGTTTTGTCGTCTTTTTGGGTGAGATTGTTGCGGGTGTGAGTACTAAGACCGTCGACTAGATGTTCTTTCTTGTGATAGAGGGATCGGTCGGCACAACCGAAAAAGTCTTTCCCACTTTCCGTTGGGAATGGTAACTGTTAGCAGGGATCAGACTCGCGTAATAGAGGTGAATAGTAGAACAAGGGAGGAGTGCATTCCTGCCCATTGTGGCGCGTGTTTTTTGGAGTGGCTCTCCCGTCACGACTCTTAGAAAGCTGGGCGTATTTTATCGATTAGAGGGTTTCAAGATACTCAGGGTTACACGAACGAACGTCGGCCAGGAGTGGACAATCGAAGGACCCGCACCCGCCTCTTTCTTTTCAACAACTGCAGTACCTAGCGGACGCGTGCCGGCAGAGCCACGAAATGTTCCCCTGGCTCGAGAGAAACCGTTGGAATGACGGGTGAGGCGTAGTAGGAGACATCCGAGGCTAGTGCCTAAATCTCAGACAGGTCTTTTGCATCTCTCCGTTAGCGTACTTCTTCTCTTCACACAGGGTGCAGCTGAGAAGCGGAACACACACGCAGCCGTCCTGCAGGCCCCCCCAAGGCTTTGACGCCCAACCCATGACGAGGTTCCGCCGGAGAAGGAAAAGAGTCAGCGATCAGTAATTTAAGAAGTCCAACAAAGTCCGGCAAGCCGTCTCGAGCCCTTCCCCTCCCCTCTCCTTCGCGTGATTTCCTTACTGGGGGCGCTGCTCATGTGACGCGTCGCGGCGAGACGCAGTTTCATTGCAACGACTTGACGTCCGGGAAGAGATGCACTGCCCTATAGCACCAGAACGAACTCCCCTTTGTAAGTAGACCCAAGTGGCGAACTATTATTCAGATCGCGGCGAGTGTCTAGGGAAGAAGCAAACTCCCTTTTCAGACCCGCTTTCGCGTTTCTTACCCCCAATGATACGGTAGAAGATAATAAGAGCGATAGTAAGAGGTGTAAGAAGAGACCTTGACCCTTTCGTACCCTCCTTTCCATTATAATAATTTTCATAAGACCCGCCACCTTATATTCCTCTCCCGCAGGATGGAGACGTCTTTTTACGGGAATGCCGGGACTACTCCTCCCCCCTTCCCCTGAAAAACTCCATTCATCTAGGCTCTCGACTCGGTCTTTCCTTGTATCCCTAAGTGTTTTCCCCACCCTTTTGTGTGCATTCTTTCTCTATGACGATTCTGTTTTGTGTTTTTTTGTGTTGTTGTGGTTCTGTGTTGTTTTTATGTTCGCGATCCGTGGTAGTTGTGCTGTCTCCATTGTTTTGTGTCATGTTGGTCTCCAACATGTCACTAGTGGGCGCGTTTTGAGCTGCCCAGTCCAGAGCGCCCTTCACTTTCCGCTTACTATTAGTCAGTTCGTTCACTCACAGTTTACACGTGAGACACACCCCCTGTCCGCCACGTTAGACCCCACCCGACCAAACGGGCGCGAGGGAGTTCCCCGTCGAACACCCGCTTTTTTGCCCCATCTTCCTGTCGACAAAGACACACCCCCGCTAATGCCCCCCCTTTTAACAGCCCCAAAAACAGAAGACGCCTCCAGCGCCGCCCTCCGGGACCACACCAACCCGACAAAACCCAAGCCCAGTTTTCCCCCCACCAAACTATTGATCGGTATGGTCCTTCCCAGCTTGGACCCGTTCGAATCCCGTGCCCGGCCAGCCCCGTGGCCCTACCGGGTAACCCCCTCGAAGGCTTGTGTCTTCCGCTCCTTTCCTCCTTCTCCGATCGTCACCCTGAGTGACATATATCCTCTTTTCCCCCCATCGTTTGTGAGCTCTTTTCGATCTTCGAAGGTGGACCTGGACCATTGCGCCCTTCGTCCACTCCCTTGACTTTGTGACCTGAAAGGTGAGACCATGCTTGCTGGACGTTGAGCTCAGTACGCGCTCCCCCCCGATCCCTTTCTCCTCCGCTAGCTTTGTTGTTTTGCCCTCCCGTCCCGGGGACCCTTCACGGTTTATTTTTGGTGTAGGTGCAGCCGGCTGAGGGGAACCTGTCGGTTTTGTCTTGACGCATGTTGGCTGGGTGTCTCTGTCGAGCATTTTATCTTTTTCACTTTGAATGTACATTTTAAGGGAAACTTCCCCCGCGCTTCCTTTACCCTCCTTCTTTAGTCGGAGCGTCAAGCCCCCTTGCCACTGACATTTTCACCCTTTCGCCCTGTGCCCATGGCGCAATTGAACTCGTTTAACAATTAAAGAATCTGGAAATTGGGACCTTCTTTCCCGACGGTTTTCATCAGAAAAACTCGGGACCATCGCTCCGTCTTCATTCATATCGCCTGCAATCCCCCCAAAAAGAGTTACTCGGCGGCCACTTTTGCCCTCTTTCGTCCGGGTGTGCATAGTTTCGCCGCTTTCCTTTCTTGTCGTAGCTGTTGGGATATTCCTATCCGGCATCCGCCCACCGTAACACCAACCGCACCCACTCTATAAATGCAGCTGACGTTCCCCTTGTCATGTCTCAGTTTCTCAGTGGTGGAGTTCTTAGTCACCATTTCTTTTGTGATACCTCGTGTTCTCTCCGTGCGTTTTGTAGATGGATGCCCAGTCGCCCCCTTCTAGCGAGATCCTGTTCCCTTTTTTCAGCGCTTACGGGCTGACTCGCCCTCTTTCATTCTCTGGACCTTTGCTTTTAGTGCCCCCCGATAGATAACTTGGCCTTCTGCTGGAACCCGGAGGGAGTCGATAAGGACTGCGGCTTAGCGGCCTTTTCGTTTTCTTCCTATTTGCTCCCTGGGCGGCCTTCATGAGCGTGCCCGTTGTTCTTCCCCTTTCGCCGGGTGGCCCCAGATCATATTTTCTTGTGCGCCAATTGCAAAAAAGTGGTCTTTCCTTGACTGTTCGAGACGCGTTCCTGCGTGGGCCGCCGTCGTACACCTTTTTTCTGATGTTGTGGCCCACCATCACTGTCCCACTTTTTTGCGTGGTTGCGTCCTCGATTTCCTGCCTCCCGATCTCCCCCCTGGTATCGGGGCCCCTCGGGTTTGCAGCGTGCGTTTTTTCGCTCGCTTTTTGAAAAGACCACCGACCTGATCCCTTGCCCCTTGGTCCGTGAACTCGGCCAAGCAACTCCCCCCACTAACTTTTCCGTGGGGTGTGACCTTTCCTGGACCTCTGCGGGCCTCGAAGCTATCTTCTTCTTTATGCGTCCGTCTCTCCCCGTTCTCAGCTTCCCCCCTCTTGTCCTTTCGAACCCTCTAGAGGATTATTCCTAGTGCTGGCTCGTTTTTCCCTTCTTAACCTCCCCGCTTGAAGGTCTTCTATGCATAACCTCCCTTTCTGTTTTGCCTTTTGTCACTCTCCCGACATTCCCCTCTCTCGAAGTTAATATTGTCGTCTTCCCAGCATGGCGTCCCGTCGGGGTTTCATGGACGTGTGAAGAGTTCTTTTGTGGGTGTATCCTTTTTGTCGGTCCACGTGAGAAGAAGGGGACCCTTCTCCCGACATTTCTCCCCTGGGTTTTTTTTTAACTATCCAAAGATTCTTTGCAGAAAACCAATTCCACTTCGTCCTCTTTCCTTCTGTAGGAAGGGTGATTCACCCCCAACGGCCGTTCGTCTCTATCTCGGGATGCGACATTTTTCCTACACAATCAGTGATCTGCCGATCTCTGGCTTCCTGTCGTCCTTTTCCTCCGTCGCTCGATTTCGGGGCCCGTGATGGATTGGATACCCCCAGCCGTCCCTGCCTTTTATTCATCAAGTCCTTCCTCTGCGTAATTGAAGCCGCGCTTGTCTCCGACTTTTATTCCTTAGTGAAGTGGTGAAATGAATGTAAACGGAAGAACATTTTTTTCCTGCGCCTGCTCCTTTCCTTTCCTCCTTCTTCCTCCCCCCCTAAGCCCCCCCGGTTTTTGTTTCTGCCCCAGCTTCCTTTCCCCTGCTTCCTTGCGTTGGGGGTGCAATCGGCTTCTCCCTAAGAAACACATTTTTTTCAAACGGGTTCATTTTTTTTTCGGGTTCTTCTGTCCCGCCGTGAAGACAGTCCTCAGTCGCGAGCCCTTTGAATAGTCAAGGCCTCTGTCCCCTCCTTTCACCTCAAATACTCTGTGCGAGATTATATGCAGCATGTTTTTCGGCCCCCTTCCGATTTCGAATCGGCATAGATCTCTCTCAATTTTTGCCGATGACTTGGTCTTAGAAACCCACCCTACACCGACTCACGGCTTCACTCCTCTCCCCCCCCTCAATCAACCTTGTTTTTCCTGTCAATCGCGTTTTTATTTCCTTCGTCTTTCGCCCATCCAACAAATAAGCGACGACGAGCCTGGACCACCAACACACCCTTTTAGGATTTTTTTCTTTTTTCGCCTCCCCATCATGGTTACCAGATAGGTTTGCTTGGCCTCCAACACAGGAAAGCTCAGCGCAGGCCTGTGAAGAGAGCTCAGTCTCCATTGAGCGTGCCCTTTTTATCCTGATCAGGCGATTATGGCGCGCTTGATGCGCTCCCTTTTTTTTTTTTTTGGTTTCAACTCCGCAGCTGAGGTTAATTGAGCCTGCTTCCCGACAGCACGACGTTTCTATTTTGGTGACGCTCCCTCCCTTCCCTGCAGCCTTTCCCGAGGCAACCCGTATTCCCCCACGATCTTTCTCTCCCCCACTCCTTTTGTTGAGAGATCTCGTTTTGCTGTCGGTGGAATCTTGGAACAGGGCTGGCACCCCCGTTTCTTCTGCCACCCCTTTTACTATGCTTTTCCCTCTTCCGTCGTTCGGTGAGGCAGGGGCCCTTAGAATTCATTTTCCCCCTTCTGACCCCTTTTCGAGATCTCTCGCCCACAATGAGATTTAGACTTCTCCACGCTACTCGTCTTCCGGTTTTCTTTTCTGTCTTTATTTGTGGGAGTGACACCCAAAACTCTCTGTTCCTTGTCTTTGGCTTCGTCCTGGCACCAGTCTCAGCCAAGTTGTGTTTGATTTTCCAGCTATAGCTCTTTGTTCCTTTTTTCTTTCCGGCGATCCCCGGAGCGATTTATGGTCAAGTGATTGCGAGGTTGGTTTCTTGTTGCCCCTTCTGATGTTGTTCTCGGGTGTGGGGTATCTGCCCCTCCCCCACTTCTCTATCGATGCCAGTTACGAATAAGGCGTCGCCTCCCCCTGTTCGTCGCTCAGAGGCGCACAGAGTTATGGCGTGCATTTGAGCGTCGCCCCCCTGACTCACTCCTTGATTTCCCCATAGGCCCCCTTCGTAATTCGTACAAATAGTACTACCCAATCCACCACCTAAATCGGAAAAACCTGTTTTTTCGAGACTTCGATTTTTTCCCCCACACCTCGACAGCCAAGGTCCTTATCATTTTTTTTTTCTTTTCTTTTCTTACATGAAGCGTCCCGAACAGGAGATCGCGCGGCCTCTTCTCAATGTCTGGTCTGCTTACATTCAGGTCAACCCAAACTTAAACCCTTTAAACGCTACTTTTTCGTAATTTTTAGTCAGAGGAGTTGGAGGACAAGCCCGACGCCTTTCCTTTTTTCTCAGCTTTTAGTATACGCGCTTAACGGTAACGACTCATCGACAGTGGGCCTCCTTCTCCCCTATCTCGGCAATCCTTTATGTTCAGACCAACCTCTGGCTACTGTTTCCCCCTTTTTACTGGCTATAAGGTCGGGAGGTGTAGCCCCCTTTCTCGTCTTACGCTTTTGTGGCTTCCTCTGCCCGTGTGGGATTTCAACTCCCTGTCTTCTCATGAGTCTTCTCCCGTCTTTTTTATTTTCCCCAGAATCTATTATCACGTGGCCTTCCCTCCTACGTCACTCTTCCTTCATTGTCCGGGACCCCCTTTGCGGCTTTGAGTACATTTGCCCTTTCCCCTTTTTCAACTACTTGCAGCCATTCGGCAGTTTCTAAAGGCATCCCCCCCTCACGCCGCCTGCGATCCGGTGCTCTCCCTTTTCGAACCCTCAAGCACGAGGTACCTAGGCATTCCCTCTTTCCTCTGACCCAATCCTTCATCTGATCAGACAGAGTCTCTCTTTCTGTCCTTCCTTGCGGTTAGTCACACGGTCCACCCCCATACTAGTTCCGAGCTGTTTGGTCTGGTTTTTTTTTTTGTTCCCCTGGGACGGCTTCTCCTTAATGTACTATCTTGTTTTTCCCGCGCGTTGTGTTCATCAGACCCCTGCTTCCATATTTGACGTCTGCCTGCCAATCTCGTTCGCCGTCCTCTCATGTTCCGTGAGGGGACAACAAACTGGGCTTACCTTATGGCTTCACGTTTCAGCTACAGCCTGTTCGTCTGATCCCGCTTACTCCTTTTCCCTGACGGCTTGACTTTCCCCCCACCTCTCGCTCTAGAACACCGCCGCTGAGCAGGACGACACGACTGACCCGCTATCAATCCCACTTCCTCCTCCTTCCTCTTGTGCCCCTGACGAAAGGGGGCGGAAGATTCCCTTTCAGGTACCCCTGCAGGCGCGGATTTTTTCGTTTTCCTCGACTCCCCCTCGCAGGTGACTCGCTATCAACTCACTGAGCGCGATGCCCCCCCAGCCTCATCTTCTCGTGCTCTAGGCATCGACCCCCTCATAACCAGTTTACCTTGCCTCCTTCCCCCCCCATGGATTTTCCAGGTACAACCGCCCGTACGATCTTCCTTCACCTTTGGGTCCCTGTTGTTCTTTGAAGATTTCTGTGTGCTTGTTTCAGAATCCCCACAAATTTTGACTACCTACGTCATGAGGCGCTCTCCCTCTGCTTTTGACCAGAATGTGATCCTTTCCCTTCGGTTTTTGTTTTCCCTCCCTGGATGGTATAGGGAGACATGGACGACGTCGGTTCTTTGTTCCTGATTGTATGATCTAATGGAACAGTATATCGTAAGTGGAGATCGGTTAGTTTTCCTCTGGGAATGTATTCCCAAATGGGGCGTAATGTCCTCAACGTCCCCTCCCCCTGTAATTTATTTCGCACGTCTTTTTAGATAGTCAATGCAGCCCATTTAGGTCCTTCTCCCAACTCAGGTCATGACACCAACGCTAGCTTCTGCTCGCCACCGCCCACTTTCCCAACTCCCTGCGTCTAAACAGAAGCCTCTTCTTTCGCCCGTCCATCCCCCCCAAAAAGAACCTAGCAATTTTGGTTTTTTTTTCTTCCCCACCCCCCACACTAGAGCTGTGGAGGCCTGGCCGATTTTTTTTCCGATCTGATATTTTACTTTTTCCAACCGGAACAACGTCCGATGTTCCCCTTTCCCTGTAACCCCAAAATACCTCCTTCCCCCTGATGCTGAGAGCATTTCATCCTGCCCTTCTCCCCCAATGAGACACTATATCTCTATTTTCCTTGTCCCCCCTTTTTCGCTCTCTTGTGTTCATTGAGAGCTCAGGCTGGTGGCTGTCCCCTCCGGCATATTTTTTTTTGGTTGACCCTTCCAGGTCTACTCCTTTTTCTTTCTCTGCCTGGAGTACGACGAGAGCACGCTCCCTCGTTGTCCAATTGCTTTAATTTTTGGTCTCGAAACTTCCAGACCAACCTTCTGTTTCTTTTTTTTTTCTTCCGACCCTTCGGAGGAGGCGCGGAAATAGTTCTGTTTTTTTTGACGCGTTTCTGTTTTTACTTGGTCCTTTTGTTGGTAATGACCTCCATTTTTTCTTTTTTGACCCTTTTTCCAGCGCTTTTTAAAGTATTAGACTCTAGCCCCTTGTCTGACCATTTTCTTTGGCCCCTGAACGTCCAGAAGAAAATGCATTCCCACCTCTGTCCTCTCTCCCCCCCTATTCCTTGAGGATGCTTGCATAAACCCTTTTCGAGAATCTTACCTTCCTCTACCATTTTTCACCCCCCTTTTGACTGACGTCGTAATCATCTCTTCCCCTCCATCTTTTTTATTGTTCCGGCGTTCAATTCTGATTTTAAGGTCCCTTCTGTTCTTCGCGAGCAGCAGATATGACGTCTTTCCTTTCCTCAGTGTTGGTAGTTACTGGCAGGCTTAACCCTTCCCCTCTTCCGACAAAACTTAAAAAAAACGGCTCCTTCTCTTGATCTCCTTTTGCGGTTTTTACAGTTATAGGTATTTGTAGAGGCCCTTGCATTTGTGTTGTACGTCCACCCCTCTCTGTCTGTTGCGTGTAGCTGCCGCCTCTTTCCTAGTTACTTTTCAGACATTATTTGGAAATAGCGTCCCGCTGAAGTCTAGAGTTTTCCAGGGGAGAGTTTTAGACGATAGTCTCCTCCTTAATTCTTCCAGTCCATTCGCGGAATGCGCCCCCTTTCGCCTTATCGCGTATCCTTCTGTTTGTCTTCTTCTTTGCTTCGAATTATTTGCTTCTAGCTGTGATCCGTTTTTTTTCCCCTCAGCAGCTTGGACAAGTAATCGAGCCCCCCTGCCTCGTTTATCGGCCGTCGGGACGTTCCCTTTGTCCCGTAAGTAACGGCTTTGTGTGCATAAGGTCCATTCGTTTTTTGATCCGGCAGCCTCTCGTGACGATCCCTTCATATGCCCCCTGGGCGGTATCTTCCATCCCCCCTTGTGAAAAGATCTGACCCCCTTCGATCCTTTCTTTCCCAATTTGGTTAACTGGACAGACCATAGAAACATCACCCTCGTTGGTGTGACCGACCCCTCCATCTGACCAGATAATGATGAGGCTGGATTCGGGCGTGATCCTATTCCTCCGTTTCGCCTTCACATTATAAGATGAATGATATTCCTCTTTCTGTCGGTCTTTTTCCTCACTCTTTTCCCCTACCGCGGAATTGGCCTTTCTGCCTTACCCCCTTCGTGATGGTTGACTGTTCGTTGGGAACTACAGATCTTTTGTTTTCAAAATTGTTCCCAATATCCCCCTCTTTGTCCCCGAGCGGGGTCAATTGATTTGTCTTGACGGTTTCCAGTTTGACCGTCCCCTGTAGTGGCCTCTTAAGAAGCCTACTAATACGTCATCTTTTAACCCCACCCCCCTCGGGAAGGGAAAACCATACGCCACTGGCTTTTTCTCTTTCCTGAGGTGGATCAGGCCCCCTTCGAGTTATATCGTAGCTGAGTTCCTCCCCCCTTTGTTTACAACGATCACGTGCTTATATTCCCTTTTCTCATGGTCCCAGTCCGGTTGTACTACATTGCCCTCTCGTTTGATTATGGGACCGTATGGACTTTTACTTGCTTAGGTCCACTTCCTTATTAAGCGCTGTCGGGATCCCAGGACCTGTCCCGCTCTCTCTTCCAATAGTTGTCCCTTGAACTCCTTTTTTTTCGTCGCGTCCGGTGTTTTGAACCTGATTCCAGCGCACGTACATTTGCGCGACCGCCCTCGCATGCCGAGAATATCTCCTTTAATTGTACCTTCCCCCATCAAGTTAAAAACGGGGATTTTTGTATGCGAGGAGAAACCTGGGCTGGATTCGCGCGGTATTTTCCAGATCCGACCCCTTTTTTTACCCCCCATCGGCGGCCGGCGATTGTTTGACGTCTTTGTGAGACTGAGAAACTCCCCTTGAACTACTTCGGTCAGTCCCGCGCCTCCTTCCCTTTTTACCCCCGTTACCTTCACAGCCTAATCTGTGACGCTATAGCAGCGCGGTCCGCGTTCAGAGTTCTGCCAGGAATCGATCTCGCCGCCCTTTTGGGTCTGGTCATCGGTCTTCGAACCCGATCACACGATTATTTGGACGTATCTTAACCAAAAATCTCCCACCTTGGGGTCAAGTAAGATTTTTTTTCTTTTTCTTGCCGCCCCCCTTCAGAGCTTCCGCGCGCCTGGAACACCTAACCAACCAACCAAGTTCCCCTTGCCAGTTCCCTCCAGTACCGTTAGCAAGGCTGGATTGCCCTGACGATCTCTCAGCGCCTCCTCGGAGAACGATCTGAGCCCAGATGGGCGGACCCCCCCTGTCAGTTTTACGAATTGTGGGTTCTAGTTTTCTATTTTCCGGTTTTCGCCCCCCTGGATTATCCTTCTTGCCACTGCTTCACCAGACGCAAGACGGAAAAACACACCTTTTTCGGTGCGATTGCCAGAGGTCTTACGCGTAACGACAGCTTCACCGTGCCAGATTTCGGGCAATCCTCCACTCGATATATCTATTCATCATCCATCGTTGTTTGAGAGAGCTGATCTGCCTTTTTTTGGGCCACTTCGTTTCTTCGCGTCCCCCCACTGGGCATCAGCAACCGCCGTCGGATGTAGGTGCTTTTGCTTCATCGTCCCGTCCAGTTCTCCCTTCCCTTGCGTTGCCCTTCGCGCCAGATGCCCCACCTTCGCGCCGGCCCGTCGCCACGCCTCAATCTGGGCTCGGCTTCCCTTTTTTCTTTTTGCCCCCTCCTCCGTATGGGTACATGCGGCCCGTCATGGACCCCTTTGTTCTTGTTTTGTGGTTTTTTCCAGGCCGCGGGCTTGCGCTGACGGTGCAGGCGAATTTACCTTCACCCATTTCTTATTGTTGGGTGAGGTCTTTCGCTGCCACAACGCTCCAGATCGGTGTGATTTGTTTTTCGCCTTAGAATTTGCCCCCCTTGCGCTTCTCGATGCGCTTTCGAAATCCCCTTTGACTCCAAGTTTCGCCTCGTATGGCGTTCCTGGAGCGTCGCCCTTCCGTCCTATCACACTACTTCATCTCTGTTTTTTTCTGTATGTTCTCCTCCTTTTCATTGCGACGCCACCCCTGCCCGTCTTTGCTTGGCGTCGTTACCATTTCTTCAGCCAGTTTCAGCGGCAGTGACAAAGCCGGGGTTTTGCGTATTATTCTTCAGTTACCGAATTTGTATCAATTAGGCGCGCGTGCCTAAGTCGTTTTTGCTATTCACCTTCTTTACTCGCTACCCACGTCGGAGTCCCGTGTCCACTCTGAATCTGCCCGTCATTTTAGGTTTACACGAGCTTTTCCCATCCGCCTTTTTCGCCGAAGCGTATTTCTCCGACACCGCTTTTTGCGTAAACCTCTCCTGGCAGCCTCACCACGATATCCCGGCCCAATTTGGGGGCCCCTTGCGGAGTAGTGACTCATACAGAGATCTGGCTCGGGAGGGTTTTTTACCGGCGTTTTTTTTTTTCGAAGGGCGCTTTTTTGACCTGCCGAGGGTTTCACACCACTTCTTCTAAGGCTCGAGAAAGGGTAGTTTTGTCCCTCCGGCGTTGCTGTCAGACTCCCAGCCAAGGAATGTCCCTACGGTTGCCTTGCGGTTAGTATCAATGAACGAATGAAATGCACACCTTTCTTCATCTAACAGCCCAACCCTACGTTGACGTTTCTTCAGTTGGTTTTTATCCGTAGAACCAAGAATCTTTGCCTTTAGTCGAGATTCCCGACGGGAATGAATCGACTTTCTCCTCTTCT
>Ga0179593_1589575_pt1 | contig 23808 bp, 38 predicted proteins | sample CZODoug2_1_08_16_FD_185931 | JGI IMG/M metagenome (GOLD analysis project Ga0179593, IMG submission 185931) | Vadose zone soil fungal communities from Angelo Coast Range Reserve, California, USA - CZODoug2_1_08_16fungal (PacBio error correction) | ecosystem: Environmental > Terrestrial > Soil >... | reverse complement strand
GGGGGTGCGAATTCGCCAATCTTCCTTTTTTTTCCTTTTTTTGGCGGGTCGTTCTTTTCTTTTTGCCTGGCTGATTCGCCACGGGTCCTTTCTTTCCCTACTGCTTCATACGTCTTTTCTCCTTGATGGCTTCTAATAATCGGACTTTCTTCCCTGGCGATTTCCGGCTTGCTCCCCTATCCTCAACCATGGGAGCAACTTCCTTTTCTCGGTTTGTCGTTCCCCCCTTTCCCCCCCTGACGCGACGAGGAACATGGTTTTTTTCTTTCCTCTCTGGGCGTCCGCCTTTTTCCTGTAAAAAAAACCCTTATTTTCGCTGCCGGCAGGTCACGTCCCTTCCTTTGGTAAAGGCAGTAGTTCCCTTTTATCCCCCACAGGCGTTTCTCGTCCTCGAGAATGTGCTGACCCCCATCGCAGGGGCATTACTTTCCCCCTTCCGAAATTACCTGGCTCCCGCCTCCGGCGTGCTTTTTTCGACCTGGCCGGCCTTTCCTTCCTTAGTCAACTCACTCCTCCTTTTGCGATTTTCCCCCCCTAACGGCCAGCCTTTCTTTTGTTTCCCGGACGGACCTTTCCTTTTTTTTATGGCCACAAGGTCACAGACTTCCTTTTCTTTTTGGCGATTTTCTTTTCTCTCTCTTTCTGACGAGGGCCCCCCCTTTTTGCGTGCCCGTTATAAAACATTGCTTCTGATTCGCCAACCCTCTGGGACTTCCTTTTTTTTTTCCTCTCTTTCTTTTGGTCAGTAACGAACGGTTTCCTTTTTGAGGTACTTCTTCTTCCCCCCCCTGTTGGGAGATTCGGCTCGCGGAGATTCTTCCCGAACGGCAATATCGGGCGGTTTCCTTTCCTCGTTCCCCCTCCCTGGGCCTCTGCGGGATGAGGTAGAAGCGTTTCCGTCGGAAAGACGAAACGGGCTCTTCGATGCCTGGGGCTTTTCGTCAAGGACGTGACCCCCCCCTTTTTTTTCTTTCCCCCCCAGTGCAACATGGCCTGGCCTTTTACCTTTTGGCGTTTGCTTTTTTCCCCCCTGTCTTTGAAACGCGCCTCGGTCTTTTGTCAATGCTAACTCCCCCCCCCCCCCCGCAAGGTTCTTTTCCAGGCATTTGTTTTTTGGTCCGCGCCGCATCAAAGGGCGTCCTCTCCCGGAACGGCTTTCATCTGGGAACATTCTTTTTTCTTGGAGGCTCGGCAAATGTCCAGGTCTTTCTTGACCAGATGGGACACTCTTCTTCCCCTTTTTTCTCACCCTGGGTCGGTGGGGGGTGTTTTTTGCGCCTCAGGAGGAAGGCATCAGTTTTCTACCGCTCTTAGAAGTTGATCCCTTTCTTTTTTAGGCGGTTTTTGATTCTTTGTATCGGATGCAAAGTTCCTCTCCTCGTTATCGTTGCAGAGGCTCCTTTCCATGGTTTCTTTCTTGACAACCGTGACGGAGAGGGGCCTTTCCTTTTTGTCCCTTCTGATCACCCCCCCTCTTTTCTGGTTAACCTGTCCTTGTTTTTCTTTGACCCTGGAATGGGCAGTCTCCCCGGGAGAGATTTTTTTCCCCCTTTCTTTCGCTTACCCCCCCGCGTATTCCATTGCGAGAAACCGGGCTCGTCTTTTCACCGCGCCGTTTTCTTTTCCCCCCTGCCAGTTTTTTTGGGAAGCAGTTGTTTTCCCCCCTTTTCAAGGCCCCAGAGCGAAGTTTTTTTTTTTCTTTTTTTCCCCTTTCTTCACGGATGATATCCGTTCCGCTTACTTTCTTGTGCGCGGGCCCGTTTCTTTTCCCCCTTCTTCCGCAGAGAGTACCCCGGCCTGGTGGTTTTCCGGCGGCCGACACCGCCTCATTTTTTTTTGTACGTGAGGACATTGAAACCCTTTTTTTTCCCCTTCCCCAGGATAAGGGATTACCTCCTGCTACCATTTTTTTCAGAACACTTTCCCCGGCACGGGTGGCTCTTTTTTCTTTCCTGGCTTTGAAGGTCCTTCCTATTGCTGAAAGGCTCCGCAATGGCCAGCCTCTTCCCCTTGGCCGCGACGGAGGGTAACGGTTTTTTTTTTTTCCGCGCTTCGCAGCACCTCCTTCCTATACTTAGATGGCTATTGTGATGCTTTTTTTCCTTTTTTTCCTCTGCAGACCACGGTTTTACCTCGGCGGGTTTTTTTTTTTGTCTGCTTTGCCATTACACGCGGTCGCCTTCCCTTTCCCCCTGCAAAAGCAGGTCAGCCAAGGTATTCTCTCCCTTCTTTTTTGCACGGAACAGCTCACCTGTTATCCCGGGATAGCTGGGTCCTTTTCTCTTTCAAATGTAATCACGGTCCCTCTTCCTTTTTCTTTTGGGAGCAGGCCGGACCCCTGGGTACCTTCTTTGTCATCGCCGTCTGAGGAAGGCCGCGCTCCTGTTTTCCCCCCCCATGAAGAAAGCGGGGCTCTTCCCCTCCTCTCGCGAGGGGCCTTGTCCCATCCGTTTTCTTTTCTCCACCGAAACATGGAGGGTCACCTCCCTTTTCTTGGCGACCCTCATGGCTTTTTTCTTTCTTCTTTTTCTTTCCGACGGCATTTGCTTGTTTTTCGCGAAGAACCGGGCTCTCGCCTTTCCCCTGGGTCGCGAGGATTTTTTCCCCTTTTCCGTCGGGGGGGTGAGCACTTCCGTTTTTCGGCTCGGCCGTCAAGTTAACGCTGCTTGCTTTTTCCCAACGAATCACTCGATGCCTTTTTCCTTTGTCAGCGACGCCCAGGTTTCTCTTTCACCCCGCTTCGGAAAGCCTGGGACTCCTTCTTTCTGGGAGCACCCCGGACCTGCCCCCCTTTCCTTTTTTTTTCCCCGTTCTCTACTCGACGAGTCACCCCAGGTTTTTTCCCGCCTAGTGGCCAGGCGTCACCGACCCTTTCCCTTTTTTCCCCCTGCGGCCCGAAGATCCCCCTTTCTCCTGCCGTCCTGCACGATTTCTTTGACTTTTTTTTTTTTCGGGAAACTGGCCGGGACACGGCCTTCTTCCCCTTTCGGGGGGTTCATCCGACTTTTCCCTTCTGCGCGTCGAGTTCCACGGCCTTCCCACACGCCGACAAGTTTGTGCGCCAAGCGGGTGCCTTTTTTTCTGCGGAGATTTCCTTCCCTTTCACAACGGGACAACTCGGGGGGGGGAGGTCTTCTTTTCGTTCGTCTTCGGACCTTTTCCTTCCTTTCCTTTCGGCCCAGGCTCCTCCGTGGTTTTCGATATTTTGCCGTCTGGGAACGGCGGTTACCTTTTCTTTTTCTTCGGACGGGGGTACCGTCATTTCCTCCTCCCCGTTTCGTTACTGATCCATTCTTTGGGGTCGGGCCTTGATTCCACAGGAGGTGGGCGTCTCATTTCTTTTTCTCTTCTGGCCGCCGATGGCTTTCTTTTTTTTCTTTTTTTCCCTTCGCCGCCGCCAACCGTCCCTGGAATCTTCTTTTTTTGGGGCCATGAGGCCCGGCCGGACCATTGGTGTCCCTTTTTTTCTTTTTTTTTGCTGGGCGTTATTTGTGGTCCTTCTTTTCTTGCAGGGGTGACTTCCAAGGTTTTTGACCGGCAAGGGAAGACAGCCCGCCGTGTCTTTGAGGATGCCAGTAAATCCTTTTTTTTTCCTTTCCCCCCTTGCGATGGCGTGCACCGTCCCTTTTTTTTTCCTTTTTTTTTCGCCGCCGAGGAAAAGGCTCTTGTGGACGTGACGGCCGGCCCTCCTTTTCCCCTCGTCTGGTCGATTTTGACGGCGACGCGAGTCCCTTTCCTAGTTTCGCGTAGTTGACTTTTTCTCTCCGCCCCCGGGTGGCGAGGCGACTGTGCTCTCTTGGTGAAGCCCGTGGTTCCTCCTCTTCCCGATGCCCCCTTCTCTTGATGGACGTATGATCTTGGGCTTATTTTTCTTTTTGGCGAAAAGACGCCCCTCTCCGTGACACCTCCCCTTTTCTTCCCCCTCCCGACAACCGGTGCCCGCTCCTCTGTCTAATTTCCGTGGCCGGCCTCTCTCGTCTCTCCCGGAGGGAGTCTTTTTCTCTTGGGCTTGTAGCGAGGGACGACTCCTCTTGTCAGGAAACACCCTTTTTTTACTCACCCACGGCGCGAGGCCTGGTTTTTTCTCCGTCCAGGAGGAGGTTCCTACCCCCCTGCATCGGGTTTTTTCTTCTTCTATCCAACGGTGAAAGCCTTGTACTTTTTCCTTTTCCGGCAGCAGGACTCAGCGTCGCCCCCTTTTTTTCTTTTTTTCCTCGTGGGGAGAGCTTTTTTCCTCCCAGGTACACCCTTTTCAACGCGGCGGGGACGGCTGTTCCCCCCCCCGCCGGGCAACGGGTTTTTTTTTCTCTTTTCCCCGCAAGTGGCCGGCGGCCCTCCGTTTTTATTTCTCTTGCAGGTTCACGAGGGAAGATCGCTCCCCCTTTTCTCCCGCCCGCGACGACCGGTTTTTTTTTTCTCTGATCGCCGACAAAGATCCTCTTCTTTTTCTCCCCCCGCTCCGGTGAAAAAACCCGCTGGTCAGTCCCTTTTCTCCAAACGCCAGGCCGCCGTTTCCCCCCCCCCCCCTTCTTTCCGCGAGAGTTTCCGCGGGTTTGGTGAGGTTTTTTTTTTTTAGCCACTTCGAAGACGGTCCGGCGGGCGTCCATCTCTTTCCTTTCTTCTTTTCGATCGAGCGGCCAGTTTTTTTTTTTTTCCTTTTCTTCCTCCCTCGAGGAGTGTAGGTCCTTGGGACTCCCATTTTCGGCCTCAGGTCGCGGGCGAGCCAGTTGACGATCGTGGAGTTATTTTTCTTTTCTTTTTCCCCTTCCTCAGGGCACCGGCGTCTTGTGTGCCCTTTTGACTCTTACTGTAGCGGGAACGGGCTTTTTTTCCTTTTTTAGGGACGGCGCTTTGTTACCTTTCTTTTGTGGACATGGACCGGCTCCTCGCTGCTTTTCTTTCCTTTTCGGTTCTAAGATATCGCCTGCTTTTTCCTCCTCCTCTTTTCCTGATATCTCATAACCGAACATTCCGCCCCTTCCCTTCCAGAGATCGTTTGCAACCCCCTTAACCCTCACCAAAGGTCCAAGCTCCTTCCCTCGCCCGCACTGCCCGTTCTTTTTTCCCGCCGTCAGTGGTTACCGCTCTCTTTTGGGCTGCTTCATAACTTTCTCTTTAATCGTTACAAATGTGGGCGTGCCCCCCCTTCCCCTACTGGCGGGGCTTCACTTTTTTTATCACCTACTCCTACACGCTCGCTTTTCTTTCCCTTTTTTTTTCTTGGCGAGATCGCCGACCCTCCCTTTTTCTCCCTCTCTTCTGGCCTCCGCTTTTCCTGTTTTTTTTTATTCCCCTGGCTGAAAGCCTCACCATTCTTTCCCCCCGGCGGAACTCCCTTTCTTTTTTTGCCCCCTGGGGACCGCAGCGGACGTTCCTTTTTTTTTTTTATCAGACCCCCCCCAGGCTTTTTTTCCCCCACCGATAGGGTGATTAAGGCGATCGGCATTCTTTTTTCTCATTCCCTCCTTGAATTCGGCGTGGCTTCTTTCCTCTGCGGAGTGCTGTGCTAGACACTTCAGCTGGTTTTTAACCTGCCGCTGACCGCTTCCCAACTTGCGCCGGCCAAATGGAGGTTTTTGACAGCCTCTTCCAAAGTTGCCAGGCTTCTTTTCCTTTTTTTTCAGCAACTATTTTTCACCCGCGTTGGACCCCTTTTTTTCCCCAAGAGCTTTTTTTTTTTGCTACGCTGGAGCCGGTCCCCCGGCGGGCGTTTTTACTGGGCTCGCGGGCTCTTTCTTTGGCCCGCAGAGACCCACTCCTTTTCCCTTCTTCACCCGGCAGCATGGCTACGATCCCGCTGCGCTTTTTTCCTGTCGGCGAGGTGTTCCTTCCCCCCCTTCCATTTCCGTATAGGATACAGTCACTCTTTTTTCGTTGGGTGCGATCCCGCCGGTCCTCCTCGGAAGGGAGTTGACTTTTTCCTGCGGGCGGGTTCTCTGCACTTCGCCAAGGGACTTTCTTTCGTATCCCGTTTTTTTGGGCTCGTTTGATTGTTTCAACGTTCTTTTTTTCTTTCTCCCCGGCTACGGGCCCTCCCCTCCTCTTTCGCGATGGGTTATAATCGGATTTTTGCCTTCTCTCTTTTTTTTTCTTGTCGGCGGGCGAACACCCACTCCTTCCTCTTTCCTCCGCGGATAGGCCTGTCTTTTTGTCGGATACCCGCTCCTTCCTCCCTCTTGCAACATGTTCGCTTCCGGCTTCGCCGTCGTTCGGCTAGGTCCCTCTCTGAGGCAGGATGGACGCTCATGCCTCGTTTTTCAGGGACGGTCGTTTTTTTCCTCGGGCCGGCCACGCCGCGTAGTCCCTTTCCCCAAATAGACTTCTCCCTTTCACGGGAAGAAGAGCTCCCGGCAAGGCGGGTTCGCCCTGGGAAGCTGGAATTTCTTTTTCCCTTCGTCAACCAAATGGCGCACTCCTCTTCTTCTGCGGGGGACCCCACTAGCCGATATGGGCCTCCTTCCTTTTTTCCTCTGGCCCAAGGCACGACTTCCCTTTTCCGGTTGTGGCTCTTTTCGGCTGGTCCCTTCTCAGAGGAAAGGCAAGCATCTTTCTTTCTTTTTTCCATGGCTGGTACGCCCCACCCCCTTTTTGGTAATCAGGGACCGACTTCCCACGGCGCGTTTTTCCTCTTTCCCCCAAGTAACGACTCCTTCTTTCTCTGAGGGTAAGTCGTTTTTTTTGGCGATCGGCCCTTTTTTTGATCGTGCCCGCCGTGGCCAGACGGCACTCTGTTTTGCGAGGCCCGGAAGCTTTTTCCCCTTTCTTTATGAAAGGGGGCACGGTATAGTTCACCCTTTCTCGAAAGGACGAAAAAAGGAAGTTTCTCTTTCCCTTTTTTGGGGGGGGGAACTTGGGTACCCTGGATTGTTTCCCCCTTCCGCGCCAACCGACATGTTCCCTTTTTCTTTTTTTGGGAGGCAAAAAAAAAACTTTTTTTTTTTTACGGAAGTTTTTCCAGTTTGTTTTTCACGCGAATGGGGAGCAGCCCGTTCTGCCACCCTCTCACCCCGCAAGGTAGGTTCTCTTAAGGCAGTGTACGGCCATCTCTTTCCGGTCGGCCCTTTTTTCAGGACAGTTCGAGACTTTTCGGGACGAGGGTAGGTTTTTCGGTTGACGCTGGCCACTTCTTTTTTTTTCTTTTCCCGGTCGGTGACATAGGGCCTTATCTCTTTTCCACTGCAAGGTCGGGGTTTCTCCTCTCTTTTTCTTTTGATCCGGCAGAGCTGGCTTTTTTTGTGCGGTATCGAGGTCGTGACCATTTCTTCCCCTTTGAAGAGAGTGGCTTTTTTTTTTCTCCATCTCGTTGCCCTTTTCCAAGCATGGGCGTGAAACGTGCCTTTTTCTTTCTTTCCGGGGGGAGCTCGTCCTCCCCCAGCATGCCCGTTTTTCTGTCATTCATCGAGGAACGCTCTTGTGCTCTTCTTCCCGCAGTTCAGACCTTCCCTGCCCGGTAATTTCTTATTACTTTTCCGGCGGCGAGCACCCCCTTTTTTTTTTTTCCGGGGGTAGACACCTTCTTCCTTCTTCTTCACCCCTTTTTTTTGGTCCAGCGTTATGCGTGCCTTCTTCCCCCCTTTTCCGGCGCTCTTTAGCGGTGAGGGACAATTTCTTATCTTCAAGGGTTTCGCGTATGGCTGTGTTTTCTTCCGGCCTGCCGGCAGACTTGTTTTTCCAGGCGATCACCCCGGGCGTGGTCGGCGGCGCCCCCCTTTTTTCCTTGGGTGTACGTGATTCCCTTTTTTTCCCGTGAGGAGGGACCCCCCATTTTTTGATACGGTGAGGCGTTCGTGCATCCCCCTCCTGGTTGGCCCCTTTTTTTTCCTTTTTGCAGGTTCCGGGTCCTGTCGCTTTTCTTTGACCGCGGTAAGGTAATGTACTTCCTTCTCCCTCCGGCCACACCGCCCCCGTGGAGTGTAAACCGGGGGGTCTGCCATCCTCCCCTTTTTTTTTTTTGCTCGCAAGCACCTCTCCTCTTTTTTGTGTTGAGAGAGGGATTTTTTTTCATGCTTTTTCCGCCTGGACCGCTGAAGGGGAACCATTTTTCGCCTCTTCTTTTTGGTGGCGGCTTTTTTTTCTTTTTCGCCTTCCCTCGGCGGATGCAAGGAACGGAACCCTTCCAGCCTGCTTCCCCTTGCGGGGAGTGTTATGAACCGCCTCTTTTCCCCTTTTTCTTATCAAGGATAGGATGGGTCACTCCCCTTTTTCCTCCACGTTACACCAGGTGATCACCTTTTTGCGATGTTTCTGGGCGCAGGCCGGACCACCTTTTTTTTTGGGGATCCCGGCGGAAGCATTCTACCCTTTCCTTTTTTTTCTCACGGCGCACGCGTTCTACTTTCTTTCTTTTCCTTTACTCCTGTTATGGTCACTCACCGCTCTGCTCTGGTCCCCCGTTGGCCGAAGACGGCTCACGTCCCCACCTTCTTTTTCCACGAGGCGTAGGCGGCTTATTTTTTTCCCTCTCTCTCTGTGTGCTTTCAGCCGCCGTCTCTCTTCTGTGGGGGGGTAGCTCTTTTTTTCCGGGCGGACGTTTTTCCCCTTTCTCGAGGAGGTTCGATGAACCCTTGTGACCTGGAAGGTGAGCAGAAGTTCCGTTCTGTCTTTTTTTTTACCCTCCCCCAACGTTCAACGCCATTGGTTTTCCTTTTTTTCTCGCTGCAAACGATCTTAGTGTGCGTACTGGTACAGCTCCTCCCCCCTTTTTTTCCCTCACCCAGCGAGCCGGGCCCTTTTTCTTTTTTTTACTTGTCTCGCGGAGAACACGACCGCGGGAGCTCCCCCTCCTTTAAATCGGCCCCCCTTTTCAACGACCAGGCGGGTTTTTTTCTTAGGGCCAGCGGTCACACCGCTTTTTTTCTTTTCCGGAGACTACGCGGGCTCTCCCCCCCCCCGGTGCGGCTCGACCTTGTTCTTTTTGGCCTTGGATGCGTGCGCTTTTTTTTTTCTTTCGGACAAGGCACTTCGCTCCCCCCCTTTTGTTGTAATAGTTTTCGAACGGAGCGCGTCGCGTTTTCCCCCCCTACCTTGGGCTTTTTCCCCGCCAAATGTTTGGGGACGCCCCCCCAAAGTCGTCTGTTGCGTTGAGCTTCGCCTTTCTTTTTGAACCACGGCCCTTTTTCTTCTGGGACTATTTTTTTTTCTCACCGTGCCCTTCATCTTTTTCTCAGGCCTAGTTTCTCTTTTCCGCGAGATTCTTGTCCTTTTCTTCTCGCCGAGCGGACTCGCACTTTGTTCCCCCTTTTATTTAAAAGCCTTGGATTTCTGCCGATTGTGGCCTCTTTTTTTTATTTTTTCCCCCCAGAGGGTTGGCGATCATTTCTCGCCATTGTTTCCGGGAGCCCCTGGTTTCCTTCTAGTCGGCCTCCGGCCGCCGCGCCCCCTTTTCCTGGTGAATAGTTTTCCTTCGTGGGGGCAGAGGGCCAGCTACTCCCCCGGGGGCAATTTCGCGTCTTTTTTTTTCTTTGGTCGACCTTTTCGGCTTTTCGCAAGGGTGAAGCTTTTTTTCTTGGATAGTCTATTTGACCGCCGCGGCTTCCCTTCCTTTTCAATCGGCCGCAAGTTTTCCTCCCCCTTCGATGGGGCGTGCCCCTTGGCCCGGCCCGGTTTCTTCTTTTGACGGCCTGTCCCTCGTTTTGCCGGGATCTTTTACGGGCCGGCCAGCTCCTTTGAAGACGCTTTTTCCCCCTCGCCGACGACGGCGACTCGTATTTTTTTCCCCCCTGTCGCGTTTCGTTGGGACGGAGGAACTCCTCCCTTTTCGCGCGGGAGGTTTTTCCTTTTTTGATCGTGGTCGCGGCCGACACCCTTTTCATTAGGAACAATTCGCGATGATCCCTTCCTTTTTCTCTGCGGCAGTAAGCCCCTTCTTCTTTTTTCTCCCCTGCCCGGCAGGGACCCTGCCCCCTTCTTTACCGGGATACGTCCCGTCTCTTTCCGATTGGAGAACTTTTCTCTTCTCCCGAAGACCATTTCGTTCATCGACTGGCGTGCTGCGAAATTAGTTCCTTTATTGGGGCGTGTAAGCGATTCTTTTCCCTGGTAAACTCGTGGTCCCCTTCACACCTTTTTTTGCGAAGAACTTCTGAGGCCAAGAGTGATCGCCTTCCTCCGCGGGCGGTCTTTTTACCAGTCGTCCTTCTTGGGTGGTTCTCTTGTTTTTTAATCACGGTGAACGCCTTCTTTTTCCCCCCCGCGCCGGCTAGGCTTTCTCCTTGCGGCCGAATTGCCAGTCCTCGTGTTTTTTTGAAAGTGTGCCCAGTGTCAACTCTTTTTTCCCTTCTTCTCCGAAGGTACTTTTGTTTTTTTTTCTCAATTTCAGGCAGGTTTCTTCCACCATTTTTTTTTGTGTTTTTTCCGGCGGCACAGCCATTTTTCCTTTTCTGCGGAAATCGCGGTCAGCCTTTTCCCCCCTGCATCGGGAGTCAAGCTGGCCCTGGGTCGATCCCCGACGACCGGGTTCTCCCCCTTTTTTTTCCGAACATTTTCTTCTTCTCCCTCCCCAAGATGCGATCGCACTTTCTTCGCTCCCTTTTCAACACGTGGGTCAGGATCGACAGTGGGGCTTTTCTTCCTCCCGCGCGGTCCCATCACGGCGGTTTTTTTCCCCTCGGTCGCATGGTGAGCGAGGGTCCCAGTTTCCCCGGGCGAAGACTTTCTTTTCCGAGAGGGTTTTCCCTGATCTGGGTCGATCTCCCTTTTTTTTCCCCTCGAAGGCAAGCGCGTTTTTCCCCAAGCGAGGAGTGTAGGAATGTCCCTTTTCCGATTTGCTTTCCCTCCTTTCGTCGGGGAGCTGGGTCAGCGCCAAATTTTTTTTTTCTTCTTACGAACCGTGATGAGCAAGCGTTTACCTTTTCCCTTTCGAAGGAGTGTCCATGACGCGCCGGCTTTAGCGTTTTGAGGCGGGGGGGGGGGAGGCCTTTTTTTCAGGGTGTGAGGTTTGTTTTTGGGGACCCTTCTCCGATCTATTGCTGTGATTGTTCGGTTATTGGAAGATATCTCTCTCTTTTCCCCCCTCCCCTTTCCCTTAGATATCTCATAACCGACATTTTCCTTTTTCGTCCCAGCAAGAGATGGGAGGATTTTTCCCATGTCCGCCACCTGTCCATCCAGAGCCGTTTGCTTCCGCATCGAACGTTTGCCCTATTTATTTCCAGCCAGTCGACACGGCTGAGCAGTTCTTCTGCTTTTTTTTCCTTTCAATCCCCTCCACGGCATAGTCACCTTGGCCTGCCCCACGCTTTTCTTCCCCCCCATCTAACTTTCCTGGTCAACATCCTTTGCTAGGGGATCACCGTCCCCCCCCCCCCCCCACAACCTCTTCCTCTTTTCTTTCTCTGTGTTCTGTCTGGCTTCGGGTGATCGCTTTTTTGCGAAACCGCTCGCCTTTTTTGCCTGACCCCGTTCAGTCCGACGTTTTCTGCGCTCACACAGGACGCCCCCCACAGTTTTTTTTTTACCCACTTAATAGCGTTCAGACAGTTCTGGTGGTTTTCTTTTTCTTTCCGGAGAGGATTTTTTTTCATGCAAGCCCCCCTTTCTCTCCTGACCCAGGCGTGTTCACGGTTTTTTTCTCTTGAGGCCCTCGGGGGAAAGGCTTTTTTTTCCTAGTAGGGCGATCATCCTTCCTCTTGTGGCGATTCGGCTGTTTTTTTTGCCCAATTAAGGGAGTTCTCCCCCCTTTCCCCTGACAGATGACCGGCCTTCTTCGTGCACTGGCAGCCGGACAATGTGCTTTTTTCACTCTTCTCCCCCCTTTCCCTTTTCCTTTCCTATCGGCAGGGATCCCCCTTTTTTCCTCCGCGTTAAAAAGCTTTTTTTGTGGGCACTCATCGCCGCCCCCACGATCCTTTGATGGAAGTAGGCTCTCTTTCTTCCTGGTCTTTACAGGGGCGGTTTCCTTTCATGCTTCTTTTGTTCACCGTGTCTCCGCCTTTTGGACCACAAGATGTCTTTCCTTCCTTCCCTGGAAAAAGAGCAGCTTTTTGGGGGATCACGTTGGCTTTTTTTCGCCAACGTCCGGGACGCTCTTATGGAACACTTTTTCCTTTTACAGGTCGTCCTAGGCTACCGGCCCACTCTCCTTTTTCTTCTGGAGATAAACCTTTCTTTTTTTTGTTGTTTCTGGGCGATTAGGAGGGTTTTTTGGATGCCGCAATTAGACACTTTTTTGGGCGAGGTTATTCCTTTTTTTCCGTGCTCGTGAATTGTAACGGCTTTGGCTTTTTTTCCCGGGGGATAAGGCCCCCTTTTCCTACAGTCCACCCCCCTCTTCATATCGGACGGGAATAGGGCCCTGGTTTCTGTCGGAGGGGCTACCTTACCCCCAATTGGAGCAACTTCCTGCGCTCGAGGTTATGTCAGAAGTAAACCTACTTTTTTCTCTTTTTTTCCATGGGAAGCGTCCTCGTTGCCATCGGGCTCCTTTTCCCAACATCGGTCTTCGCTAGCTATGCCTTTTTCTTTTTTTCTTTTTCCCTTCCCGGCAGAATAGATGCCCTTTCGGCGGCGGAGCCCCTTGGGCGGGGAAACCGCCTTCTCCTCCCATTTCTCAGGGGGAATTTTCCTCACGCGCCTATTTACGCATTCCCCCTCCTCCCGAGGGCGGTTTCTTTCCGGCCGGCGCATCGGCATTTTCCTTTCGTCCAACCTTCCTCTTTTCCTCCTTTGAGAAGACCCCCACAAATAAACTCCATCCTTGCCGCGGATTTCTTTTTCTCTACCCAATGGTCGGAGGGGCCTTCCCCCCCAGACGTAATATTCACCTTCTTTCTTTGGGCAGGCGTCCTTTTTTCTTCTCCTTCTCTGCATTTTGCACGGCAGCTGGCGCCCTTTTTCCCCCCTTGGTTAGCACCTTTTTCTGGGGAAGGCAAGGCCGGCCCTGCTCGGCCATCATTCGGCGTTTCAGTCTCCCCTTTTCCCTTTGTTTTCGCCAGTTTTTTTTTACGTCGCTGACGGTCCCCCCCCTAAGTTCTTGTTGGGGAGATCGTGACGCTTTTTTTCTAGCGGACCAAGGCACTTTTTTTTTCTGGAAGCCGGGGGGGCCCCTCTCTCTCAGCTTACAGGGCACGCGGTTCTTCATCTTTTTTCCCCTTTACCAATAAGAAGCTTTTCCTCCCTGACGAAAAGGAATTTTTTCCCGATTGCTTTTTTTCTTTTTTCAATCTCTTTTCCGCAGCTCAAACCGCCCTTGGGGCGGACCCCCAACACCCCTTTTCTTCGTTGTTCCAGCAAGGTTATTGACCCTTGAGCAGCCGTCGGAAACTGGCCCTCTTTTCCCCCCACGCAACTCAGGCGCGAAGGGGGCCGTTTCGGATTTGCCGCGCGAATCCAAGCGTCCTTCTTTACGGCGTCGAGCCGCACATTTTTTTTTTTTCTTCGGCCGACGATTTGCTTCCAGGCGGTGACGGTCTGGCCACTTTCTTTTTCAGTCTCCGGATACCTGGCCCCCCTTTTTTCTTTCGGGCGAGTATCTCTCTTGTCCCCCCGGCAGGTCGGGGGTTTTTCTTGAATTTGATCCGAAGTTCTTTTTTTTTTTTTCGGAGCTCGTGCTTTTTTCTTTTTTCTCCGTGATGCATCGGAGTGATCGTGCCTGCTCAGCCATGGAGTTGCACTTCTTCTTTTCCCGCGAGATATTCGGTCCCCCCCCTCCTTCCCTTGTCAAAGGTCCCCCCTCCCTACCCGGGAGGACCCCTTTTCCCTCCCCCTCAACCGGGGGAGGGATTTTCTTCCCCTCGTACCCCCCCTCTTTTTTTTTCCAACGCAGGCCGGCGAAGTCCCTGCTGAGGGGCGCTGCTTAAAGACGCTCGTGACTCCCTTTCCTTTTTTTTCCCTCCCGTGAAGCGGCTCGGTCCTTTTTTTTTTTCCCCGCGTCGGAGCGGAGCTTTTGGAGGAACCATTACCTTCTTCCTTTCTGCGTATTCCCCTTTCTCGCGGGACGGGCGCGCGGACGGCCTGCTCGTACGGAGGAGGCGTACCCGGGCTTTTCTTGCCCCAGGGACGGCGCCCCTTTTTTTTTTTTCTGGTGAGACATTGAAAACCCTTTCACGCTTTGTTTGCCTGGACCAGCGATTCCTTTTTTCCTGATACCTGGTGAGCGGATCTTTTTTCCTACCTTTTTTTCACGGGGTGGCGTCTTTTCTTTTTTTTTTTTTTACCTGGGCTTTGGCAGGGTCCGCTATCGCGATGAAAGGGCGACCGCTGTTTTTTTTGACCGCCGCCCCAGCCCCTTTTTGTTCACCCCGGGGGGTCTGCAGGCTTGCTTTTTTTTCCCGCTCGCAGCACATAGCCACTCTCCTCCTTTTTTTTCTTTTTTGAGAGAGGATGGCTATGTTGTTTTTTTTTCTTGAGGCCCGCCCTGAAGCTGCAGACCCCTTGACCCTTTCTTTGGTGTCGGGCGGTCGAGGCTAGTCCCTCCCTTTTTTCTTTCCCCTTACGGGACCTGCAAAGGCCAGGTCGCCTTTTTTCTTTGTTCTGCACGGACGATCACCAGCCGGGTTCGTTCTTCTGGAGTTCCCTCCGAAATCGTCCGGGTTCCCCGTTTTTCCCCCCCTTCTTTCCCACCTCGGCGGGGGGTCATTTTTCTTTCTTTTCCAACGCCGGGGTTACTCTCTGCGATCCGATTTCGCGGACGCCGCGCGCACGGCGGTCTCCCTTTTTTTCTTTTGCCTAAGGGTAATGGTCCTTTTTTTACTCCCTTCGTTTTCCTGGCCAGAACAGGGGTGGCCCTCTGACATCTTCCCCGTTTCTCCATGGAACTCCTCCCTCTCCTCCTCTCCCCTCATTCCCCCCTCTCCCCCACTTTACTTCGTCCCACCCTCGCCTCCTTACGCCCGCAATCTCCGTCGACCTTTTCGTTGCGCTTTTTTCCTTCAGGGGACGATCGGGTTTCTCCCTCCGGCGTGGTTTTTTTTTCGCGAAGACCGTTCTTCTTGCCAGGGTCGCGAAGGACTTCTTTTTTCCAGGTGGAACCCGGGTTTTTTTTTTTTCTTGGGCTGGTGAGCAGATGGGCTTGCAGGGCTTCGACCCGTCCACGTTTCAACTCCTTTTTCAGAGCGCCCCCCTCCCCTGATGCACAGCGGGGCGACTGGTTTTTTTTTCGCCGAGCTACGCACCCCGTCCCCTTTTTTTCTCAACGTCGAACGGTTTTTTTTTTCATTCACCCCGGAACCTGCCGTTCGGGTTAGGCGGCTTTTTTTTTCCCCTTTCGATACTCGGCCTCCCCTTTTTTTTCCCCGGTATCGGAGCTGAGCCTTCTTCGTCCACGAACCTGGCCCTTTTCTCCCCCTCGGGGCCGAGATGTCCCCTTTTCTTCCTCCGTTCGCTGCCGGACGCCTTGTCGCGTTGTCCTTTACACGGCTTCGAGCCCTCCCCTTTCTTTTTTTTTTCTCCCTTTGCAGTGCCGAAACGGCTCGTTTCCATAAATGCTGTCCACACCCTTTGGCCGCCAAAGAGGGGCCTGTCCTTGTCTTCTTTTTTCCCTTCGTTCACCGTCATTTGATTTTTTTTTTTTCCCCCCTTCTGCGGATGGGGGAGGACCCTTCCCTTACTTTCACGTGACATGTAATCCCCTCTTTCCCCCCCTTCCTCTTCCGCGGACTAGCCGTTGTTTCCCTGAGATTTTTGCAGTGCACTTCACGGATTCTCCGGCCGCGGCCCCCCTTTGCACGGGGGGTACCGTTTATTAACCCCTTTCTTCCCCGTTCGTTAAAATGACCGCCGATTTTCCTTTTTTTCCCCTCTTGTTTTGGTTACCCCCAGAGGTTGGCGATTTAAGGGCCCTCAGCCTTTTTTCCGAAGATGAGTCACTGTGCCTCTTTCCTTTTTTATCTTTTCCCCGCGAAAAAGCAACTTTTTACGTTGGAAGTGTTGCTCCCAGGACAATTGGGTCTGGCTTCTTTTTTCTCCTTCTGCTGATGGCGCCCTTCGGGCGGGGTCTGGCCCCCCCCTTCGATCGCGATCCCCTTCCCTTTTCTTTCCCCCCCCCGCAGGGAGAGTTTGATGCCGTAATAGGGCGCAGACGCCAATGTGGGAGTGCACCCTTTTTTCCCTCCCCTTTTTCCCGCACGCGTCGTCCGGAAGAGGATTTCTTTTTTTTTAGCGAGGGCGGCCCTTTTTTCTTCCTGGGCCGGCCAGTTTTTAGGCAGAAGACCGATGTTTGGGACGAGTTTTCCCGCGTCCGAGGACGCTTTCCCTTTTGCCGTCGTTGACGCGGAGCCCTCCCCCCTTCCTTCTTCGCGGGAGGAAGTTTGCTCTTTTGTGTCTCCGGGCCGAATCGCCTCCCTCTGCCTTTTTAGAAAAACCCAATTTCGCGCTTATTTCTTTTTTTGTTTTTTTTTCTTACCGAGGCGGCCGTAGCCCCGCAGGCCCCAGGACCCGCCCTTGTTGCCTTTTTGAGGCTCCCGACGACAAACCCTTTTTCTCTCTCCCGGTCAGCTTGGTGGCGACGCCCGTTCTCTCGCCCAGAGCCCCTCCCCTTTCCCGGGAGAGGGTCCTCGCCCTCCAATTCCCGGGCGAGTGGGCTGTAGCGAGGTTCCGTTATTCTGCGTGGTCAGGAACCCCCCCTTTTTCCCCAGTGCGAAGACAGCTTCGGCAGGCGTGATCGCCTTTCCGGCCTTGGAAGAGGGACAGCGGCTTTTTTTTTCCTTTTTTTTCGCTTGGCGGGCCTTTTGAACCGCCGCGAAGGGGCAGTCCCTTTTTCTAGCCGTCATTTTTTCCTCCGAATGCAGCCTTTTTGGCGGCGAGGAGTTCCCCCCCCCCCACGCGGGTGTGCCCTTTTTTTTTCCCCTTGCGGTAATGGCTTCACGATACAATCCGCCGGGTCCGTCTTGGCGTGAACGCGTTTCCCTTCCCCCCCCTTTGCGGCGGCCAGTGCTCTTTCGGCAGGTTCACGAGTGACTTCCCCCCAGCTGAAAGTGGGCTGATCCTTTTTCTTTTTACCCGACCGGTTTTCCCCACCGCAGAGTCGTCCCCCAGATGCGTCGCCTTCGGCGCTCTCCCTCCCCCTTTTCAACCACCTGTTTCTTTGTGGGCGGTGCATGATTGAACGCACGCTCCCTCCCATTCGCGGGGCCGCGATTAGTTTTTTTTTTTGAATTTTTTTGGGAGCCACTCTTCCGCTTTTCCGGGCAGGAGGCCACGTCTTTTTTTGGTTTTTCTTGCAACCGATCGTTCTTCTTGGCCCAGCACTCCTCCCTCCTCGGCGGACAGCATTGTCGGTGATCCCCCTCCTTGCATTTTTTCTTCCCCTGGCCCTTTTTGCGGGGCCGAGTTCTCCCCCAGAGCCACCCCTTTTCTTTACGAATCGTGGAGGGTCTACCCCTCTCAGCGACAGCCGCTTTTCCACGGGCGACTCCTTCCACTTCCGGTTTTTTTGACGAGGAGTGTTAGCGGTCTTTTTTTTTTCTTTTGTCGGGAGAGGGCGGTTTTCCCGGCGCTTGGACGGTGTTGGTGGGGTTCCCCTTTTTCCCTTCGCCGATCTCTTGTTTCTTTCCGGATGTTCGGTTATGAGGATTCTCTCTTTTGTTGTGAAGAGAGATATCTTCCCCTCCCTTTCCCCCCTTTCCCCTTCTCCCTTAAAGCATTTTTTTTCGCTCTGACTTTCTTTCGGTAAAATGTCCCGCCCACCCCCCTTCCCCCCCCCCCGTCAAAAGCTTTTTTTGTTTCCTCAGAATAGCCCCTCCCGTCACCGCTTTCCTTTTCTTTTCCCCTTCAAGCCTCTCGCCGTGGGATTCTTCCTTTTTCCCATCACGGTCTGTCATTTTCCCCCTTCTAGTCAATGTTTGGCCTTTTTACGCTTCGCCCTCGCACCTTTGCCGGCACATCGTGTTCTTTGGAAGTCAACGCCCCCCCCCCCCCCGGCTCTCCCCTCCCGAGCTGCTTCTTCTGCCTGTCCATCCTAGCTGCAGTTCTCCCGATCGGTTTCTCCGACACCCGCTTTTGCGCCGGCCCTGTACCATCTTGTTGGCTTCCCCTGGCTTTTCTCACCCAGGGGTTTTTGTGCCTTTCACTCATTCAGCGGCCGCTCCCCTTCTTTTCACCCGGCGGGCGGCGTTCATTCCACCACTGTTCGATCTGTCCTTGTGTTCACCTCTTCTGCTTCTTTTGATTGCGCGTCATCTCGGCCATTCTGGTCTTTCTCTTTCCCCCTCGGACTCGGTTTTCGATCGGCCGGTCCGTCCGGGCCGTCCTTTCCTCTTTCTTCCCTTCAGCTGGGAGCGACATCCTTCCTCGTGAAAAAACCCTTGCCTTTTATTTTCTTCCTCACTGGCAGCGGGCCCATTTCCCCGAGCTTCCCCTCCACAAGGTTGCCCGGCTTCCCGCCGGACGCTCTCCGTCGCCGAGTTCCCCACTCCTCCCTTTTTCACTCATCGCCGGCCCTCTATCGGGCTGGGCAGTCCTGCCTCTCCGTGAGCAGGCTCCTCCGTGTCGCTTCCTTTTGCGGAGTTCCCCCGCAAGCGACCCCCATCCCGCTTTGTACCTCTTCCTTCCCCCTTTTGCCGGGCGCTTTGTCTGGGCTCGCAGATGCTTCTTTCTTACGGAGAGGTGTTCTTTCCCCCTTCTTCCCCCTCCCCGGTCGTTCTTTTTCTCCACTCGAACGTTTTCTTCCGGGAGCTCCCTCCCCTTTCGGGATTTTCACGATGGAACTCTTTTTCCCGATTCGCGCGGGGCAGAGGCTTTTGGGTCCTTCGAAATTCGCCCCCTTTCGGACCGGGCTCTTTTCCCCGGTTGTTTGTTTCTCGGGCTCGTGCTTTTCTGAGGGGAATGGTTCCTTCACTTTTACGACGCCTCTCAAACTACGTCCCCTTTTCTTTTTTCTAATATAGAAGGGCTATCTTTTCTTTTTCCATGTTGTTATTCGGCGGACTTCCCCCCTCATGGAGCAAATCGCTCGCCGTGTTTTTCCGCAGCAACCCCCTCTTTTTTTCTCCCTGCAAACTGGGTACCTCGGGCAGGTAGCCGTCCCGTTTTTGTCACACACCTCGGTGCAGCAGGGCTGGCCTTTTTGTTTTTTTTTACCGGCTTTTTTTTTCTTTTTTTCAGGACCGTCGCGGTCTTTTTTTTTACCGATTGGTCCTTGCCCTCAGCGCGTGCAAACTCTTTGGCATTCGGCAACTTTCTGCCGGATTTACATTCCCTTAGAGGTCGTTTTTTCTTTTCTCCCTTGGCCGGCCCATTCGCGATCGCCTTTTTGGCGCCAAGCCGGCGTCCGAGTTTTATAAGCCCCAGCCTTCGCTTTCCGGGACCCAAGGTGTTTCTTTTTTCCCCGGCAAGACTTTTCTTGCGGTTGGCGCGGCGCCTGCTCATAGAGGAATGATTCCTCGCCAGGGCCCCTTTTTCCCGCCGGGGTTCCCCAAATTGATGGTTCTTGTCCATCGGCCACCCTTTCTTCCCAAAGCCTACCGTTGGCCAAAAACCTTTGGTCCCCAGTAACGAACTTTGTTGTTTGAGGGTACTGTCCCTTCCCCGTGTACCAACTTTTTTGATTTTTTTTTCTTCGTTACGTTTTGAGACAGAAGTGCCTCCGTTCTCCAGGACGGCAATTTTCCCACGGAATTTTTTCGGAAGGAAATCTTTGGGGAATTTAGCGGCTGCTGTGGCTTTTACAAGGGGTCTGTAAGGAAAGCGGTCCCCGTTTCTTCTACACTGGAGGTCCCTTCCTGATGGCCGGGCCATGTATCAGGTGAACTTCTTCTTCCCCCCGCCCACCTTCCCGCGCCTTGGCGGGCCATTCGTTGTACACTCGTCCCCTCCCCCTTTTTTCTTACAGCGCCAGCCGTCGTCCTGATGACAACCCCCCCGGTTCTCTGGGCGTCGAGGCAAGTGTCCTTCCCCCCTTTTCTCCTCCGCATCCCCCTTTTCCTCGACGGGTTGCGGAGCCGCACGGGGACCTTTCTTCTCCTTTTTTTCTTTTCTTTCGTCCACTGGCCAGGTCCTTTGACGGCTGGCCAATAGGGGCCCCCCTTCCCTACCTGGTCGGTGATAGGCGTTATCTTTTTTTTTTTCTCCTCGGGCCGGGCAGGTTTTGTGATACGCTTTATCTCCCCTCGTCCGTTTGATCCCGCTTTTTGGACTCTTTTTTCTTCCTCCGTGGACTGGGCTAGGCTGGACCAGTCGCCTTTCGTCCTTGTGATCGTGCATTCCCCCTCGTACGCCTTTTCCTTAACGTGACGGCGAGACTTCCTTCCTTCTGGATACACCCCCACCCGGCCCGGTTCCCTTTCTTCAGCGAGACCTCCTTCGGCGCTTTTCCGGAGAGCCCGGTTTTTACCCCCCTTGCAGAGGGGCACTTTTTCCGACCTCAGATCGCGTGATGTTCTCGAGTCGCCGCCCTCCCAGTCGGTTGGACGTGTCTGGTTTCCCCTGCGATGGCCAGGCCCCCACTTTCTCTGGAGGCGGAGCGGTTTTAGGGACACTTTTACCCTTAGTTCCCTTTCTTTTCGTAAGCAGGGTTAGAACTTTGCCCGTTAGGTGCGGCATTCCTATCTCTTTGCGATGCTCGTGGCTTTCCACATGCTGGAGTTACCCAGTTGGTTTTTTTTTCAGGACGGCGCCCCGGATTAGGTGATCATTTCTTGTCCGTCCTTACATGAAAAACCCCCGTGACGATTCTTTTTTTTTGGGAGGGACCGTTCAGACCCATCTAGTGCCAGCGATCTGTTCGGTCTGCCCGTGAATAATCAGCGTCGTGGCAGCCCACTCCCGCCTTTTTCGCTTTGGAAAACTGGATTTCCAGTCCTCCTGGATCGCCCCCTTCTGTCCCCGGGACCTGGTAATGGGGCAAGCAGCTTCTCCTCCCCCCCCCCCCCCGCCCCGGGCCCGAGAACGACGGGTCCCCTTTGTCTGCAGCGTTTCCCTCTTTCCTCATTCGATCGCAGCAATTCCCCTCTCTTTTCTCCTTTTTTCGTTTTGTGGTTGGTGAGGAGATTTTTGGCGAGCGTTCTTCTTCGCCTTCCCGCTGACAGACCAGGTTTACCCTCTTTGCTTTGGTACGCTTCCCCTTTTCTGCCTTATAGCCGACTCCTTTTTTTCTTCTTCCAAAAGCCAGTGTTCCGCCGTATTTTCCCCAACCCAGTGCTTGTCTTTCCCCACCTGGTGACGCTTCCACCCCCCCGGGCTTATCAGGGTTTTTCTCGTCCTTCCGTCAGGGTTCAATGTCTTCCCCCCCAGGTTGCTTTTGCGCCGTCTGGGTGGCGCATCCGTTTTCCCCCGCAAGGGTCTCTTCTTTCTTTCAGGCGCTCCCCCTCCGTCAGAGTTTTTCCAGCGGCCTCTTTCCCTGACCCCTGAAGACCCTTTTTCTAGGTAATGGTCCTCAACTTTTTTTTTTTGTTTTTTCCTTGGACTGGACATCCCCCTTGCGCTACAAGTACCACCTACCTGGAGGTTTTTCTCTTCGGAGCTTTTTTCCCCTTCCTCTGCACCATCAGCGCGACTTCTTTTTTTTTTCCGCCGGCGTGCTCGTCTTGGTTTTGGTTCCCTCAAGACAGGGATTTCCCCTTTTCTGAACGGGGCTTTGCCAGTTCGAGGAGGTCGTCGCTTCCCGTTTTCAGGGGAGGGTGGCTTCGCAGACAGACTTGGACTGTTTCAGGATAGACTTTTCCACACGCCATGCTTCTTTTTTCCCCCAACGATCACTCGCGCCCCTTTTTTTTTTCATGGGAAAGCTTTCCTTTTTTCCTCACCCCCGCTCTCCCTGCGGAATCAATCGTCTTTGGAGCACACCGACTTTCCCCTTCCCTTTTCTTTTTCTTCGATAAACCTCGCCTCTCCTTTCGGAGCTAGCCAGCCTTAGTGGCCCCCCCCGCCCCCTTTTTTTCCCTTTGGGAGCCTACCGCGTTCCCCTCTGCTTCCCGTTGCGGCTCGACCCTGCCCTTTTCGCTGCCGGACGAATTGTCTTTTTTTCGGACTGGCGGACACTTTTCTTTTTTCCCTCTGGGGTTTTGCAGTGCAGAATTCCTCCTTCCGGCGTTCAAGAATACGCCGCCAAGGTTTTTTTGCTGCTTTTTCCTGGGCCTGTCCTTTCTGTTTGAGCTGTGCTTTTCCCCCCCGTCCTTGACCACGTCCCAGGGTCGTTTTTTTGAGGGAACGTACTTTTCTCCCTACCGCTGACGGACCCTTTTTTTTTCATCCCGCTCGGGCCACCGGCTTTTTTCGGCCTCGCCTTTTCGAGAATTTCCTTTTCCCCCCTGCGCACGATTCCGAGCCTTTCTCCCTTCGCACGGTGTTTTCATGCGACCTCCCTTGCGAAAAAACCCGTTCTTTTCACTTCCGCCTATTTGGGTGTCCGCGCGAGGCGGTTTGCCTTTCCTAATGGTTTGGCGTCCTTTTTCCATTTTTTACCGGGGGCTTTTTTTGCCCTCTTAATGGCCTCTATTGTTGTTTTTTCGCGCCAACCCCTCCCTTTTCCGGGTGAATTAGTCCTTCTGTGCCGTTGGGGCCCATTTCTTTTTCCCCGCAGGAACCCTTTTTTTTCTGGCTTGCACAAAATTTTTCTTTTCTTGATGGTAGTTCCCCCTTCTGGCATCGTCTTTTTTTTTTTTTTTCGTGTCCGAAGGCGATTCTTTGCCAGGGCGGTAACCGCCGCTTTTGCCCGTTGAGGATTTTTTCTTAATTCGGCGGCCCCTTTTTTCCAATGCCCCTGCTTGTGATTTTCACCAATGCTTTTCTCCTTTTTCTTTGCCTGAACCGCGTGTTCTTTAAGCCCGTTTGTGAAAAAGCTTCTGCTTCGTGGAGTTTTTTCGGAAAAGCCCTCTCGCCGAGCCGAGGGTGGTTCCCCATGTTCAAGGCCGGAAGACCTTTTACCTGTCTGCCATGTTTTTCCTCCTTTCTTTTGAACGCGTGGAGTTCCCCCCCGGGTTGTCTTCGGGAGGGCTGGGGAGTCTGGGAAGTTTGTTCCCCTTTTTTTTTTAGCGTGGTACGGCCGCCGGACATCGTCCTGGCATATTTCCCTTCGAGAGTTAGAACCCCTTTGATGGAAGTTAGTGTCTTTTCCGAGGCGGGCCGTAGCCGTGGCGAAGACCGTCTGGTTCCCCGCCGTGACAAGCACGTCCTTTTCCCTTTGTATAACGCGCGGCCGGTCCCCGCTTTTTCTTCTCGAAGAAGAGGGCCCGCGTTTCCCCTTGTCATCGGCCGCGGTCTTCTCCTTCCGCGGCGAGTGGGCTGTAGCCCTTCCCGGACGACCTGGTTAAATCTGCTGTTCCCCTTCACACCGCGCCGGACCTTAGAACAGGCGGCTCTCTTTTTGATCCCCCCGCGCCGTCCCTTTCGTTTCCTGAAGCTTTTCCGCGTTCCTTTGTGGTCGCTGAGGGGCCCGATCCCCTGTTGCCCTCCCTCCCTCGCAGGAAGGCCATTCTAGGCCGGCTTCAATCCCTTCTCCCTTTCATGCCAGCCGCTCCTTGTTTTCTGGCCTCTTTTCTTCCCAAGGTCAACTCTTTCACGCGGGGCGACGGACCCTTTAATGGCGCAAGGCGTTTTTTTTTTACCCCGGCCGGTTCCCCTTTTGAAGGCTTTTTTTTTTTTTGCGTTCCTTTCCCCCCCTGCAGTGGGCCGGGAGGCCCCGATCCGCCGGTCCTTTTTCCCCTGTTTCACGAGGAATCCTCCCCTTTATTCCCAGATGATTTTTTTTTTCTCTCCAGAACTCTTTTTCTTTCTTTCCCGGGCCTATTCCCCGCAGAGTACGGTCTTTTTTTCTTTGGATGCCTGATCGTCTTTTTGCTCAAACCCCCCCGTCGGGTGACCCCTTTTTTTTTTTTTTCAGGGATCTTTTTCGTGTGTTGTCGGGGCATATGAAAACTTTCGCCCGGTCCTCCCTCC
>Ga0179593_1302591_pt1 | contig 23808 bp, 40 predicted proteins | sample CZODoug2_1_08_16_FD_185931 | JGI IMG/M metagenome (GOLD analysis project Ga0179593, IMG submission 185931) | Vadose zone soil fungal communities from Angelo Coast Range Reserve, California, USA - CZODoug2_1_08_16fungal (PacBio error correction) | ecosystem: Environmental > Terrestrial > Soil >... | reverse complement strand
CCCCTCGAAGACGAGACAACGCCCACTTTTCCCCGGCGTGTCTTATAACTACGGTGTCTGCTCTAGACGCTCTTCAAAGTCTGTTGTCGCCATGTGGATTTCTCCTGCCATCCGAGTCTCGAAGAAGGCCTGCCCCCTTTGATCGCCCTTTTCAAGGCTTGAGAGGACAGGTCACGCCCTCACTTTCCCTTTGACCCAGGTGCCCCTTGTCCCCTTCCCCGATCGCGTATCCTTTCCGATGTCGTTTTTGCTGTTTCCTCAGGCTCTTTTTTCCCCAGATCGAAGTGACCAATACGACCTGCTGGACGCGCGGTTCTTGGTTTTTCACCCCCTCTCCTCCCTGCCCCACAGCCGCCCCTGTTTCTAGCTTGTGCGGGAGTGACAGTGGCGACACCCCTCATTTATATCTGGCGTTTTGGGCAACCCTTTCTATCATGCCCCTCTTGACCGTTAAACTGTCAGCTTTTCAGGAGATCCTGGCAGGAATATTTCAATTCCATTTTCCTTCCACCTTGATTCTCATGTTGCGGGTGTGTTTTTTTTTTATCGATCCACCCCAAGATTACGGATTTGATGTAGCTTTAGACTAAGGGGACCCATTTTGTCCCCATGCTTCCCTCCAACTTTCCAACGGTTTTCCCTCTTTCATGGGACACTAACTTCGGGCTCCCAACCCTTGTCTCACCGACCCCCAATAGTTTCCTCCCCTCTCCTTTCCTTTCAGTTCCGACTCTTCCTTTCCTTTTGTGTCCGGGCAGTAGTTCATTTTACCACGCCATTTCGCATGGAGGTCAATTACTTTCGCCCCAGCATTACTGCTTTTTGCCCCTTTTGCCCGACTTCTTCCATTGTTTTTGAAAGTACCAGACTTCCAGATGTTTGCGATGGTTATCTTTGATTCCCGTACTGCAAGGTCCTCCCCTTTCTTCCCTCCCACTCCTCCATCGTTTTTGGAGCTGTTTTTGCCCCCCATGACAATGACGACCCCCTTTGATCCGTTTTCTTTAAACCTCCCTTCAGTGTTTTAGGGCGGACCTCTCCCCTCAGACGAGTTTTCACTGCGGAACTCTTTTCTTATGAGGCCCGCCCTCGGGCCATGACAGAAGCGGACGTTGCTTTTCTTCCTTGTTTTTGTCTGATTTTGTTCCTTCCCTTTTCATGTTATCCCACCCCGGTTTTCATCTTTTTTACGCCCCCCCCCTGAACCATTTCCTTATGCTTTTGCTCCACAGCGTATCCTCCTCGGGCAGCCCTACACAGATGGCGTTTCTTCCTCTTGTACTTCCTTATTGATCGTCGACCCCCCCCAGATCGCCTCTCGAAGTGATTCCTGAGTTTTCTTGTTGCTTTTTTCTTATCGCTCCGTCGTGTGACCATCCCCCCATGCCAGCTCACCCCTCATATGGACTTACACTTTCCCTGCTTACCTCCCCTACCGATTTCGTCCTTGCATTTTTGCCGTTGCCCACGCCCCTGCGTCTCATTCTATCTTGTTTCACTCACTCTTCCCCCTCAGCTTTGTCCTCTTAACCCCCCTTAATCCTTTCCTCTCGGTCCCTTACTGAAGTTCCAACTTGGAGGAAATTTTGTTTAACCCCCGTGGGGGAGCTCACCTTTCCTTTCACATTCTCCAGGTCGCTGGAGCTGATCTGCTCCCATTGTTTGCAAAATAGGGGTCCACCCGATTTCCATCCAATCCGCGGCCCCCAACTTGGTGCATCGAGTATCACCCAGTCCACGTACTTCTCATTCTGAACTGGTAAATGCCCCATCCCACAATGTTGTCTATGATCTTTTTCCCTAAATTGGAGGAATTTTGTAATTGGACGAGTTCCCTTCCCTTCCCCTCTGCTCCGTTTCTTTCGGTTTCGCTTGGGGTGATTTCAATTTTTTTCGTTGATTGCACCCAGATGAAAATGTCAGTGTTCGGGCCTTCCACTTCCCGGACATGCAGATCCCTCTCCGCCCCGCCTGCTTTCCGCTCCCTCAACCGACAAAGTTCCTATGCACCCCATTCCCTTCTCCCCTATCCTGTCTTTGTCTGCGTTCGTATCGTGCTTTTTACCCCCCTCTCCTTCATGCGTTTTTTTTTCTTTTTTTCCCTTCCTCGATTGATCAAAGTTTGTACTGCTGTGTCTAAACTACCCCCCCCTTTCCATCCGTCTTCATTGATGATTTCCAGATGATATTCCCGTACAACGAAGGGGCCGTTTCATTTCTCAAAGTTAGGTAGAACCTTTTGCACTCCTTGCCCGCCGCTCTCCTGACGTCCCTTGAGAGGTCCGACTCCTTTTCCCCCCCCTTTCTCTCCCTTCCTTTCTCCTGGTCCACTCTCTTTGCATGCGTCACTTTTTTTCTTTGGTCATTCGCGCGGACGCCGATGCGGGTTTCCATTTCATACTTTCCGAAACCACCCTGTGCAGATGGTTTTTCCTTGGCTCCCGCCTTGCCTCTCCGCCCCCCCCTTTTTTTTATTTTTTTATCACCCTGTCATAAGATGACCTCACGCGGTCTTGTCTCCTAGTCTGAGCGGATCCCCATTATAGGACGAGCCTCCAGCGGCCCTTTTTTCCCCCTTTCCTTGCCCATGACTTGACTGGTATCATCAAAGTGCCGCTGAGTCCTGGGCGCTATGTCCTTTTTCTTAAGCTTTGAGGTACCTCCTGGGATACACTCTTGCTTTGTTCCGCTCTTCCTTGCGTGTCGACCCTTTCATCTCTAACCTTCCCCCAAATTTGCATTTCTTGTGCGTCGGTATCGCTCCCTCCTCATGCAAAACCTTGTTCCGATTTTTTGCTTTTTTATTTTTCCCTATGTCCCCCCTTCCCCCGGTTAAATACGGTTATTTTTTTTGCGTTGGATTCGATAGCCACTTTCCATTTCTTTTTCCACCCCCCCCGATCAGTTTGTTCTCAACCCTACCCCGCCTTCCAACATCCACCGCTTTAAGCCCTTTCCCTTTTCCCTCTTTCCTCTCATTTTCCCCCCTTACCAGCCTTTCCCCCCTCTCCAATTTCTCCCCTTCCCTTCAGTTTCTTTCTTTTCTTTACCCTAGAGTTAGATTATTCCATTTCTTTCGCCAACTTTGGTCACCTTGAAAACCTTTCTAGATCTACGTTTCCCCACACAATCCTCTGGAGGGTTTCTCTCAGTACTTCCCTTCCCCGTGAGGTCACACCTTCCGACCATGCACACTCTCCCCTAGCCTTCCCCTCTTCTCCACCCACCCTCTTTCCTTTTCCACCAATTTCTGGGTCTGCTCTTACCCCGCGTCTTGATACTATTGTTCCACCGCTTGCCCCCATTTTTTAGTCGTATCACCACAGGATCCTCCGTTCCTCCTTTTTCGTCTTCGCTCCTGGATCTCGCACTTCTTGTCCCGCTCCCCCGTCTCCCCCCTTCCATACCCCCCCCCCCCTCTTGGCCCCTCCCTCTAGAACCATTTTGCCCAGGCCCCCTGGAATACCCCCTAGTCATTATTTTCTTTAAGCCCCCTCACGTCCGTGACCGTGCCTTTATTTCCTTTTTTTCGGCTCTTTTGTCCTGTTGTGTTGAACTGCTCTTGTCCCGGTGAAATTTATCCACTTCGCACTCTTTCCCCCATTCAGCACGTTACCCCCCATCGGACATCCCCCGAGGTGCCTTCCCTTCGATGCGTCCCTTTTTTTTTTTTATTTCCCTCCCTTGTACTCTTATGACGGGCCTACCCTCTATTGCTCTCGCAAATCCGATCTTGACAGGTTTTTTTTTGGACTCGCGCAGTTAGGTTTTTGCGATTGTGGACTTTGTTTCCCGATTCGTTATTTCCCCGTTGATCCCCTGCCCTTTCAGACCCCCCCCCCGGGAAGATTTTTTCTTGTTCCGATTTCCTGTAAGGTTCCCTTTACGATGCAATACGTGTGTTACCAACCCCTTCCTCCCCGCCAGCTTCCTTATCACCCTCTATTCACTGTCCCCTTACCTCGGATCCTATCCATTCTTCCCCCCCGCCCTGACAGTGTCGCTCCGTTGTGGTCTTCTAGTCTCCTGTCTCCGATCCCAGGCCGACACCATTTTCTTTCCTTGTTTCCCGTTCCTTTCAGCCGAACGTTTCTTCCCCCGGTTTCAGTCGACTGTTTATCCACTTGCAACTCCACAGGCCCTCCACTACCCACAGTTCTCCTGGATTGTTCGGTTTTAGAAGGCCATCTCCTCTTGTCTTATGCCTCCTTTTCTCCCCCAGACTCTCATTTTTACCCTCATCGGAACTCCTTCCTCTTGCTTTCACTGTTCTTTTGCTGTCTCATTATTTTGACCCCACTGTTGCTTGCCCACATCCTGCATTCTCCCTTCACCGACGTGTGTCTGCCCTTTTTAATGTTTTCTCTGTCTCATGACGTTACGGTCTTTCTTCTTCTTTTAGCCCCCTTTAAGGAATTTCCCGTTGTTTCTTTTCCCTTTGTTTCTTCCTTGTATCCCCTTCTTTGGATTTTTGCGTTTTTGCCCTTCTTCCCTCATGGGCCTTGCGATTTTTGTAGCTTCCTCCTCTCACTTTTGCGTCATTTATATTTATTCTCTGTTGTGTCCTTAGTTGAAGGGTGGAGAACCACTTTCACCTCCTGCCCCCCTTCGGGACCCTTCCCTCCCTCAGGCTACATTCCTCGATTGCATTTTGTGTCTTTCCCGCAGCCCCTACCTATACGCGGCTACCTTCTTTTTTCCTTTGCTACAATCCCACAGGCGCTCCCGTTTTTCTCGGTCCCCGTAAAGTGGGTTCCACCCTGGTGTATCCTTTTTCGGTTTTCTTTCCCAACGGCCAGGATAGGCAGTTCTTTTCCTGACTTTTACGTCCCGCCAGTTCGCACATGTTTTTTTTAATCTTCATTCCTCTTTGGTCCGTTCGCTCGCTTTCCCTTTTCTTCGGCCCGATGCTTTTTTTCCTTCTATATTTCCAATCTTGCGTATTCGCGCTGAGGCCGCAGTTACAGTGGTCCTGTCTGGATCCTTTTTACGTTGTTAAGGCTTATTTTTGTCTACCCATTTTCCGGTTCACCAGTCCCCAGTCCTTTTTCACGACCCCTTTGATCCTCCCTGCTCCCCTTAGATCTCCCTCTTCAGGTGAGATATCCTTGACCTTCCCGCGCTTTTTCCCTCTGCTCTCTTCATTTTTTTCTTTTGGCGTGATCCAATGTTCTTTCTTTTGGACCTCAGGTTACGTAATATGCCGAGTAGTCTGCTTCTGCCTCCCATTTGACGCAATGGAGGTACTTTGGGCTCCGACCTTTCGGGTTTCTCTCGTATTTCTTGCATCGGTGTTAGACAGATCCTTCTTTTGTTCCCGGGCTCCCTCTCTGATAGCTCAGCTGGAGTCTTTCGCTTGCTTCAAATATCAAACTTGACTGTCTTCTATGGCATCACATCCTTTCCGAGGGACGTTGCTGGCCTCTTTTTTTCATCCGCACTGGTCCTCTCTCCGTCTGTGTGATCCAGTTTGGCAGTGCGATTTTGCGTTCAGTGGGCCTTTGCTCGTAGTTTCGAGCGGCCTTTTTCCAAGAACCTGTTCCCCTTAACCCCTGCGGCCCAGGTTCAGTGTGGAGCATCGCGACTTTTGTCACGCTCCTTCTTCTCAGACCCTTCTTCGTGCTCCTCTCCCTCACTCCCCCTTCGACCCCCCCTGATCGGGTTTTCCCCCATCAACGGCCACGAGGCTTTCACTCACGTTCCTGACAATCGTTCAGTTGGTTCCCCCTTTTCTCCTTCCTTAGACTCGCCTTTCTGCTCGAAGACGCCGGTCCTTTTCTCTCCGAGACCCCCTCCTCAGTGCTCTGTCTGTAGATGATGACTCTCCCCTCTTTTTCTTTGTGATTTTCAATGTTTACCCCAATGTCTCTGGATTTCAACCCCTCTCGTCATTTTCATTTTTTCGCTGTTTTTGTTTTTTTTCCTTCAGGCAGCTCTTCTTATTTCCTTAATAGAACTCTACCCACTCCGAAATGCTGACGGGATTGTTGTCCTTTTTCCTAGCCATGACTTTTTCTTATGTACCCCGTGTCCTCTGACCTGTTGAGGGGTTTTCCCTTTCTGGCGTCCAAAAACTTCAGTCTGCTTTGGTGTCTTTTTTTTTTCCGAACCCAGAGTCTCAGCCAATTTTCTTGCCCTCCCCTCTCCTTCAACGGTTTCGGCAGTTTAAGCGCTCCTCCGCAGTTTCTCCCTCCTTTGCACAGATCATAGAACGATTTTCCTGGATCTTCCCTCTGTTCCTTTTCTTTTTTCTCGGCCCTCCCACCCCTCTTCCCGCCCTGTGCCGATTTCTCCCGCTGGTTTTGTACAAGCTCTTCAACCTACTCTCGGACTTACGTACCCTTTTGAAACTCTTCGCGCCACATTACTTGCATTCATCCCCCTCTTTTGGCCTCCTTATATTCGAAGCTCGCCAGTTTTGCTGATTCCTGTTAGTGAGTTCCCCCCGAGCTTTCTTGAAAGCATTCCCGCCGATTTTTCTAACCGCCTCAACCTTTCTTTCACCGGGTTTTTGTAGTTCTTCCCCTTTGATGTCCATGATTCTCTCCTTCCTTGGATCGTTTTGGGTCCCGAGGTCTGCCGAAGTACGCACAGTTCCCTCGCCCAATTGCCCGGCCCGCTTTTGATGCCGGTTTTGTCGGCCAGACAAGACCGTCCCTTTTACGTACCGTTTCTCTTTTGAACCCTCCATAGTGTTTTCTTGCGGGGATTTGGCAACTCGATCGTTTTTCACCCTTTTACCCCGTCTTTTTTCCCTCCCCGCAAGGCGTCTGATGAGGCCTATCCCCCCCCCTCGGTATCATTGACAAATGACCCCCCTTCCCCCCTTCCTTTTTGTGTGGTGACTTTTTTAAGCTTTTTTTCTTCTTCGATGGTCCTGTTCCCCTCTCCTTATGCCCCGCCCTTTGCCATTTCATTTGAGTCTTATACATGCCTGTGTCCCCCCCCAAGCAGTCAGGTAGTTTTCTTTCCACACCTATTTCTTCGGCGATTCCTGTTAAGTTTCAATATAGCCTTTTATTTCCCTCCCACAAGTTTGTTGCGCTTTGTCTTGTGACCCTTGGGGATTTATTTTTGAGTGCCGGTTCGTTTAAGTCGGCCCCCGTTTCATCGTTTCTTTCCCACAAAACGAGCTCGACTTTTTTTCGATCCCATATTCCTTTTTTCCACAATGTAACCTCCCCTTAAAGACATTCTCCTTTCCCTTTCGTCGAGTACCAGGTTTTTTTTCCTTTTTTCTCACCGCCCATTCCATTGAATCCTTGGGGTCCACTTTCGCACGCTTCCGTCACACCCCCCTTCGCCCCTTTTCCCCTTTCCCTTTTCTTGCACTTATTGAAATAGCCCTGCAAATTTTTTTTTACTCTGTTTTACACAGGTTTTCGCTGATTTCCCGTCCTTCCCTTTTGCTCACCCGCCGCGTTAGATTGTTCTAGAAATTTGACCATCCACATCTTGCCGTTTCCTTTCGAACCCCTTTAGCCAGCCGCTTTTCTTTCCCCCTTTGATTCACCCCAAAGGTTCAATTTTCGCTATATACCCATTCCCTTTTCTACATCGTTTTTCCTGTGGTATATTTTTCCCCTGCAACCCTGGCTTGGTGAACCTTATTTTTTTCTCGCCCTTCCCCTTTGCCCAGGAAGTGTTTACAGCCTTGCTTCTCCTTTTTTTCCCTACCCTTGTTGCCCCAAAACCTTAGCAACACCTTCTTCTTGTTTTTTCCTCCCTTTTCGGAGATTCGCATACAACCCCTTCTCCTCTCAGCGTTCCCCCCCGTTTCCCCCTAGACTATGTATCTTATTCCTCCCCGTATTACCTTGTTGACCCCCAGAGAAGTACGTAGTTTTGATATGTTTCCTCTCGACCCCTTCTTGATGATTCCTCTCCTTCCTTGCTAACCCCCCCACTTTCCTATCGGCCCAGTCTTGATTGAGAGGATAGGCTTCCCTTCCCCGTTGTCACGTTGACAGTCTCACCTTTTCTGTCGAGTCCCCATTAAGAAGTGCACTACTTTTTTCTAGTTCATTTGTGACGTGTCTTCTTCTTCTCCTCTCGCGGCTTCTAGTATCTTTGCTTGTCTCCCTGTTCGATCTTCCCCTTTTTGATTTTTTTTCCCCCATGTATTGTCGAGATCCTCCCTCTTGGCCTTCGTTGAGGGCTTATCATTTTCCCTATCCTGTCTCCTTTTGGACTCAAGTCATCTCTTTTTTTCGTTTTGACGCGCCTATCCTGTCTTTTTACCCATTTTTTGCCTTTATCCCACCCCCCCCCTTTCGCATCTCCCTTGAGATGGTAAGCTCTGTTCTGGGCCACGGTCCCCTCTCTCTCGCAAGTTGCAAGTTCCCCACATTCCGCCCACATCCCTTTGCAATGATCACACCACTTTCTGAATCACCCCTTCTTCGTCGCCCGCCCCCTCCGATCCCCTTTATCGTTTCGTGTTTCCGTCTCGAAGTCTCTATTCTAGCCCAATTCTTTTCTGTTTTCGTCGGGCCTCTTCACCCTTCTTCCGCACTTGAGTTAACGTAATTAGGTTTTTTTCTCCACCTCCCGTCCTCTTCCTTCCCAGCCGAGTTTTCTTCCACCGCACCCGTCGCCTCCGAACCGTCCCTCCCAACGTATCGCCTTTCTTTGTCCCCTGACCCCTTTCCCCTCTTTTCGGAAGGGTTCGTCAGTGCTTGGCCACCTTCCATCCCTATCCCTCTTTCTTTTTCATACGCGGCTTGCTCTCTCACCACCAATTCTCTGATTCCAAGTTACGAAGCTCCCCCCCCCCTCCTCGAAAAGAGATGAGTTCTCCCTCTCTTTCCGGCTTTTTCTGGCACCCTCTGTTTCCGTTCCCCGGTACCTTTTCTGAATTCTTCGTTTGCTCTCGGTCAGAAGATCCTTTTTCCCATCCGACCTCCCTCCCCTAGCTCCCCGTCCCTCCTTGTCGTACTCATGTGACTTTTTCGGCCATCCTCTCCCATCAGGACCTCCCTCTCGATTTTCCCCCCCCCCCCCCCTCGGCCCCCTCTCCTCTTCGTTTTTTTGACGATTTTACTTCCTTCCGTGCCCCTCTCAACGGGTTTTTCTACGGTCTTGTTCCTACCTCCCCCCTCCCATGAAGCGGCATTTCTCCTTTTTTTCAACCCTCCTCGCTACCTCCAACTGTCCTCCCAATGTTGCTTTTCCAGCGCCTGTAGATCATTTGTTCTTTTATCCTCACTCCGGATTTTTGCCCTTTGGTTTGTTTCCCTTTTGGTGGAAGTGTTGGTCTGTTCTTAACTCTCTTCTCTAACCCCAGTAGAATTTCCTAGAAGTTTCTTTCCCCCCGGTGTGCCAGCCTGTTCCCCCCCAATAAACTGATCAAAATTAGCCCTCCAATAGTATGCCCAAGCCTCATGGGGTTTTTATCTACTTTTATAAGACGTGCCATGAGAGACTTTTCATACTCTTTTTTATAGGTAACTCACCTCCTTGACCCTAACGATTGAGTTTCCTGGCCTCCTGCGCCCCAATCCTTATCCCCCTTTTTTCAGTCACCTCCCGCTATACGCCACCACAAGATATCTTCTCTTCCCTCATTCCCCGCTTTTGTTGCCTGAGTTGACCTGGCTTCTTCCCTCACTGCTCTCTTCAAGGCTCCTCTTACGTCTCCACTCCTTAAGGTCCTCCTCCCTTTTTCTATCCCCTTCCGGACGTTTTTATTAACCCTTAGAGTCTTCGGCGAGTTCCGCTCCAAGAAAAACCACCCCCACCTTCCTTTTTTCTACGTATGGCTTCTATGTGGTATGATCTTCATTTCTCTCCCCTTTAACACTGCACCACTTTTCCTCCCTCCCGAAGCTCCCCCCCTATTTTTTTTACCGGTCAGTGCAATCACCCAGACTCTCTGACCGTCTTGTCTTCCGAATCCCCCCCCCTTTTTTTGGCTCTTAGTGAAGTTTTCTTCTTGTTGGATTTTTTTCTCTCCTTTTTCTTCCGGGGGCCCACACGCGGTTCCCTTATAGTATTTCCCCTTTCCTTCCTCGGGTCCTCCTTCTTTTCCGTCACCCCCTTTTTTTTTCTTCCAGGGAGAGATAGGCCCCCCCCTCCAACCCCATCGCAGAGCAGTATTACGCCTCTCTCAAGGGTGGTCCTTTTTTTGACCCCCCTCGAAACCATTTCATGTGCTTTTAATCTCGAGGTGCCTTCGTTTTTTTCTCCGGCGAAGCTTCTCCCCCTCCTGTTTAGGAGTATCCGTTAGTTCCTCAGCTTCCCAGGACAGGGGCATAATCACTCCTTTTTCCACCCCACACACACCGCCCCCCCTTGAGGTGGTTAACCCCTGCCCTAGGAAAATGCAGATATCTTTCGCCTTGAATTAGAATTGCCAGCGGGTGATTTATTACTACTTACTTGATGGGGGTCATCTTATTCTTCGTAACTCGTTTGGATGGGTTCTGACCTCTCCCTCCCTTTTGTCCGTGTGGCGACAGAACTTTTTCCGTTTTCCTGTTACGTCCACCTAAGAGGTGTTCTTGGCGTCATCCCTTGACACCGTCTTTGACTCACTGCGTCAGGTATTCTGCCTCATTTGACCCCCTTTTCCTGTTGCGCTTTTTTGCATCCCGTAGTTCTTTCATTTCTCTCTCCGGTGATGTGAATCCCGTTACCCCCTATAAACCCCCGGTCCCCATTCCCCCTTGTCGTCTTTTTCCTCTTGTTAGTGCGCCATCCGTTCCCCTTGTCTCGGTGGCTGGGATCCCTTTCTTTATATCGCGAACCGTGAAGGAGCCCTTATTCAACCCCCCCTCGAGGATCTTTCAATGACTCATTACCCCATCTTTTCAATCCCCACTACCCCTTTAGCCAAACTTTTTGACTCTAGAATCTCTCTCCTTTTCAGCATTCGGGGCCGTGTCTCACAATTTTTGGCCCTTTGCGTCTTCTGTTTGCTCTCCCCTGCTCTCTACCTGCGGATTTGCCCAACCTTCTTCTCCGATGGAGTGTCCGACTCCAGAACCTGTGCCCCCCAAATTACCATTTCTCTCTTTACTCATTTTGCTCCAGGCGTGTTTCTCCCACCAGCCTCTTTGTGTTCGCCTCCCCTTTTCAGGCCTCCCCTCCCCCTACCCCTCCCTCTATGGCGGCTCGCCGCTTTTTCACGCGTCTTCTTGGTCCCACATTCCCCTTTTCTCTGGTTATCTACGCCCCACGCCCTGTACAGTTTTCTCCGGACATTTCTGACTTTAGGCTATTCTCGCCTGCCGTCTTCTAAGATTCCCCCAGATCCTTGGACGTTTTACCACCGCGACCGGTTCCAGTGATTTTCCCTCCTTGACCCTCCCTTATTCCCCTATCTCCCTACCCCTTTGCGATTCCCTCCCCGCACGTTTCTGGCCCCCACCATCGATCTTTTCCCCAAGTCTCTGCGAGGTCGTTTTTTGTTTTCTTCCTCAGTCTGCAAGGACTTTCCTTTTTTCTCCTTTTATCCCGAAATTCCACCCCACAATCCGCCATGACGTCTTTTCCTTGGGTTCCCGCCCCCTACGTCCTCCAAACTATTCCCCGGTTCCTTCAGGCTTCTCCCTGGTTTCTCTTCTCTCTAGCTGCTCGGGTCTAGTCCTCAAAGGTTTGCCGCCAACCACTTTCCCCCTTGTTGCCTATTTCCTCTTCCCCTGTTGCCTAGTGTTCCGACCCATGTTCTTCCAAGATCCCCTGTGGGACCACACTTCTTTTTTTCCCTTCCCTGGCTGATGTCAATAGACCCCCCACTCCTTCCGAGACCCCCCAATCCACTTGCCCCAATCTATCATAGTGACCACTTCTTATTTACGACCGGGCTTTCTCTTCCCCGATTTCTGTTGATCCGCTCCCCCTCTTGGCCTTGAGATATGGATGTTGCCCTGTCTTGTTCCACGCATTTTTTTTCCTTATACTACAAGCTATTCTTCTTTCCGGTTGAATGGTAACCCACTTCCCCCATTTTCCTACCTTCTTTAGACCCTTCCAATAGGTGGCGGTTCCTCGTGAAGAAGTTCTTCTGTTCTCACTCCTTCTCTTTTCATTTCCCCTTTTGGCCCCGAGCTTTTATTGAACCTTTTCGTTTCAGTTGCAAATGCAACGAAAGCCTACCCTCTTTCTTTTTTGAAGCTTTCCCATGGGGGAATTCCTTCTTTTATTCTTGGAAGTGTTGGATGCGTCCCCGTCCCCGATGGGGCCCCCCTCGTCTCTGTTTTCGTCTTTTATAGCATAACTTCTATTTTTTCCTCTCTTTGTCTTATATTTGCCTTCAAGCTTTTTGTGTTTTTTTTTTTTTTTCATCTAGTGCGTCGGGGGGTGGCGTTTAATCTTTGAGAGACGGTCCCCGATTCTTATTCGATCATTGTATCTGTCAGGTTTGTTTGCTAGAGCCGCCAGTTTGTTTTTAGGGCCGGGGAAGCTATGTTTTTATACTGTTATTTTTTTTCACTTTTTTTTTTTGTTTTTTTTTTTTTTTTTTTTTTTTTTTTTTTTTTTTTGTGGTTTCCTTTTATAAGGCTTTTTTATTGTTTTTTTTTTTTATAAAACCCTTCCACCCTATTGCAACTCGGACCCGGGCTTTTTCTTGCTCCGGCTGTTCCCCAACCTTTTCCATTCCATGTCACCCCCTATTCATTTTACTCCTTTATTTCTTTTCCCTTTCTTCTTTTTCCCCATTCTTCAATGGTCGGGTGCTCCCGTATCGGTTCCCCTACCTTGTCGGTACGAGTCCCGTGTCCTCTGATTTTGTAGCTCCCTCCCTCTGTTATAATCTCCCCATCCTGAACCGTTTTCTTATGACCTTTCTCCTTTTTTTCACACAACCTTCCTCAGTTTTGACCGTTCCGGACTTACGGCCCCTTTTCCCCCCACTTGCTTTTTGATCCTTCCTCTCTCACGTTCCTTTTTTCTTTTTTCATACTGACTTTTTTGTTCAGTGGGAATTATTTTCTTTCTCCCTCTCCCCGCACGATTTTTTCCCGACTTATTTCTTTCCCTGGCCATTTCTTTCTTCTCAATTTGTCTCTTCTGAGGGCCTGTTCTTATATTCCCAATCTGCATTGTGCTTGCTCCCCACCCGAGGGTTAAGGCCCCCACTTTTCTTGCGACTTTTTATTGATCTCACCCTGTTTATTTTTTCACCGACCCCCCCGATTCTCGGTTTTTAAGGCTTTGGTTCTGCTTTTCCGTGTAGTTTGGCTGTCTCCCCAGGACGCTTACATGGTCATATTCCTTGCCCTTACTAACCTGCTGCCTTCTGGACGTCCACACTCCCCTTTCTGTCGGCCCATGATTCCCATTGAGGCCCCTTTGGTTTTTTTCCTATTTTTTTCTCCCAAGGTTTTTCTTTCTTTTCTGGTTACTTTCCTTTCTCCCTACCCGTATTTGAGACGTCCACCTGCTTCTCCCGTCGCCACCTCCCCCTTTTAAAATTTAACCACCTCGCCTTTTTCGAAAACTTCTCCCCGTGCTCCCAACATCCCCTTTCTCGTCTGGCGCCGTTGGTGTCCTTTGATTCAAATCAAGGACACTATCCCCTATCTCAACTCTTCCTCCGTTCCCCAATCGACTTTCCTCACTTTTTGGTGGTTTTTAATGTATCCCTTTTTACCTTTGGACTTCCCTTGATGAAGGTCCGATGTGAGAGTTCGGCTTTCCCTGTCAGCAGGTTTAAATGCCTTGCTTTTCCTCTTGTGTTTCCTTCATACCCCCTCCCTTGCTCGCCCCTTCTTTTTTCGCCCACTTTTCGGCTTTATTTTTTCCCCCCTCTCCCATTTACAACTCGCAGTTCCTCAGACCTCAGTGCTTCTATTTTTCTTGGTTTGTTCCTCTTCTTCCCCTCCTCTTTTCTTGACGCAATTTCTAGTCTTCCTTTATGCATTCTCGCTTGTCCCGTTCTGGGTTGTCCTTCATATTTTTTTTAGCGCCAGTTATGATTGATTTTCCGCATGGGCCCCCCCGAAAGCTCTCCCCCCACTCCCCCCCTTCCATCGTCTTCAACATTCTGATGCCTATTTCGATTACGGCCTTGTTGGCAACTCCATCTCCTTTACCCTGTGGGTTTTTAAGGTCCGGTATATGTGGATGTTCTACCCCGCGTATTTTCCTTTCCTAGTTTCCCTCCATTTCCTGAGTACACCCTTCTCTGCTGCTCTTCTTCCCCGGTCCCAGCTTTTTCCCCGTTCACGTCAATTATATTCCCTGTCCATGTTTTGTCTTTGAGGATGCCCGTCCCTTTTCCTTTTCCCCCTCCTCCCTAAACTATCCTACCCCCCCTGTTGCGTCTTAGCCCTTTCCCACTTTCTTTTTCCCTCCCCTTTTCTTGTTTTCTCCAATGAAAGTCAGTTCTACTGTTCCGGGAGTTACGTCGCCTGCTCGGTTGTGCTTATTGGATTTTAACCGATTTTCTTTAGATCATTCTCCTCCTCTCGGCTTCTTCACCCCCCTCCCCTTACTGGCATTTTATCAACTTTTCTTACCTTTCCCCGGCTTCATGGGTAAGTAACTTTGGTCCCATTTTTTTGGTGGTCCCTCCACCTTCCACGTCTCCCACCGGCCACCTGCACCCCCTGCCTCTCCCGCCTGTTCGTGGTTTGTTACGACCTTTTCTTTCTCTTTCATACTCCCACAATGGTAGATGTTTATGGTTCCTGTTCCATCGCCTCTAGTGGCTGCTGTTCCTGTTCCTCACGGTTTTTTGATATGTTCTTCTCCCCTGCTCGCCCCTCTAGATCTATATTCTCTCCTTTCTTCCCTTTCATCGAGGATCTTTCCCAACATATTTTTTTTCCTTTTTGATCTCTTCCCCGTTCTCTCGATACACTTGACAATAACCCCCACACAGAACCTTCCGGCTGGACCTGCTATTTCCTCCTGTTGCTGGCCAACCCTGTCCAACTGGACCCGAAGTTCTACTCACCAACATATACCCGTGACGTTTGGACTTTCCTTCCCCACCAAGTTTCTCCTCTTGTCCCCTCCCCTCCTGTCCCGCTTTTTTTATTCCCCACTCGACCATCCCCAACAATTTGATCGAAGCCCTGTTTCTTTAGTGTTTTGACGTTATGTCGTTTTTTTTCCCGTGGCCGCACTCACGTAAACAACCGTCCCCCTCGGCAGCACTTGCTCTCAGACGGCTCCAGTTATCCCTGCCTGTCCCTCCTCCTTAGCCTCATGTGTTTCCTAGCCTTCTAGTCCTGTTTGTCATCTTTCTAGCCCAATCTTATCGTCTGACCGCATTTTTTCTTTTTTTCCCCACTCGGTGCACCGTTTCATCCCCTTTCCCCTCTTAAGAACTTTTGTCATGAGCCTGTCAGAGGACTTTTTATCATCCTGTCTCTCCGCAATGCCTTTCCTCCCTATCTGTTATTTAGCCAGTCGTCCATCGTGAGGATTATTCTCCTCCTTGAGGACGTTTCCTTTCTTTGAAGACCTGCTTCTCTTCTCGGGTCCGTGGTAGCCCTCGTTTAACACGGCTTGGCTTTTCAGGAGCCGTACTGATTATCTTTTTCCTTCCCTCTCCCGAGCGGCTAGCACTTCTTTTTTTATCACACCACGCGTTCTTTTGCTTTGCCCGCCTTAATCGCACCCCGTCTTACCTTTTTTTTTCTTGTCTTACTTCACATCTTACCAGTCCGCCTCTGTTTTTTGAGATATCCCCCCCTCTTCCCTCTCCTTACCGGATTTGTTTTGTGGGTCCCTGTTACACTCTTTCCTTTGCTTTAGGGTAAGTTATGCACATACTTACCCTGTTCTTGTTCCTTTTTTTTTTTCGTCGGTTCCCTTCAATCTGTTTTTCTAGACTCCGTACCCCACCTCTCCCCTTGATCTTCCCCAGCTGCTTCGTCTTCTCCTCTCCCCGGGCCAATGATCGTTTTTTTCCATCACTGAGCTTGCTTTTGTTCTGAAATCTCCCAGCGCCGTACTACGCGCAGTCCCTCTCCCTTTTTGCTTTTTGTTTACATAGCCTCCCCCCGCCGCCACCCAACGCCATGATTCGCGATCATTTTTTCTACAGTGCTTTTTTTGTGTTTGGATTGAGCACTTTCTGCGTGTTGCTCTTTCCTTGCCGCAAACGGACCTTCAGGATCCTATTGCCGCCCGATCCTTCCCTTGCCAGTTACAGGCCTTTCTAACTCTATCTGTGCCTGTTCGCCCCCATGATCTGTTTGTTTTTCTTACCTCCCTTTTTCAGAACGTTGATTCCCCGGTCTTTGGCGGGCGTTAGAACATTTTCCCCCTTACCCCTGTCCCAGATTACGTATTTGATTGTTGTTCCTCTGTTCTTTTGTTTTTTTTTCCTGCGTTCTACTGCAAGAATACCTTCTCCCTCGGTGGCTCTGTTTTCCTTTTATCCCTCCCCCCTAAGTTGCTCCAGATTGTCGGTTAATAGCCCTGTTCCCTTTGATCGTGTTGCTAGTCGCTCGTGCCGCTTGTAGTCCCACCCACCCAAGTTATGGATATATTTTTGGTCTCTCCTTCCCTCTGACTGGCGCCCGTTTGACTTCTTCGCCGTTTTTCAGTAAACCCCTTTCGTAGCTCACTGTTGATCTCTTTTTGTATTTCTTTCCCTCCCATTCTTATTCTTGTCCTCGGTCTTCCCCTCGAGTTGTCCCTTTCCTCTTTTGTTTTTTGCGTGTTTACATATATAAAGTCCTCGTGTATGCCATTGCTTGTTTTTTGGTTCTTCCCCAGCTTGCCTTCTTTTTGAGTTAGGGTTCGGCTCGTTGCTTCTTTTTTAGTTGTCTTCACCTGTTTGGTGCAAAGCCCCTCCATAGGTTGCCTTTTCTCACCTCCTCTCAATAGACAGCCCCTAAGCAACATCACCTTACTATTCTCGCGCCGGTCTTATTTATTCTTAATGTTTCTTTTTCATTCATTTCTTCTCCCCTTATCCCCTTGACATACTCTCTCCTCGCCAGTACTTTTTCTGTTCCTCTTGTTTGATGGGTCCTTCGTGTTTTAGGCTTCTCTGTCCTTTTGCCTCCCTCCTTCTTCCTATCTTCTCCAAAGATGATCTTTGTGTTCTCTTTTTCCTTCCCGAACTTTGATTGCACCCTACGTACTTGCGGGCCCTTCGGATTTTTTTTTTTCCCTTTATGTTGTAGTTAGTTCATCATTCTTCTTCCTGTTCTGTTTCCCTCCCTATCTTAATAATGTTTTGGCTTTTCTTCTTTGTTTTCGGTTTCCTTCGTTTGTTCTCGGGGACTCTCTCCTTAACGCCGGATTCCCCTTAGATGCTATTTCTACTAATCTTCCTGCTGTAGGGTATTTATGTGTCATGGCCTCCCTCTTCTCCATGGTTCCTCTTCCCTCGTTCTCTACCCGCCTGTGTTTTTCCCCTTTAGTGAGATGTGTTCGTAGCCCCCTTTTTTCCCCGCTCTTTCCTTAGTTCGTGCATCTCGTTTCGGCACATAGAGCGTTCCTTTCCCCCCTTCTTTTTACATATCCGTCTCCCCTTGAGTTGATCGTCCCTTCTCCGTTTCGCGTGTTAGGCGTTAGATTTTTCAATTGTTTGTGACTGTTGCTGTCGAAATCTCCTCATCGTGCTCTGGATCCCCTTTCCCCCGGCCGATTTTCCCCCCCCCCCCCTTTTTTCCATCGATAGCCCCCTTCACTCGTGGCATTTGTCGGTCCCTTGTTATCATTGCATCCCTCGTCATATCTTTCCTCCGTCGTTATCCTCCCAGTATATTTTTCCTTACCCAGGTGAACCAGTCCACTTTCTGCGTTTTTCATTTCCGGTACGTCTTCTATGCTTTGTAATGTTATCATGACTTCACCCCCCTGTCATTGGGTTCAAAGGCTTTGTACTGGCCCCTTTTCGCATGTTTTTTTTCCGGTTTTTCGATGTTTCTTCCGGTTTTTTTCTTGGAGTGTTGTTTGAATCAGGTCCTATGGCCCTTTCTGTAGTCTGTAATCCCCTTCTCTATTCTAGGGTCTTGTTTCCTACACCTCCGACTCTTTTTGTCCCTTGATGTTGTTGTCCTACATTCTAATCTCCCCTGGCTTCGCAGCTGCCCACTTCTCTACTAACTTTCCTGGTTCTCGATGCTTTTTTGTTACCAGAATTTACACTCCACAGCTCCATTGTCCTCCCCCCACCATTACTCTCGGCTTTTTCTCGTTTTCCTGAAGGGGAATTCGCACACGAGGGATCTATCCCATATCTTTTGTTCCGTTTCAGGTTATTTATTTTCAAGGCCTTCCACACACGGCAGATTTCCCTTTTACACGTTTCTCTTTCTACCCTCCCTTTTCCCCGCTTGATATCGAATCCCTTAATGATTCATCGCATTGATTCGGCTTGCTATTCCCTCTTTTGGTTCCTTTGGTTTTATGCACCCACTTCTTGCCTTCCGGTCTTTTTTAGGTTCGCCACCGAGTTGCAGTTGCTAGTTTTTTTTTCTTCCAGTAGTCCCGGTGGTAGAAGTGCTCGCCCAAGCCCTCCCCCTGATCGCTTGTTTGTGTACTTTAGTATCCTGACTTGCCTGTGTCTTTACAACCCAGGCTACCCCTTCTTTTTTAATCCCTCTCCCTGAGTATCCCCCTTTCTCTCCCCTCTAAATGTTTGAGACTCTCCTGGTTCCTTCCGATCCTGCGTCGGTTCCTGGGTTCTATCCCGGTACTTTCGCCACTTTTTCGGTTACCCCGGTTGCCTTCTTTACTCTCTTTTTCTTTTTTCACCCTTCATTGCCCACTCTCATTTCTTCAGAACTCTTGCAATTTGGTGTCCGCATTTGTTGTTGTGCTGGAAGTTTCCTTTGCTCACCATTGTCTTTTGTTGTCCCGTTCGTTATCCCCCTCAGCCTACTTCCGGCTATTTTGTGGCCGCGCTTTCTCTTTTGTCTTCCACTCTACAGGTCCACCCTTTTTTTTCCCCCCTGTTCCCCGCCCGATTTTGACTTACCCCCCACCCCACTCTTCTGTTTTTCTTCCAGGATCAGCCATCCTTGTGTTTCATGCCCCCCCCGTCTTGTCTGTCCTTCTTCTCGACGAGTTTGTTTGCGGGGCGGAATCCTCGCCATTCTCCATTTTTCCCTTTCTGCCACCTCACCCTTTCCCTTTCTTTTCCTCTCTCTTCCTTCTTTTTTCCCGTACCTCGGAATCTAACTCCCAGCTTTGTTGTTGCTTTTTCTTCTGCAGCGACCCCAGAATGTGTGGGCCATCAGTATAACTTTCCCTCTTTCAGAGCATGTCCCACGGGGATTTCTTTAGTCCCGTTTTGTTTTTTTCTGCCGTTATGACCCAATCATGGCTACATGTCCCCGCATAGGCCGTTTCACATTCTTTCTATATAATAACCTAAGTTTGTTCCTCGCGATCTTTAATTAATATCGGGTTCATGGCTAGAGATTGGCAGCATGGCTCAAATTCCTCCCTTTCCATCGAAATTTCGCAATTCATTTGTTCCCACCAGTCAGGAGTGCCAGCTCCAAGCGACCCCCACACTTATTGCCTGGTCAGAAGGCCCTCCCGGTTCCCTTTCCACTAGAGCGGTTCAGGTTCCCCTTGGAAGTTTACAACGCGCTCGATTTTCCCTCCAGCGGTTCCGCAACTTGGCTATTCTTTGCTTGGCCACTTGTATTTTTTCCCTTTTTCCCTCCCATATCCGTACGTGTAACCCCCTAGGGGCTTTCACTACGTGAGATCCCCATGGAATTCCCAACAATTGACCTTCTTCCCTTCCACTCCCGTCAATATCCCCCTCTCCCCCACGTTAGTACTTTTGGAGATCCGCTCTGTCTGGTTTTCTCTTTTTGTCCACCCGTTTTGCACCCCGTAGGTTCTTTTCCTTTCCCAAGCATTTCTGCTTTCCCCCCCCCCCCCCCGGCTCCCATTTATTTCCAATTACACCCCCCCCACGCATACGACCCCTTTGACGCGCACATCCCCCCTTAACACTTGATACTGACCCAACGCTTTCCCCCCTTTTTTGTTCTCCCCCGTCCTAGGACCAAGGTGATTTTGGATGCACCTTCCCTCTCCCCTAATTGTGTGTTCTTTTGCGCTCTTTTCCCTGTTATTTCACATTTATTGTATTCCTTCCTTTCTTTTTATCGCAGTCCTGCGTTCATTCTTTTTCGTGCCCTTTTTTTTCCCCCACCCTTATTTCTGCACCCCCTCGCGGTCGAAATTCGCGCCGGCCCCTCGAGTTTTCGGTTTCTAGAGTCCCCCTATTTACCTTGTTTTATTATAAACGCCCCGGAATGCGACCTATCAACTTTGGTCTGCATACCTCCTGACTTACTTGGCTGGTTAGTTTGTTACGTCCCCCCCTTCCTTCCGCCGTATTTATCTTTTCTCTTTTCCCTTCTCCCTTATCTTTCGTGCAGCCGTTTTCATTTTTTTCTTGGATCCTGGTATACATTTCTTTTTTTCTGTTCGCACCCTCCCCCCCAACACCCCGTTGCAACCCTGCCTTATATCTCTCCACCTTTCACCACCTGAAGTTCCTGTCTCCCCTTTTGACTTTGTTTTCTCTTTTCCTCTACCCGAGAGTCCAACTCTTCCCCCCCCCTTCGCTCTGTATTTCGTGGTCTTTCTTAGTTCCGTTCCTCTTCGTACCCCCCACTGTTCATTGGGTTTTCTTCCCATGCTCATTCTTGCCGTTAGTCGAAATTCACGACACCCCACTCCAAACGTGGTCTGACTCAGGTACCCTTCCTGCTTCACGACGATGTAATCGCCCTCTTGGGTCCAGGTGCACGTTTAAATTGATTTCTTTTTTCCACCCCTTTTCTTACTCGGCTCTCCAGCGCTCTCCATTCCCTTTGGATCTGATGTGTCACCTGTTGCCGTGACTCACTCTTCTTTATCGGTTCCCGCGTCTATCGAGGCCCCCAAGTAGCGTGGACACCAGTGCTCGCCCCATGGCCGTTGGTATCTGGCTTGACGCCTCCGCCCTGAGCTCGGTGGACAGGTAGTTTGGTCCTCGTTCGGCCCTTCGCCTTCTCTTTGGCGTCCGTCTTTTTCCTGTTTGTATTCTTTAGTTCGCAGTGACGCACTCCGTGCCACAGGAGCACTCCTTCTCTATTCCCTCATGTGGCTATGACTGGCATTCCCCGACGTGATCCTGTGCACCGCCTTGACCGGGTGCTCTCTCTTATTTGGGACTGTTCTCTTTCTTTCTCTCGCGTCCCCTGATCTGTATCCTGTCAAAGACATACGACACCACTGGAATGGTTTTTCCCTTCTCCCCCCCCAGTATCACATATAACCAACTCGTGTCGCCGTCCCTCCACACCACAGTTCGTTGACGGGACACGTGCCTTGCGCTCTAGATTTTCCCAACAACCTGTTTTAGTACTCTCGTGGTCCCTCAACAGCGTTCATTTTGTTTAGGTTTATTGATTATAGCCATTGAGCCTGACGGTGTTTCCGAGATTATGTGCACCCCTACGAAACATCCCAGCGTACCAGATAGCATTGGAAGACTTTTCGTTCCTTCTTTTTTGTCATCGAGGGAGATCGTTTGTGCTCAGCCGCAACAGGTCACCTGTTCTTCCCTTTCCTTCGCACTTGCTCAAAGCCCCCGTTATCTTTGCCCCTGTCTGTATACCGCACTTGGCTGGAAACCTTGTCGATTTCTCCTTTTCCCCTTTTACCCCAGTCGACCCTCACCATATTCGTGAGGGACGTGGAAAAATAGGAAATTTTTCCTCCCCCAAGTTTCCCATCGTCCTATCACGCCGGACCGAACGAGGTCCCCCTGCACCTCCACCATCCTCCCTTCATTACCACCTCCCCTCAATATGACCCTTTTCCCATTTTGCCGCCGGTATTCCGTTTGTACTAGCCTCTTCCTTTTCCCTGTACTTTTTGTGCCGCTTGTCCCCTCTTCACTTTCCTTTTCTTTTCAGCGCGGCTCTTTGTTGTGCAGTGGCTGGTCACACCTTGCGGGCTTTCGACGCGTGGCACCTTTGATCCATACTTGCGGGATGGCTCCCTTCGCCTCGTCCGCACCCTTCCTCTTCTCAGCGTGTTAATCAACTGTGATTTCCTTTCCTTTCAGTCCTCCTCTCCCCCCGTTGATACCGTTTCTAGGTGAGGTAGGTTGAGTTTTTTCCCCCCCGACATGCGTGACCTTTTTTGCGGCGTCGATAGGCCTCTTTTGCACGTTTGCCTGGCACCCTTCTTTGAAAGATCTCTTTTCCCGTGTTTCTCGTCCCGGCCTCGATCCCCTCTGTTGGGTTGTCTACCCCTCTATTCTAACAGATACAACAGTCACGGTATGGCATCACGCTCCCTGTGAGCACGCCTTTTTTTTATCACTCTCTTTAAACACACAGTTTCTTTGATCGACGGTTTGGTAGTGTTTGTGTTCTCACTGAGTTGTGTCTCCCCTCTTTTTTTTTTTTTCATTAGAATTTCGTTACCTCCTCCTAGTTTCCTTTGTTACTCGTGTCCCCATTCAACTGATCATCAAGAGAAACCTCCCTTTCGCCCCCGTTCTTTGCGCATTTCTTTGTTGGGTCGAGATTGATGTCCTTTCGTCGTGTGTCTTCTTGTTATTATATAGCTCTTTCCCCTTGCCTGTACACTCGGCAGTCTTTTCCTCTTTTAGTATGCCTCTTCTCCCTGATCGTGTGACATCGTCCTCTTTAGCCTTTTTCTTCTCACCTAGCTATACGACCCCTGCTCTCTTTTTGCCCCAATAAGTTTTCCCCCTGTTGTCTTGCTCGATGATGCGTTTGGTCCCCCTGCTCTTTCCTTGACTTCCCAGCGATTTCTGGTTTGCCTAAGGTGCCGCTTTTCCAGGTCAGCACCTGATCTTGTCCGATTACTACCCCAGGCTGAAGCTATGATGTAACTGAGTGGGCCCGTGCGATTTCTCTACACCCCCCTTCTCCATGTGATGAGTTCGTACTTAGGCTCTGAGCCCTCTTTGAAGGGTGTGAGAAAAGTACCATGACACCTGTCCCCTTACCTTCATGAAGGCCCAGACGACTTTCCCTCTTTTCCTTCTACGGTGAAGTTCTATTTTCCCAAGCCCCGGCGAAATTCTGTTCTGAGTACCCATGCGTCTTGATTTCCCATGCCATCCATGAGCTTCATGTGGCGCTGTCTCGCCCCGTTTGTTGGGCAAACACGGGTTTGTTACTCGGCGCTTCTTTTCTATGCTTCTGGGCGTCACCCTTCACGGGTATGTCACACAATTCCCCCCTAGTCACGGCTCTATCGTTTCCATTTCTTCACAGGTCTCAGTTTCGGATATTTTTGCTTAGATGGACCGCATATACTTTCCTTTAGTAAGCTTGAGGGCCTTTTCCTCTCGAGTGTTCCTGTATCGTGGTCTAGCCTCGGATCAGATTCCTTTCTTGATACCGGTAACTGGCAACAAGGCCCCCCAGTCCTGTTGTCCACAGCAAACCCCTTATAACTCTGAATCTCCCCCAGATATTCGATTTTTGAGCTTCGGTCCTGGTCTATTCTTGCTCTTTCTTCCTTTCGTAGGGTTGTTCTCCCCTCTTCCCTGATCTTCCCTTCGTTTGCTTTAATTTCTTCCTGCGATGTTCCTTTGCTTCCTAACGGACGAAGTTCTTCCATTCCTCCCCCTTTAGTGCTGGCTGAATGATTCATTTACCTCATTTGCCGCGTTTTTCCTTTTATGGGGCCGACTCATGAGTGTGTTGTTAATCTTCATCCCCGTTTACGATTAGTTTGCTGTGCCCTCTTTTTCCCCTCGCTCCACGGACTCCTGCGAGCGTACCGTTACTTTTTTGCGGCGTGGCTCCACGACTTTCCCGGGACCCCACTCTGTTTTGCATGTTCTTATTTGAGTGCTTTCCTCCGATCGAACCTTTGTTTCTCCTTGTACCG
>Ga0179593_1598612_pt1 | contig 23813 bp, 22 predicted proteins | sample CZODoug2_1_08_16_FD_185931 | JGI IMG/M metagenome (GOLD analysis project Ga0179593, IMG submission 185931) | Vadose zone soil fungal communities from Angelo Coast Range Reserve, California, USA - CZODoug2_1_08_16fungal (PacBio error correction) | ecosystem: Environmental > Terrestrial > Soil >... | reverse complement strand
ATGTCCGTCTCTGCTGTCTTTTCCAAAGAATGTTTGTCTTTCCCTTTCCGACGCCCACGCTGCCTCCAGTAGTCTTTCCCTGCCTCCAGTTTCCATGCCCCCTGTGTTGCCTTCTGTGCGAAGATCCTTTTTAAGGACCCGCCACTGCATTTAGCAGTGATTTTCCCTCTCAGGACAGGTTCAGCGTTCCCTTTCGAGGGGCCTTTCTCCTTCCTGCGGTTCTTTACCTTTCTTTTCCTGGTCTCCTCCTGACCAGGATTTTACGATTGCGGATCTAGTTTTCTTTTTTTTTCCCTCCCCCCTTTTTCTGACAGTATCCCTCTCTCTTTTCGGAGGTTATGCTCCTCCATTTGGCCCCCCGCCGAGGAGCCCTGTTTCCCCGTCCTGCGACCCTTCCCTTGGGTTTTTTTGGCCGCCGTAATGCTCTCGTTTGGACCACCGAGTTCTGGCCTTTGGGTCACACCCTCTGGAGCAGTTGTTTTTTCATTCCCAAATGGCAACTCCCTTTTGACCGCGACGGACAATTCTCTTTCCTTCTGGCTTACCGATCGCCTCTTCTTGGTCCTTTCGCCTAAGCCGGGGCTGCTCCGAGCGACGGCTTCTGGATTTTTCCTTTGATCTCTTTTTTTGTTTGTGATGAGACTCCCCTCGTCATGAAGAGTCCCGTCTGTCTTTCTTGTACAGTAACTGTTGTTCTCTTTTTTCCTCCCCTAGCAGTCGTGAAATAAGTCCCAATTCCCCCTTTTTTGATCGCCTTTTTTCCTTCCCCTTGTTTCGACGATGTAAGTTGTTGGGACTCCTACAATCCGATTCTCTATATTTTTTTGTACCCCCCAGGCCGATGAAGCGGAATTCACCCTTTTTTGACGAAATCCCTTTTCCTTTTTGTCAAACCCATGTCCCCTCGGCATGGGTAGACTTTTGTCCCTCCCGTTTGGGAGAGCAATTTCCTCGTTTTGCTTTTTTTGCCTCCACTACGAGTGATTTCAGAGCCAGTCCGGCGTAGGTTCTTTTCTTTTTCTGTAGGGGGCGACGGAAGAATGGCGAAGCCTTTCGCCGTTCCCTCCTTTTTTTCCCCTTTCTTTTTCCCCTGAACGACGGTCTAGTCTCTCGCATAAGGCCGTTTTTTCCCTACGTCGGGGTCTTTGCAGAGGGGTTATGAAGTAGGGATCCTTTCTGCAGGCCTCCTTCCTGTTGCGAAGACTGTGCATTTTCCCCAACGGCGTTGACCCCTCTTTGTAGTCTTTGGCGTCGCCGGCAATTTCCAAACCCCAGTTCACGCGTATTATTTATAAGCTGATGTTTCCTTCGGTGTGCAATTTGGGGTTAGGAGGAAAGCACTCTTGCTTCTTCCACGCTATTTTTTTTCCCTCTCGCCCCCCCTTCAGTACGTCTACGCTCGATCTCCCGATGCAGGGGACTTGACGTTCTTTTTTTCCGCTGTTTCCTAGCGGCTGATTTTTTGAAGACGTGGCGTGTTCTTCCGTAGGCCCCCTTCTGTTTTTCTAGATTGTTAACAGCTTTGTCGCGCAAACTTTCCCCCCCCCCCTTGATAAACCCCTTTCCCTTGGAAGGGCTCGGCTCAATTGTCTGTCTCGGAGAGGACGAAAAAGATCTTTTTCAAGGCATTTGAGTTTTTGGTGTTCGGGCGGGTCTAGTTCCGTCGAGGGAATACGGGCGAATTAGTCCTTGGTTGTTTTTTTTTGGTGATGCCGCGGTCCATGCTCGTCAGTTAGATGTTGATAGGAGGTAGGACTTATTCCCTTTCTTTTTTGCTTGATGCTCCCCAGGAGAGTCGCAGTTTTCCCTCTTGCTTGGCGTAGGGTCCGTTTTCTTTTCTTCTTTTCCTGGTCTTCTCCCCGTGGCCCTGGGTAGTCGAGCAGTTGTCTTTCCCTGTGGTTTTTCGTTCCGTCTCCTACATTTCCAGATTAGCAGAAAGTTTTTCTTACTCTTTCTTAAGAATAGCGAACTCCACCTTCCCCCCTTTTTTCTTATACTACCCACACGGTTTTCTTTGACGCGGAGGGCTTCTGATAATAAAAGGCTCTCTCTTTTCCGCCCCTCTTAACGAACGATCTCCCTAGAGGAAGGTGATTTTTCTTCTTCCTTCCTCCTGGGAAAATTCGTACCGGGCGCCCGAGAATCTTTTCTAGGGGTTCCCTCCCCAGTACTCAGGTGGATCGCGCTTACGTCCGGTTTTGCCCGGTCGAGATTTTATTTCAGACTGAAGTAGTGTTTTTTTTCCGTGGCTCCATGAGGGTAAGAGGAATGGCAGTCCACCTTTCTTCGCCTGAACCATTAAATATTTGCCCTTATTACGCTGTTGGGGTGCTACCCCCTTTTTTTTGTCTTTGGAACCCTGTGCTTTTCCTTAAGGATTTTTTTTTCCTTCCTAATAGGGTTCTCTTTGTGAATGAAGAACCTACGCTGTTTCAAAGTCTTGGTTTTCTTGTTGCTATTATTGTCCCTCTTCTTTCGTCTCGTCCGCCCAGCGAGGTGAGCGGCGACCGTCTTTTCAAGTGCGACAATCATTTTTTTTTCCCCTTGTGTTTCTGAATAACATTCCTAGAATTTCCCTGATTCTGGTCATTAGACTGTGTCCAGGGCCTAAGAGGTTTTATTTTTTTCGAAAAGTTTTTTGTTTTTTGGATGTGTCTAACTGTTCAGTTGCGCACTTTTTCTGGCTACCGGTGATCTTTTTCCCCTTCCCCATGGGCTTTAATTGCTGTTAGTTTTCCCCCCTCCTATGGAAAGCCCCTGGCTTTAGGATTCAACCTTCGCGGAGGACCCCTTGGGAGCCTTAGGACTAGGGTTGACCCGCTCCCGTTCCGAACATTTTCAATATTTTTGCCCTTTTTCTTCTTTTCCTTGTTCCTCCACGGTCACTTTTTTTCGCCCGGTGTGGTAAACTTGTTCCCACCGCTAAAGATTTCTGATTTGAAAGATCGTCCAAGGACCCCCCCGTGCCCAACAGCAGTAGCGCCTTTTAGCACCCTCCCCCCGCGGGAATTTTCCCCCAACCAACCTGTTTCTTGACGTATTTGCCCTCTTCCTCTTGGGAGTTCGGCAACATTAGGAAATCTCTTCGCGTCCCTTTTTTTTTGTCCCGTAAACAGGCTCCGGTTACCTTCCTTCCTGGCCCCTTCTTCCAGTTTGGGATTTCGGTGGTCGCTTTCCCTTTGGTGTTCAACGGATACTAACTTCTCTACCATTGACCTTTTCTTTGGTTTTATTCAGCACTCTGACCCTTCTTTCTGAGTTATTAGCGGTTGAGCTTTTCCCCCTGACCGATGACGGATACTCTTCTTAGGTCTGCCTTTTTTTTTTTCCCAAGGCCCCTTCTCTCTTTTCGGGTAGATTAGTTGAGGGTAGGTGATCTTTTTTTTCTCTTCCCTCGGAAAGCGTTCCCGTCAAGTCAGTCGTTTTCCTTTCCTCGTGCCGGCGGCAGGCTCGTCCCCGGCAAAGGGCGCCTTTCTCTTCCTTTTTTCTTGGGAATCGTTTTGTCATGTCACCTCTCGGACGCTAGCGTAGTTTCCCCCCACCCTTTCCATACACACCCCCGATATCCCACTTTGTCTTCCCTGCCCGCTCGCCCCCACCTTTTAAGAACCGCCCTCAGGTTTCTTTAAAGGTACCTTTTCCTCCTCCCCGGGTTCCCATTTTACGTTAGCTTCTGCAGCAGTAGTCTCCGGTGCGGTTTTTTTCCCTCCCTCGTGTCGCCGTGTCGACGGTCCTCCCCTTTCGTCCTAAGAAGTGCTCCCTTCCTTCCCCTCAATCTTATTTTTTTCATGATGATGATGCCACCCCTTCCGGGCCGCCTTCAAGGGCCCGGCGACATTTTTTTTCCCTTTTTGGGCAGGCCCTCCCCTCACAGGAGAACGACCCCATTGCCGTTGTTTCTCCTTAGTCTAACCTTCAACTTTTTCCTGTGGCGGAACATTTCCGTGGCCCCTTCCAATGGACAGGTCCCCCCCGGTTGTGGTCCCCCTTGGCGCCGGAATTAGATTTGGCCTTGTCGTCTTTTCCTTTTTTTTGGTTTTGCTAATGGCGTTCTGGCCGGATACGATAGCTCGTCTCTCAGGTGTGACCCCCATTCCCCTTCACGATCAGATTTTCAGGGTTTTACTCTTCCGGGGGCCCCGACTTTTAATTTTGCCTCAATTCACGTTGACTTTTGGGACCCACCTTACTCCTGGCTCCTTCTTTCACCCCCCAATCACCTAAAAGCAAACCTATCTCCTCCGTTATCCCCCCCCCCGCCGAGACTGGACCCTCTCATTTTCCCCCCCCTACATAGCTCCTTCACAGTGTATGTCTTACCCCCTAAATACCAACCCAGACCTCCTTCACCCTTGTCGTTTTGGTGATGAAAGAACCCCGTCATAGTTCGGCTTTCCTCTCGTATCTTTTAAAAAAAACCTCTCTCCTACGTACGGCGCTCCAATGACTCCCCTCTCCTTTCCCCCCCCTGAAGAACTTTGACGGGTGTACTCCCAAATTGAAAGGGCGTGAGGGCTAGTGTTCCGACCTCGCAACCGTCCATGAGAGGTATAGAGACAAACGAAAAGGACCTTAACGCCACCGTTCTAGGGCCGTCGCTTGGGAGCCCCAGCGTTCAAGTGGTTTCTTCACGACCAGAGCGCTCGAGACAGCTTACTCCACAAAAGGTGAGACCCCGTATTGGAAGGGAGTTACCTTCAATTGTCTAACTATGGAAACGACTGCCTTGCCGCAGGGCTTGGAACGGCCGGGGTAAAAAGGCTTTCAAGGGTAACGCACCCTCCTTAATTTGTCCCCAGGGCAGTCCAACAAATCAGTCGAAACGAGCTAGCGGGATACCAACCCAGCCTTACTCTATCCGGTTTCCCCCGGTGCCTTGTCAAGGGCCGAGCCACCCCGGGCCTCCGTCTGACTGTCGGCAATAAAGGAAAGATTCTCTTGGGCACGGATCATGTCCCCCCCCCCGAGGTAGCGGTAACATGAGCCCGAACTCTTTACACATCACCACCCGTTATGCACTGCGCCAGCGAGCCTGAGCCAAAGAAATTTTTTTTCCATACAACCGGCCGAGATCTGTCAGTTTCCAACAATCATAGGCGCAAACTGAACACTTTTGAGAACCACACAAGAAAGCCATTTGCTGAGGAGTAACCCATGTTGGAGAGAGCGAAGGCCAACCAGTGTCGTTAACTGAAGGTGACAAGACTTCTTTTGGGAGTCACTTCCCAAACTGAAAAGCCTGAGGGAATCAATTGGCTAAATGTGGGTTTTCCGAGAGAAGCTCTTGCATGCGCTTTTCAGTCCCTTCCTTCAACCCAAGTAAGAACCTTTTAATCCTTCCTTTCTGACGCAGCCATTTTTACCTGCCCCCCTCTAAGTCCCCCCCTGGGACACCCCTTCAGTCACCTCAACCCCTCTTCATGGTCCACCCTTTTGTGACTCCTCACGCGTCTCAGAAACCTTTCAAGGGAACTTGTACCTTCCATTTGCCACAGGGTTCTGCACAGATCCCCCCCCGTCCCCCAGCGAGCACCCTGAGTTTCTGAAAGGGGTCACAACCTAAGTAAGCCCCTGATCACTGAGCTTCTGGAGGACCCCCCCTCCCCCCTCCGCGAGGATGCTTTTTCGGGTACGAATCCTCTTTTTTCCTTCCCTGAAGGCGTCTCCTCCCCCTTGGTACCCCTCCCCCGTGGCTTTCCTCGGGCTGAAGATGTCTTCCCTTTGAGGGCCGTCTGGTGGAGTTCCGCTTGAACCTTGGATTTTTTTCTACTTGCTGGGCAATTTCTTGGCTATTTTGAGAATCTTCCCACGTGAAGTGTTTTTTGCTCCAACCCCTTACGTCCGGCTTCTGCGAAGCCGTTTCTCCTGGTTCTTAAACATTCTTCTCTGTACCAGACCCCGCCTTTGGTTGAAATGATCGTCTTTTCAATCAGTTATGTTGTCAAATCCCCCTTTTTTTTCTTCCCTCGAAACCTCTGCTTGAAGCATCAAGCTTTCTCCTGACGAGAGAATGCTGCCTCAGAAAGCAACCCCCTTCGCTCCCCGACATAATTCTGCTAGAAGAGAGTCTTTTTGTCACGGAACCCTTTTACCCCCCCCCCCTTGACCCGAGAGGAACCCAGATTCTCCTTAAACCAGACGACCTAACCCCTCTCAGGCTGGGTCCGTACTTCGGAGTGGTTCTTGTGAGTGAATTTTTTTTCCCCTTTCTCGGACCCGGACTGTCCAGTCCATCCCTTTTCTTCAACCAGTTGGCCGCCCGCATTCGATGTTTTGTTCTCGCAAGAGCATGAGTCCATTCCCTCGTCCACCCACGTCCGTTAGGTGAAATTTTCTCCCCACCTAACTATCATGCAGTACGGTCCTTCTCTCGATGGAGGAGAAGATTAGCGCTCCCTTCCCCTCGACCAGTTAGGATTTATGCGTCCCCTCCCCCCCTTGGCCCGCCGCCCACGCCAGGTTTCCCCACGAGAGAGGCCCCCCTAATGACTTGAGACCGGCTAGCGATTTGTGTTCCCCTTCCTTTCTTCGGGAAAGGGCATGTATTCAGACCCCTGAGACCCATTGTTTTTACATGTCCGCCGTTCCAGGCCCAAGGTCTCTTCAACGATTGTCGGCTTCAAGTCCCCGCAGTGATATAAGACTCCAACGGAAGTGACGCAGTCTTTTCTGCCTTCCTTCTTGTCGTGGTGACTTTCTCCCCTTTTCTCGAAGGATTTCTTAGTCCCTCGCCCCTTTCTTTAAGACAACTCCCCGGCCCCCCCGGTTAATAGTGATATCCTCCCCCCCTCTCGGCCAGTTTTTTGGACAAAATGCGCCGAGGCCTTTTTCCCCCTTTTTCGCGCACGGTCCGACCGCTAGATAACGTTCCTCCCCCTTCCCTCCGGATTTTCAGCCCCTTTCGCGTGTATCGGGTAAGTCCCGAGTAACCCCGCTTTCTTCTATATTCTTGGTGCTGCGTTCCAATGTACAACGGAAACATTCGAGTCTCGCAGAACAGGAGATCAAGCTTTTTCGGCTTTTCCACTGCTTTTTTAGAGCTGCGCCTGCATGAAGGTCCCCCTTTCACCTTTTTTACCGCCTTCCCCCCTTCCTTCGGCAGGACCAGTGCTTCTTCTACTAATCGGTTGGTTGTCTCTCTTCATACAATGGTTTAAGTGAAGTTTTGTTTTCCAGTATGTATCCCCTGGCCAGGTCCGAAGCCCGACGACCTCTCTTCTATAGGACCTCCTCGCCCCTATCCATTGATCAGCTTTTTTTTTCGGTTTCGACGAGAGTTTCCTTCAAACCTACAGCACCCCCGCCTTCGAGAGTGTTTGTTCCCCCCAATTCTCTTTGCGATGAGCCGCGTAATTTCCCAAACCGTCCGAGGTAAGAGGCCAGACGGATCGTTTTTTTTTTCTGGGAGCCGGGCGCGGACACTTTCCCCGCGTTTCCTTCCTTTGTTGCCCGAACTTGTTAGAAGGTCATCTCCTTTTCCTTATTGGAAAAAAGGCAGGTTTTTTGGGTTGCCCGCCGGGGCTAGATTTCAAGAAATCAATTCACTAATTTCAGTGGTTCTCCCTTATTCCTTCCCCTCAAGGAATACTTCTGTTGAGACAAGGACCTGTCCTTCCTGTGAGAGTTAGCGCTTAGCTGCCCTTCGAAAGGAAAGTAGCTCTAAGATGCTCTTTTCGTTCCCAACGTTTCCGCGACCGGAAGAGATTTTTTCTTTCACACGGCCCGGTCCCCAAAGACAAGTCGTTTCTTTACACGCTATCGCTACTTCTCAAGTCCGTCTACCCCCTCCCCCGTTTTACGGTTTTGAATCCGGTATGGACTTCTTAGGCGTCCCATGCTCCCCCTCCTCCATGTTCCCCCAGGTCCGTTAGAGTTTTTCTCTATCTTTCATCAATCCATGTTACTAATCCTCAGAGGTTTTTCTTTCTTGGTTTTCCAGAAGGCGGTGAAGACTGGTTTTCTTCTCCGGTTGGCTTCTGGGTGGGTGCACCTCCGGCATTTTCCGCGTGGAGGACACTGTTTTTTCCCCTCCATGATTTTGTGCCCACGATGCGTTGAAGTTGCTTGGCTCCTCTTGATCATATCAAACGCGTCCTCTTCACCAGAACTGCTACCTCCAACCAGCCGGCGTCGGTGGTCTTGTTTTTTTCGGGTTATTCCTTCTGGTCTCGGGGCCGTCGTCTGGCTGGCCTTTTTCGTGGTGGTAGCGGGTCAGGATGAGGCCCTCCCGCCTTACCTTCCTGCTTCGGTTTTTATTTCCCCCCCTATTTTTTCTGGGGGTCATGCCAGAAGGGTATGGCTTTTTTTTTTTCTTTTCTTGTCGTGGACTTTGGGCTCGTTTTTTAGCGGTACCTTCTTATTTCGAGGGCGAGCCCAGAGCGGTTCCCTTATTAGGTGATGGATCCCGTTGCTCCCGTTTGCCAGCCCAAGCTTCCCTGAAGGCCAACGTCTGAGAGAACTTTTCCCCCTCCTTCGTCTTTCTTCTTCTCCCAAGAGATCCCCCCTAGTGCGAGCCGTTCTCTTTAGCTTTTTTTCCTCCCCTATGATCGGACGAACCCCTTTTTTCCTTTTTCCCAACCAGATATCTCAGTCGGCGTCCCCAGTGTTTTCTTTTGTGTAGGCGGACGTTCCCAGTCCTCTGCGAATTTTGACTTGGTCTCCCAGCCTTTCCAGTGTGAGGTTTTTTTCCGGGTCCGTCCAGACTCCTTTTTACTCTTTAGTTTTTTGCCCTTGGCGCTTTTATAGACCCCTTTTTGCGTGAACTTTTGTCTTGCTGCTCAGTGTCCGGAACCACTTCGCCTTGTTTTTTTTCACGGTGCGCTTTTTTTTTTTTTCTCCGCGGTGCGGTCCACTTTTCCTGTTGAATAAAGCCCTCTTTTTCTTCTGATCACGCTCTTGTGTTCCCTTGCATTCTCTTGGGTAGGCCTGGAGTTTTTTTCCCCCCCCCCCCCCCTCCGGATTTAAAGCCTTTTGCTATGTTTTTTCCTCCGTCTCTTCCCGCGGTAGCGTTATTCCACAGGCCGGCAAAGTGCTCCCCCTTTCAGGTCGTCCTTGTGGTAACCGGAAGACTCTTAGTTCGTCCAGTTTTCTTTATGGCAGAGAATGTTTTAAGCACAGCGAGGTTGACTTCTCAGACTCTTGTAGGGTGGGGTTCTCAGGCGTCCTTCCTATACTTCAGGTGTCTGGTTCATGATTTTGGTTATGTCGATTACAATCCTTTTTTTTCCTTCTGGGTCGTTTTTTTCCTTCCCTCCAGGTGAGCGTTTTTTTCCCACGGGGCGCGTGAGGTGCAGAATCCGGCTCTTGGTGGAACGCCTACCCTTTCTTTGCCAGAACGCCCCCTGTGAATTGTTCCGCCACTTTCCAAAGTTAGGTTCTTTTTCAAATCAGGGTAAAACCCCCCGAGCCCTCTTTTTCTATTTCTGGATAGTCATTTTAAATGGAGTTCTTTAAGCAGCTTTCAAGCCATCTCCCACCTCCCCCACCCAAGTATGTTTACGTTAGTTGTCGACGATCGTGCAACGCCCCCAACAGTATCCGCGCGTAATAGTTACCCCTGATCCAGTTCTTCTTTTTCATAGTATTCCCCCCCTTTGGATAGAGGATTCCCTCCACTTTTTGTTCCCCGTATCGAATTTTTTCTTCCTTGAAGTCGTCCTTTTTTTCTCCCGGGACTTGAGGGTTGTTGTCTCCTCAATCCTTGTGGTTGGGCTTTTTTTCTCCTGATGACGGAGCGGCGTAGTAGGGTACTGCGGTCTTCACCTCGACCGTTAGTTTTGTCCGTCGATTCGGGGAGGTTTCCCCTGTGTACTTTGTCTTATGAAAATCGGACCCCTCCCAGTCCTCTCGGTTATCATTCGGGCCTCGCCAGTTCTTGCTACGCCACCCGGCCGAGCGTTCCGCCGGAAATTCTCGACTTTTCCTTTCCTTTCTTTCAAATTTCTTCTCCGTCAGTTTCCCTCCTTTCTTACCGCGGACATCCCTTGACAACTACCTTTTTTGACGCTCATCACCAACCTCAGCGCCCTACTTGCCCCCCCCTCTGCCCCCCCCCCCTTCGAAAGATCTAGACCGCGCCTTGTGCCTTTTTTTCCTCCCGGCGTTAAGCCGCATGACTCGCCTGTTCTCCTTTCCCTGAAGTGTCGGCTCCGGGGGTTCTGGGGCCAGACACACTTGGACTTCTGTCGAAGGTGACTGTTCCGGTACCCCTTTTCAAGTGTGCAGATTCTATAATCATACTTTTGTTTTTTCTCTTGGTGCACACTCCTTTACCCCCGCTTCTCATCCCCAGTGACACGGCAACCACGGCCGCCACTTTTTTCCGACCTTTACCCGTTTTTTCCCCTGGTTGGCCTTGTTCGACCCGGCACACTTTTCTTGACGGTTGAAAATGTCTACAGCTTGAAGGGCTTCGTCCTTGCGGGAGCGGGCGGCTTTTTCCGCTTCATGCGGGTTTCCTGGAGCTGCGGGGTGATGTCCACCTACGCGATCCTCGCGCGCTCCTCTGGTCCCCGATCCCTTTCGCTCCTCTGCTATCTTGGCCGCGACGTTCCCTTTCCGCCCAGGTTTTGACGTGGCGACACGACCTGACTTTTCTTTTCCCGCTCTGAACCCCCAAGCCACCAACGAACCGCACCAGTGATAAGAAGGACCCCCCACTGAATCTCTCTCGAAGAGTGACCCCTGGTAGTTAACCTTCTCCCCTTTCTTAATACATTTCTGCCAGCCTTCCCCGCTCCCACGCTATTTTTCCCCTTCCGCCCCCTGTAAAGAACCCAGGTTCCTACTTCTCGTTGGACATCATTTCCGTTGAACACCAACGCCTTTTTGCACCGCCTTTTCCCCCCCTCCCCCTTGAAGATGCCGGAGGTTTTTCATTTAATCCTAGGATGCCGTTTGTGGACCAATGTCCTTGGGATGCGGCTGCCCCCTCCCTCCCTCGAAAGAGCGGATCACCCAACGTTTCAAGCATTAAGTTTTTTCTCCCTGTCAAGCATGTTGTAGAAAGCGTCGCTTCTTTAATTTTCGGGACTTTCGTTCTATCCCTCCCGGCTTCGATTTTGTGGACGCTTTCAGACAAGGGCCTTCCAAGTGGACCCGTGTCACACGTTCGCCGAGTTTGGGCAAAGCTGATGTACTTCGGATTTTTTTTTCTCGATACCTCCCCCCCCCCTTCCAGTTTTTGCCCCCCGTCCACTAGCGGGGCCTTTTACTTTACCGCGGTCCAATCTCGCCACCCTCACAGCAGTTCGTGTGTTTCAAACGTTGAGAAAAGGCCCCTCTCTCTGCTACGTCGAACGGCCCCCATTTTTTTTTTTTATTCTTTTTCACCCCAACGAGGTCCTGGCACCCGTTTCTGCCGCCTATTTACAACAATTCGCGAATTCGACTGTAAACCCGGCCTTCTGTCCCTAACCCCACCCCTCCCCCCCAAGCGGAGTGAACGCCAAACGGTGGCCCGACTTGGGTTCCCCCTGCTCCCTCCCGGTCCATTCTTGACCGAGACACCCTAAGAGAACCCCTTCGACGCGGATCCGAGTACGTTATTTATGGACCCCTCACGCAGGCTTTTAGGCCCCCCTTTTTTTTTCACGAGAGTCCCTGATACCTCCCTCCTGGAGTTTTTCCCCCCAAGAAACCTTCTTTCTCCCAACACCGCTTTTTTAGAAGACGAGACCTCAAGTTTCGTTTTTCCCAGGACTCTGGTCGTGTCCCTTCTTTCATCGCATACAATCCTTGCGCTCTGGGACAATTTTTTTTTGCCCTACGGTCCCCCCCCGGGCACCCTGCGATCCTCTTTCTGGAGTCCACTACATCCCGCGAGGATGCTGTTCCCCTTCCGTTCCCCTCGCCAGCTGACGCAGGGCGTCGCTCACCCGCCGCCGTCTCTTGTTACTCTTGGGGGTGAACCTTTTGGGGACTGCGCCTTCATTTTTTCGTTTTCTTCTCAGCTTGAACTTTTTTTTTTTTCCGTCTCGTCTTTGAACGCTGGACGAGTGTCTTCGAAGACCCCCGTGAAGTTCGCCGATGCTTCGCAGAAGTTATTTTGCCGTAAGGCCGCTTTTGGACCCTACGGGAGATTCCCCATTTGACGCTACTGTCTTTCCGAGCTGGCCGTCCACCGTTTTCCCGAAGGCGACGGCGATTCCCTGATGACTCAAAGAAATCCCCCCTCGAAACTTGCCCCTTTTTATATACTCCCCCCCTGCGCGCACAGGAGCTTGGTAAGGGAAAACGCCCCTTCAATCTGCACGACTTCCGAGAGAAGTAGATCGCCCTTTCATGAGTTTTCCTCACACCAAGCACCCCTCCCGGAACTTCAGGCCCTCTCGCAATTAATACCTCCGCAGACCACTCAGGTACCCTCCCCGCGCTTTTATTGGGTGGCCCCTCCGCAATGGGGCGTTCCTTTATCGTTTCGACCTCCATAACAGAATGTCCCCAAGGGCGGCCCCGCCCTTGCGAAATCCTCTAAGCCCTCCTTTTTCCCCGTGCCCCCCCTCTGCAATCCTAATTTCCCCTAGCCAAGGCCCCTCATCCACGCCGCGTGAGGCCCCCCAGGCCTTTAGACTCGTCATGCAGACGTCATGCATCTAGCGTTCGAGCCCATCCTCCCCCTGATGTACCGTCCCTTTCGTAACAAGACTTTCTATAGGCCGATTCCCTTTGGTTTTTTTCATCCGCCCCATACCGGTTTTCAAGCTAACCTTCGACGTCACATAATGAGGAGAAGAGGATCGGGGGTTTCTATGTTTTTTTTTTTTTTGGGTGTGTTTCTGGGGGGTGTTGGTGTGGGTGGGGTTTTTTGCGGGTTTTTGGGTTTGTTTGTTTTTTTTGGTGTGGTGGGTGAGTGACAACCCCTCATGTTGGACCTTTTCTTTGAGAATGACCCATTTTTTTTCCTTGCAAGAAGTTTGCCACAAAGGATACTTTTATCCCCCCCGGCCCCGAAACTCGCATGTCCGGCCACATTCCCTGTTTCCGTTGCTGATCGCCAACCGGCGGTTATTAGGGATACATTTTTCCTTTTCTTGCGGTAGTGAGCGAGGTTCCCCTTCCTCCTTTCCCATATCGCCTCAAGTTAGGTCACCATTTTTTTAGCTTTCGCCCTCTTCACTCCCCCCGACCGGCCACCCCCCCTTCCCCTTCCCTCCCCCCGAAGAGATCCTCTCTCCCCTGCTAGGCAAGTGGCTTTTCCCTTGAGAGACGGAGCTTGACGCGCCCCGGCTCCCCTCTGGACACACCCCCCCCCCCCCCGGTTTCTTCCTCCGGCCGGCGACCCTTTTTCCAGTACCTTCTTTTTCTTTAGTGCGGTTCGAAGCTTTTTGGCCCCCCCAACACTAGTTTTTTTATGAACGCTAGTTTTTTCTTTCCAAGCACTTAACAACTCACCGACTCTTTTTTGAAGGTGAGCGTTGCTGGAGGCGGTGCCCCTTGCCCCGTTTTCTTTTGAGCTGGCCCTGAAGGGGGCAAGCACCGTTTTTTTCCCTTCTGAGCCAGCCGTCGCCCTTCTTCCTATATTTTTCCTTCCGCCTTCGGTCCTTTACTCGACCCCCGGTCCTGAGATGTGATCTTTAACGTGTGCTACGGTTCAGTTCTCCGGCCACTAGATTAGATAGTGCCCCCCCTAGTAAACTCCTTTCCTTTTTTTTTAGTCGGTTATCTTGGCTAGTGTTAAGTTTGGTTCCTTCACACCCATGTTCACAAGCCTTCTTTAACATAGGTTCTAACCCCAGACTTAGCTGAAAGCACGGTGCCAAATCCTTAAGACTTGTCTGACCCCCCCAGTCAAGAGGAAGAGGTTTTACGTTTTTGGAGAATTGCGGTTTTTTGGGTCAGCCGTTTTTTGACTGACTTTAAACCGAAGCGGTGGCCAGCTGGCGAGGTCCTATATAGTGGATCCTTCTTCCCCCTTTAGGAGGTTGGGGCCCCGTGCCGGTGGACGCCTCTAAAGCCATTAGGGAAAATACGAGTTCCTAGGCCTTTCCCTCCGGTAACTCTCCCTCCCAGCCAACGCCCCCCGTCGTTTTCCAGTTCTGGTTCCGTTTTGAGTCCCTTATAGTCCTTTTTTCCCCGAGAACAGGTCGGGCGGCCCTTTTTCTTTTACCTGCGGTTTTCTATTTTGGCCCTTTCCCTTTGTTGCTTACCACCCTCGCAGGTGGCCGTCGTCCATTCCTTTCCCCCCACCAAGATTTTTTTCAGTGACGACGCACGCCTCTAAAGCAGGATTTCTTCAAGGGATAAACTGGGCGTGTCGGGGACCGCCCCTTCCCCCCATGCCGACCCCCCTCCAATTATGTTAAGAGTCCGTTCTTCAGCCTTCTCCTCCTTTTTCAAGTTGAATGGATAAGGCCGGGTTAGAGCGGATTGTGGAACCCAGTTGGTAGGTGAGGAAGGAGGAGGCTTCCCCGAGTCCCCATTTTTATGGTGAACCCCAGGGAAGTTTCTTTGGAGTTTTTTCCATTTGCCCCTCCCCCGATGGAAAAGAGGTCTTTCCTCTTTTTGTTAGCCCCCATTGAGGCCCGCCCTGCTTTCTGCCCAAGGCCCCCTCAAAGAATGGACTTCCTACTAGCGCGAAGAAGGGTGCGTCGGTGGGTCGCTTTTCTTTTAGTAATATAGGGTAGTCGTCTCCCTTTAGTGTCTGTCTTATTCGGAGGAGGTAATCCCGATTCCCTCTTCATTCTCTCTAGCGTCCGAAAGAGTTTTTTTTTTGTGGCGGCGGCTCATCTTTTTTGCTTTCTTCTTTCTTGCTTTGTTCAGGTTCGATGTGCTTTTCTTTCTTTCCTCAGCCGTCGGGCCTGTTTCCTCGTTCTCCCCCCCCTTTCCTTTTTTTGGGCAAGTCGTATGATGGAATCTCCCGTTTTTCTGATAGCGTTCTTTTCCACGCAACGCTTTTATCTCGAAACCTCACTTCCCGCTTTTCTCTCCAACGTCAAGTCCTTTTTTCTGGCGGCCGCTCCAGTTTTTCTTCCCCCTCTTCTCCCTGCTCTGCGCCCCAGGCCTCTTTCACGCCCCACCCTCGCGCCTTTTTTTTTCCCGTTTCCCAGGCTTTTTGCTTCGAAGTGCTCTTAAATTTGACTTCCTGCAGAATTCTCGCGTAGGATGGAGGTTTCTCTTAGCTCCCCCCAGTTGGATCGCGCTTTAAGAGGGGGGACCTTGGCGATGTCTGACGTTTTCCCCCTAATTTTTTTTCCCCCTCTTGATATTGTAATTTGCTCTTTTCCGCGAACCATTCGGGTCTTTTGGACGTACAAGTCTTTTTTTTTCTAATTCGGTTTTCTACCTCAGGCGTGTTTTTGACATCCCTCATCTTTTTTTCGTGGGTGTCCTTTTTGGGCTTCGGCCGGCCTTGATGTGAGCCTACCTGTGCTGATTTCCAGCTTCTTTATTCTCGTCTTGGTTCTTAGGCCAACTCTCTCTCTGGACCCCACGGTCTTGCAGTTTTCGTTTTACTCCTTCAAGTTTTGAATCATCAGGCCGATTCAGATCTTTTTTCGAGGTCCCCTTTTTTCCCTCTCCTGAATTCAGGCTCCCTCAGCGGTTGAAGTCCGACCGCTTGGTTGGTGGCGCCCCCCCGGACGTTGAGTCCTTAGGAATCTTTTTTTCTGCGGAATTTTCTTCCGTTCTCAATCAGGGCCCAGACTCTTCTGTGGAAGGCGATTCTCTGCTTCTTTTCCTTTTTCTCCACCGCGGAGGACGGTTTTTTTTAAGACCGCTTCTTGGCTTTCTCCCCTCCTTGTACATCCTTTGACACCATTTTGATTGTTTTTTTACGCCCCTTTCAAATCGGGTTCGCCCTTTTCGTTCTTCCACGTTAGACTCTGGTCTTTAGTCCACGTACATTTCAACATGACGTTTCCTCCTCTTCGCACAGCCAGCGGGATTTTCCAAAAACTCCTTGCTTAGCTTGGGGTTCTCTTTGTGGCTCGTTCCCCCCGCCCCCCGTACCGCCTCTAGCGCTTTTCCCCCCTGTGTTCGGCTCCATTCCAACGTCTTGTCCAGTTGGTTTCCCTTTCTCGCCGCCGGTCTTTGTTCCCCCCCCCTTTTCGAAACATCTTACGTCGACATTCCTTTTTTCTCGGGACGTCCTGATAGGTCCGCCTTTTTTCTGGCCTAGTTCTTCTTACATTTGACTGAGCGGATGGAGTATTGTCCCTCGCGCTGTCCCAGTCGCCTTTTGCTTTTTTTGGAAGTTTATTTTTTTGGTCGTGAGTATTTCTTTCCCTTCCATTTGCCCGTCCCGTGAGAGTTTGGTAGCCACGAGGTAGGATGCTTTATTTTTGCCCAGGCAGCGCCTCAAGAACGGACAGGATCGGGTCCATCTTTTCCCCATCGCTTCCCCAGCTTTGGCATAACGGCTTTTCCTCCCATACACCGCTAACCTTTAGCCCAGCGACCTCCGGCCCCGTTCAACTCGACCGCTTCGCTTTTCCAGGTAGCCTTTTTCGTCGGTCACATTTTCCTCCTCCCCGCCGAATGCCGTTCTCACTCCTTCTCCCCAACGCCGCAAGGGTCGCGTGCCCTTTTTTTTTTGCTTCCTTGCGGCGGTCATTCTTTTTTTTTTGTGTCGCCGGTGCCCTGGAGCTCGCGGGCCGTCGTCCTTGCAGCACTCTCTTTTCTTTCCCTTTTCCTCCTCCAGTTGATGCAACATCCTTTTCTGGTGGGGGGTTACTTTTCACGCCAGGGACTGCTCCCCTTCCCACGAGTGTCTGCCGTTCCTCCCCGACCCCTTGCGGCGGTCGCTTCTTCCTTAGCCGGGCGGCGTTACTTTTCAGTGGCCCGTCCCTCCCGTTTTTTTCTTGGAGACCACCTTCAGGGGATTCCGGAGGCCGGCGGCTTTGGGCTTTGATCTCAGCTGGTGTATTTGCTACCGATGGTCCTTCGCTACGCGAGCGGTCCTGCCTCTGATAGTTTGTGACCCCTTATCCCGATGATTCGCCTGGTGGCCGTGCGCCCCGTCCCCTTTTTGCCCGGACGTGGATACCCTTTTTTGTGTACGCTTTCAGGAACTCCCCCCCCAGGCACACCGACAGCACACGGTAAGCTAGACGAGTTTTTTTTGGGAAGAACTCCAGTTCCACCATCTAAGTAATTTCCGTTGCTCACAAACCCCTTGTTAAGGTCAGCGTGATGAATCCCCGGAATCTTCCCTATATGGATTCACCACAACCAACCCCCCCCACTCCCCCCCCCCCCCCCCCCCCACCACCCCCCCCCCCCACCCCCCCCCCCCCCCCACCACCACCCACCCACCCCCCCCCCCCCACCCCCCCCCCCCCCCCCCCCCACCCCCCCCCCCCCCCCCCCCCCCCCCCCCCCCCCCCCCCCCCCCCCCCCCCCAATTCCCCCCCCCCCCCCCCGTCAACCAATTTTTTCCACCGATACCGTCGAATCCCCCTGGTTGCATGAATTCCAATATTCGTGTCCCACGACCACGGCCTCGATGCCGGGACGAGCTTTTGGGACTCGCCCCCGTAGCCGACACGGACCGGCTGTCCATTCAATTTTTCTCCAGTGTCCCCCCCCCTTTCGTTGTCTACTTCCCTTTCTGGCCTCTTTCCTTTATTAAATCGGCCAGTTCTTTTTGCTTCGAGTGGAAAATTTTCCCACTGGTCCCCGAAGTGGTTTGAAGATTGAAATTCGCCACTCCTTGGCCAAGAGATGTACCCCTGTTTGAATCTTGCGCTTGCCCTTTCCTCGTCTTGCTCGTGCCCCCCCAGTGTCCCCTCCAAGGATCCTCGAGGTCCCACCCCCCGCCGACGTCACGGGTTTCATCCCATGGTATACGTCTCCCAGGTTCCGCCCTCCCCCGACGAAGGCTTTTCACCGGCCACGGTTCCCTGCCCACCCCCTACCGTTTTTTAACCTTCTTTTCTCCTGAATGACCCCGGCGTCCTGTACTCCCCATTAGCTGATTTATTCCCATTTCACCAACTGAAGTTGCCTCCACGTGGCCCCGACCTTTTTTTCCGGCGATTTTGGCTACCGACTTCAACTCGAGCCCAACCCCCCGCCACTGATCAGTAGACCGGTTTTTCAGTCACGAACCCGTCCTTCGTCAACCACTGCCCCCCTTCGCAAGATCACACAAGCCTATTTGAGATTCCAAAGCCCTTCAGCCCACACCAGCGATCGAGCAGAAACTACCCCCCCTGTACGCCCATTTGGTGGAGTCGACGCATGTTTCTCCCCCCCAGGATCATCTGCAATACTACTCCAGCGATCGGACCGATTTTCTTCTTCCGCCCAGGGCACCCTTGACTTTTCAAATGCGCGTCTCCAAATCCTGGCTTCCCCTCCTTCCCTTAGCTCTCACACGGGACGACTCTCAACTGATGCCCGAAGGTGTATTCCAATCCCCATCTGGACCCGTTGGCGGGGCTATCCTGGTTGAAAGAGGCCTGCGATGACGCCTCTTTTTGTTGACCCGCCCTGAGAGCGGCTACCCAGTTGACTTTGAGTTGGAAGACGAAAGGTTGGAATGTGTTTGTGGCTTCATCCTAATCTGCGTCCGGACGCTTCTTCGCGTCCGACGGGAGCTCACCTGAAACGAAATTTCCTCCCACGTCACGCTGTTCGCTTCGCGTCCTGCGACGTTCTTCTTCACTCCTTCAAAGATACATCGGCCATGACCAAAGCCAGCACGCCCTCTCTTTACTCCCCCAGCTACGTCCTTGCTTTGCTTTCCAGGGCACTTCTCCAGACGCGACCGTTTCTGTGACTCTTTCATGGAACCCGTCCCCCGCAACCAGTTTTGCCCCACCTTCGTGACACGGCACAGAGCTTTTTTCGACCCCTCCTCCGAACACTGATCCCCAAACCCCCCTTACCCCGGCCCGGAGGGAGACCCATGGTAGGTGTTACGTCCTCCCGTGAGGAAGGATTTGTGCCTCAAGTCATGACCCGCTACCGACAAACCCGTTTTCCTTCCCCCATTTGCACTTCTTTAGCCACGCCCCCCCCCCCCCCCCTTTTTTGCCGAAAAGCTGCTCCGGTTAACAGCCTGCCCCTCGACCTACACTCCCCCACGAACCACGTAAAAATAAAAGACCGGTCTGTGGGCACCCCTCCCCCCCTCACTGACCAATCTTCCTTTGAAGTATGAATATTCTGCTTTTTTTCTTATGAAGCTCGAGCTCACCTTGAAAAGCCTTTCCGTACCAACAGTTCTATAGCAATGCAGTCTCGACCTTGAGGCTTTCCCCTCGACACCGGGAGTTGAACAAAGAGACTTTTTTTTTTTTTACCAAACACCCTTTTGGAGTGTCGTCCCCCGATCTTTTTTTTGAGTGAAAACTCCCCTATTTTTAACGTGAGAACTTTTCCTACGACCAACGATAGAAGTAGGGTCTTTTGATTACACTCGTACCCCCCCGGTAACTTTCCCAAGGAGCGCCCTTTTTTCGGCCCCAACCGGCGAATTCCGCTCGGCCTCTTTCTAATATTCCAGGTTCGAGGGAACCTTTTCCCCCCCGTATGCTTCGCTTTGAGCCTTTTCCTGTTCCGAGTGGCGACTTGAACCGTGCCCCACTTGCTGCAGTGTATCGTTTTTTTTTCGCGTGTCGCCCCACCCCTGCCGACCTTTCACCATCCGCCGCCTTTAGGTTCTCGGCCCTGGCTCCCACTACTGATCGTTACAGCGGCCCGAAAGGCGAAAGACAGGACAGCCAGGCTGAGCGGGCTTAAGTGCCCTATACTGATTTAGTTATTGGCCGTCCGAAATGGGGCCAAACTCTTTTGGCGCTTGGTCTTGTTTCGTTCACTGGCAACCATTTTTTTTCTAGAGTCCAATGGTGTCTGGACGGAGAGGGATTTACCGTCCGGCAGTCGTGGCCGCATATTCTTCCGGGGGGCAGGCCCAGTTTCTCCCCTGCGCCCTCACCGGCGGAATTCCTTTTCTCTCCCTATTTAATCATCGTGTTGTTGAGCTGAACTGTTTCCTGCCGCGGGCTTCCTTGCTTTAGATTTGCCACAAGCTTCAGGCGCCCGGTCCACGCCATTGCTACCTCTCTCCCTTCCCCCGTCCCCATATCGCCTAGGTTCGAACCGACCTGAGTTTTTGTCAATTTTTTCACCCTCAGAAACCAGATCTTCTCCGTGTTTGTCCCCCCCCCCCGGTCGCTGTACCAAACGTGGCCAAAACGCAGATCAGACTCCCACGTTCCGACGGATTAGTTCAGCCGGCGTTCGTTGTTCGTGTTTTTCGCGTTCAAGCGCTTCTGCGAGTTCCAGCCACTTTCGAGTTGTCTTGATTGAACGCTTGTAGGTGGGCTTGCAGGTCCGGGTCACCGCCAGCCAGTCGTTTAGGTTCAAGTCGCGGACGCCTTTGACCTTCCGCGTCCTCACTTAAGCCCTGTCCGGACTTTTGAACGGCGGCGGCCTGTTAGGGCGTATGAACTGATCCTAGTTCGGCAGTCGGGCCGCGTCGATTTTGAAGCTTGGTTACATCAGGGCATTTACATTGAATCAACCCGCCCGACGATCTAATTTTCTAGTCCGCTCCGGAAAAAACCGAAGTACTGGAGTTCCGACGCCTTTTCTCTACAGTACAGCAGGATTTTTTTTAAGTTTAAAGTTTTTCGCCACCCCCTGGCTGGCGTTTCCAAAGACCGGACGGCGGTCCCGAATTATAAGAAGACACTTTTTCAAGAAAGAGGGATTGTAATCTCTCACCCAGACTCTTCCCCTGGACTTGGCACCGGTAGGTTCAATCTCTTCTTGTCGTTTTTCCTGTTTTAGGCGGCCCAGGTCTTGCCTCGCGGAGTCCCCGGGTTCGTTGCGTGGCGGCCCCCCTTCGTGGAGTGGCCCCCCCTGAGTTGGGGGTCGAGAACCTTGATCACAACTTCCTGCCGCAAGCCATGACCTTTACGGCCCCGAAAACCGCTTTGGTTGGCTGGTTTCGGAGGTAGAGGACCTCTGGCATACGGGGGCTTCGGTTTTTTTCTGTGTTGGTGTGGCATTTTTACATGACGCTGTCTCCAGCCTTAAGTTCTAGGCGGTCGGAGGGAAGTCCTGGGGGATTGTCCCGCAGACCGTCAGAAGGTTGGGAAGGGAGTCTTATCCGTTAGTGAGGAACCTTGGCAGGTTGCGAGGTTGACGTGAGGTGGCTCGGCATCAGCCGTCGTAGGGCGTCCGATGCCTTTTCTCTCCAAGCGGGCGTCTACAAGTCGTCGTCATTTACTCTCCCGTTTCGCCTCCGCTTTCCTTCTACGGACTCTTTCTGCGACTCATCGCGAAACTCATCTTCCTTCCCGTCTTTATTTCTCCCCAATAGTACTCTCTTAGCTTGAGAGCAGCTCTGTTGGATTCCAGCTCTTATTTCGACTTCTGTCCGGCTCTTTCCCACCGATTCATCGCGGCGTCACAGGCTTATGTGAGGCCGACGACCTTTAGCTCTTTTGGAGGAAAAACCGTCTGCGGATGTTTCTTAAGTCAAGTGTGTAGATACCTGTTGCGACCTTATGGGTGTCCCATTCGCGGAGAACTCACTCTTGTGCAGAGATTTTTTCGGTTCAACTTTTTGCTATTCTCCTGTGTCCGCACATCGCTACAAGTGCCCTTCGCTTGCTGTTTCTTTGTTGCTATCCTAAGGCTTGTCTGTGTTCTAAGAAAGGTCTTTAGTTTTTCCGCCCTGTGGGTCCCTTGGTGCTTGGTGTTCAGTCACGTTGATTTCCCCCTGCGTTCGGGTTTGCTCGCTTGACTTTCTCTTCTTCCTCGCGTATGTTTTCCCCCCAGGTAGGTCCAAACTTTTTTTTCCTCCCTCATTCTTTCACTTGTGGACGTGAAAATCTCTGATACTGGTCCAAGGAAGTTCTGGCCTCCTGTTTTAATTACAGGCACTCGGTTTTCTTGCCTCATCCCTCTTTGTATTTTCTTGGATGCCGAACCCGTTCCGGGCGCCCCCGGTGCTTTCCTGCCTCCCCCCTGATGGTCCTTTTCTCAATAAGGTTCCTTTTTACGGGGTCGTGACGCCCCGTTGGGACCTCGAGGTCCGGGTCGGACTTTCCACGGGCGAGAGAGGTGTCATCTAAAGGGCCGCAGTTGCCCACTCGCACCCGTAGTTCGTTCATCTTGCCCAGGAGCTAATTTTTCCCCCTCACTTAGGTTAGAACGTGGTCAAACGCCCCCCCCGCTAGCAAGCTGCCTTTCCCGTACTGTACTCGTTCCGAACATGCAAGGTATCCCGCCTTGTCCCCGGGAATTATCCACAAACTTCCTTGTCGAGTTTTTTCCCGAGCCGCTCTTGTCGGTTCAGTCCAACAGCCTCCTGGCCCGCATGCAGTCCTTTTGTTACACTGTCTCCTACTGAAGTAATTAAGGATGTCTTTCTTCGTGGGATTCGCCCTTTTTTCGTTCCGTGGGTTCCCCCCGGATCCTTTTTGAACACCAGCTCGACGTATTCCGGCTACGCGGACCATTAGGTGTTTTTTGGGCTTCCTGAAAAAGGATGCTCGAGTGGCTTTTGAATTCCGTCGCTTTCCACCCCCGTCGTTCTTTCCTGGCCTTCTTCTTCTTGTGCTTGGTGAGTTTTGCTTTAGCCCATCGGACACTACATCTCTTTAGGCCAAGTTCCTCCGGCGGAAATGGCCGGAAACCTATCTCCCCACTTACAGGATGGGACTTGGGCTGGTTCACCGATCTCTCTAAAGCGCTTAGCCTTTGCCATCACCCGGCTATTAGCAAACCCTGAGTTCTCATCCCCCCAGGCCGCCCCCTCGGAGATATGCACCACGGTTTCTCCTCCCCGCCTTGGCGTTTGCCTTGGCACGACTGTGCCACCGGCGAACAGTTGCCGTCCCCCCTTCCGCTTTGTCCCTTTCTTCGTCCCACGTTGGGCGCCGTGTCGAAGGTTGCTGGACTCTTTTTCGGTCCGGCCCGGCTTGTGTTTTTTCCGTTGTTTTTGTTGAGAGTTCTTTTATGGAACCCAGTCGTACCGGGGCAGTCCCCCCCCGGCCCCGACCCCGGCCGCCCACGAGTGCGTTCCCTCCCTGCGGCTTTGGGGAGAAGGATGTGAGTTTTTTTGGCCACTTTTTTCTTCCTGGGCGGAGTGCCAGTCAAACTTTCCTGGCAGGTTACTCTCGGGGCAGAGCGGGCCGGGGCGCCCTTCCCCCTTTTCTCTGATTCGCGTTTTTTGTGATTTGGATAAGCTCGTGATTACGCGAGCGCGTCCTTGCCCTCGTCACCATGGACGCCCCCGATTCACCGATTCGTGCTTTGTCGCCCGCGCCTTTCCCTGCGTTCCGTACTGCTCATGATTTTTTGTAAGAGTTTTAGGAACCCTTACTTACCGACCCTTTCCATTTCAAGGACTCGCCTGAGGCGACTTGGTCGGCCGGCAGTTTTTTCCCCTCGTCTCGTCATCCGTTCCGCCAAAAACTCCTCATCCGCCTCCCTCAGGGCGTTGTCGAACACCAAGGACTCCGCTTACCTCATTTCGTATACGTTGACACCCTTCTGATCCCTACTTCCCCCCCTTTCACCCAGGACTAAGGAAAGAAGTTCTACTTTCTTTTTTCACCCCTGGTCTTGGCTGCTGTTGGCCGCAATCCAAGGCATCGTCCTTTCATTCTGACGACCAATTAGTTTTCTAGTGCTGTGCGCAAGATGCGCCCCTTTTCCCTCTCCGTGGATCGGATTTCCGGGGTTGTCACAGGCGTTGACCCGCAAGGCCCCTTGGACTTGAAATAGTTCCCTAGCTTCTTCCCCTCTCGTTCGGATTGGGCGCTACTCCTTCTTCCCGTGTGTGCTCCGGGGCATTCGACCCGCATGATCACGGCCATCGCCCCCGACGTTGATCTTCAATCTCCCCCTTT
>Ga0179593_1361350_pt1 | contig 23819 bp, 22 predicted proteins | sample CZODoug2_1_08_16_FD_185931 | JGI IMG/M metagenome (GOLD analysis project Ga0179593, IMG submission 185931) | Vadose zone soil fungal communities from Angelo Coast Range Reserve, California, USA - CZODoug2_1_08_16fungal (PacBio error correction) | ecosystem: Environmental > Terrestrial > Soil >... | reverse complement strand
TCTTTTTTTTCCTATACAGACGTTCTGCGCTTCCTGCAGGAGAAGGAAATTCACGCTCCCCCCCGTTTCGTGTCTTTTTTCCCCCCTGTGAGTCCTGAATTTGACATAAACAGTGCTCTCCATCTCCGCGCCAATCGCCTTCCCCCCCTCCCCCCCATGCACTTTGGCCCCACACACCTTGTATCCGGCTCGTTATACCTCTGTGGAACTGTTCTCTTTTTTGTCTAGGATCAATGGAGTTTTACTTTTTTTTTCCCTTCGGTTCTGGAGACCTTCCACCCCCCACCTCCCCACTCCTTTCCTCCCCGTTCACGCCTCCCCCAGCCCCATAACGCCATATTTTTTTCTCCCCTTTTACTTCCTTCCCCTCTCACATTTCCTGCCCAACCCCGCCCCTCCTTACGGCTTTACTTTGCGTACACCAATGTTCCTTTTTGTGCGCCTATTTACTGAGAGCCCCCCCCTCCAAGAGTTCTCCGGTCCTATCCTCCCATCAATTGCATCTTTAGTACGAAAAGGCTCTTTTTTCCCCGTGACGTTCCCGAAGGTACGCTCCTTCCTGTTCTTTATGACAACAGAGCTTCTCTTTCGTCCTTGTCCCTGCTGGGGCACCTCACGTGGCGCGTGCCCCTACTGCGGAGCAAGTCTTTCCCCCCCAGTTCTTTCCTCGGGTTTATAATACCCCCACCCAGTGCCCTCCCTGACCCCACTATTTTTTTCTTTTTTTTTTGTTTTGTTTTTCTTGGCCTCCCCTATTTTCGTAGCTGTCCTTTTTTCTTGGTGGGAAAGTCAATCGCTAGTTTAATAGTTTTGGGTCTCTTTTCCCCATTTTTACCGTCTGTTGTTTTCTTCTTCTGCTTTGGCTCCCCCTTTCCCCAATGAATCTGTCCTTGTGGGGGCACTTTCTGGCCACCATTTTTTGACCTCACTTCTTCCCCTTTTTGGGAGGATGTCTCCATAGCTGTCCCTCGTTTTCTTTCATTTCTTCCTTCTTTGTTTTGATTCCCCTACCTATGGAGTGGAGTTGGTTTTGCGCTTGAGTTGTGAACGTACCCCCCATTCTTTGGTCTCTTTCCGTGCGGTTGTTTAGCTTGACGGCCGTCCCCCCTTGTTTTTATGGCGATTTTTGGAACGCCTTCCCCCTTTTGTTGTAATGAAGTTTGAGTGTCCCGATATTTGTGGAGTGTTGCCGTATGACACGTGTCATATTCTCTTGGTCTTTTTGTATTTCTCTTTTTATCTCATTTCCCACGGTGGGTTCCCGCTCTTCTTTTTTTCTTTCTGTCTTTTTCTTATTCAGGACCCGTTCCGTACGCTTCTTAATTCCTTGGGATTTGGAGTTTGATGGTGCCCTCGAAGGAATCTCCACGACCTTTACTTTCCTTCTTTTTTCCTTCTCATCAAGATTTGAAATGTTTCTATATGTCTTTTTTGGCCGCGGCCTTTGACTTCGTTTTTGTTGTGTCCAAACCTTTTTTTTCGTAGCTTCTCGCCCCCATCTACCTCTCCCTTTGGTCCAACGGATCTTTTTTTTTTTCCCGCGTTGACGTGGGTATGGTTGTAATCCCTTTTGGTGATTTGCCGTTGTGATTCTTCAGCGCTTCTTTTTTACCTTTGGTTTGTGTCCGGGCAGTCCCCTACCCTGCCCCGCCTTCTGAACTCTCCCCTTTTTTTCCTCCCCATTGTTCCGTCCAGCGGCCTAAGGATTTCCAAGTCTTTCTTCGCTGTGTCAACCAACCGCCGGTCTCCCTCAGCAGAGACCAGAAAGTCCCCCTGCTCGTTTGAGTGTACACCCTTTTTGGACCTACCGCACGTTGTGATTCCCCGAGGTTAGCTTTCTCTTTCGATGATTTCTCTTGTGCTCCTGGATTGCTATTTTTCCCCGGGGTTCTGATTTCAGGGTTGGGGGGGGGGTGTTGTTTTCCGGGATGTTAGTTTTTTTTTTCGCCGGTTGAGATATTGGGCGCTTCTCCTTCCTCGGAGGTGCTTTTTCTCCCGGAGTCCACAGACCTTTCAATTTAGCCCTCTGGTTGAGCAGTCTCTGGGCATTCGTTCTCACTCCGAGTAGCCGTTTTTGTGATCCTTCTTTTTTTTTTTTTCCTTCGCAATTTTTTTTATTTTATTAGGACCCCTTTTCTGCCCCATATTCCTTTCAGGCCATTTGCTTGACTTCACTTTGGCACTACGAGTTTTGCCCCCATTCCTTCTTCTGTTTAAGACTACTTACTTCTCTCTATTCATTTCCGGAGCTGAGCTGTTGATTTCGCCAAGATACCCGGCTGAGTCGCGTCACGTCTTTCCCTTCTCCGTTTTGAAGGCTGCCACGCGTCAAGGCCGTTCCTTGCTGAGCCTCCTCCTTTTCCCTGAGGAAATCTTTGACATATGATAAGACAGTTTTGATTTTACCTTGGGGACTTTCCTTTATCTGCCTTCGTCTTTAGGCTGCGAAAGCGACCTGCGGCTGTTTTCTTTTCTTGTTTTTGCGTAATGGCGCCCTCGGATTTTCCTGGACGTCTTTAGATTCTAAGTGATTCCCTTACCGTTTTTCTCTTGATCCTTGAATGACGTCAGGTTAGTGTTTTTTTCCGTTTTTTTTTTTTGCACGCCCCCTGTACTTGGAAACCAGCCGTTGCTTAAACGCTACCCCTTTTCTCACCCCCCACTTTAACCTCAAGGAGCCTTTTCCACCAGGTTTGTTAGCGAGAGACCCCGGAACTACTCCTTGACCCCAAACGGAGGAGCGTACACTTCCGTGATCACACCGGACTTGTGGAAACCAATCCCCGCAGGAGTCCAAAGAGAAGTCTCGTTTAATTTTACAAACCAGCGGAACCACCCAGTTCAACAGGTGTTAATTTGACACCTAACACAGCGGTTGCCCCTTTTGCTTAACTTTGCAAACGCAGCAAACCCTTCCCCCGGTTATTAGCACCCCCCCTTTCCCCTCCCCCAATTCAACCCCTTTTCCGAGTTTGGTTGGAAAGCCCCAGACGCCAATGATTTTTTTCCTTTATGTGGCACTTTGAACAAGGTTTTCCCGCGTGTTTTTTCCCCTTCCTTAGTTTTTTTTTTCCTCCCCCCTTTTGTTGTTTTCGGAGCTCCCCTTCTTTATTGGGCAGTAATCCCTCAAGTTTTACCCCTTTTTCGGTTTTTGATTCAACTTTTAAGCTTTTCCTCTAATGGTTCCTCTTTCCCACCTGCGTAGTCTCTGTTTATGAATCGAGGCGGGTGGCGTTTTGGTTATCTTTTTTCTTTTGGAAAAGCCATGGTACCTTGGCCTTTTCCCCGTCTTTTGTTACCCTCCCTTTTTTTTAGTTTTTTGGGGGAGTTTTCATGTCCCCACACTTTTTCAGTATGTCCACTTACGCAGTTTTGGTTAATTTTCTCGCTTCGCACCGTTTGCCACAAAGGCCGTTCCTTGCCATTGTAGGTGGTAGCCTAGTACCATTTTGTCGTTTTCACAACATTTTCCACCCCCCCCTCCCTGAATTCGGGGGCCAGGCGAACCGTCCCTTCCTAAGTGCCCGTCTCCGAGCTTTCCGGAGCAGTGCCTCTCTTTCCCCTGTCTCTTCAGCGTTAACATCCAGAAAGTGTTCTCCTTTTTTTTTCCTCTTGGCGCCCGTGGAACCTCTCGATTTGTTTCCCATTCCGAACGTCCCTCAAGTCTTTTCCCCGAACTCTTATCCATTCAAAGGTACTTGTGAGGACCTCGTTCGTTAGACCAGGCTTCAGTTTTTTTTCATTTCTTGCTCGTAACCAATTTTATGCGTCTTTCCTGCAGTTTTCTCTTCCGACCGCTCTTTTTGTTTCTTTTTCTTTCACTGCTCACCGCTACAGTTCCTAGTCGCTAGAAACTCCTCGCTTTTTTGCATTCCCCCCTCCTCGACATTGAAGATTTAGTTTACCCAAGAGTTTTTCTCATGTCCCTCCCTATTCATCGCGGCGCTCTCGACTTATGTTTTTGAAGACCCTCCAACTAGACAAAAATGGACGAACAACCACCCAAAACCCCCCCCCCAATTCAACTTTTTACGTGGTACTTCGTGGATTAGCTTTCATGCCCAATCACTTGTTTCTTTGCCGATTGACTGTGACACAGATCAAGGGGTTAGTTCCGTCAAGTTTTTAATCTTCAAAGACCACAAGTCGCGTTCGGGCTCCCACAGAGAAACCAAATAACCCCCCTGCAAAGCCAGCCCCTGAATATCCCTCCCTCAGCCGCTCCTTCAGGCTACCCGGGGGCTGCAAGAAACCCCCTTCTCCCCCACATGCAAGTTCCCCCTTTCTTCTCATTCTCTAGGCCCAAAAGTGTGAGTGACTCACGCCGTTTTCCGGCTTTCTCTCCCTTTTGACCACCATAGCTTTTTCCGGTCGCCCCTGCCGGTTTGGTTTTTTCACCCACTGTGGCGAGTTTCCCCCTGGACCTCCCCGATTTCAGTGCCGCCACCCTTCTGATTTATTTATTTTGTTGCCACTGCCATGAACACACAAATCACCCCTCTCGCTAATCCCCTACGCTCCCCCGGTCCTTTCCCCCCCCAACCTCCACGCGGCACTCCCCCATGACAGTTTTTTCCCCTGCCCTTTTTTTTCCGCCGAGCATTGGAGCCTTGATCCTTAATGACTTTTGGTCAAGCCTCCCTCTCCCCCCCCCACCCCCCCAGCCATAATCGTCTCACAGTCCCAGTACCCTCCTGACAATTAAGTCCCCTTCCCCCCTTTTTTCTCTTCAAAGGGCACCTCCGCCTAAGCGCTCCAGACGGAATAACTTCCTGTTAGACCTTTTCCTCGATGCTTCTTGAGGCCTCTCAACCAGCCAAACGATCTCTTTCTGCCCCCCTTTTTTCTTCGCTCCCTTTTCCTCTCAACAAGGCCCCCCCAAGCCGATTGAAATACTCTTAATAGGCCTCGGCATCCTATCCACCAAGTCGCCAAAACCGCGCTTCACCTCCTTTGTGCCCCACCCATGAACTACCTTTTTTTCCTGCCGCCCTAGAGACGAGGGACCAAGTAAAATCTCAGATGGCGTTTCTCTCTCCATTGTTCCGAACACCAGCCCCAGCACCTCTCCTCCCTTTTACGTCCATTTCCCGCACCTTACAGGATGAACTTGCTGCCAGTCATGGTTCAACCGGCTCCCCCTCTCGCACGCCAGCAGTGGTCCCGTGGTGTCCACATCTTGCCACCACAACCTCGGCCCGATTTTGATTGCCGGGGCTCCCCGGAGCCAGCTACCCATCGTTTTTGAAACCTTTCCCCCTATCACCCCGAGGAGCAGAGCGTATGCGTCCCACCACCCTTCTCAGATTTCCCTTCTTGATGGCCCAACAAAACTCGAACCCTCTACGAATTACTTTTCCGTTTTTTCTTGACCAAACGGGCTTTTGGGCCTCCCATTTCCTTTCCCCCCTATTGAGAGTACTTTTTTTTTCATCCTTTCTCAACATTTTCCCTCTGATAGCTTTTGCCCCCCCCCTTTCCCAAACCCCCCAGTGCGGCGAGGCGGGCTGGAATCTCATTGAAGTGACCTGTTTCCATCTTCTTTCGCTTCCTGACCTCTTCTTTGCGACTTTTCAAGCCGTTCCCCTACCAAGTTCCCCTAATCCCCGTGCCCGATTTTTTGACGCGGGGCCTCAGCACTCCCCTCCCCATCCCCGACTTCCAAAGTCAACTAGTGAAGTCACCTCTGTCCACGACGCTCCCCCCTCCCTCTCTTCCTTCAGGATGGCACAACGATACGTATACCAAGGTTTTTTTGCCCCTTGCTTGTGGTGCGTCCCCCTTTCTTAATTTCGTTCCCAGCCCGCCCGTTGTGAGTTAACATTTTTTTGGAATCCCCCCTTCTCATGCTTTTTGGTTCGTCCCCCCTTTCCCCCTGTCAGCCGCCTTCCCCTTGCGCAGCCCCGGCATTCCCTTCCCCCCCCTGCAGAGCGCGATTCCCTCATCAGACTTTTTTTTTTTTTTCGTAGATTGAAATGCAAGTTTTGACAATTTCCCCAGGAGGTTATTTTCTCCCTTTCGTTGGTTATGGTGGGAGATTTTGTTTTCCCCCTCCTACCCTTCCAGGCCCAATCCCTGTCACGGTTCTTGGACCAGGAGTAGGACCCCCTGGTCCCAAACGCTCCCTTTAGTACTGGCTTCCACAAGTTTTTTTACATCAAAGGCTGCCCTTCCGAAAACTTCGCCACATTCCTTCGAAGGTTCCCCCCAACCCCTTGTGGGGGCCCAAAAACTATGTTATCCCTTGTCCTTGTTGCATTTTTCCACTACAGTGACGTTTTTCCTTCCCCCTGTTGACGTGAATCCCAATGGAGTTGTTACTTTTTGTCCGTCTTTTGGTGCTGTTCATCTAATCCCGGTGATTCCATGTAGGGCCCCGTTCTTTGCTTTTGGTATTTGGTCTTCGCTTTTTTACTTTGCACTTTTCTTTGCGCCCGCGTAAGAAAGGATACGCCCTGTCACTCTTCCAGCCTTTTTCTTCATCGCCAGGCCTGATTATTTTCGTTTTTCGCCACTTTTTCTCGGATTGCTTGTAGAAAGGCTGTTGCAGAATGTGTTCTTCTCCTCTTGAGCCCACTGGTTAGATTCCCCGCGTATTTTATCTTCCCCCCCGCAAATTTGAAAGGCCCTGTCTTTTTCTATGGTGGTGATTTTCTGTTTTTTTCCTTTTTGCATACGAGGGTGACTTGCTGCAATTTTCTTTTTTGGTTTTTCCCGCTACGCGTATTCCCTTTTTTGTTTAATGTTCAGATTTTTTTTCCGTATGGGGATTTGCTGATGTTTGTCTGCCCATCATTTGAATCGGTCTTTTTTGGTTTCTTTTTTGTTTTGTCCCCCCCGTGCGGTATCCCCTGTCGGTGTCTCTTTTCCCTGTTGCTCTGCTTTTTCAGCACTGGTTATTGCATTTGCGGTCTGACGATCCCTGTTTGACGTGATTGGTGTTTTCTCCTGGCCGTGTTTTAAGGCCACTTCCCCACTTTTTCTCTTCTTTTCGCGTCTTTTTTGACGTCCTTTTGGTTTATATTCTTTTTCCCCTACTGGGTGAAGCGATTGTTGTTTGCATCCGCTCCTGGAGCTTTTGCCCAGTGTCCTTCGATGATGAAGCTTTTTTCATCTAGCTTTTGGTTGTTTTTCCTTGTTTTTTTTTTCTCTTTTGCCTCTTCAAGAACCGGGTGGTTTCGCTTCTTCTTTTTTGTGTTTTCTTTCTTGCCCGCTCCTCTCGTACCCCCAGTCCCCGACCTCTTCTTCTAACGTTTTTGGGTTGGTCGTGGGTTTCTGAGAGTTGATGGGTTCCCTTTAGGGCTCCTTCACACTATTCCTTCTTTTTTTCCTCGTTCTGTGACCCGATTTGCTGGTTAGTGATGTTAAAGTCTTTGCCCGTTTTTTGAACCAATTCCCCCCTGCTCTGCTGTCCTCCTTTCCCTTCTCTCTTCAAAATGTTTTTTCGATCGGTCTTTTTGTATTTGTTGACCGTTTCGAAGTTATGTTTCTTGTTTCGAAGCTTTTCTTTCTGCTGGTGTTTGAGCGCTGATTTTCCAGCGTGGTTGTTTTTTCCTGTAGTGGCCCCCCCAACTGACCATGACTCCGTAGCTGCTTGAAAATTCTGTCCCCTCCCCCCTTTTTTTTGCAGATGCCCGCTGGATTCTATTATCCCTCTTTTTTTTCGATCCCTCCCCCAACCTGGTCGAAAAGGAGCGTGCCTCCCCATTTGGACTATTTTCTTTTTTTTGTCTTCCCTCGCTTTTTTCGTGCTCTGGTTAGTTCTGGAACCGACTTTTTTTTTTCATTTTTTCCCCGCTTGCCGGTGTGTGTTCGCGATTTCTTGGTATGGTCACTTTTTTAGGCTTATTTTTTTCTTTGGATTGTAGCACTTCCGTGAGCCTTGTGGTTTTTCCGCGTAAAAAGGTCTGTCCCTGCCCACACCTGCCCCATTTTTTTTCCAATATCTTTGTCAGCTCCCCTCCGTCCACTTTCCCCTTTCTCTTCCCCTTAGTAGAACACTTTTCGTGGCTCGAAGTCCGTATTTTTTTTTTTTGTCAGACGCCAATTCAGAGTGATTTTTTATTCCTCCCGTGCGAGAGTAGCGCCTTTTGAATAGGCATTCTTTTTTGGAACCTTTTCCTCCTGCACAAGTTTTCCCCTCAAATTTCTGTCCTCCTTCTGTCTTCGCACCGCCTCCGGACTTATATTCTTTAATCTTTCAAATGTGCCCGTTTCCTCCTGCCCCTCCCCCCCCCAAGTCGCACCTGCCCTGACCCCCTCTTTCCCTTCTTACCATTTTCATGTCCTCCCTCCATAGTATTTGACGGCTTTTTTTGAAAAGCGCACTTTCCGTGACCTTTTCTTTTTTCCCCTCTACCTCCGTTTTTTTCCAGCTGAATAGACCCAGTCCCTTCCAAGAAGCGGTCCCACTTTTTTTTTTCTTTTCGTCTCCCCCCTCCGTGGTTTTCAGTGAAGTCAAAAGCTTGGGCTGGTTTAGTCTGGGGGGGAGCTTTTTTCCTTTTTCGCCAGCGGATGTACTCTTCCGGCTTATAGTCTTCTGTGACCAGTCCTTTCTACTAGAATAACATTGCGCGTGTTCTTTTGCACACAACCTCGAGCAGACGGGTCCACGCTTTTTCCAGCAATTTCCCCCCTTATTTCATTTTCAGCTTCGTCCCGGCACGGCACTCACACGGCCTTACGGCGGTTTGACTCCTTTGCCACAGTTTTTTTTCCTCACCCTCCGAAAAGCACTTTCCCTTCTTTATCACGTTGTGCAGTCCAGCTCGCATTTTCTCCCGCCCTTTCAGCACCCTTCAAGTCACCCCAATTGATCCAGCACACTTCGTGTTTCAGGCCGCTGACCCCCTCAATTTTCCCCCCCCCTCTGACCTTTGCCGGCCCCTTTGCCTTCCTGGGGTTCCCCGTGCTCCTGAACAGCCCACCCTTTTTTGGGGTGTCTTCCTCGTCTCCGTTTTTTTTTTGCGTTCATTCCCACCAAAAACCAAACAAACACACCAAATCACCCCCCCACACGACACTGCTTTTTGTTTCTGAAGACCCGGATTCCTCCCCACCCATACCCACATGATGTGGCCCCCCCCCCCCCCGTTTTTTGTGTTTGCCCCTCTTTTAGCTCTTGAAATCTTGGTTGGCTAAACACTCGTCGAGTAGGTTGATTTTCCCTGCCTCCCTAGGTTTTCTGGTGGATTCTGGATTCTGGAAAGTCCCATTTGTTTTTCCTTTTCCCCGGTGGGAACATTTTTTCCCCAAGTCCGGAGCCTTGTCCTCTGGGTTTAAGTCCCTCCTTGGTTTTTTTCTGTTCCCTTACCTCCCCCACTTCGCTGAGTGCTTTTTCCGTTTTCGTGCCAACCCTTTTTTTTTTGCTGCTCATTTCAATTGGTGGGTTTGAGTGGAGCTTCTTATCGTAATTTTGCCCTTCCCAACCCCCCCCTGCAAAATAGCAATATGTTTTTTAAGGCCGCTACACATCCTGTTTTAAATAAAATTGTTCCGTACCATGCCTAGAACCATTGCCCCCATTGACCTCTGCAGGGTTCGGTCCCTAGTCCCTTCCCACCCCCCCGTTTTTTTCGCAGAAGGTCGTTAGTCCTAGTGACACCTTCGGATCGGGCCCTCTAGTTCCCAATCCTCTCTTTCCCTCCTTATCTTCAGCCTTTGTGCCGTCCTTCTTCTATGGTAGGACTCCCGCCCGTTTCTTATTTTCCGTACCATATCTTTCGTTCGGTCGCCTTTGCGGGTTTGGCGACCCTTTCCTGTGTCTTTGGCTTCAGATACACACCCCCTCGTCATAGTTACCTCGTCAAAATTAATTAGTTCCGGGTAACCTCGTCGGACTTGTACTTGTTGGCACCCTATTGAATGAAGCATCATTGACACTCTTTTTGTTTTGGGCTATCTCCCCCTTTTTTTAAGAAGCCCCAAATTCCCCCTCCCCCCCCTCGTCGACCCCACCCCCAAACGAAACGAGAGGCCCCCCCTCCTTGGATATTTCCAATTCGCTGAACATGATCCTCTTGATTTTCCTTTTAAAAATTTAACTGCTGGTTCTCCCTTAGAATTTTTTGACCCTCAAAAGCCCCCAGGCGCGTCCCTATCCTAGTTACAAGGGATCAACTTTCCCCCTCCCCCCTAACTTTTTCTCCTAGCGTTAAGCCCTACAGTTTCCCACCCTCGTACTCCCCCCCCGTATAACCACGATTTGAGTACCTCCCCCCACATAGCACCTAACTCCTCTCCACTTCTCAATTTCTTCCACAATTTTTTCTGCACTCACAGCTTCTCCAGGAGGTTTTTATATTCCCCTTCCGGATCTGGCCCAATAAGGCTCTGCCTCAGTCCCCCAGTGGCTTGGACGCTCATTCGACTCCTCGGCTTTTCTGGCGTGTGTGGAACCATGAACACCCACTTTTTTTTTCCCATATGCCCCACTCCCCCTTCCACCATTCGAAACATACCAACCTTTCCCGTCGTCTCCCCCTGTCCCTCCTCATTAGAACAGTTGCCCCTCTCGCAGATTTGGCGCCGCTCATCGACATTCTTGTCACCCCTTCCCTCTGCACCTCCAGGCCATTTCTTTCCCCGCCCCACTAAGTCCATTTTGCCCCCATTTGTGTCGTTCTCGGAAACATTGTCCCCCTCCCCCGCTCCACGCCCCGCGTTCCCAAGTCGTCTTACTAGCTCGGAACTGTCCTGATGATCGCCTCTGGGTTTTGGGCCCGCCCTCAAACTCCCAAAGATTTTCCCCCTTACTGCGCCCCCCAGTGCCCTAGAAAACAGGACACCCCCGCGTTGCAACCTACTAACCCCTTACGGGCACGCCCCCACCTCTGGTCCCCCAAGACGCCTCGTCGTTTTAAATTATCCATAACTTTTAACCGCCGTCGCCATTTCTAAGCTGCCCAGCCCCTCTTTTTTCCCTCTCTGAATGTCCGCGCGTACGACTTTACCCCACTCCTCCATCAGTCCACCCACTAACTCCCTCCTCCCTTTGAACTTGGCTTTTCCCTTCCAACAAACCCTCGCAGACCGACGCATTTCTTGATTCCACTCTGGTGTTCCCACCCCCCTCTTTCCCCACGCACCGATTAGATTCGGTTGGCTCCCATTCCCCCCTCCCGACTTATCCCCCCCCCCTTTTTGCCAAATGCACCTAAAAACCGATGGTAAGCTTTTCTGCGATTTTTATGCTTTCCCACCCCCCTTTGCTTTTCTTTTCCCCTAGAGGCCAACGACCCCCAAAAGCCCCAGTAAAACTCCACCGAATCCTCCCCCGTTTTTTACCGTTCGAGTTTTCCCCCGAGGCGGTGGCCCTTTTCCTGCCAGGATTTTTCCTTTCGATGCCATGCTTCCCCAGCCTTCGAACAGTTCCAGAGATATTTCTTGTCGGAGACTCCACTACTCTCCCGTTAGAGATCCCGGCTCTCTCGCTTTGCGTCTCCTTGTTTTTGCTCGGTCCCGCCGCGCCCCTTTTTGATCTTGCCGTCTGGTGCAGAGACTGGCAAGGCCCTGCCCTAACTTTCCTCTTTGACGCCCTGTAGTATCCGTCATCGCCATCCCGCCTTCCCCCCATTCCACCACCCTCCCCCCCTCACGCTCCCCTGTTCCTCTACCCTCAACTCTAACCCAGGGATAACGTGGGATACCATTTTTGTCCATTGAGTTGATGGTGCTTTGAGTATGTGGCTACTTCGTGAACTTGATGAGGAGCTGGTTCCTTCCCCATTGTTTTCCCTAATGCTTTGAGAGTTTTTCCACTCTCCATGCACACACTTTGCAAACGGTATCATTTTTCAAACTGCTCTCTTCTGTTACATATTCGTTTTTGTTGCTTGCTGAATTTTCAATTTTTTTCCCTGAATTGCCATTTTAGACGTTTATCGCTTGCATGTCGGTTTGAGGATTGCTTTTTTTTTTTTATAACCTTCCCCCGATAAATAATTCGCATTGCTTCCAACCCCCGTTGTTGTTCCAACCCTCACCCCAGGAGCGCAAGCTTTTCCGAACCATTTCCCCCAATTCTCCAAAACCGAACACATGGGCCAAACCCCTCTTGTTATCCCCCCCTTTCTCTTGTTTTTCTTTTCCCCCGGTACGGTCTCAGGTTGATCCGAGATTCTTTTGAAATGGACTTTCCTTGCCTCTTTTTCGGATTCTCTTCTTTAATGAATCCTGGGCTCCCTCCCGTGCCGTTAGGCTTGATTGCCTTCCCCTCCTTTGACCCTGTGCCCCCCTCAAGATCGTTCTCTTCGCCGTTTTCACTTCCTTTCCGCCAAGTCAAGATTCCCTCTTTGCCGATTCGCTAGACTTCTTCTCTTTTCTGGCTCCGCCAAAATCTTCGGAGCTGTGCGATTTGTGCCTCTTTCATAGCTTCTTCAAACTTTGCCGTCCGAGGTGAAAAGTCTTCGATTTTTGGTCCCTCCAAATCCATCAAGTATTTTTTCTTTGTTTTCTCTTTTTTATGGTCTGTTTCTTGCTTGGTCTTTGGCCTCGTGTGCCTGTTTGCTTCACTTGTTCGTGTCCTTGTCATTAAAGCACTCGTCTATTCCTCGGGTTTTCTGGTTGGATCTCATAGTGTGATGTCGGTTTTGAATTTTTTCACGAATGTTGATTGATTAGGTGATTCTTTTCTTTTTCCCCTTCTTTTTCTTTCTTCTTGTTGGACAGGAAATCGACGGTCTGTGGTGGTTCAGAGTCTTTGGAAACAAGTTGGGAATCACGCTGTCTCGGTGATCTGGGTCTAGGGTTTCATAATTGCTGGCGCCCGGTCATCAGGCGGTGGCTGCGTTGTGATGACGATGTTCCAATGGCTGTGCTCGTTTTTTGGTGGTTGTTTTTAGCAGAGGGGTTTCCTTTTGCCCCTTTCAATATGGTTCTAGATCTTTTTTGCAGACGTCGCTGGCGGACGGTCCGTTTCCCCAGTGGGTTATGCTCTTTTTGGCCACGGAACGTGTGATTCAGATTTTTTTCCCTACTTGGGTCTCTTGGACCCGTGCTGATGAATCGGATTTTCAGTCATTTTCCTTGTTTGAGGCTTTTTCGCTGTAGCGACATATTTATCCCCGGGTTTGCCCGCGGAGGGTTGGGTTTTGGCGGGTCCTCCCCCTCCCCCTTTCTCCCAGTTTATCCTCTGGCATTTGACGTGGTTCTCTGTTCGATAGTTGCTGGTGCCCCTTTTTTTCCCGTTAATGCCTTTTCCTGAAGGTCTGTTTTCTCACTTGGTCGCGACTTCCCTTGGATTTTTCTTCTTTTTTTTCCCTTTTCGGTGTCTTGGGGCCCCCAACCTGCGGACGTGCCCGATCGCTAATTCGCTTTGTGTCAAATGATGACGCTCGGTAGTCTGTTTTCTGTTCCTTTTTCTTTATTTTTTCCTCTATTGTGCGTGGAGGCGGTTGTTTCTTTTACTTTTAGCTTTGATGGGATTGTTGTGTTCATGGCCCCGGGCCCTCCCCTTTCCCTCCGCCCGCATTGCTCCATCCTTTTACCTTTCTCCCCCACATGGTTCCTGACAGTTCTATCCCGACTTCAGATTCTTGGAAGAGGCGTTTTTTTTCTACTCCCCCCCCTCCGGGTAGAGTGTCTCGATCAAGCCCGTCTTTTCCCCCCTTCAAAATTTTGACCTTCGCCGTGTTGTCTCCCTCTGTTAGCGCATGCTATTGTTCTGCTAATCTCCCTCGGTTCTTGGAGGCCTTTGGGGCATGGTCTTTTTTTTAAGTTTCTCTCCCTTTTCTTTGCCTTTTTTCCTGTGTGAGGTCTTGGATCTGATGGTAGAATGCGGCTATGTTGGTGTCTTTTCCCACTGTTCCGATCCTCTCCCCCATGCAGTTCCCAAACATTTTCAACTTCCCATTCTTAGCTCAAAGGTGCGGTTTTATTGCTACTCGAGTTAGCCATTTCTGATGGTAGTTCTTTCGGAGTTCTTTATTTGGTCGCCTTTTTTCTTTCAGGACCCCATTTTGCGACCTTAGCTCCCCTCTTCTGTGTATTCATTTTTGATTGCAGGTTCATCCTTACTTTTTGTTCTCAGTTTGCCTAATCCTTCCCTTTCGGAGTTTATTGCCACCGACACCCGTAATTTCTAGCTTTACGATCTCTTTTTCTCGAAATTCCCCCGCCATATGAACCTCGTTTCAGATGACACCGATCAGTGCCCTCCAAGAACTCCCTCAAGTATTTTCTATCCATGCCATTTCCCTCCTCAGTGTTGATTAAGCGTCTCTCAACATGAGCCTAGTTTTCCATATTTTTTGCCCTCCCCCGCGCTTTGACCACCTTTTTACGGGTATCCTTCATCCTAGCCTCTTTTTTTTCAGCGACCCCTAAGCCGGTAGCATGACCTGCGCTCGTCTGGCGTTTCTTTGCGTTTCTACTTGGGACCTTCCCTTTTGTACCCCTGGGCGGCAAGGTTCCTCCTTCGGCCCATGTGATTTCACAAGGGGTTCGCCCATTGCGCCTCCTTCGCTTTGTCTGTGTGGGGTTACCTATTACTCATAATGGGATACAACATTGATCCCTTCACACTGACCCCCCTAAATCATTTGCCCCATTTCCTGCTGAAACGCCATACCCCACTCACAAGGGGATTTTGAATCTTGACCACCGGCTTTTCAAGAACACTTTTTCCCTTTGCTACCCCCTCTTCAAACGTTTATTGTTATACCCACCAGGGTTGGGTGGAATTCCTTTTCCCCATGGCTTCCAGACACTTTATTTTTTTTCCCGATCACCCCGGGGTAAGTGCCCCTTCGCCCCCCCGCACTTCCCCCCTATATTACTTTAGGCGCGGAACCGACTGTTCAGCACCCTCGTGATTTTCCGCGGTGGCAAGCTCCCCAGGGTTCACGGCTTGTTCTGCACCAGCCCGTCGTGGCTCTCTTCTCTTTCTCCGGTTTTTTGTTGTTGAGCGATTTTAGATAACCACCCCCCGCTGTATTGAGTATTAAGCACGTGAACCCTTTTTTCGTTTCCTCCTTCCCCCAGCTTGCGAGGCTGACTTGTCTCTTTCCCCTCTCTTACCAAACTCTTTTAGCATAGTGATTTGAATTGAGAGTGGTGAGACTTCCGGGTTCTCCCCTTTTCCTTTTTTTCCTCCAGGACGGGACTTTCCGCCCCTTTTTCTCAAGACCGAGTGGCCCTGCCATTTTGGGGGGCTTTAACACCGCCTTTTTTTTGTCCCGTCCCCAGTCAGGACGCCATTGATTTCTCTTTAGTCTCTGCCCCCGTTCATCGGAATCATTGTATTCCCTTGGGCGTTGACCTTTTTTTGTTTGTCTCCTTTCTTTTCTACTGCCCCCAAAACCCCCTTCCCACAACCTTTTCTGTCCTGGCGCCTGGTCCACAGTCTTTTCCTCACTTCGGAACTCCCGGTCGAGTCAACGCCGGTTTTGAGTCCCTCCTTTAAGTTTAATCCGCCCAACAATTAACGCAGCACCCGTTTCGGTTATGATCCGCCCGCCCGCTGCGATAAGTTCCCCCCCCTTGTTCAAATTATTATAGACCCACTCTTTCTGTCACCTTTTGTACTTTCTCGAGGTCGTTCCCCCCGTCCTGCTGATCGACCTCAACAGTCACATCTTTTTCTTTTTATTCATTTTGTGAGTGCTCAAGCGTTCCGGATCTTTGGTTTGTCTTCCACTCCCCCTCTTTTTCAGGAACGATCCATCTTAGTTTTTCGGTCGGCATGTGGAACCTCCCGCTCTACGTTTTCTTCGGTCTGGCCCCTTTTGCCAATCCCGATATTTCCCTCTCGGGCGCTACTTCTAGCAACGGGTCTGACGAAACCCCCATGTCCCACACCTTTTATTCCTGCAAACCCAAAACTTAATAACTCCGGAACACGACGTTTGGTAGATCCCTTCCCCGCACTTTGGTAATGAATGTGCACCATACCCCTCTTTTTTCCTTCTGAACTTTTCCCCCCCTGCTCCTCCAAAATGCTCAGTTTTGCTTTACCTCCGAATAGCCTCCCCAGTGTCGTCCCGACCTAGCACGTTCGTTCCATTTTTTTTTCCCTCTGTCCTACCCCCCTGGAAACTTTGACCACCTCTCCCTTGAATTGGATTCTACAATTCATCCTTCCATCTCTCTAAAGCGACTCTGTTTTCCCCACCCCCACCCAGTGGTTGAGTGCAATAACTCCTTTTTTCCCTCGTGCTTTTTCTATACCCCCTCGCGTCGAGGAGATTCCGTTCGCCTGTGCACCATTTTTTTTGAAGCTTTTAGAGAAGGTTCATGTGTAGTTCCACCCTTCCAACCCAACCAGGATTACCAACCATGCCCTCTCTCCACCCCTCCCCTTATGCCAATCTTTAACCCCACATCCCACTTCTCCCGAGGTCACCATACCAAGAGCTTTCCTACCTTTCAAGGCCTGCTTTAAGTCCTCCTGAAACTTTTTCCACGGCCGCGTCCAAACCACTTTCTCCCCTTCACATTTTTTTTTAGCAGGACTGACCCTCCTCCATTTAAGTGAAGTCCGCTGACTGCGGCCCCTTTCCACACTCCAACGTCCCCTCCCCCCCCTCTTCACCGCATACGTGATGCGCGTCCCTTTTTCGTAGAGCGTCTTTGGGACCCCGCCCATCCAGAACAAATTTTTTGATCGCGGAACCCTTACTGTCTCCCGGCCCAACCGCACCCCCCCCAACGCGTATACCCACTGTTCATAGTCCATTTTTCTCCGATAAGGGCAACAGCTCCCTTCACCGAGGTTCCCCCAATAAACCACTTTTTAACGGGCCTTTTTCTACAGCGTCCCTCCCTAACCCCTCTTCCCCAATCGAGTGGTTTCGAGCCGCCAGCTGTTTCCACTGCCTAAAATCCTCTTCACATCGTCACTCCCCTCCATACCTGGATATTGCTGGCCAGCCTGAGCCCCACAATGCCAACAGTCCCCAGACTTGTCTCCCGCTGGTCCACCCCTTGTCCCCCCCCACCCCGCCAATTCGGATTTGCCCCCCCGTTCCTCCCTTGGCCAGCCTTCATTCCGTTGTGAAAACAGATAAACCCCTCTTTTCGTAGAGCGTAGTTCCCCCATTTTCCCTTCCCCGCTTCCTTAAACTCGAGGCCCCAAACACCTCCCCCCCCCGACCCAAGTCAACCTTTCGACAAGCCAACGTTCGTGGAGTGCTCCCAGGTTTTCCAATACCCCCCGTTTTCAGGATTTCCCGACGATCCATGGTTGCCCCCATTGCCAGCTCCTGCGAGAAGTTGGATGAGCAGAAAATACGCATTCTCTGGCCCTTTCCCCTGAGCCTCGGCATTTTGCGCTCTGCTCGTTTGCGGATCGTTCCTAATCTTGATCTTTTTTTTTCGCCCTTTTACATCAGCTTTTCCAATGCACAGTCCCCCCGCCAGCTGGACCTGCAAGTTGCTAAGCAAGTCAGTACGAGGACCCAAAGTACACAAAAATAGTTCATGATAACCTTGGACCCGAGAACCTTTCCCTCTCTTTCCTGTGATGATTCAAAAAAAGTAACGGGCGCCCCAAGATTTTTCCTTTTCTCTTGTGCCTGGGTCATGTGGCGAATTTTAGGCAGCTGAGTGTTTCTTAATGGGTGATTTCCCACGGGTGATCCTCCTTTTTTCTCATGCTGTTTTTCGCGACATGCCTCCCGCCTCACACCGGTTCTGAAACGGTTCTATCTTTTTCATCCCTCCTCCGTTTTGTTCTCTTCTCACTTTCCTGATTGCAGCCCCGTTGGCGCTTTCATGTCGCCGTCTTTGCAAAACACTCTTTCTCTTAGATTTAACCCCGTGGCGATGAAATCACCCATCTCCCGAATCTTTCAGAATTTCTCCTCCCCCTCATTGCGAATAACCCCTCAGCAACTTTTTTCAACCACCTATTTTATTTCCTTTTCTTTTTTTTTGAATCTGAATATCGTTTTTCCCCTTTCTATCCTTTCTTCGAGAAATGTTCCTTCAAAAGTTTTTCTTGATTCCTGTATGTCCTTGCTACTTTCTCCTCCCGGGGGCTTCTTTTTCCCCCCCCCCTCTTTGAACTTCTGGCGGGCTGATGCCTTGTCGAGAGCGTGTCAATGGTTTCTCAGATTCCAGTTCATGTCTCCGAGCTGACTTTCGCAACCTCTCTTGAGGCCGCCCAAATGCGTTCCGCTGCGCAGCCGATTTTTTTGTTCTGATTTTTTTCTCGAAAGTTACGCGGATTCTGGGACTTCCCTGTGCCCTGTGAATTCTGTCTCATGGCCCCTTTCGGTCATGTCCACAACAGAGTCCTCCGGGTGGATCACCACGCCTTTCACGGTCTTTGAATTTCTTGTTTCTTGTTTGTTTTTGGTTGCCGGTTTACGGCCTTCACTTCTCCAGTGTGGGGAAGCTACTTTTCAGCTCCCCCTTTTTTAATGGATCTGGTATTTCTTTTAATCCCACCGTTTTTGGGTTGGAGGTTTTGCCCTTGGGTCCAGAATTCTGGGTTGAATTTGTGGGTTTGATTAGTTGTGGTGAGTTTTGAGTTAAGTTTGAATTCTGTTGGGGTGGATTTTTTTGGGTGGGTTGGTGGGTTTTTTTGATTTTTGTTTGGATGTTGTGGACTGGTGATTGGATGATATCAATTGTGTTTTTCGGTTTTGTATATTTGTTCCTTTTCCCCTTCTTGCCTTCCGGTTAGTCACCAATCATTTCTTTTTTGGGTAGCTTGGTGGTCCCCCCAGTCTGGAATCAATTTGTCTTTCCTTCTTTTCGCGTTCCCTTATCTGGCCACCGTCCATCCTGTCGGAGAGCAGGTTTCGGTTCTCTTGTGCTGGGTGTTTTTTTTTAATGCTTTGCTCCTAGGCCACGTCCATCTGGGTGATCTCGTTCTTGTGTTTATCGTTTCTGCTTGGCGAATGTCCTTTCACTATGTTTTATGGCTGTGGCAAGACCTGGTTTAATGCGTTTTTTCCTCTTTGGGATCGCGTGCACCCGCTCTTTCCGTATGGAGTTTCGTAGTTGGTGTTCCTGGTTCAGTGGGGTTTTATCCCTCTTTACACCGTGTTGGACGATTTTTCTTTTTTTTGTTTTTTATGAGTGGCCTCGCTCTCTTGACATGTTCCTACTGATAGCTCTTTTAAAGCGGGGCTCGTTGTAGCTCTTTCTGGTTTTTCCTCCCCCTTTCCGAGGAATCGTCCCATTCACCTATTCGTGGTTTTCCTTTTCCTCACGATTGCTTCCTTATTTGCTGTGCCGCTGAAGTGGTTTGACCCAATTTTTTCTTGACTACGGCGCCCCTCTAGCCTCTGCTGCAATTGGGGATATTTTATTGTTGACTGTGTGTGTATCATTTTCTGTTGGTTCTAAGATTTTCTTGGGCTTGGGGGTTTTTTTTTTAGCTCGGATTTGTTACAGAGTGTGGTTGTTCTTTCTGTTCACATCACCTGCTCACTCTCTTGTTTCTCCCTTTTCTTTTCCGCCCCTTTCCCCCACCATTGGTGCCTGTCCTTCCCCTCCCTTCATTCCATCCCGCGAGTTTGAAGACCTCCCCCGCTTTGAACTAAAATTCTGGTTGCACCCCCCTTTTTTTTTGACCTATTCGCTCCGTGTGGGTGTTTCCATCTTTGCTTTTTGTTTCGATTTGAGCCCCTTATCCTGTGTGTTGTTTGGTGTTGTGGTTTTTTTTTTTTCCCTTTTTCGTTTGGTTGTTTGCTGGGTTTTCTTTTTTAGGCATTCCCCTTTTGATTTTGGTCCCGTGCTCAATTGGCGGACTTGATTTTTTTTGATTGTTGTCCTCCCCTGAGCGCTGGTGGGCTGGGCTCGTTCACACTTCCGACTGCCGAACTACGTTCAATTTTCCCCTTCCATGCTCCCGTAACCCCATGGTGTTCATGCGCTATAAGAAGACCCCTTTTTCCGTGTGGCCCGTGAGCTATTTTTTTTGTTTTAGTAGCCCTTTTCGCCCGTCCCCCCTTTTTCTCATTGGATTTCTCTCCAAGTTCTCTATCTTAGCTCATCTATGCATTTTTGCAAGGGTTCATCCCGACGTTTGCCCTCAATCTTTCTTCGAGGAGGTTTTCTTCCCCTTCCCTCACTTCCTTAGTTTCTCGTTCAATGAAGCTTTATCTTTGCTACTTGAAAGAAAGAGTCCTCTGCCGGCGTAGGACGCGCCCCAATCTTCCTCGCCCTCCTGCCACAGTATTTACGTGCTAAATGCTCATCCCTTCCTTAAATTTGTTATACTCGAACCCTCTTCCATGCTTTACATGCCTCCTTCTGTCTCAGTTTGGGACAATTTGCTTTATTTTCCCCCTATCTTGGTTCACGCGCAGAGCTAAATTCCCCCTTCTTCTGGCGCTTGATTGGGGCGTTCTTACTGGGGCCGCGTTTACATTTCTAGTTACTCCCATGTTGATGGAAAGGACCCTTGTTCTCGTTTGCCCGCCGACATTCGGTATTTTTGGGATGGTTTTGGAACGCAAACCCCCCTTTTTCCTGATCTCGGGTACATTCCATCCCCCATTCCTCCATCGACGTTTGATTATTTTTTACTGTGTTTTTTCTTCGCTTCCGGAACTATCACTACAAACTTCTTCTTTTTCCTTGTTGTTCCCGGGTTTCACACGCCATTCGACCGTTTTCCCCGTTCCCCTTTATTTTTTTTAACACCTCCCGGACTTCCTTTTTCTTTTTTTCCAGAACGATGAAAGATCACCGATGACCCCGTTCCCCCACAATAAAATGACCCCCTCAACTTTAGCTCCTTTCGATGTGGTTCCAGTTCTGCGGACCAGCTCTCTCTACTGCATTTCCGTCGCTAGGAAACTCACCTTGGAGTTCCCGGGAAGTGATTCATTTGCCCGCCCTCTTTTATTCCCTCCCCACCTCATCTTTTTTTTTTTGAGTTTTAGGAGATCCCCCCTGACGGGTTTTGGAGGAATCCCGCCGGGCCCACATCGTTGTTTCCCTTTTTCAGGCCCCATCTATGGTTATCTCTGATGGTCCGCTGATTAACCACTTTTCGGCCTTGATCCTTCCATTGCTGCCTTTTGAGTTTTCCTTTTTTTCTCCCTTTTTCTTGGGCCCATTTCGATGCTTTCCGCGGTGGCTAAATATAATTTTGTTCCCGGGTAGCACTGTGTCTTGGCGTTTTTGGTCACGCCGTGTTCACTTCTTACCTCAAGTCCGTTTTTTTTTTTTTGTGATATTGCAGTTCAGCCTTCCACCGTTTGCAATTAATCTTCGATTTCCCCTTGGACGGGCTTTTGCTCTTTAGCCCTTTTTCGTAAAGTTTAGTCCTTCAACACCGTCTCCTTTCCCCGCAGTCTCTCGTCAATTACCTTGACAGAACTGAAGCGCACAATTTGGAGACGATCAACCTTTTTCTTCTTGCCCTCTCGCCCCCCCCTCCCCCCCCCTCATCCAGTACTTTCGCTTCTGAGGATTTAAGGATCGATTCAGCCATCGACTTCAAATTAACGCTATTGATCAGTTCTTTATTTTTCCTATTCCCCCCAAAGGTGCTTTTTTTCTCGTTGAAAGCACGGCCCGGCTTCTTTATTTAATCCGTACAACCTTGATGCGTTTCTGCCTCGGGAGCCGGCGACGCTTTTTTCCTTTGACTTTCTTTTCCTCTTTACCTCTCCAGCTCCGTTCTATCAAGAGCTTTCAATTAAGTGTTCGTTAGTTGTTCACCTTCCTTGCGCTGAGTTAGGGCAACTTCGGGATGGACTTGCATCATGCCCTTTTCTTATGTGCTCCTCCCTTCTGATAGCTTCTGGAGAAAATAAATATCAATTGCTTCTCCCCCACAAAAAAAAAACGAACCCGACTCGCACTCTTTTCTATCTGTATTAGATATCCGCACCTTCAGCGAGGCTTTCCTGGGACTTTACTTGCGGTTTCCCGCGAGTTTTGCAGCGCACCCACCAGTTCCCCCTGGGTCCCAAATCCCCAAATACTCCCCCCCTTTCTGCCCCCTGCCTTCCTGAGTCAGAAACCCGTTTTTAATCGTTTCCATGAGCCACCCCATGCCACTTGCGTAAAGAACAAGGATCCCACGCCCTTTTTTCGAGTCTGACAACATAGAACTCTGTCCCCTCCGAGAGTTTTTTGTGGTGGGTGTGGTGCGAATTAAAACCGTGGTGTTCTGTATACCCCTCCCCTTTCTCCCGTGTTTTTTTCTTATCCCCCAAACTCTCTTCCCCATGTGACCTCCCGCAGGCCGTTGACGGCCCAACCCTTGTGATCCGAGCGGATTTTTCCCTTTATATCAGCGGCGGAGTCAGGTTAAACGGCCATTTTAAAACAACCCCCCCTCTGGAAATCCTCGCGCTACCACCTGCCCGAACTTCACGCCACTGCGCACACCCATTAACCGCGGCCCCCCATTCACCCCCCCGATCTCTTCCACATTTTTTTGCCCGAGTCTCTTTATGGAACGTGTAAGCCCGCCGCCCCTTTTGTCACCCCTGCTCCTCGGCAAATGAAATCACTTCATCTCCCGTGCACTGTCGAACGGAAACGAACCATTCCGCCCCTTTTTTGCAGGTATGCCTGCTGGACCGTAACGGAAAAATTTCCAAGCACCCCCAGTCTTTCAGTGCATACGCCCTTTCTTCCCGCGACAGATCTCGAGGCCCTCAGAAAAGACCAAACTTGATTTCTTTTTCTCCGCAAAGTGTTCTAGGGACCTCCTTCCGCCCCCCAGTCCCCCAGTCCCCCCCCCCTCCTATGAACATCTTCCTCCGGCCCGTTTTTAGCGCAACGCCATAACCTTCCTCACCCCCGCCCTCGTCCCCCCCCCCCCCCCACATTATGACCAACCATGTTGCCCTCCCTTTGAAGTCCCCCGAGACAAGAAGTCTCAGAGATTTACTTTTTTTTTTCCCCGCACCTCTGCCTAACCCAAGACCCCGCACGAATCAGTACTCGTTCATCTTCAATAAACAGCAAGCCCCTGATGACCCTTGTGTGGGCATCTCCTTTCTCAAAAACCGCGCCCCCTTCGATCACGTCTCCTTGATCAGCTGGTTCAACCCTTTGCCCAAAAAAGCTTCCCGATTTGCTGGTTTTTTTGTGTTTTGCATCCCCAGGGCCCGCTCCCCAAAACCTTTGAACCTTTCCCCCCTCTCCCACCTAGGTAGCTACTCGTATCACTTCACCCCCTTGAGAAGTTAGCGTTTTTCCCCACCCGCTCCCACGCCAAAACATCTACTCACTTTTTTTTTTCAAACCCCTCCCCCCCACAGACGTAATCCACGGCCTTATCAAGTTCTTTGGGTTTTATTTTTCTCAAACGAGGCCCCCTGGCCATACATTTCCGCCTGACGGTTTCGACGACATTGAAACCCGCTTGACCCAGCATTTTCGACCCTTCCCCACAGAGGAACGTTTTTTGGCGGTATAACAACCCAAGCGTTTCCACGTTTAGCGCTCCCGGTTTCATCCCCCTCTAGTGATTTTGCGGCCCTAGCCCCTTTTGACGTTTGGACCTCCGACCCTACTTGATTTCCCCTTTCCTTCCGGCGGCAGGGCCCCCTCCCCTGCCCAGTCGCTTTTCCCTGAAACGTTTTTTTTGTAGCCGTCCTCCCTCCCTCCTGACGGCCCACAAGGAAAAACCCTAATTTTCCTTCCCCTCTTGTAACCCTGTGAATCTAACCACCTAGTCCGGTTATCTGAGGCCCCCCCACATCTCGGGATACCCCCAAGATTTTGCCCCGTGGGTTGGATTTGTGCCCCTTTCGCGGGGCATGTGGGAACTTTAGGAACAGCTGTTAAGGTTTTTTTACCAGTTTGGTCGACCTCTATGCTTTACGGTTTCCGTTTCCTTCCCCCTGACTGCCCACCCACCTTCCTCCCCCCCCACGGGTACTGCAGTTGCAAACTGA
>Ga0179593_1373048_pt1 | contig 23820 bp, 29 predicted proteins | sample CZODoug2_1_08_16_FD_185931 | JGI IMG/M metagenome (GOLD analysis project Ga0179593, IMG submission 185931) | Vadose zone soil fungal communities from Angelo Coast Range Reserve, California, USA - CZODoug2_1_08_16fungal (PacBio error correction) | ecosystem: Environmental > Terrestrial > Soil >... | reverse complement strand
CCCATTTTGAAGACGTTTCGTGTTGGGACATCCTTAGCCCCTGAGTTTTTCCTCTCGTTCCTTCTCCCAATGTATTCCACTGTCACTGCGCTTTCTTCCCACTTATATCACTACCCCCCATTGAAGCAAGACGCTTATGCTCCATCCTTGACCTTCGTTTATCTGTTTAGTTTCATTCCTTGCCGTTGCCCCGGAAAGTTGAGGCAGGTTGTCTTGATGCGCGACTCTGTAGCCCTTTTGCGGCACCTTGACGCTTCCGCCAGCATGCGACTTGGATCAGACGTCCTTCCCGAACCCCCCCCTTGCTTTATTTTTTGTGCGCGACGTTTCGCCCCATTTCTTGATTCTTCACGACACGATCAGTCCCCATACAAGGTGCCCTTGAGTTCTTGGATAGCGTCACGTCCTCTTGAAGCGACCTCCTGAACCTGACAAGCTCGATCTTTTGAGTTTCCGAATGCATAATCAGTTCGCCAAGATCCGCCCCCCCCACTCCTTTCTTTTTTCCCCCCCACATTTTGTCACAGGATTCGATAGAGTGCCTCATCCGCTATTTTTTTAGTTTTTTTTTTCATCCTTCCTGAAGACATTTTCCTTCCCTTCGCCCCTCCCATGAGTTTTTATGTTTCTATGTTAAATGGTCGGTGGCCATCTTTTTTAAATATTTTTAGACTTCACTCATTAGAAGATTCCTCTTAACTACAACAACCCAGTTGGGATCGAGCCCAAGACGTGCCCTCTTTCTTTTATGAGCTTTCGCGTGAATGACCCCTTACCCTCTAGGCGTCCTTTTCATGCATTCGAATTCCCTAACCCGTCTTTATTTTCCCCCCTTCGTCATTTTCCCCCCGACCCCTATCGATACCTATAATTTTGCTCCTTGTTTGATGATTTTCCACCCTCGTCCCCTTTTTATACCCCGGCGTTTCGGCGCAGTCATACAGACGTCACTGTTTAACGCCGCCGCCCCTCGGCTCAATCTATTTGGTTATGACATTCACTTTGTTTGGTGATAAATGGGCCACGTCCTCCGTCTTTTTCAATGTCGAGCCCTATTTTCAGCGGCACATTTCTTTGCACCCTTGCGTTGGTCCCTGGTCACGTTTTATATTATTATTAACTCCTCCGCCTGTCTTCTTTCCTCCTAACTAGTATCCTCTTTCTTACTACTTATTGTCTTTGTTCCTTTTCCTTTTTTTCAGATGGCTCGTCCATATGTACACCCTTGTTGCCTTGGGGTAAGGATTTTCTTAGGATACCTATTTCGACAACTCCCCGTTACCCATCTGGTTGTTTCCCCTCTACTGTCCCTTGATACGGCGTGAAGGACTTTTTTACTTCTACACCCGTAGGAAATTAGTGCGATCTACCATTTTGTTCTCTTTGGAAGATTTGGTTTCGCAATTCCTCATTATGGTGATATACTGTTAACGTCTCCGAATTCAAATTGCATCGTTTTATCCGTCACCTCTCATAATTCTCTTTCATCTTGGAAACGATGTCTTGCCTGTCCAGGTTTGGTCCGTCCCATGATAGAACTTACTAATTCATTTTCCAGTTTCTTTTTGGTCTTTTTACCATAAATGTCATAGTGATTGGAGTTCCCCGGTTTGTTGCAGTACAGTTTGTGCTCGCTTGTGTTTTACACCCTTTTTTTTGTGCCTTTTTTTTTTTTATTTTATCTTTGGTCCTCCCCCCCTTTTCCTGCCGTTTTTGCCTGGAACCGGAGGTGTCCTCTCGCCCTTTTTATTCTGTTCTCCCCTGTTTAAAATTATTGATGACGCTCCACAATCTACTACTGAGACCTTCACTTCGCCCTTTGGTCCAGTTCGACCCCCAATGGTTGAGTTTCTCAAACGAGCACGTCTTCTTTTCTAATACGCCGAAAGATTTTCCTCCCCCCCTTTTTTTTTTTCCCCACTGTATTTTGGTAATTTCCCCTTGTGTGTGTTTTTCCTTGCGAGTATATCTTTCCACACGTCGTCGTTAACACTACGGCCGTTCCGCCGGGTTTTTCTTGCCTCTGTTCGCACTCTGCTGGTGCGTTGCTGTGTTTCTTCTCTTTTCACCAGGATATTACTCCATGCCCTCCCCGGCCGCCGCATCCTATCTTTTAGATGCATGGTCTCTCTTTCCTTGTTGTGTGTGAGATGATCCCCCCCTATCCATCAGGGAATGAGGCGGTCGGGGTAGGTTTAGTGGCATCCCCTCCTGCTGTTTCCTCCGCCACGTTCCGGAAAGCCCACAGCCCGTCTCCCCCTGCCGCCTGTTTACAACTCTTTCTAGTTTCCGCCCAAGGCGTCGCGGCCGGAGTTAAGGTTACACGTTGGAATAGAGTTTTTTGACCAGCGCCACACAGATGCAGTCCAACCCCAAGGAAAACGGGTACGGGTTATTTTCTTTCAATCGTATCCGGGAAATCCCTTAAGGATCTCGTTGCTGACCCCTAACCCAGTCACAACCAGCCCCCCAGTTGGTACCCCGCACCGTCCTCTGTGCACCGTCCTGTTCGCTGATTTTTTGTTGGTTCGCGGCTTTGACCCTTTCATCGTCGTTACTCATCAGGTAGCTCCGTGCAGGCCGCACCACTGTCCCCGTTCCTTTTTTCTCTGCTGTCGTGACGGGTTCCTTGTTACCAGTTCCAAATTAAGCCCGTCCCGCTTTCCACCAGCACCATTCAAACCCCATGATCGACGTATACTCAAACTCACCACCTCCCTCCCCCCACCCGTCCTTCCCCCCCCATAGCTCAACCCTCCTCCCCGACTCACTCTCCCCCCCTATTCCCTAGCACCTTTCTCCCCCCTCCCCCTTCGCCTTCCACCACCCCACCGTCCGCGTTTGCACTACCCAACAACAATAGTTTGTACCCTTGCAACAACTTCCTCAACGCACTATACATACGGGTTTTTACCCCCTTCGCCCGATCTCCGCTTCTGACAGGTCCCACGCACCGCGCCCGCCGTTTCCTCTCTTGCCCGTCCGAAGTGCCAATCCCAAATGCCAGGGCACTATCATTTTCACACCTCTTCAAACCTTCCTCGTTGAAATCCCCAGCCCTCTGCCAGTGGATCGAGAGGACCGGAATCTTTGCCCGACTCCCGGTTTAATAGCCCAGCGGCCGAAGTTTTCCAGAATCAGGTCCTCAATGGACGGAAGATTCTTGCACGCATTTTATGTTTGCCCCGCCCCCCACTGCACGCACGCGCCTAACCCTTATTTCTTCCCCCCTACCCTTGAACGGTTTTTTGTAGACCTGAGCTGACACGCCCCAATCCCAAAGATCCATAGACTGTCACTCTTTGCTTCCCCCCCCTTTCGACTGGCCCCCCACCTCATACGCGGAGGAATGAATCTTTCCGTTGAAATGGAAACTTTCCCCAATGTTCCTATCTTATCCATATAAGTCGGGCGTGCCTGACCACGCTCTGAATTTTTTCCCAAGTAGAAGTTTTCCTCCCCTTCCTATAGGCTCAGCGTATAATTTTTTTTCCCGTTCCCCAAATTTAGCCCTTTCCTTGTGTTGCAACCACTTACGCGATTCCCGTTTCCCCCCGCTTTGTCCCAGTCTAGCTCCGCACCTTCCCCCTTAATTTAGGGAAACCGCATTTGACTCACGTGATCCCTCTCCGCGATCTCCCAAGGGCCTCGCAGCCACATTTCTTCGGGGAATCTCGAAGCCTTCCTTCTTTTGATCACGACTTTTTTCTGTAGTCCCTTGCATCCCTCAAAGGAGCCACTCCGGTAGTCTTCATTTTATTATTTTTCCAGTGCATCGGCCCGAATTGCGTACCGCCTTCGAAGATTCTCGGAATGAAATGAACTGCCCACGCCCTGAAGCCGGATCACCTCCCATGCGTCGGCTTAAAGTCGCCTTTTTCCCTTTACGTCTTTTTAAAAAAACAGATTAGCGGGATGGAACGCATAAGATCCTGACCTTTGTAAAGATCATCATTTTGGTGCCTGATGTTGTCTTTCCCGCGTTCTGCCTTTCCCCCGCTTCTTCGAAAGTTTCCCCTTTCCATTATTCCGTGCGTCACGGAGGATATTATAATATGCATCACTGTAGCTTACCCTTCTTATCTTGTAGTTTCTGCTGCACCTCTTCTGGAGCCCTCAAACCCCCCTTCAGAGTGCGCCGAGGTTTTTGACGTCTGCCACTCTCAATTGCGGACCCCTCTTCCGTCGCGCCAAACATTTTATCTTCCTCCCTCCGCTAAGCCCCCCACCACCGATGACATGCCTCCTTGTGGTTCTGACAGAACCACCCCCTGGCCCGTCCTCCTTCAGTTCCGTCGGCTTCTCCCCTTTCTTGAATACTATGCAGCTTTTCAGTGTTCGATCTTCGGTTTCCTCCAGCGAAGATCGTTGCATCAGTCCTTGGCTGGAATACCCGCGACCTCGTCGAGGTAGGACTCAGGACACGTGCCAACCTTAAGACGAGTGGGTCGGCGCTCTTTCATCTCCTTTTCTCTCTTTTTTTTTTGATAGGTCGAGCGTATTACTGTCCTCCTTTTCTTGGTACTGGCCATTACTTCCTGACGATAGCAGATTATTCGGGACGTCGCCCTCTATACACGTTCTCCCGCTTTTGCTTCTCAACCCGTCTCGCCTCACCTACGCAATCGACTATTTCTGGAACTATGACCGTCGCCCTCAGAGTCCGATGGCCCCTTGCCTTGTTTTCCTTTCGGACTGCCTTTCTTTCTCCCATGTCCCAGTTTTTTTGTTATTTTCCCTAGACGACTGGCGGACTTCTTTTCTATTTGCTCGAATTGCTTGCTCAGACTCCATTCCTGCACTGCGGCTTCCCTGGCTCCATGGTGGTTTGAGATGTCCCCCCTCTAGGGTGCCCTGAAAGACAATATCAGCTGTCCTACAATTTCAGCGCACTGATGCCGGTCTCTGCTCAGTTTGTAGCTGACTGCTATCTCCCGGTCCAACCGTCTCCGAGTAGCCAGATTCTCGCGGAGACCATTGCATCGGCCACAATTGACAATGGTGCCAAGATGTATCTGCGGGCTATCGTCATTTTTGACCCCCCTGACCGTTCTTGCACCGTACGTTACCCTATCTTTCCCGTCTTCGCCATGAGTTAGTGATACCTCTCTCGCGTTTTTTTCTCCCCGTTTACTTGAACTCGCGTCCCTACTTTCTGTCAATATCACAATCATGTCTCCCTAGAACCCCCAAGTTCCGTGCTCGTTAGATTGCTTCGCTTGACTCTTCTTCCTCCGTCATGATCTTCCTGACTTACTGCTGCTATTCCGTCCCCACGTCTCTAGGCCGTGCGTCTCTTTTATGCCTTACGTTGATTACTGCTCGGTTTTCCCACCCTCCCATTTCCCGATCTAAAGTTGCGCGAATGTTAAGTGCCAAGCCAGCCCCCCCCTACGGACACATCCCGCCTCTTCCCCCTACTCCCCATAAATCCTCCTTCTCCATCCCACACCCCTCACTTCTTTTTTCTTTCCCCTTCCCCTCCCTCTCCAGAGGCCATCTGAAATCGGCAAAATTCGTATTAACCACATGGGGCTGATCAACTTGTGATTGTCCCCCCCCTTGGAATTCTCCGTCGAAGAGGGGAATCCCTCTCGGCCCCTTTCTCTAGCTTTTTTGCTCAAACGAGTCGGGGTCAGGCGACGAAATTACTTCGGTCTTTCTCATCTCGATTTTCTTTAATTAATTTCAGTCTTGGGGCCGAGGGTGCTCGTTTCCATGGCGAATATGTTTCCCATTTTTCCATCTTTATGGGACGCCAGGTATGCATGGCTTTCTTTCCGCCCCTCCCCCCTTTCAGTATTGATTGACCGGTAATCCTGTATAATTGTCTGGATTGCCATGCCCTTTTTTAGCCCGATTACCTTAGCCATGGCAAACCCTGCGATGGTGATGCCGTTTTCCTGATCTGGCGCTTTTTGCGGTACTCGTGATATTATTCCGTTCTTCAATTGGCCCAGGGGAAGAGGGACACTTCTTAACGGCAGAAGTTATAGGACGTCTTTAGATTCCCCGGACACTTGATGCAGTTTCAATCTATAGGCGACTTTGTGTTAGTCATTCTCTCACCGATAAGAGTAATGCCCTATCGACTGTTGGGGAATAATCAAGCTTCGGCCGCGTTCACCGGTCTTTTGGTCCCAAGTTTTGTTTCTTTGAGATGGTCTAAATGGGGGGGCCCTCGTTGGTACAAACCGTCTGACCCTTCAGTATGTCTAATAGGAACCTGATCAGTGCCACCCTGCTTGCTCCTTTTGTTCTTTATTTTCCGCTCCCCCTTCGATATGTGCGATACAACATCCCGTACTCCGATGACTCAAAGTTTGCCGGGTTTTTTCCAGCGTGATTTAACCGTGTTTTTCTTTTTCTTTTTGGTTCTGCACAACTCACGGCCTTTTCGAGTTATGATTTCAGCGAAGAGATCCTCCTAAAAGTCCCAGTTTCAATGTTGGTCATCTTCATCTGGGTTTTTTGCCTTTGCGAGTCCCTTAACAAAGTCGTCCGCGTTTCATTAAACTACGTGCTGTTAGAAAGTTGTTCTTTTGCAAACGCTGTTCGCCCCCTCTCGTTCCCTCCACTGTTCTGTTTGTGTTTCTCGCTTGCACGGTCCCCAGCGCTCATTACTAAAGTCCCTCCTCAAAAGTGCCGCCGTGCCTTCAGGAGTCTGGGTCAGGAGTCTGGGGTCCTCTCCTCCCGTTGGTTTGTTGAGAGCGATTCCCCAAAATATAGGAATGCGAGGCCCTCTGCTTTGGCCTGCTTTTCATTTCTTCTTGGTTGGTCGAAAGAGAAAACACCATAACTTAACCCTGCATGAAAACATCCAGTAGCTCGTAAAAGCTGTGACCCCCTACCAGCCTTTCCGGCCTTTAGGGATCCTTTCATTGACGCTCCGGAAAATCTGCCCCCCTCTTGAGTACCCCCAAAAGGGAAAGTTTGACGGTTATGTCTTTCTCTTCTCTTTATCGTATTTTCAACTGAAGGCTTGATCTTTTTGAGACCCCCAATCCGACCCGTGTTCTAGCCTGTCCCCCGTGCAGCGAAGGTCAAGTCCTTGTATGTTGAGCGCGCGCCTTTTTGCAGGGTAGCGGACCCTTTCTCAGCCCACTTCTCATACCGGTCAGCAACTGCATCGTTCCATAGTTCCGGCGCGCAGACGTTGTGAGTCCTCAAAATAGAGCCTCCCCCCTTCCCAAGTAGACCCGGAAACCCCTGCACAAAAACCTCAGCCAGCGACGTCCATGATCGGTTCCACAGACAAGCTCGGGCCCTCTTCGTCTTGCGACGAAGAACGCCCCCCCCCCCCCCCCCATCGGCCCTCCATCCCTCCCCCCCCAGGTTCATCCGTAATAATTTGATGCGAGTGACCCCAAAGTGCCATACCCTTGTTCCTGCGGTCCTTAAATAGAGCCCGACTTCCTTTTTACTGCCCTCCCATGAGCTCCCATCCCCGTTCAGAAGGATCTCCGAGTAGTTCTCTGTGTATTTTCGCGGCGTCACCCCCCAGTCATGACGCCTTGCGAATTAAGGAACCGCCCCCCCCATACCTTAAATTTTCTTTGTTCTGTCATCGAGAACCCATCACCCTTTCGTCCCCCCCCAATCGCTATTAACCCCGCCATCTAGGAACTTCCGCTCCCTCCCCCATACAAGCCTGAGTTATTGACGATGGACTTGACGGAAATGCCCACAGTCGCGCTTTGTGAGAACAACTTCCATGGCCCTCCCAAGCTTCATCTAGTTTCTCAAGCTCTCGTGAGAATATATAGTTCTCAGCCTCTCTGACGGTATTTTACCAAGTTCAACCCTTTAAGCTGTCCAAGGCCTTCGATGGTAAGAAGTTCTCAGGCGTTCCAGACTGGTCCTATCTCTGCTTCGTAACTTTTAGAACCCGCTGAGAGGGGGGAAACCGTACGTGGCCCTCCTATCTCTTCAGAGGCTCGCGGGCCCGCGCAGCGTGGGCTTCATAGGAGTGGGCCTTCCTTCTTTTCTCAAGTCAAGGAGGGCCGGCAGCTTCCGCCGTGAAATCAGCTCACTTCAAGTCATGGGAGTCGATAAAATTCTTTGCTGTCGGAAGTGCCGGACTTGCGACTGTCAACGCTTTCCCCCGATGTCCTTTGTTCGCTCAGGTTCCAGATCCCTCCCCTCCTCGCGTGTTGTTCCTTCTCCATCAGCATCGGACGGGTACAATACTGTACCCCCTAGAGGTTGGCTCAAGCATGGCTCCCGTCCCACTCTTAACCTCTTAATGCTTTGTGCTGGCGCCGCTATTTGCCTTTGCTCCCCCCTTTCTGAGACGTTCGTTTCACGTCTGGAATGTCTCCTCCCCTCTTACGTGTCTCTCCCGAGCAAAGCTCTTTTCACCGTTACCGCTTACTGTACAGTTTTTCCGCAAGATAGGCCCAATGGAGCTCTCCCCCCCATTTCAAAAGCGGCCTAAGTTCGGCATGTGACGATCCCCAGTAGCAGAGCTCGTGCCGTATATCTGCCCCCGTTAGCGTCCCTCCTTCTGCCTATGCCACCACCCCCCCTACACTCTATCTTTTGCTTTTCTAACCAAGCCCCCACACTTGACTAGCCCAGCTTCCAGCCTTTCGGCTCGCTTAACGGCTCCCTAGATGGATTCCCCCCCTTTAGTATCTCTCGGGTTTCTATAAGCTATTTGATCCGTTTTTACTTGGACTTCCCGGAAGGATGCGACTCGTCGAAGGTATTCCTGGAATGAAACGAAACGTTTTCCTCCTCTTTTGGAGGTTCTTTCATTCTAGTTATCCTCCTCCGTTGGTTTTTGTTTTAGCTCTTTAGACCTTCACCTTACCCTCTGCAACCTTTCCTTGTCACCCCCCTGCCCAATACCTGCGTCTCTCTCTTCTTAGGGACGAGCAATGCTTATCCACATCATGCAGTCTTTCTTTAGCAACCAGGCCTTCCCGCCCCTCACCTTTCCAGACTCCCTACGAGTTCTACTATTCCCTCTGCCGACGTGCTTCTCTTACGGGAACTTGTTTTTTCTTGTAGAATACGGCTCTCATGTCACGTTTTTATCTTCCCTCAGGGCGGCCGAAAATTGGAGGATACCTGACGTTTATCCTTCCTCCGAATGCCTCTCTGCTCAACTCACCGACTTGGCTGGTGGTTCCTCCCTCACACTCATCTTCCCTCCGCCGTCATCCCCCTCCTCACCCTCACAACGTCCCCCCATCCCCCCCTCCTAATCCCTTATCCTCCATCCCGATACTTAATCACCCCTCCATTAAGACGCGTCCCGCCCTCTCTGTGTCCTCCCCCCCCCTCTCTTTCCCCCCCTCAGTTCTCCCCCTCACCTCTCTCCCTTCTCCCCCCTTCTCTATTCTCCCCTCTCTCTCACTTTCTTGGAGCCTTACATCCCCCCCCCCCCCCCCCCCCCCCCCCCCCCCCCCCCCGTCTTTTTTTTTTTTTTTTTTTTGGTTTTTTTTTTTTTTTTTTTTCTTTTTCCTGTTGTTTTTTTTTTTTTTTGGTTTGGCGCCAGCTATGCCGTATTCTAAATCGTCCTTCACAACGCTTTCGTTATGCCTAACCTATTCCTCTACGTTCCTGATCCTTATACACGGTAGCAGAACCGTGCACGCGTCGCCCCAGAATCAGCACCCCATCTTGAAAAAGGGCACTTCTTCCCCTATATTTGCTTTAAGATATCCTTTGGTTGAAGCCCCGTTCTTCTTAACTCTACATTTATGATGAAGTCAGTCCCCTAATGGTATGGCTGCCTTTTTTTCCTGGTTGTTTTCCCTCCAATTAGATAGTCGCTTTTTGCCGCTCCACTTTTCGGGAACCAAATACATGCCTGTATCCCAACATTATGATAAGTCTTTGATAGCTCCTTGCCCCTTAACGTCATTGATCGATGTAAGAGTGAAGTTCATCCGCCCAGCTTGGCTGCTGCTTTTAGGCTTTGCTTTCTTTACCGTTATTCCCGATGCCTTTTTCCCAGAACTTTCTTTTTTCTCCCTTGCCTCTTCCCTCTCATCGGCGTCCCTCTTAAGCCGGCTCCATCTTGCACCCTCTACTTGGCTGCTTCCACTACCTGTGGATTCACACTTTTTACCTTATTCCGTCAGCCCTCGCGGTGCCTATCTCGGCCTTCACATGATAGCTGCAAAAACTTCCTTCTTTGGAATTCCCGCCCTCACCAAGTATTCTCTAGCTTTGTTTTCCTTCCCCTTTCGGCGTCCTCTCTCTGTCTTGTCCCTATTTTATTTTCTACAGATCCTATGGGATCAATGGATACCCACGGGCTATTGTGACGGCCCCTTGATGTATTATTATTTTTTCTACAAGCCTTTCAATCTTGGTCTTTCATCCTGTATTAATTATAGCTGAATACTAGGGTATGCGATATCTCCGAGTCTCTCGATAAGTACCTGCGCTTTTCTGCGATTCGCCTCTGGGGATTTAACCTTTAATTTCTGTGTAATTTCCTGGTCTCTTTCAACATTTCCACGATCTTCTTTTGTTACACCTCCCGCCCCCCCCATCCCCCCCCCCCTTAATCCGTTATTTACCCTGAGACCCCTTCCCTCGATTTTTCTCTCCGTAGAGAAATAAACGCTAGTCGCCCCCCCCATCTCCTCTTTTTAATCCGCAGTACACCTGCCCCGCCCGCCTTCCCGTCTGGCCTCGTGCGTGTGTTCAAGTGGTGGTGAGATTTTATCCATTTGTTACTCTGTTCCTTTGGCTGCTCCCACCGTCGAGCATCTAAATGTGCAAACGATGCTTTTTCCCTGACCTTTCTATGAGAAGTTTCTTCTTTATTGCCGGCTCACTGGCAATTCTCTCGACTCTCCAAAATCCTCAGATATAGATGCCCTGGGTGACTCTTTAGGACCACGGTTCTTAGGGTTTTATAACCAGGCAAGTAACTTTCGACTATTCCGGGAGACCGTCTATCATTAACTACTAACACCCAGTTTCATTCGTGTTGTACTATGAAGATGTGGGGATCTGTCCGGGAGTTTCTATTCCCAACGTCTCGTAAAATACCTGGGCCGTGCGACCTTGCTGGATGTAACTATGTGCAAGTGGCTGTGTGGAGGCCGTTCTGTGTGCTTCTTCTTTTTCCCTAACACTCGACTACTTACACATCAAATCTACCCGGGCCAAAGAATAATGACTTGGCGGGAGGATATCTATTTTTTTCCCTAAGAATAATTTGTTTTTGATCTAGATCATTGCCCTCGATCTTGAATGCTGTGATTACCCTTGTAGTATGCTTGGTGTCGACTCTTCCTGCGTTGTCTTAACATCTTTTTTTTTTTTTTTTTTTTGCATACACCACAGAGCCGCTCCCGAGTTCCCTCCCATAACCTCCCCAGCTGCCTTTTCGACCCCTCCCCTTGTTTTTCATCTTCTACCGTTGGGACTATATGACGCTAACCTTTCACCGCCCCCATCGTGCCGGTATCCACCACCCTGTGCCACTTTGACGGTGTCGTCTTTCTTCTTCTCCTCTGTTTATTAGAACTCCTTTCCTTGCTGTTTTCTAAAAATCCGACCCTGGCTTCATCTGTTCCCTTAACGTGAATTATAATTCGTCTTTGTGTATTTCTTCTTCGACTAGCCTTTTGAAAGGGATCTCGCATCATCCATCCAAAAGTTCTATAGGTTCCTTATCCCTTCCTTTTTTTCCATGTCTCTTCGCTTGAATAATTTGTGTCTCATAAACATCGATGCAGCACGGTACAAGGGTCACCAGCCTCCTACCCAAAATTGACCCAACCCCGCTCCCTCCAGCGAATGGACATGATATATGCACAGTCCTCTCTAGGGGCTCTCCGTCTTGTCTTCACTCCTATGGGAAACGCACAATCCCATGGCACATCAGGGTGAAAATCCCGTCAGTAATAATGAGCTATGGGACAGAAACCTCCTAGCAAGTTTCTATTTACATCACTCTTCTCTGCCGCCTCCGGTTAATCTCCATCCTTTCCGACACATTCCCCTCCCCTTAAGAAAGCGTCCGCTCTTTGCCCCTGGATTTTCTGTCGCAAAGTTAATGCCCACCGGCTATCAATCCCATTTCCCCTCTCCCCCATTAAAAGGGTCTTTTTCTGAAATATCGAAAACCACCCCTCCTTGGCCTTCAACATCCTCCCCCGTCGAATTGGTATGACTTTTTCTCTCCATGCTCTTCCCTCATACACCTCGTCAATTATACTTCGTATCGACCTATTGGGCTTAAAGGAAACCCTATCCTTCCTCTATGATCATCCTCCCCTATAGTTCCTTGATTCCCCACTGTAGGAATTTTTGCACTCTAGAATGTCCTCTTTCTATTAGTCAGCTTTTCGACCTTCTACTTTCAAAAAACTTTATCCACCCGAATCGGTGTAAATCAGGTCCCCTCGCGTTCCTCCTTTTGTTGCCAGATGGCTTCAGGATCTTCCTTCACGGGTCCCGTTTGAGCATCTTGCGCTTTTGCAAACCGAATCTTGTAACTATCGAGCAGCTCAGCGATGCCACTTTACCCCACGCGCAGGCCAAGGGCGTTGGTCGGGAATATCCCTCCTCCTTATTTTTTCCTATTCCATTAAGGAGAAGACGTCGATCAGCTATTAGAACTTTCCTTTTGCGATCCATTACTTTATATGCGTCCTTTCGTGGACTCGGCGTACTCTCCTATCGATTGGTTTGAAAAATCGAGCATTCCTAGCTGAAGCCCTACTTTTTTTCATGCTCGGACCTCCTTTTTCAGAATGTTCCAATGGTAAAAATGATGATTCCAAACCAAAGAAGAGTCCTAGTATTCCATACCGTGCATCTTCTTCGGCAAACACTTTTCTTCACCTATCAGTTTTGTTAGTGCAGCTTGGTCAGTTTTTTCTTGTCGTAGGAAAGTTATTCCCTTTATTCTAGCATTTCTCATCGTACTTTTACCGCAGCCTCTCCATAACATAGATCACCTTTATTTGGCTGATTTCTTTTCTAGATCTAATATCTTTCTATGCCCCACCATGAAGCTGCGGCCCAGTTTGTTCTAGGGAGTATATCCCCAGTCTCGCTAGGACCTAACTTCATATTTTTTTTCTACCCTCCCAAAGTTAGTTTCTCCCTTTTTTTTCTCCTCGACCACCGTCCCCTTGAGATCGTTCCTTCGACCACAGCCACCCCCCCTCCTACGCGTCAGCCTCGATCTTCTGTCATCGTCGGCAGAATACGTATTTTCTTAAGGGGTGATTGCTGTTTATATCAGATTCTCATTTATCTGGTCATAAAATTGCGACCCCTTGTGAAGTAATCTTGACTTCGTAAGTGTATTAATCTTCCCAACTTCTTCGGCAGAGGTGAGTTATTTCATATCTTTCCCTCCTCCTTTTTTTTGTTTATAGGATATTTATCAGTCCACTGTGTTCAAGTACTTTCCCGTTTATTCCATTTGCTACTCTACGAGGTCCTCTCAGTTCCGTCGTCCAATGCAGACACTATCACCGCGCGCTGTAGATCTCCCCCTGAATTCTCTTCACTCATGACTCCCCTCAATAGTTTCCCTTACTTACCTAATGAGAAGCCTGCTTCCTTGGATATTCCGTGTTTTTTTTCAAGCAACGCGTCTTAATCCTTAACTTATGCTCTTCTAATTCAGTAACTTTTGTATTAGTATTGTCTATTCTAATTGAGACTTTTTCTTCGTAATCATTCCTCCACCTATTGAAGATCAATTTTTTTTCGCTTACTTTCTTGGGATCTCACTGACAGATTAATCCACTCTTTTTTCTTCTGCTTCCTCCCCTCCTACTTAACGCAATGCTACTGTAACCCGTAAATCTCAAGACTCTTCTCCGACTGCCCCTTCTCCCAGGGTCCACCTTTCTTTTATTAACATTGTCCAATTCTCCTTCTTCTTTGATCATCCTTATCTTTTTGAAAATGCTAGTTATTTCTTTTACCGCGGTACTTCTTTATTAGTCCGACTCATGAGTATTTATTTTGCCCTATCTTCTTCTTTTTCCTCTTACCATCGATTTCCTTTTCTCCCTCTTTAAATCTTACCATTCACATTTCAAATGGATATGAGACCACAAATTCCTATCTGTTATCTACTTCTATTTCATCTTCATGACTCCGTTTCTCTATCTGTAAGAACTTCCATATTACCTCCCACGCTTTTATTTCGCTTCCCTTTTTCAGCTTTAGCTGATACGTTGATCAGATTCCTTTTTTTTACACCACTACCTCTATTTACCATGGATCCCTTTATCAGATAAGACAAATCTTACAACGGGGCCTGCAGTAAATTTCTTCTACCTCTATGGGGCATTATACAATCTTTCCTTGTTGCCCCTTTGTAACTTCTCGTATACTCGTATCTTTTCTAGCGTCTGTCCACTTCTTCGCCCCAACACTCAGGCGTTGGGCCTTCCCGAAGACTCTAGTCTAAGCTCCTGTTTCTTTTTTCTTAGAAATCGTTCATGCCCTCCTTCTCTTATGTGACGATTTTTATGCTACATTCTCATTTTTCGTATATGTACCCCTCTTTCTGAGGTGTACGGCTGTATGGTTGCGTTCTCTATAGCACCAATCCCTCTTTAAATTTATGGGTGTAGCTTACTTGTTAGTTCTTCCATTGACATGTCGCCAGTCGACTCTCTGCTCTCTTTCTTTACCTTTCTTTTGTTCTTATCTCGTCCCTACCGGATTTCTTTCTATTAAGGTATCTTCATCTCCATTTTATCGGGCTTTCACTTCATATTATATTTATGTTGGACCCTGTCTTATTCCCTGTCGATGTTGTCTTTCCTTCTGAGCCCTCTAAGAGGACTCTAGCTCTTTCCTCTTCTTGCTCTTCTCTTTTCGGTCGGCGTTTGGTCACCAAGTTGTTTTTTTTTCGCGTTTTTGTCTCCCAATTTGTACGGTTCTGATAGATTTTCTGGGCTCCCCCCTTCCTCCCCCGAGACAGGGGACCCTGATGATTTCTGAGCTCTATACGTCTGCTGATTCCGATCAACTCCCCCATTCTCGCGACGACCACCACCGCCTTACTACTTCACCGAGGCCAAGGGACCCGCCCAATTCCCAAGGTTCTTATGGTTTCTTTCATGCAACACATAGTCCTTCTCTTTTAATACGAGTCTCCGAGAGAATAAGACGTTCCCCGTGTCCGTTTGGAATATTCATTTCTTTGTCGATTTTCCGTGGCGTTTAGACAAGTTCGTATAAATAACGACCTCGCTGTCGTGCAACTTAGGTTCAAAATTCTGGTGCGTGGGTGTTTTTTCTTCTTCTTTTCTGACCACTCACAATATTAAAACTACCCGGTCCGATCTGGGGTCGGGCAGGATATCCTCCTTCCTCAAGTTGTTGTGTCTCAGATATCCATTCCGAAACAGTCATTATGCGTCGCCCGTAGTCTCGTTGCTGTCTTTACCTTCAGTAAAGATCGTAATCTTCCTTCGCTGACCCGCCCCTAAACGCTCGCAACCTCCTCTTTGAAAAGAGTTTCCCCCGTCCCCCAGCGAATGTCTACCTTGTTCGCTTTTTCGGGACCCTTGGGAATACTAGACGGCTCCACCTTGAAATATCCACACCCTCTTCCTGGAGGGTCCCCACCTTTTTGTTTTTTGAACTTTCGGAAACGTTTTCTTTAGTCTATTCTCTCGCGTTAATAATCTAATTACTTTTTCCTTTTTAGGAATTTATTTTTCAGACCAGAAGTAAACAGTTACCTCAAGCATGTAACCCGCCTTTCTTCATTTCATTCGGATGCGAGGTTCTCCACTGGTGTGAGGCTGTGAGGTTACGCGTCCTTCAGCCGAAAGGCTAGGATGTCCTCCAAATGCATAGTTTTTCAAGTCTTCTTCCGGTCTCAGCCTTGTTAGGCCCTAAAAAAGTGAAAGCCCGACTCCCATATGAGGGGGTTGGCCCCCAGGAGCCCCACCTTTGTGACCCAAAGACACCCTCCTCGTAAAGTCACATGAAGGCCCCACATCGCGCGGGAGACGATTATCTTGAGCCATTCACTCCACAAGAAAGTTCCATCATAAGGTACCACATCAGTCCGGAATTCATGACGTGTTGGGACCGACCAAGGCCCATTTTCCAGTTGCTCGACGAGAAGACTCTCTCCACACGCCTTTCCGGTGTAATCAGTCTTTCCCTCCCTTCATAACAGACAGTTCCTTTTCCTTGCGGGCTTCGCTCGTTCCGACGGTTCCTCCCCCCTTCCAGACGACGCAAGTAAACCTCTCCCATTAAAACAATGACTTGAATTTCCCTTTGTCGCAACTCGAACTCCTCCATCTGGCCCCAATCGATATTTACCTCTTTGATCTACATTAGAGAAGTCCCTATATCACCCCGCTCCATCAGACAGCTGATGTACGATTGTTTTGTTCAATGGGAAAAAGAAAAGTCTCCTTAGGGATAAATTCAGTTCCTGGCTTCCCCCCCCCCCACTAGATGAAACGTTTGTAACAGATACAGGGACTCTAGTCGAGGCCCGCCGCTTTCGCTCGCAGTCTCACAATCAAAAGGACGCTCAGGCCCAATAATTGATGTCCGAAAGCTTTCCGTCTCTTAGCTTTCCTCGATTCTCTCCCGGTTATCATATGCTCGACCCCTCCTTCGGGTACTTTCTACCGTAGCAGATCTCTCTGTAAATACTCAGCCAAGGCGGCTGAACCTAACATAATAATTTAATAGGACGGAGTCTTGACCTAAAGCGCCATCTCCCGGGAAAGTCCGTTTGGCTATCCTTTTTTTATGATGCCGGAAGTGCGTTTCCTTGACGATTATTTCTATTTTCTCGTACTCACAGGTTCCTCTACCTCTCATGTAGCCCTATAGGTAGGATTCATCAGAATGGTAGTAAGGGCCATATGCCCTTTCAAAAACACCCCCCAAGAGCGGTTGCGGGTCAGCCATCACTCGGAATTTTCAACTTTTGTTATCCCAATGATGTCCTTCTGCTTGGACGCGTAGGCCGTTCCTGAGCCTTCGGATAACTTCCCAGTTCAGTTGTTTTATCGCGACGCAGGCACGATCCCTTTCCTAATCACTGATTACACTTTATACATTCTCGCTTTTCCTCTAATCGGCCAGATGAGCTCAAAAAATGTCTAGCGAGGCCAGTTTGGAGAGTCTGAGCCCCCCCCTCTCGCACTACCCCTATCGTCACTATACTCAGTATCCCTCAAACTTAGTACGCTCGCCGTTCAGAACCCAACCCCGTGACATGCTTCCCGTGGCTTCTCAAGAAACCACCTTCACGACCCTTTCCCCTCGGCGGTCGCATCTCTGAAATATCCCGTATGGCGTTTGTGATCTATAGGTTGAGTCCCTCTTCATTTCTCGTGTTCACAACAAGTCCTTTTTCGTCCTTCCCCTTCTAAATCGCGGGACTATTTTATGGCTTGGAATTACCCGGAAACTTCTTCAGGACGAGGCTTCTGCTCTCTATCTATTTTCCCCCCCCCCCCCCGTATTTTTTTTTGCTCTTCTTCCTTTACACGCTGCAGACGTTTTTAAACCAGTTCCCCTCACATTTATAAGAGTCGCGATTCCCCCGGGAATGTTAAGTCTATGACCCCTTCTCTAGCTTGATCTCAAAAAGCCTTTCTCGCACCCCTTAAGCCCATACAACGAGTCTGCCTCCGATTCAGACCTCTCCTCCTTGAGATGGATCCTTCCTTGGGTTGTTAAATCCCCTCTGATTCACGGTTGTGATGGCAGTGACAGCGCGGACGAACTTTTGTTCTCTTCTGTATCCGATCGAAGCGAATTGGCCTCAGACTCCTCCCCCTCACTCCTTCCTGCCTCTTTTCTTTGATCTCTACTGCCCCGCTCTCTAACTCCCCGATTACCCCCCCCCCTGGAAGTTCCTCTTGCATGAGGATCGCTGACTCCCGTGACCTCCTTTTACTTCACTAGCACTTTCTCACTCGGCTCCTCAGCTAAGCGGAGCCCCCCCTTACGGACACCAGGATATAACACACTTGTTCCACTGTCTCCGATTGGGGGTCCTTCATAATGATTCTTGGTGTCCCCCCAGAGATTTCATTACCTCCGCCCCCATTTGTCCAGTCCTACCTCATGATTATGGTCATGCTCGAATTCTTGCCGTCTTATGTCAAGCATCTGTCGACTTTTCTCCGGATTCCGGTCCCCCATATAACCTTTATGATCCGATCCACCTGTTTTGCTCTGAGATGATGTCGGAGGGCCTTCCCCCTCCTTACGAAGAAGAATTTATTTAGCCCCCGAGTGATGACTTTGCATGTTTTCGCCTCTCGTACGTGCTAAGTATTCGATGTCCTTTTTGTTTCACCAATCGCTCTTTTTATTCACTTTCGAAGTTGGCCGCTCCTTCCCTCCGCCCTATGGAACGCAGCCAGACCCACCTCCTCCCTTTGGGTTCTTGATGACCCCTCTTTTCTTTTGCCACTTTCTGTTCAAGTACGCTTTCTAAAGGCGTGAGCCATATCTCTTTTTAACTCTAGCTTTGCACCACTAAGAGCGTTGGCAGCACTAGAAATATTATGTATACCTTCTAGTCCCTTGCGTTTTTAAGCATCGTTCGCCTCCTTTTTCATTTCGATTTTGATGAGCCTTCCTGCAGATGGTAGAGAATATGTTACCACTAGATCTTGTTCTTCCCCTTATGGTTGCGTTCTCCCCTACTCAAAGCCTTTTAAATATTGGCTTTTTGTTTACTTTTTACTTGCCATCTTCGGTGCATCATGGCCTCCTGCGCATACCGTTTTGCAAATCGCCCCCGGCCCTACCTACCCTTCTTTTTTATGCTATTTCCGCTGTTGCTCCCTTTAAAGAGAAGTTGGTTACTTTATTCTAGTAAACACTTGAATCGGTTTTTCTCTTTTCCCAGTACCCTTTATTCACTTTTTGGGACTGTTTGTCCCTTTTATTCGGACAATGGCGTGGTGGGGTCTTCTGAGAAAATACGAGAGTAACTCCCCCTTTGTGGTGACAGATTGACGATTCCTGTGTGGTCGCGATTTGGTACAACTCTGTTCTGGTAGAGTGGTTTGATCCATTGCTTTCTATTTGCTCCTATATTGTTAGTTTTACAAATCATCTTCTCGGACCTGAAAAGTTACCTTTTGATCGAAAGGCTCGTCTTTTCTGTTCTCATTGTGCAAATATGACTATACACAATAGCCTTCCCTTTCACTATGTCGGTGCACTTAGCCTTAAAAGGGTTATGTATGGTTGAAATCAACTCGCAGTCATTATGATGAATCGCTATTTCGAGATCCCCACCCGTCCCCCCGTTTCCTTTTTTTTTCCTATCCTCTGTGTGGATTTCCGTTTTTTTTCTTCCCCAAGTAGGCCGTCCTTTCACCCTTGCCTGTTATCCCAAGAGTCGTGAGTTTGCACACATGTTCCGCCCGGGTGGGGGCTGTTCCGGGCTGTTGGGGAGTCGTTTTACCTTGGCGTGGATAGCATGCACGGACCGCCCCGCCTACCTTTGCCGGTGTATCTTTTCCTTTCTTGCTCCCCCGTTGTGTTGTGATCTCGATCCCATGTTGCCCCCCCTTATCTCAGGAGGTTTGTGTTCGTGTTAGAGTGTCCGTCGTAATATTCTGCTTGTTCCCCCCCCGTCCGTTACCACCCTCTCAATCCCCACAAAGTCCCCCTTGCGAGCAACTGACAGAGTGCGAACTTTGAGTTGTCCGAAAGATGGTCTCCCCTTGGCCTTCTTTAATGCGGCCCCCCTCCGTTGGGAATACGGACCCAGCCAACCGGCCCTAGGCAACCCAGATGACTAGTCCACCACACCAAGGAACTTCTTTTTCGGTTCTTAGTCTCTGATATTCGTCTTCCTTCCCCTTAGTACTTTTGACTATTTCCCCTAGAAACCCCCTAATTACCAACTGGGCCTCCTGGAAAACGGTGTCATTATTTTTCGTCCACCGGTATAAGGCGGATGTTTTGCTTTTTCCTCTCCCCATGAATGAGCATTGCACATCAGACAGCGACATTAATTTTACTCTCAGAGTGTCACTCCAAAAGGTCCCCGTCCCGCGTTGAGCCCATTCAGGCATGAAGGGAACCCTTAGCATAATTTTCTTTTGACTGAAAAGCAAAATAGGGCCATAACCCCAGACCCCGGGTTTAATCCACACTTTCGCACAACCCTTGTGACCACCAATAAGTCCCCACTTCGAAGAGCACTTCTTTTTCCCCCATTGAATATCATCTAGGACCTCTCTTTTTTGACGAAGTTCAGAACAGCGCTCCCTGGCAATCCCCTTGTCACCTGCAGACTAATGTATGCAGGACACGAACAGACCGCAACTGATTTCTGTGTGATTCTTCTTTTTAATCTTCCTTACGTCATCAAGGTCTAGAACAGCTTCCCTTAGCTTGAATAACGCTTTACTACGGATAGAGCGTCGTGCCGTCAGGTACTTCTTTGCTTCTTTCCCCTCTTTCCTAAGATCCCAAGTAAAGTCCCATTTCCACCATACTTGAACTTTTTGTCGTGTGACATACCCCCCCCTAGTTCTTTCCCCCGCCTTACTGGACCTTTTGCTAGCCTCTAGATTCCTAATCCACAACATATGACGTGACCTTTCCCTCCTCTGGCTGCCCCTTCCCTCGAAGTCGCTATGAGAAGAACCCCTTGGTCTTTTCTTTTTCCCACCGCCTTCTGAATTTTGGTCACTTGCAGTGCCGGCCCACTCCGTTCCTCCGGTTTCTATCGACTTTCAAATCAGTACAAAGTCCTCTATCTTGCCCCCTTTTTTCCTAGATGTCTCCCGAACGTTTCGCGGCTTTACCTGGACCCGTCGTGTGTGCAGCTCCTTGATCCCAGCTGCGCAGTCTTCTGGGACCCCGAATGGATCCTCGCTCGCCGGAGATCCTTTTTTTTCAGCCCCTTTTCTGATTTTTGACCGAATTACCCCTTTCGATCAGACAGGCGTCAGTGAGTCCTTCCCATCTCTCTTCGACTCTAGGGCGAGGACATCTCATTGCCCCAAGGCCCTCATCGACGCCGATGGTCGAGGAAAGCTGGCTTCCCAGTGCAATTTTTCATGATACTACTCCTTCGGTCGGACTTGCTTTGTCGGCGGTCCTTTTTAAAGTATGAGGTTAAATAACGATAGCTATTATGCCGGCCTCAGCTCTTTCTTGGCTCCCCACTTTGCCACAGATCTTTGGACTGGATGCATCCCTTTTCGTCAGCTTTTTTTCGGCCGGATAAGCTTATTTAAGTTTAATTACAGTCTAATACTTCAGACCGTGCAGCTATTTTTCATAATTTCGAACCTTCGTTCTTTCCCTTTGTTATTCCAGTAATCTTGTAGTTACCCACTCGGTAGTGACGTTTCCTAAACCTGTCCGCGGCCTCGGGTTTACCTTCTTCAGGCCCCCCCTCTGAGCACGGATAAGTTCCTTAGCCTCAACAGTTCGTAGTCATTCGACGAAGCACCCTCCTGTAGTTGTCCTCCCTCCAAGTCCCAAAAAAGGACATCCGATCCCAGCAGTATTTCTGGAAATATACCCCCGTTTTTTCCTGGTTCTCCACCGTCTTTTTTCTCCATCTCGAGTGAGACGGTTCATCGACTTCACCTGAATCATTAGTCGATTGATGGCTTGGTATTTCCAGTCCCCCCTTATCGAGTGGGTACTGCTCCTTTTCTATCTTCCTCTCTTTTTTGAGAGATGTTTAGTCCTCCATTATGCCGAGTTTTCAAGTGTCGCATAAATCTACTCTTGTCGCTTTTTCTCTAGTCCTCAAGAGGATGAAGTCCCCCTTCTCGTTCTTTTTCAACCCCAATATCGTAACCTAAGCCCCAGATGCCACAGACCTCCCCCTTAGACCGGCTTTCCTTTTCCCTTGTTGGTCTTAGTCACTCCGCGAGAGCATTCAAGGCTGTGTGGATGAGCTCGGCGGCTATTTTGTTGGCGACGTATCCCCCCCTATTTACTGTCGATTTGTCTCCTCTCCCCCCTCACCGCTTCGCATGGTGGTATCCCATCTTGGCCGTGACACAATCCAATGCAATACACCCGTTTCCGCGCTGTATCTCTCGCCCCCGCCCGACTGAATGAGAGGCTTACTGGAACGTTGAACCTCTTTTTTCTACCCCCTTACCATCGTGCCGCCACTTCCCATAACCTCCCGTGATCTTCACACTTGGGCTTATCGCCCATGCTGTTGCCCCAGTACGTGGTTGCCCAGCAGTATTCCTTTCATACTGTGATGAAGTCCGTTCATGGGCTATTTGCTTTGAAGCTTCCTGACTGACCATCGCATCGCTCCTCGCCCGACAAAGTTCCTCAATAAATGGACTGCAAACAAGATCCCTTCCCCCGTGTCGGATGCGCTGAATGCTTGCCTCCTACTGATCCGCCAGAAGCGTCTTCGATATCACCCCTTTTCTTGTTGTCTCAGGAAATTTCTCTCTCTTGCCTCACGCTTCCCCTTAGGGTTCAAACTCGCTCTCGTGGTCCTTGTGCTGCCCCATCGGTGCTCAAGTCTGAAACTTTGCTACACCCTTCTTGTCCTTTTTCTAAATCTCCTTTTGTCGCATGTTTTCCCTTCTCTCAAATCAGTTCTGTGATGCGGCCACTCGTCACCAAAAAATCAGAGGCGTTGGTTCTACGCCCTCCTCTTTTCATAATAGCGTCTTCTCTTTTCCTTTAATACCCCCCCTTTACCCTCTATGGTCCTATGTTCTGCCTATTGCTCTCCCCTATGTACCAATCGCGGACTTTTGTACTTGATGGATGTTCTTCTTTCTCCATTGAGGGTTCCCTTCTTATTTTCCCTTTCTCGGTTCTTTTGACGTCGCTCTAATCCCGTCCTACTCCCCCCCGCATTTGCTTGAGCTTTTTTTTTTTTTTTTGGCCCTCTTTTCCTATTTCACGGGAAGTCGGTATTCTATTCTCTCCGTCATCGCACACTTGCAGGGATTTCTTTTTCCCTGTTATTATTTTTATGACCCTGATTTCCCCTTTTCGCCTTGGGAGCCTGGCCCCAAGACGTACTAGGTAGACCCGCTATTAGTGGGCCTCCCCTATCAGTGGCTCCTCGGAGGTATCTGTTTTAAGGTTTTTTGTCGTAGTCTTTATACCTTTGCGCCCTGAGGGTTTTTCCCGAGGTCTCCCCATTTCCCCTCTAGCTCATGGAAGTGCTTCTTCTTGACTGACTGGTCCTCTCCTTTTCTTTGCTTCTCTTCCGTCCTTCACCTCTCTCTCCGGATCCACCCTTACCTGGACTTCCGCTTCAAGGTCCCCGGTTCAAACGGTTTTTCTTCTTGTTTTTTTCCAGAAAAGACCCGTCCTTCGCTATACTAGGGAGATAGTACAAGTAACCTTGTTCATTTTTTGGATTGGTGTTTCCTTTTTCCTTCTCTCCTATTCCCAAACGTCGTCCCATACCTTCCCGGGTCTAGAGTGTCCGTTCTCCACAGCTGATGTTTTCTATCTTTTTCGAAAAAGACCGAAGAGGACAAAGGAAACTCTAAAAAGACGACAGTATCCGATTCTGAGGGCTTGATCTGTGAGGACATCCATAAACGTTGTTGTTGTAGAGCCAATGGAAAGACCACCAGTAAGATATGCGGCATTATGGCTCAGGTGGTAGGAGTCTATTGGAATGGGGTAAGCATCGGGTTTGCCGGGTGCGTAACCGAGGATATAACAAAAAGCGACCCAGGCCACCAGCGACGGCCTAAAAAGGTCACGCCCCCCCCCCCGTCGTGGGAGAAGGCGGAGTGCGTATGGCAGGCAGTTTTCTCAGCTTAGAAAATGAATAGCGCACAAAAGAGTCAATATAAAAACGCAAAGGGTTCCACCTGTTTCCCCTTTTTTTTTCTTTAT
>Ga0179593_1383558_pt1 | contig 23831 bp, 18 predicted proteins | sample CZODoug2_1_08_16_FD_185931 | JGI IMG/M metagenome (GOLD analysis project Ga0179593, IMG submission 185931) | Vadose zone soil fungal communities from Angelo Coast Range Reserve, California, USA - CZODoug2_1_08_16fungal (PacBio error correction) | ecosystem: Environmental > Terrestrial > Soil >... | reverse complement strand
TCCGCTCCACTTCCACAGAAAATGCATGCGCGACGCTTCTCTTTTTTACCTGAGTTAAATCACCCTTTGCTCGTACGGCTAAAGTGTTCCCCCTCTTCTTTTTTGCTGATTGCTGATTGTGTTCCTTTCTCATCGTCCCGCAGATTATTTTTTTTATCTTGATGAAGTTGCGGTTTTCTGCAACAGGTGGTTATGCCGCCAAGGTCAAACGCCGACCACACCAGTTTTCCACACTCAGTCTCTCATTTACCACCCCTCCCCTTTTTTTCCGGTACCCGTGAATCCCGACCCCTGGCTGGCCTTTCTTGGTTTACGTCTCAACCCCTTTTCCCCTATCTTGTTCCTGTGTATTGCTTTTTTCCCTAAGCTGTGTCCCATGTGCCCCCTAGTCAAGTAGAACGTTTGTGAATGCTGATTTCAGACCAGGAGGTGCAACACCTGGGTTTTTCCCAATCCGCCGATCTATTCAATTTGTCTGATCTTACCCCCCAGCCCCGATCCCCCCTGCTGTGTTTAATAACATATTTTCACGGTCTTGTCCCTTACGTTTTCATCTCTTATTTCGGTCCATTTGCTCGTTTTATGCTCGAGCTTCTTGCGCTTCAATGTCTTTTCTCCTCCCCCCCCCCCATGTAGGGCTGTTCTATCAGTCCTTTCTTTTTTTCCCTACCCTTGTCCCGTCCCGGTCTCTTTTGTAACCACCGCGTCTCATTCGTTTCCCACCGCTGTTTGATTCATCCCCTAGGTGGTGGCAATTTTCAATTTTTCCTCCCTTTCTTTTTCCCCTGTTCCCATGATAACTTGCCTTGTTCTTCATGTTTATTCATGCCCCATGAATTTTAGATAGTTTCGCACTTTTCCCGACTAGTTGACGGTGTTCCCTCCGTCGCTGTTACCCCGCCTGGGGAGACATTTTGGCTGCAATTAGTTAATTCATGCTCTCGTTCCCCTTTTACATTCGACAGCTTGTCTTTGACGTATTTTCTACGCAGGATACAATTTAATATAGTCCTAGTCGTAAAACACAAGACGGTGGGCGGTGGGGTTCCCTTTCACCCCAGCTTCCTTTTTTTTACTTGTTTTTTTTCGACGTATTCACTTTGGTTCTAGTGTGGCCCTTCTTGACGATGATATTTTTCGTGTCCCTTTCAGGTATTTTTTCGTATCCCCCCCATCCTGTGCATTGACGGGATTAGCTTTCCACTATTGTAACCCCCTTAGCTTCAATTTCCTCCCCCCAATTAGTAACTGGACCCGGCATTAAGTCTGCGGCTCTCTGGTTTGCGAAGAGACTAAGGTGAGGTCCGACTCTATTATCCACCGCTTTTCTTGGTTTACCTCTTCCCCCCCATTGAGAAACCCCTCTCGTTTCTATATTCCAGAAACACCCTGGTGGGTTTCGTGTATCTAGTCTTTTTTAGTTTTGTCGTCCAGACCTTTGCTAGGATCTCTCGACCGTGCCTCCCTTTTAGGACTCTTTCTGTTTTCCCCAACACACTTCCTGGGCCCTATTTGCCTGGCATCAAGCGGTTCATTGTGTCGGTCTTACGCTTTTTCTGCCCTTGAAATTTTACCCAAAGGTTGGTTCATCCTGTGCCGCTCCGGTCATGCCCCTTGTGCCTTATCCTCTTACCTTCCCAGACTCGGACCCTGCCATAGATTCCAATTGTGATAGAAAACTCCCCCGGTTTCCCCGCGTCCCTTGACAGCGCACCGTGATCCCTATTCCCCTTTCTTTGTCAGGAAACCGTTTTCTACCGAACAACATCTCCTTTTGATTCCCCCAGGTACCACCGTTCCCTCTTTTGTTTATCCGATGAGAGTTACTGTGTTGCTGCGCGTTTCTTGATGAGCCCCATAGTTCCAGTAATCTTTAATGTCTCCCGATTTCCCTCCATTTTGTCGATCCTGTACCCCGTCCACCGGCACCAGCGTGAATTGTCATTGCCTCCTTTGATCTACACCATTACTTCCCGTTCTGTATCCCCCGTTCTCTACCCCGTTTGATCCCCTATGAGCTCCATTTTCGGGTTCAATTTTTGATTTGTCATCAACTACACATCACTGCCAAGCCGTTGACCTCCCCCCAGGTTATTTACGTGTAATTTTTGGCTTATTGTGATTGATTGGATTTTGCCACCCACCCTACCTTCGCCCCCCTGCCCCCCATATGTAACCACCACGGGAATTAGTTAGATCGTTGCGGCTTTTCTTTATAGTTTAAAACCGTCTTCCTCATGCTTGCTGTACCACCGAGGTAGTGAAGAAGACTCCTACCCCCTGACCCCTATGACTGTTCGGGTGTACTCCCCTTTTAAGTTTGTCAGAAGCCTTAGTCTTCACTATCGTGCGGTTTGCCCCGGACCCTTTTGCCGCCAACCCAAAACCTACATGATCCTTTACCGTCGCATACCGCAGTATGAGGCTTTTTTCTGATCGTTATTCCCACCGTGGCCCTTTTTGGTCCTCGGTTTGCCAACAGTATCTTTCGTCAATCCCCTCTCAGCGTCGGCTCTTGACTTCTTTGTTTGACAGATAAGACTTTGGTGCCCCTTTCCCTGGCCATTTCCTCTTTTCTCGGTCGACTTGATGGTGTTGGTCCTTGGGCCCCCTTCCCCACTGTTCGGTTTGTGTTAGGTCATTGTCAGTAATCAGCACCCCAAAAAAAATCCCGCCAAGCCACCCCCCCACACCTCCCAACCAAAACACCAAAGATTTGCGACAACCCTCCTACGAGGGCAACAACCCCCCAACACCCCGAACCCCCCAAAAAAAATGGCACAAAACCCTCCCTACACCCCCCCTGCAGGCACACCAATTTGAGCACACCCAAACATCCCCCAAAAAAAACAAGCAACCGCAGTCAAACCTCCCCAAACCCACCAAACCACAAAGACAAAACACCTTTGAACAACACCACCATACCCACCAACCACACACCAAGGTGCCGGGTCACGACTTTGAAACATTTAACCCCGAGGTTTGCTTTTGTTGGCTGCTTTCTTTTTGCTGGCTCTGCAGTGGTCGACCGATATTACCTGTTAATTTCCCGTTTAGGGTATGCTACCGGTGGTTTTTATTTTTTTTTTCTTCCCTTTTTTCTTACCCCCTTTTCCTCTCCGCCGCTGGTCCAACTCCGCACCAGTCGTCGGACCACCTCCATTTGTCCGTGTTCTGGACTTTTGACACGCAACCATCCTTCATTCCGTCATGTCCCCTGTGAAAAATTTCTGATAATCTCCCCTGACGCAAGGGCGCATTCCCCTTGATGTGGCCAGGTAGAGAGTAGCCATTCCCGTGTTCCTGGGAGTTGAGCGGTTCCGCTGCTTGTTTGTGCGGCACCGTAAGTCATGGGCTTGGCGGCATATTGAAACAACGCAGTTCCTACAAAAATTTCGTCCAACTTTCTTTTTTTTTTTTTCTTTCGACTGTCATCACCACCGTCGATTCTTTCCGTGAGACGATTTTTTCCCATTCAGAACACGTGGTACAGTCAACCACTCTTTTCCGGGGGTTGTGCCGGTTTTCGTCTCGAGGAATTCCCCCACCCACACCCTTTGTACATTGACGGTTGCTGACTTTTTGGAGCCCTTCTGACAATCCCTCCCAATCCCTGTCCCCCCCCGGAATGCCTTCGCCCCTCAATTTGACTGCAAGCTGTCTGTATCGCAACTGCCCTTGTTCAAACTCGTCACTCCTTTTGGTGATTCTTTTTTTGTCCTCGCCCCAGTTACCTTTTCCCTTTTTTGTTTTTAAAGTTTTCGTTTTTGACGGTCCACTGCCCCCTTCTTTTTCCATCTCCTGACCTTTAATTGAAACGGGAAAATCCTTTTCTATCCCCAACCAGCACCCGCCTTTTTTGCTTTGTGGTTTTTTCGCGGGAAAGTGTTCTCCTGCCTTCTTCACTCTTCCCCTCAGGCAATAGTTTCCCATCACGATTTCTCCCTGATGTAACCTCCCCCACTTGCCCCAGGTTAGGTTGCGGTTGTATACTCTTTACAAGCGCCCACAAACCGTTTGTGGAACAAAAACTTAGCCACGCTTTCCCACGTTTTCTGCATCAAAAAGTCGTTTTTTTTTTGGCCCAAGCGCAATCCAGTTCTCCGGACGGCCCTGTTCTCCCCCCTTTTTGGACCCGGAAGTTTCGATTGACCCCATTCCCTGTTCCGGTACGTACTGATTTTTGCGTCGGTGAAACAGCCGAGGCCCTTTCCGTCTACCCTGATTTTACCTATATGCACTAGGTGAGTTACCCGAGTGAAAAGAACGTCCGAAACCTCACCCCCCAGTATGAACCCTTCCCTCCCTTCAGCAGCATTTGACACGTCGCAATCCCCCCAATGTGTTTTTTTTTTTTTTTTTTTTTTTTTTTGGTGTTTTTTTGGTTTTTTTTTTTTTTTTTTTTGGTTTTTTTCTTTTTTTGTCTCTTTCACGGGCGGTTCCTTTTTTTCCGTTTGCCATGGTCCCAAGCTTGTCATCCCCCTCTTGTCCTTTTGACCTTTGTGTGCGCGCCGTTCTTCTGTTTTTTTTTTTTTGCTTAAAGATCCTCGCACCACCACCCTGTCGCCTCCCTGGCGTTGCCCCCCCCAATCCTGTCGGTAATTTTCCCAGGTTTAAGTGCCCCCCCTGTAGTAACCTCTCTTCCCTTCTTTTTTTTTGGCTGTTTTCTCCGTATGTTGCTTCCTTTTTCCTGTCGATTATCCGCCGCGTTTTTTATTGGTCTTCACATGTAAATATGCTAGTAGGGCTTCGTGTGCTCTTGCTTTATTTTGCCGACCTGGATGCCTTGCTTTTTCATCCACCCCCCTTTCTTTGGGACGCCACTTGCTCCCTGACTTTTTTTTGGTTTGAGAGGTAGGAAGTGTGTCTTATTTTTTTTCCACCTGTTCCAAATACGTTTTTTTCTTTTTCTTTCAAACAGCTTTCCCTCATTGTTCCCCTCTTTCTTCCCGCCTTGCAGACACGGCTTTTCCCCTTTCTTAGTATAAATCTTGACCCTGTTCTGGTTCCTGGACAGCCCCTCTCTTCTATTTTCCTCACCTCCCTCTTTTTTTTTTTTTTTTGTGTAGGATAGGCGGGCCATTCCTCCTTAAGTTAACTTTTCGATGGAGGTCAAAATCTCCCCACCAATAGTTTTTTGCAATAGTCGGCTTTTTCTTTTCCATTGCGTTATCCCTTAATCGTTGCCTCCCCCCGGCTCCCTCTCTGTCCTAGAGTATGTGAAAATTCACAAATTCCCCCCCCCCTCTTGTTTTCCTTTTTTCCCCGAAACTGATTTCCCACGTTTTTCTCCCGCCCGGCCACCCTAATATGATTTAAAGTCGGTGGTTTTTATGCCGTGTCCCTGCTCGGCTTACCTTTTTTCCCGTGTCCCGCTATCCTTTCCTTAATCATCGTTGACCCCACATTTCTTAAGCTCCTCGGGCGATTCTTGTAAGTCGAATGAATGAAACCCGCCTCCCGCGCGCACTTCAAGCGGCCTGATTCTTCTGACAGAGGTACCCCTGTTTTTGCCTCCTTAGACCCTTCAATCCCATCAAGGAGGTCCTATTAAGAGAGGGGTTGTCCTTCTCTGATGTTTGGTTTTTTTTGCGCGTAGTTTCAAAACCACCCCCAGCTGCCTCTTCGTCTGAAAACTAAATTTCAACCCACATGGTGAGAGGTGGTTTTTCTTTTCCCTTTTCTTTGTCACCCATGAGCCTTTTTCCCTGTTTTGAAAAACACGCCCACACCATTGGCTGATTTTCCGCTTCCCGCGTTGTTTGTCTTCTTTGCTTAATACCTTTCTCCAGATTTTCTTCGTCCCAACACCTGGTCTTTTGGTCCCCCCAACAACCGAACTAAAACCACAAAATCGGCCCGTTACCTGCCTTTGATAGGGAATCGTTTTTTCTCTTTTTAACTTTTCTTCAAAACTTCCCCCGTAATAACTCCGGCGACCAGGCGGTCTCCGCGTTTCTTTTCCAAACACGCTTTTATACACGATTCTTTTGGCCGTATCTTGATCCAGGTTGTTTTTTTTTTCTTCCCTGTGCGCGATTCTCAACCTAAACTTCCTTTACCGTGAATTGCCTATCTTTGATGAGAAGTTTATCCTCCGACGTCGTTTTTCTACCTCCATTCAGAGGTTTTTTTTTTATTTTTTTCATTTTCATAGCTTCCCATGTTTCTGTGGTGAGTTGCCCCCTTCTAGTATATTTTTGCCTTTGTTCTCAAGGTAAATACTCTTAATTGTTTCTTTTGTAATTCCGCGCGGCTTATTCGGTTTCCCCCTAGGCGCCCAATATGGGGCGGTCTTCTCCCGATTTGTTATCTTTCCTTTCTTGCTTGTTCTGTCCCCGGACCCTCAACCCGTCCCTTTACCGAACCCTTCATCCTACCTACCTCCAGGAGACGCCCGTGCCGGAACTCTGGAAAGTTTTTCCCTTCTTCAACTCTGTGCTAAATCATATAATTACGTGGTGATGTAAAATTATTTTTTTGATTTTGCCGTTGTTTCCCGCCTTTTTCCCATCCATATTCACTTTGATAAAGTCCCCTTGGTCAGTATCCCACTTCCACGCACCTTTCTGTTTGGGGAAGTATTTTCCCAATCGGGAGACTACCCCCTTCTTCGCTCGGAGAAGTTTTCCGAGATAGCAGATGATTTCAACTTTGGTGTTTGAATTTCCCGTCCTCCTCGCAGCTCTTTTCTTTTTTTTCATTAATTAGTCGCTGCAGCGGTGCGGGGAGGTTGGATGGCGCGTCTGTAATCCGACGCAACCCCCCCTTGGTAGCCCCCTTGAAACCCATTAAACGACCCCGACACCCACCCCGTCCCCACCTCCCTTGTTTCCCCCGCCACACACGTCGGATTTTCCCTTTGCAACATCCTGGGGTGGTGCCGCTCTCCCTTCCCCTAGTGGTCATGTTCTTTTCTGCTTTTACCCTTTCTCAGATTGGTCTTGGCACCTTTCGTTTTTCCCGTTTTCGTTAAAAGAGTGCCAGGTTTCTGTGAAGGCTTCCCCACCCCCCCCCTTTTTTCTGTTTACGTAAAGAATGATCATTTGCGTGTAAGCTAAGTTTTACGCACCTGCTAAAGCAATGGTCTTTTTTCATCCCCTCCTACCGTATTCCGGTTCTTTCGGACTCATTCGTACTTTCCTTGGAAGTGATCGTTTAAAGAGCTATGTGACTTGTCTTGCTTTTGAGATCAATGTCTCTCTGCCACTTTTTCTTTTGTATGTAATATATTCTGGCCCATACCCGCCGTCTAACTGTTCATTCCCGTCTTCGAGACCCACTGTTTTTTTTTCCACTGGCTTGTTTGGATGTAGTAATTCTTTTCGTTTTTTTTCACTTCATCCCCTTCCCCTATCCACACAGTCCATTTTTCCACCTTTATGCCACCTTCGTGCTCTGATTTGATATTTAAGTCACCCCACACCTTCCCAATTTCTGGGAGCTTAGCGATCCCCCGACGTGCTCCCTTGGATCGAGGGGTGGGGGACCGTGAAACGAGCTTTGCCGAGCGTTTTTTCTCTTACAGGGATGACTGCTGTTAGGTGAAGGGTTTTGATCTCGGAAGGGATCGTCCTCCAGTAAGATTAGTTTGTGTGCTTTCCCCCACCTGGAGTCATCTCCAAGCTTTTTTTAACTAATATCGTCCTCCCATTCCCCGACCCAATAAGCACTGTTCTCGTTGGTTGTCCCCTCTGCTTGTACTCGGATTTTCAACAGTATATACAATTTTTAGGTCTCCCTATGGAAGGTGTGAGGAGTGTTTGGGTCAAGATTTTTTTGTCACTTGTCTGTTTTTTCCCCCCCTATCGCCCGTCGATTTTTTTGCTAAATTTCTCTTTTTTTTTGGCCTTGACCAGATATGCTTGTTTTAAAAGATAACAACCACCTGTCTTTTTTTCCCAAGGAAGCACACCTGCCCGTCGTCACCTTTATTTGCTACCCTGGTTAAAGGGAGGGTAGACAGCGGGTTGAGTCCGTTTGTCCCTTTTTTCTTTCGTCTTCCTCTTCGGGGTTGATTTACCAGTTTACACCCTTTTACTTCCTCTCCTTTGTTTTTGTTTCTTCTTAGATTGTAGATTTTTTTTTAGATTCAGCTGTTCTTCCAATACTCCGTGACCTTAGAGAATTGACCCCCTTCTTTCCCCTTTCACAACATTCGCCTAGAATATGGACTTTTCTACGTACCCCCCTTTAACGGTTTTCCATTTGCTTTGCTGTGCGTTCAATTTACCCCCCTCCATTTTGGTTCATCCTTTTTTTGACAGTCTCTTCATGCCCAGCCCCCTGACGTCACTCCCTACTCCCGGTTTCTCCTATCTCAAAACGCACCGTTTTTTATGGAGGGACCCCTCGGTTTTTTTGAAGCCCACCTTCTGAATACTGGTTGACCCCCCCTTGACTTTCTTTCTCCTTTCGCTTGACCATCCGTTTCTTATGAAACACCCGGGCCCCCCTTACTTGTTTTTTCTCCCCTCGACCCGATGAATTTATTGGTTGTGATGTTTTTCGACTTTCAACCCGTTCCACGACCCTTTGTCAGGTACCTATCCGGGAACGTTCTCTTCTCCCAGTCCCCCGCTTCTTTTCTTTTCCTGCTTATCTTCACCCTTTTCCTATGCAGCGAGTAGACACACAGTAGAAATAAAGGGCTGCCCTCCTTCCTACCCCAGTAGGGGAAATGTTGGGCGGTAACCTGACAATGGACCGCCAGGTTTTTCAGGGCCCGGTTATCCGTTCCATTTTAATTTTCTTTCGGTTTGCCCCCCAAAAACCCTAGTTCGTCCAACCCCCCCCCCCCCTTTCTTAACCAGCTTTGAATCGTGACCCGAGACTTCTCCTTTCCCTTAAAAGTCTCCCACCCCCCCCCCCCCCCCCCCCTCCCCCCCCCCCCCCCCCCCCCCCCCCCCCCCCCCCCCCTCCCCCCCCCCCCCCCCCCCCCCCCCCCCCCCCCCCCCCCCCCCCCCCCCCCCCCCCCCCCCCCCCCCCCCCCCCCCCCCCCCCCCCCCCCCCCCCCCCCCCCCCCCCCCCCCCCCCCCCCCCCCCCCCCCCCCCCCCCCCCTCCCCCCCCCCCCCCCCCCCCCCCCCCCCCCCCCCCCCCCCCCCCCCCCCCCTCCCCCCCCCCCCCCCCCCCCCCCCCCCCCCCCCCCCCCCCCACCCACAACCCCCCCCCCCCCCCCCCCCCCCCCCCCCACCCCCCCCCCCCCCACCCCCCACCCCCCCCCCCCCCCCCCCCCCCCCCCCCCCCCCCACACCACCCACCCATGGATCTCTTGGTTCTTGGACTATTTTCGTTACCCCCCTGCAGACTTTCCCTCCCGACCTTTGCCTTCGCTGAAATTGCCTTTCGGTACGTACGCCGTTTTTGATAGGCCACTTCCCGCGGGGTTTGCGACCACATGCCTCCAAATACACTATCCCCCCCGTAAAAACCACCTGAGGATTTCTTATTCCACCCGCCCCCCTTTCGGTATCGTTGTGAGGAACATTTCGCTCTGGACATGTCCCCTTTCTTTGGCGGTCGGCTTGTTTACTTTTTTTTATCCAGAACTTTGTTTTTTCCGTACCTTTCCCTTTTTTAAGCTCCTTGTCGTGCCTTGACCCCCCCACGGGGTGGTGGTGTTGCGGTCATTGACCATCCATGTTCAATTCTTTTTTGAACCCCACAACCGTGCAGTTAAAAGACACATGAACACCCCTCTCCCTTTCTTGTCGATGAGACACCAAAACCCATCAACAAGGCCCTCCCGTTCATTTGTTTTTTTTTTCGCCAATATCTTTCCAGCCATGTTTTTACGTTGTTATGGGTTATCTTTTTCAATCGGTGTTTTTGTTTTTCATTGTCGGCTTCCTTGTTTTTTTTCCATTCTTCCTTCTGCCTCCCTGTGACTTTCTTTGAAAAAGAACCTTGTCTTTCGGGAACGCAACAATCCATGCCATAGCTTATCGCTGCCCCCTTTACTTTGAGCGAGCTCCCCGTTTTTATGCCTGATTAACCTTTGCGCTGACGTCTGCCATAAGGTGCCTTGTGTCTTTGAGTCCCTTTCCCCGCAATCAGTTTCTCCCCCAGTTGTAGATTGCGCGAAGTCCCTGAAAAATTCCTGCTAATTTGTTAAACCGCACATAGAATGTTCACCTTTGAGTTTTTTTTCAGGGTACAGTGAGGCCCGGAGGCAGCTTTGTTGTGTAGTTTCTCCCATGGACCACCCCGCTTTTTCCCTGGGTTCCGTCGCGCCTGTCCTTTTCGCTGGGAATAGATAAAGGGACGCGTGATAGCTGTCATAACCGCCAGTCATGTTAAAGCAAACCCCTCCACCGGCGTACAGTCCCAGATTTTCACGAGCTACTCTGAAGCTTCCTAGGCGATGGCCAGTGCTCTGTCCCCCCGGCAATTTTTCCGATTCCCGGTTGTGATCCATCCAAATCGTTCATACGGCTTCCGCTTTTCACTCCCCCTAGAATTCCCCCTTAGATCCTACCCTTTTTACCCCTGCGGAGGCATCAGTCGCGTTGAATTCCGAACGTTCCCCCTTTCGGCCCTAATTCTGTCCCCCCGTCTGCCAAGTCCCTGGAAAGGTTTGTCGTTGTTTAGGTTTGCGAATTTTCCCCAAGAGCCCCCTCCCACCAACCCGATCCAACCATTTTTCTCCTCCCTCTTTCCCCCCCCCTTTCCTGTTTAGTGACAAAAGCTTTTGTTGCACAGGACAAGCCCCGTCTGCGACGATTTGTCGCGGCGAACTGGTGACGTCTTCGATTCAGACCCCTTCCCCCCCCCTTCCTGAAGATTTTGCCTTTCCCGCCCCCTTTCGCAGTTTGCCGACGTACTCTTGTTCAGGAGAAAACAGCCCCCGCGAAAGTTACTCCTTATGTTGGCCCTCCATGGCCAAACCCATCCACACGTTTGCGGTTTTTGTATGCCGGGGGAAGTTGTCGTTTCATGGTTCCTCTGTCCTTCCCCCCTCTTCTGGAATGTTTTAGGGGTGGTGGCTTTTTGAATCTCTGCGGTGTGGTTTTGATGGCCTCCTTCCCCCACCAACCAACGTCCTTGCCTCGTTCTCCCCCCTTCTTTAAATGGAGTTTGAGGGCTTCTAAGGAATCCCCCAACCTTGTTTTCCCTCTCGTTCTCTTTTTTGAGCAAGCGCTTCCTCCTTCCTCAGGGGTGTTCACTTCCTGCTAGCGGGCTTCTTTTTTCAACCCCATTTTACCAATTCTGTGTTAACTCAGGGGATTTTTGAGACCTGACCATGCAGCCTCTTTAGATTTCCTTTGCCCTCCCTTTTCCCTACCCCCGTCGGGGACCTACACCCCCCCCTTTTTTTGGAATGGTTTGTTTGAGGTAGTTGAAGTGTGCTTCGGTTTACCCTGTCCCCCCCTCGGGTTTTAGATTCTTCAACCGATGGGTCCCTCCTTTTTATAGCCGATTCCCCGCATTTACACATTTTTCTATTTGCTATTCCTCAAATAGTTTTAACCAGGAGAATCCCTGGACTGCCCTCTCTCTTGTCTCCTCCTAATGTTGTTTTTTTTTCTTTCTTCTTTTTTTTTAGTTTTGGGTCATGGGTTCCCTGTGGGAATTCCAGCCGTTTCTGATGGAGGACTGTTTCTCACTTCCTTCGTCCTGGTCCTTCCCTTTTCGGTTCTGAATCGGCCTTCTTCAACTGGTGTTTTCAATTTTTTTCTTGTTTTTTTCTACTAGGAAAAAACAACCCCCCCCTTGGACGTTGTGCAAAGCCAACCAAAAGAAACCACTCCTTCCCCCCGGCCGACGCCCCCCTGGTTTCCCAAGCCTTTTCGTTCCCCGCCGGGGGTGCCGTGCAGTTTCTGTACCTGACCCCCTGGCGCTTCTCTCGTCACTTCCCCCCTCGGTTCAATTGTGCCGTTTCCTTTTTTTTTCATTCGGGTTCGATAAGTAGCCCCCGTCTTTTGGTTCACCTTTTTTGAACCCAATCCTAGTGTGCTGCGGCAGTTCCCTCAGACCAAATTAAAGTTTTCAGACAGTTTTTACTTAGTCCCCCAAACCCAATCAGAATGAACCCCCCCACTGAATAAACCAGACTAGTACCAGAAGCAGTGACCCTTTTTTTCCCCCACCCCTGCATCCCCAGATAGGAGTCGGATATGGTTGGTGTACTACCCCCCCATGTGCTCTTAGGAACCATTTCCCCCCCCCCCCTCCCCAGGGGATGTGCGCATCCCTTCCCCTTTTGTGGGTCGTAGCTTGATTGCCCTTTTGTTGATAGGTTTTCGCCGTTTTGGGCTGAAGGGTTTTCTGGGGATTTTTTTACTGGGATTTGTTGCATCCCAACCAACCCCCGCGCGCTTCTTTCCGTTGCGCATCTTCCACCTTAGGTTTTTCGGCACATGCTTTTCCAACCCCATGTGCAAATGCTTCGACCAACCCCGCCCCCCCCCTTTTATCTGTTCTTTTTCTGTCCACTTGGGGCGTTTTTTTCTTTGTGCTTTTCTCCAAACTTCTTCGTTCGTGTTCTCGTGCCAACTGGCTCGTCTTCCCACGCACAACCAAACACTAGGCCGTAACCCCCCTGTACCCCATTTGGCTGGTTTCCACTCTTTCCCGGACTTTGAACTTTACCCCTTAGGCCTCCCCCCCCCTCACCTTTAGTAGGCCGCGGCTCTTTTTTCGTCTTTTCAACACTCTTTTCTTCGCCTCCTGTTATTTTTTTCTTCATGATACCCTTTTGTACTTTTTTGTGGTGGATCTTGCTTTGACATTTCTACCCGTTCCCCCCCCCCCCCTCCCTGTCCCTTTCTTTTTTTACTCCGGGCGCTTTAGTGTTAGCTGATGATACTTGCCGAACGGCGTCTCCCCCCCCCTCCCCAATTAAACGGTTTTTTTTTTTTTTTTTCATCTTTTTTTTTCCGTATTTCCCCCGTTTCTCGTGTTTTCCTTCCTCTTGACGCTTGCCCTAACTTTTGCATGATAACAAAGGTCAATTATGTTTTTTTATTCCCCACTGTGCGGAGGCCCTTTCTTCGGGCTGAGGCTCGCGGTGTTTTTCCCTGCGGTCTTAACCATTTCTGGCTGGGTTTTCCATTCCTTTACGCCAGCTGGGTGGTCTTGTGGCAGTGTTTCCCCATAGTCGTTCCTTTACGAGCTTCCCCCCTCCCCCGCTCTGCGCCGCGCGTTTCCCATGTTTCTCAGTTTTGGACTTTTTCCAACTTGGTGCTTGCCTTTTTTTCAGCTGCTCCAACGAATCATCGTAGGGTTGGTGCCTTTTTCACCGTGATTCGGTTTTTTTTTTTTTTTTTCGTTTTTTTGTTTGACTTTACCGGTCCAGATCCATACTTTTTCGCACCCTGCAGGTCCGGCCAACCGATTACACTTATTTTGTCCGACTCTTTTTTTTCTCTTTTCCCCCCCCCCCCCAGATTGCTGAATTTCCCCCGTGTGGGACCCGCCGGATCGGAGTCTTTTGTGACCGGACTATTTTTCCTCTTGCTGCTTATTTTTCCTTCCTCCTCGCGCCATTTCTTTTTTTACTCGGGTTGACTCTGCGGATTTATTTTGGCACCACTTTGAGTGCTTGGTACAATTGACCCCCTGAAAAAACCCCCATTCCACTTTAATTGAGCCCCTTTCCTTCTATTATACCCCAGACCCCCAAAAAGCCCTCTTTGTCATTACTCTTCCGGACCACCCTGAGAGCCCCGATGGCTACTCCCCTCACATACCTCTTTGTGTGTATCTTTAGCTTGCTGTCATCCCGTTTCTACTGTATGGTCATACCCCCCTTCGGCCCCTGTCGATGTTCATGTCTTTTCGGTACTAATTGTGCGTGTGGTCAACCCCCCTCTTGTTCTCCTCCACGATGATTCGCCTCATTCCTCGCTTCTTGTTCAGACCCCCGTCTTCCAATGGGATTTGTGGTACTAACTGACATAAATATAGGTACAGTGTTGCCCTCCTCGTTCTGATTGACCGTTGCTCTCCCTCTTATTGCTTATCGATCTTCTGAGCTCACTTTGATCCTCTCGACCCCTTTTGCTTTTGCTGTCTATTATTCCTTTTTTCTAACTCCCCCATCCGAAGTACCTGTTCGATCCTGTTAATCCATCTAGATCTTTTCATCGTTTCCCCAAGCTTTTTCTGTTCGCCCCACTTTTTTTTTTTTGCCCTCCTCACCCCCCACACGTTCTTTATCACTTTCTGCCTTTTTTTTGTCTGTGATGGGTCCTATTTCCGCACCCTTCACCTTCTTTCGCTGGATTTTTATTCGTGCCGCCCATTCCCATTCAGTGGCGCCCTGCGTGTGTGCAGATCCCTGGTGTCATATCATGTTCCTCCTTTTGGAGGTTGTTTGGACACTACTTTTTGATAGTAGGGCTTGACCCCTTAACCGCTTTTAGTTTGGCCCCTTTTCGGTTTCCCTCCCGCTCACCCCTTTTCTTTGATACTTTCCCTTTTCCCCTGTTGGGCCCCTTCCCCTATTTTGTTCCGTACATTTCGACCCTTTCCACACCGGGGCGGCGTGATGGGGCTGTGCGCTGTTGCCTCCTTGTTTTTTTGCAAGTGGCGGTTTTCTCTATCTTCCTTATTTTGATACTACTTTTCCCCGTTGCCTTCCTTCCCTCTTTTCAATTTAATCACCAACCCCCCCCTGGATTTTCAGGTGTGTACGCACGCGCTTCCCACCTGGAGGCCAAGTCCTCCTTTTCCTTTCGATTTTTTTTTGCGAAGCGCCTCCTGGTTGAGTCGGCGCTGCGGATCCCGCTTTCTGGGGACCCTGTACGCTCAAAACCATCTCTTCCCTTTTCATTCCGTTTGGTTTTTGTTTTTTTTGAGACTCCATGATTGTTTTTTTTTTTGGTTCCCTGTCCCAATTCCCTTCGGTCTACCCCCTCCGCCTCCGTCCTTTTGTGCGATCTCCCATTTCTAGCGCCTATTAAGTGATCCGCCGCTTTTCTTGGCTTGGGTCCCTTCTCCCCTCCTTTTTTGGTGTTTTTCATCCTTGACCCCCCCTGCTACTTTTTTCCAGCCCTGCCTCACGTAGTACTCTTTTGCCGTCAGAACGGCCTTCTCGCCCCACTCACCGGGTTTGCCCGAGAAGCCCCCTGACTCAATCCTTCACCAGTTCTAGGAACGTTTCTCCCTTCTGAACCCCTTCCTTTGATCTTTACTTGGTTCCCCACCCCTTTTCACGTTTCTTTGTTATAATCTTTCTTTCCGATGAATGGTTGAGATCCCTGTCATTATTGTCCCCCCTTGCCCCCCAAGACAAAGCTTTTGACTTCTTTTCCTGATTTTTTTCCCCTTCGAGCTTTCCTTCCCGTCCCCACATGCGGAAGATTATTTAAACAGTCATTCCAGAGGCAGTTCTCCCCAGTTCTAGGTGTCGACCTCAGAGTTTCCTTTTTCTTTCATTTTGGGGTCTGACTATCCCCCCCTCATGCAGCCGGTGAACTGACACTTTTTAATCAGAACTTTTGTCTTTTCGGTGATTCTGTGTTTAAACACCGAGTCGTCACTGCCCCTCCCCCCGCTTTTCAACAGATGAGCTGCTCTTTTTTTTTTGGCCCTCCCATGTTTTCTTGAGTTTTGTGTTTTTCCCGACTGGGTAGGCGCAAAGAAACAGAATCCATCATTGGAAGGACCCCTGGTAGCAGTTCCACTACCAGACAACCCTCCCCGCTATCTTGGACATTTTTCCCCGACCTTTTCGCCCTTTTCCCCTTGTCGGCAGTCCCTCCTTCCCTCATTTCGAATATTGATACTCTGTGTCAGACATTTCAGCCCCAATACCCGACCCTTCCGTAGACCAATATTGCGCTCCTTTTGGCTATTTACTACCCCCCCCAGGCCATGCTTTTCCTCTTGTGCGGAAAGTTGTCTTTTTCGCCCTTCCACCGTCGCGTTGGCCTTTGACCCGACCCTTTTTACTTTGTCCCCCCCCCGACAATTTTTTTTTCCGGCATTCCAGTTTCTCAGCCATTATTTTTTTTCGCCTTTACTTCCTGGTACTGACAATACAGTTTCGCCCTTCAAACACGTCCCCCGAACTCCATCCATTGAACAGTACCCCCCCCTGCTGGTGTCCACACGAGCACGAGCGCAACCCCCCAAGTTTTTTTTTTCTTTGCAGGTTGTTTGCCTTTCTATTCCCCGTCTGCAGTGTGGTTTTTTGGTCTTTTTTTTGTTTTGGGGTTTATCTCCGGGGTCTGTTTTTTTTTGGTTTTTGTTTCAATTTGTCTGCTCCCCCTGTGTTTTTCCCTCCCTCCTCCTGCCAATCCGGGTACGTGAAACCCAAACAAAAAGCCCTCGCGGCGCTTAATTGTGAAACCCCCTTCCCCCCCTCAGCATTTCGCGCGATCTTTCCTCCTTTTGCCCCCTTTAAGCCGTACTGAGCGCCAGCCCAGGGTTCTGTGACGCCCGTCTTTGGAAAGTCTTTTTTTTCTTTTTCGTCCAATTCAGTTTGTCTTTTGGTTTTGGGTTGCGCGGTCCCCCCGGAGCCGTGTGGGATTTCCCCCCCCGTTACGATCTTCGCTGTTTCCCTTTCCCCCTTTTCACAGTAACCCCAGTCTCCAGGCAGGTCATCCCCCACGGTCCCTGAGACCTTTCCATGTTTTTTCTTTTTTTTTTTTGACGAGTCAGATGAAGTCCCCCTACATGCTGTCCCCCCTTCTCGAAGCCTTTTTCCCTCATAGGTTCTGCCTCGTACAGTGGCTTGTCTTTGTTTCCTTATCCCCTTTTGTTCCAGGGGTCAATTTGAAACCCCCAATGCTTAACTGTCCTTCCCCCCCCACTCCCCTGATGTTCGACACGAGGTAACAGAGTAGGCCCCCGTCTTGGCCTCTTTCCGGGATACTCCCCTGGGACTTTGTTGGAAATACCTATTTTTGTTTTTTTTTGTGTTCACGGTTGCATGGCCCATCTCTCAACCGCGTCATCTTCCCCTTTCCTGAGCCTTTTGCAATCTTATCTATCCCCAAAAGTCTTTTGCTCCCGTTTTTCTTTTTTTGTTTTTTTTTTTTTTTTTTTTTTTTTTTTTGCGGTCTTTTCGCGTTCCCTTTTTTCTGGTTCCCCCTCTGAACGTGCCTCGCAGGCAGATATTCCCGTATGTTCACTTGATTTGTGCCCCCTTGGAGGTTTGGTTTGTCCTCACTTTCTTCCCCTTTTGTGCGTCAGACCACCACCCTGATTGGACAAACTCTTTTTGATCAGCTCCTCCAAGTTCCCCTGTTTTTTTTTTTCTGAACTCCCAAGCCCCTTGGGCCACCCCAGGCTGTTAACGCCTCCTGCTACTTCTGTAGCCCTTTTGTATTTAGGACCTGTGACTTTCCGTTTTACGCACCCCCCCAATGTGTTTTACGGCCCACTCCTTTGATTTCTTTTGGGCTTAGGTGACGGCCCCTTTTTTTTTCTCTGACTTTTTCCTAAGTGCTCCGTTCGGCGGATGTGAGGTATATGAAAAAGCACCCCCCTCATACCCCCTGCAACGAGGGCTCCCGTATTCCGCTTCCCCGCAGCCCACCAGTGTAGTTGTTGTTCTTGGTCGACTTCATTGTTGTCATTGTTCACACAAGTTTCATTTCCCCCATCATTAGCCGGTATTTTGTTTCTAGAGTCCGGCGGCCTTGGTTGTTTTCCTCCACTCTCCTCTCAAAAACCCCTTCGCCTCCTGGTCCGACCACCCCCCTTCCTCACCCCTTTTAGGAGTTGGTTCCCCGTTATAGGTCTACCCACTTGAGTACATTTTTTCGTTCTCCGTTCTTTTTCTCGTCGTGCTCCCTGGCTCACTTTCTAGACTTTTATATTTTGCACCCGAGGTTTCTTTCGGAGACCATTTTTCATTTTTGCAGTCGTCGCCGCGCTAATTGTTCCCCGACCTGCGTTTTTAAAATCCATCCTGCCTTTCACCCCGCGTGGCCTTCCCACGATTGGTGCCCAGGCTTAGAGTTATGGAAGTGTGTATTCCTTTGGTCCCCACCTTACCAATTTCTTGTTTATATGTCCCCGTGAGTATTTTTTTGCCTCGGTTTATAGCCTTTCCCCCTCCTGGAAAGCAAAACTGCTTGCAGCTTGAATTAATATTACCTTTTTGACAACGGCTGTCAATTTTACCCTTTTCCCTCACCTCTCTTACATAATAAGAGTTGTTTTTTTTTATACGACTGATTGCTGTCGGCCCCCCCCTTTCCTAATATCATGTGTCTTGTGGTCATACTCGCCACGGTGATGCGTTTTGTTGTTTTTTTGCTTTTTGCCTTTGGCGGGACTGTTCTATTACCCGGGCTGGTCCCTCTACGTTTGCCTAGATCACACCCCCCGAATTTTTACTTTGGGCCCCCCACCCCTCAGAACCCTGCCCCTCCCTGCTCCTTTCTTCACGACTTTTTGTTGTTCTTCCCGCGTGTTTGATGGTCACATTGCTCTGCTCGCCGTTGTTCCCCAAAGGCTCTTGATCTCCATTCATCATTCTGTTCACAATTTTCGCTTTCCGTCATATTCTTTGCGATTAAAGTTCCTCCTAAAGGGTGGAAGGCTGTTTCATCAGCCATTGCTTCTCCGTTTTTTGAGCCCCTATAATGCCCCCCCGCAACCTCTGCCGATTATTTAATCACACTTTTTGTCCATGCCAATTTTTTCCCCCTTTTTTAGTCCCAAGTTTTGTTGTTTTTTTCCGTTCCCTTCGGCCCGACGGGTTGGGTGTGGTTTTTTGGTTTCCGGGGGTCTCAGTGCGCAAAACAAAAAACGTTTCTTCTCTTCACAGTCTCCGCAAAACTATCCCCCTGTGGTTTTTCTTACCCAAGATTTGACAATGTTTTGCTCCCCTTTCCCCTCTCAACAAGACCACAAATTGGATGTTGCATGTTTTGCCCGCGGGCGTTCTTCTTTTGGTCTTTTAATAAAAAATTCTCCCTCCAGTTTTTTTTCTTACTTCCCTGGTCTCTCTTCCAATTCACTTTCCCCACAATTCTTCCGTCCCGGCCACGGGAATCGGTTTCATAGCTTGACCCTTCAGTTTTTCCTTCATTTAGTCGAAATAGAGAGTACGCTCGGGGATTTAGTATTTTAAACTCCTTTTTTTTTTCTACACGTATCGTTGCTGATCGTTCTCCGTTTGTTCTGTTTCTTGTGGCTGTGCGCTGATCCTCCCCAACCCCGACAACCCTTTTTCACTGAGCCTTCCGGGCCGCTTCTTTCTTCTGTATTTCATCTGCCGCCCCGTGAGTTATACACGCCCATTTCGCTTTTCTGGTTGGATGATCTCCTATTCCCCTTTTTTCCCTTTTCGCCGTTTCTTTTGAAGATTGATGCCTCTTTGGGCCCCTGATTTTCCACACGTACCCTTTTCCCTTTTTTGAATGGTGAGAGCCCCTTTTTCATTTTCGACAGGCAATATGTGCCCGTCGGGTCGAAACACTGGAGTTCGGGGGTCCATTTCTGTGACGTTGATTTCCAATTTCTTTTGGTGGTCTGTCAAGAAGTAACCGTTAGTGCCCGATTCCCTCCTCGCTCTGAAGGGAGAGACACCCCCCTGTCAGCAGTTCTGTACCACCTTTTTTCACGCTTGAAAGTTTTTGATTATAACAGCATCTTCATCGCCTTGTTGTTGGATTGAATTCTTTTCTGTTTTTTACTTTTGCGGTTTTCCCAAAGCCGTTTAAAAGTCATCTCTTTCTCACGCACGGAGTTAAGGGCAACTCCCCCCGACCAGTGCTTCTGAACGAGATAGTCCCCCCAAGAGCGTTTCTCCCAGGCGAACCTGGAGCAGTGGGAGAATGTGCGGACACTTGCTTAGCGATGCTCGGTAGTTTGTTGTGGTCCGTTCCTCGCACTAGATCGGGTGGTCGGTATTTTCCGTCCTTCTAGTTATTGCAACACCCCAGGGGTTGAGAACTCACAAGTTGAAGCCCAAACCAGACCCTATGAGCGTCTCCCCCCCACGTTTTCCAACTGGAATTCCCTTGGCCCCCCCTCTGAAGAAGCCGACGGCTCTGTGGTTTGACGCTAAATCCCCCCTTCGGCTTTTTCATTTGTTCTGTTTTTCCAAGGTGCTATGTTTTCAATTTTCCCTCGTTTTCACAGTCGACCGTTTGAATTGGATCTTTATTTGTCTTTTTACAAGGCTGACCACTTTGGCATTTTCCCCACGCCCTCCTCTCTATTCATTTCTGATCAGCTCTTCTCACCCGAGTTAACCCCCCAGGCTGTGGAGAACTCAAGCCCCCCCCATTCTCCTTTCTGTCTTGCAGTTTTCCCTCTCGGTTCATTTGGAGTGCCTAAATTTTGATAGAAGCCGCATCGTCCTGCAGTCGTACTGCGATTACTGCCCCCCCCACTGGCTTTCGTCGACAGGGCTTGCTTGACTTTTCCCTTTCGTGTTGTATAATCTTTCTTCTTATTCCATCTTCCCGCCTGTCTCTCTGTTCCCCCGCTAGTAGATAAGTATTTTCCCCTTGCTGGGCTGGGAGGACTGGGTTTGGTTCCTCATATCGTCCCCCCACGTGGCTAACGTTAAAACTTTCTGGCTTGATGGTTGCGAGGGGTCCACCCCTTTCCCCCCCTATGAGGCTCCCCGTTTGAAGTTTGCCTACCCCTTCCGACTGGTTCAGACGACTCTTCGTTTTCTTGGCAGATCCTGTTGTTTTTCCTCTAATGTCCTGCGTGGGCGGTTTTAAGGGAATCTTTCTCTTCCGTGCCTAGTTCCTTTCCCCCCCGTTCCTTGTTTGTGTCAAGCGTTCATCTCCCGTGTCACATAATCCTCGTCACTCGTATGTCAACAAGGACGGTGCCCTGGTTGGGCCCCTCCTTCACCTCTTTTGTCGAATTCAATTTTTTTGATGTCCCCTTTTTCGCGTTGCTTGGAGCAGGTAGGCGCTTGTGTCTTTGACCGTGTTTCGGTTTGTCCTAGATTTTACTTTGAGTACTTTTATCCCGTCTTTTAGGCATTTTTCCCGGTCTTTTCCCCCTTCACCTGTGACCCAACCACCTCTTTTCCCCTTGCCCCGCAAACAGAAAGTTTCTTCACCGGTCTTGGCTTTTTGCAAGTTTACCGGGCGCTGTCTTCCCTTTTTACTCTCCTCATTGTCGTCCGTCAGAGGTCCCTGGAGATTTTGGACGCTTCCTTCGTTCCACACAATATTTTCTGTTCCCCCCCTTTCCCAGTGTTTTTTTGGTGACTGTTTTTTTTCTATTCCGTGTAACCGCCAGAGGATGTCCCCCTCCCGCGCCCCTTGACGCAATTGAGGGATCTTCCCCCCCCCCCTCAAGTTTTCCTCCATCCTTTATTGGTTTCTTCCCCCCGCCGGGGAATTGGGGTTTTACTCCCGTTTGCGGTTGCTTCCCCCTTGTTTTAACTTCCAGTTTTTAAGTACTTGACCCTTCCTTTTTTTTTTTTTCCTTCCCCTCTTACGTAAAATTTCAGTTCACCTCAGTATTCTTAGCCCCGAAGCCCCCGTACTTGAATCCACCTTTATCGAATAGAGCCCACCTCCCCCCCCAATGGTCCTCCTACACCCTCTAAGCTCCCCACCGTCCCCTTTCAAGTCGAACCAGTTGTAAGTTTTCCCCCCAACCCAGTGACCGGCGTTCCTTCATCCTTCTTCCCCTGTTTTCGGTGAATTATTCCCCACCCTGCCCCCCCCCCCCCGGTCTTGTTCTCCATTTGATTTTTTTCAGAGCTCCTCTTTGAGCTTTCTCTTTCCTCTTTTAAGTCGATGACACTCTTTTTTTCAACCTTTCCCCTCCCGAGTTCCTTATTTCATGCGAAGCCTACCGTCCTTTTTTGGTTCCGTAATCAGTCCCCTTCCACAACCGAAGCCCGAAGCTGCTCACATTTCCCCCCGGGACTTTTCCGCAAGGGAATGCCTCTTTCCTTCCCCCTTATAATATTTCAGGATGCCCCCAGACTCTCCCCTTAGTTCCTGTTGCTTCGCCCGGGATTCGCGGCCCAACACTTGTGAATACCTCTTTTGCCCATCAGCTTTTTCCCGGTGTACCAATCCCGTACCCGTTTTTGAAGTCCACCCGGGGTTTGTATAGGTTGTGAGGGTTCATCTTGAGTTTTCTTTGCCCTGCTTTCGAACCTCCCCCCAGCCTTGAAAACCCTCTTGGGGTCGAGCGCGGGATGTCCCAAGTATCGAATGCTTTTTCCTCGTTTTTATTTAGTCTTTTTGGTATTACCCCCTAAGAATCTCGACAAAGTCCTACTTGGAGAAGCCTTTTTCATTCTAGCGCCCCCCGATCTCCCCCCCTACGCGGCGCGCACCATTCCCTTGCAAAAACCCATCACATACCCGATGTTTTTTTTAACCTGCCCGTTTTCTTCTTTTAGTTCTTTGAGAATTAGTCTTACGTCCCCCCATTTTTAGGTGGTTTTATTTTACTAGGTGTTGTCTGTACCATGGGCTTCAGAGCTTTTTTTGGGAAGGGATCTTGAGAGTAGTCTTTTTTTGACAGAACGCAAGACTGTTTTTTTCCCCCGCCTTCGCCCATTTCTATAGTTCTGACGTCACTACTTCTTTCCCCCCCCTCCCCCATTTTATCCCGTGGGTAAATCCCACCCAACCCCCAAAAACCCAAAAACCCCCCCCCTAAATCCAACACAACCCCACCCCACCAACGTCAAGTTTCCCCTCCCCCATTCCAAACAAACCCCCTTGAGGTTTCTTTTTTCTTTTTGTCGAGCTAACAACGGCGCACTCTCAGTGGTATGCAGCCCGACTTTTTGAATTTTACCGTTTTTTGCGGGTTTATCGCTTCGTTCTTTTTTCCCCCCCACGTCCCTTGCTCCCCCCTTTTTTGCCCTCTCTTGCCCGCCATTTCTTAAAGTATGAAACCACCCACCCCCCCCCCCCCGTGTAACAACCCAGTAATGTAGTCTTCTGGTCGGATGGGTTTTCCCCACGGGTTTTTCACCATCAGGACATTCGGCGGGAGGTTTTTTTTTTTTTTTGTGCGACTGCACACTTCATCTTTGGGCCGCTTCGAGGCAGTTCCATGGTAGTGGGTTTCTATGGAGACTTTTCTGCCCATGAAACTGTCAGCTCCCCCCCCGTCGACCCCCCTTTTACTTTTGGGATGGTGATTTGCCTTCGGCCACGCAAGGTGACACAGTAGATGTTTTTTTTTTTTGTGTTTGGGGTGATCTGGACCGTCTGTGTCGTTTTGTAAAACGTTACACCCTCCGCGTCAACTTCCTTTTCAGTTGTTCATCCCCCCCCCACTGCTATGATTTAGCCCCCCCGAGGCCCCTTTGTGCACCCGTGAATTTAATTCCACTGTGCCCTTTCTGTTCTTTCTCCCTTTTCGATTATGATGATCGTCTTTTTCCCGTGCTTTTCATACGTCTTTTAAGACCCCCCCATTTGGGGAAACCAAATCGTCCAAATCCCCTTTTTCTTTTTCGCAAGCCCAGTTCTTGTGCCCTTTCGGCTTTTTACGTTTTCGTCCTCAGGGCGAGTCCGCGGCTCAGGCCGCATTGTCTCGTGCCAAGGTCCCCACCCTGTACATTTGATCTTGCCCAATCTAGCACGTGCCCTGTCCACTCCTCACCGCCCCCCGCAGACCCCCTGATATCACTCACTGTTTAAGATCGTCGCGGAAACCTTTTTTTCTCTCCCACCCCGACACGTTTTTGAGGCAGTCTCTCCTTTTCGGATTTTTCCCACGTGACAGACGCCCTGATCCGTTCCCAGGTTTTTTCAAAAACTCTATTGCAACGGCCCCCCCCCCTCATCACCCCCCTTCCCCCCTCCAACTGCTTCTCTCATCTCCTCACTTTCTCCACTCCCCCCCTCCCTCCAGGCTGTTCCTACCTTACCCCCTTTCCACCCCTTCATCCCCCCTCCCCTCCCCTTCACCCCCGCCC
>Ga0179593_1691182_pt1 | contig 23836 bp, 21 predicted proteins | sample CZODoug2_1_08_16_FD_185931 | JGI IMG/M metagenome (GOLD analysis project Ga0179593, IMG submission 185931) | Vadose zone soil fungal communities from Angelo Coast Range Reserve, California, USA - CZODoug2_1_08_16fungal (PacBio error correction) | ecosystem: Environmental > Terrestrial > Soil >... | reverse complement strand
GGTTCTTGCATGCCTGGGTCTTTTGTAACCCGGCCATTCCCCCCCCCGGCCTCAGCCTGCCGTTCTTTCTTTCTATCCCCCTTTTGAATTAATTTTTCTGATTTTCTTTTCTTTTTTTTCGAAAATTACGGGCCTTTGCATCACTCCTTTACAAGATTGTCTCTTCACTCCCCTTTCCTCTTATATATTTCTTTGATCATGCCCGTTTACTCCATGCTTGTCCTTACGGGTCATTCTCCCTTTTTGCTCTTTGGTTTATTTTTACCCTTGTTTTCTGGTTTTTCTTGCTGGCTTCTCCCAAGCTGGGGAGGTTTTAAGTGGCTTCCGTACCTCACTGCTGCCCCCCCACCCCCCCCTTTCCCGGTTTCGATTGCCTTGCAATCGTGTCGTAGGCTCTCTTTCCTTGTTTTTTTTTGTGGGTTTCTGGCCATTTCCGTTTTCCTGGCAAGACTCCCTTTTCCGTCGGGTTGTAGGTTTCCCATCTTCGTTTTACTCTTCCTCAGTTTGCCATCTTTTCTGTTTTACCCGTTTGCCCTTTTTTTTTCTTCACGATCATCCTACGCTTCTTAGTTTTTCTCCTCCTGGTAGGTTCGGGACTAGATTTGCGTTATTCCCCGTTCCTATGGCCCCGCCCCATTACTTGATTTTTTCCCCCGTTTCCCACTTTTGTGCAGGTGGGGCGTGTGTTCATCTCCTTTTTCTTCCCCTCCTGCACCACCTCTGTGTTTCGGTCCAGCTTCCTTTCTATGAGTCCCCTGCCTTGTCTCTAACCCAGCGAAGGTCTTCTCCCTCCTCCCCTGAGTTTCTTGCGTGACAACATTATCTCACGACTATCTACCAGGGGGATGTGTAGCCCCCAGGGGATCCTAGTCTCCGGCTGGACCTTCCTGAATCGACAGCTAGCATTACATTTACGCCAGTGAGGGCAGGTGTTCCGAGAGTAGTTTATGCCATCCTGTGTGGCAGAGGCGTCCTCCAGGGACTCTTGCACTCTATCCCGAAGTGAGTCCTTTTTTAATTTCCCCTAGTTGTTCGAACGTTTTATGCGTCAGTGTCTGTCTTTTTTAGAAGTGTCAATGTGTCTCCCTCCCCGTGAGGTCCTACGCTGCGTTGATTCACTTTTGCCCCTCCTGCCAAGTCCCTCTTTAGCTCCCTTGATCCGTCCTTGGACCTTTTTTCATTAATCCTTTCCGGGTTGTTTACTTTTGACGTTCGACTCCTTGAAACGCGCGCGTTCCTGTCTGACTCCTTTCCCTCCCCCGTGATACCAATTTTTTAACTTTTGTACCTTTTGCCGCTCAACTTCTACGCAAGCTAATTTCTTCCCTGCCCAGCCGGGTTCCACGTTCCTCAAAAAACCCTCTTCAAAACTTCTCGTTTTCTTTTCTCGCGGGCAGAGCCTGTTCTTTTTTTAAGAATTTCCCTCCTCTTGAAAATGTCTTTGTTTGACAAGGATGTTTTGCCCTTTCCGAGGCGTTCATATTTTTCATGGGGTCACACCGCATCCGCACGAGCTCAGCCGACACTACTGCTTACCCCCCCCCTTACCCCACCCCCCTCCTGTGTTGAACACTTTTTTCCCGTTTCTCCAGTCGGCGCTAGCTGACTCACCTTTTTCCTTTCCGTTAGAGCTAGGGTCCGGAACTCCCCCCTTTTGTGGCGGGAGTGCGATAAATTGAGATACGAGTTCCCCCTATGATAAGGAAGTTACTATAGGAACGCGAGTACCCCACCTCCACAGGCTTTTTTTGGGAATTGATTTTGTTCTTTTTTTCATGGTGATGCGAGCTGTCATCTATCCTCCTAGTAGGTTTTTCGTAGGGGTTCCCCCCTTCCTACACACGGCGCTGGATTCCCCCCCAAACAACAGACTACGTCTTAGGGAACGTCTCTTAATCCTTTGCTTTAGCGTTACCCCGCCCTTTCCTCGAACGTTATACCGCACCCCCCTGAGTAGCTTTCGGCTCATATAAGTTTTGTTCTTTAGTCACGGCAAAGCGTTTGAGACTTGATTTTTTTCCAATCAGCACCCGGTTTTTCCCCCAGTGATCGTCTAGCCGTGCTGTTGCCGGGTTCACATAAAGCCCTCGGGATTTGTGGCCGGAATTTCCCCTAACTATGAGTCAGCCTGCCGTTTTTTTCAGAGGATTCCCCCGTGTGGCCTTCGACCTCGTCCACCCCTCAACCGCCATCCCTTAGGTTCCAGACCCTGCCCTTTTATGGTTCTCTTCAAGCGGTGTCGCGTGCGTGCCGTCTTCATCTTTTCCCCAAAAGCTTGAAAGTTAGGAAATTCGCCTGACCCCATTCCCCGCGTTACCCCGCCCCATCTCCTTGGTTTTGTGACCACACACGGGCGGCTAATTGATAGAACCCCCTGACCGAGTTCATAAGGGAAAAGGACTTTTTCTGAGCAACTTTCCCTGGCCACAAACCAGCAGATTTTGAGCATATATGGAAAGCATGACAAGGAATAGGTTCCCTTTATTGCGTTGCGGGGCTCCCATTTAGTTAGTTTCAGACCAATTGGCGTACCCTTCGTTCTCTCAAACTCCTTTTTCCGGCCCGACCCCCCAATTTGGGAGCCCTTTTGGATTTCAGGGGTTCTCTGCCCCTATGTCTCCTCTTCGGCGTTTCTTGTCTTCTACCCAGTGGAAATCATACGTTTTCGTCGAACTTGCCCCTCCCGTCTAGGGCGGTAATTGTGCCGGGTCTTTAGGTAGCCCGGCAGAGGTTCACTACCCCCGCCGCCAAAAAGCCCACTTCATGTCATTGTACCATAGGGGAACTCTTAGTTGGTGGGGCGCGCGGAGGGAGAAACGAAGACCCCCTCTACCCTTCCCGACACCGAAGTGCAACCAGGCTGGCCAGCCCTACCCAAAAAAGTCCCTTATCTCTGGGGAGAGTACAATCCTTTCAAATGTTGAGAGACTCCGGGAGATGTGGATGTTCTGGCCCCCCACTCTCCCCAAGTTCACTTTGAGTGAGACAAAGGACTTCTCGGTGAACGCATGTGACCCCTCCCACCATCTCCCTCCCTCCTTCGATAACGATGGATGAGCGCATGTACACTTCCTGAACCTGTTTTTTTGTTGTTTTTGTTTGAATCTTTGTGACGTAGTTGACCCACCATTTTACGCTTTACCCTTTCAGAAAAGATTCTGGCCGTATTGCAAAACACTCCAGATCGTCCCAGTTCCATCTCTCAACCCCAAAATTGTACCTACCCCCGGATCATAAGACTCGTTTTTTCCGATGAAGGGTGGTCACACTCCTCTTGTTTCGTTTTGCCTTTTATTGGGAGGCTTTGACCCCTGGTGTTTCCCCTCTTGTCCTCCCCTGTCCTCTCGGTTTCGTTTATAAGACGTCCGCGTTTTGATCTTCAACCTTCTCCCCCCTGTTTCCTATCCCCCCCACTTTCCTCGTTCATTCCCACGTAATTGCCCCGTTAGCCGCTTCACTAGACATCCTTCCGAGCCTTGCCCCTACCCTTTTGTCTTGAAATGGCGTGTTTACACCCCCCCCATAACATGTCCCTTCCGACCCTTAGACTTCCTGTTATATTGCTCTTCCCCCTCTCTTCCCCCCTAGCACGTCCCCTTCCTTAACCCTTTTCTACCCCGCCTATGCCGCCCTTTAGAACTATAATTTTTTCTTTCTTTTACTTCCTCACCTCACCCCCCAACCCCCCCCTTCGAAGGTGCTTTTTTATGAACCTCCTCTTGACCAAGAATTGACCTCCCCTCTTATTGCAACTGTATAAATTTACTCTTACCCAGCTTGGTCAATCTTTTTACCCCAAGCCCCTGGCCCGCAAGATAAGGTGCCATTCATTTTTTTTCACCACCTTCCATTTCCTTGACCTTTGGTGTTCCTTCCGCGTTAATTAAACAAAGCGTTTAATTTTTGTTAACTTTTGCCGTTTCTGAGTTGGATCTGGTGCGCCGCACCAAATTAGAGTAACCTTAGTTTTTAAATCGACAACTCTAAGCCCCCCCGGTCGCCCACTGTTTGAGAGCCCCTCAAGCTTTTTTTTTGTTCCATTCGATTTTTTCCTCGGTCTAGCATTCTGACCCCTCTCCCCACAACGTACACTTTCTTTTTACACCCCGCCCCCCGCGATCCCACCCCCTTTCTCCGTGACAACTTTCCCATTTACTTTTTTCCGCGACGATAAAAACTTTTGCGAGATGGTTTCGCGAGTCAATCTCTCGCCTCCCCGATCTTTTTTTCCCTTTCTTTTCTGCAAAATCCCCTATTTCCCCGATGGCGCTTTCGGCCATGGCTCACCAACACCTGTTTTTATAATGAATGGAGTCATCCCCCGTCCCCTTCCCAATATTTTCTCTCTTCGAGGCGTTTTTCTTCTTGTTCTTGCAATTTTTTTCCGGTACAAGATTCTTGGGGACCCCGCGAAATTTTTCAAGCCTAGGCCCAGTTTTTAACCGAATTTTTGTCAAACTTAGTTGGAGGAAACGGTCTTCCCTCCCTTCTCTCCCCGTTACGTTGTTCATTTCCTTTGCCTAGGAGCAGGTTGAACCCAGGCATTTTCCCCACCATCTCCCTATTTAAGCTCGGGCACGTTTTTGCCCCAATATATATTCTCCTGACGTTTTTGTTGCGTCTCCCCTTTTTGAGGTCGAGCCTGGCGAGCCTTTTTTCTTTTAAAGTGCTTCTGTTTCCCGTCCTCCCAATCTCTGACGCCCTCTCTTTTGTCTCGAACATTGGAATAAATTTTTTTGCCACGGCTTACGCGCGTGTGTCCTTAGTTTTTCGTTACCGCTCTTTCATCGAAAACTCCGAAGAGTTCTGAACCCTCCGCTTCCTTTCATGTTTTTTCCTTTATGACTGAATCTTACCTATTATGAGTGCTTTTCGTTGTGGAATCACTCTTCCTTTGATCCTTTTTCCTAGGCTTCGAGCGCAGAGCCTTATTCACCTCGACTGCCCTGTTAGCCAAACTATTCTCTACTTCCTGTCGTTCTGGATTTTTTTTCGCGATGGTGAAGTTGGACCCTTTGACTCCCTGTTTAGCGTATTTTATAGTGCACCTTCCGGCGGTGGTGTTTTTTTTCCCTTAAGTTATCTCTGATTTGTTTTGGCTCTTGGCTTCTCCCCAGCCCGAATCGTGAATGTCCTAATACAAGCGTTTCACCCCTTTTGGACGGAAAATTTTCTGTATTTTTTTTCAAGCGCTATGTACCCCTCCACTTCGGTTGGTCTACAAACCTCCCTTGAAGAAGTGGGATCCCCTGTAGGCGGTAGGCTTTTCTTCGTTTCCCTTTGTGTGTCCCTAGCCGGAAAACACTTCACCAGGCCGTCACCTTTTGAATGTCGTTCTGATTACTTAACTGGCCAGTCCCTGTTTCCCAGATGATTTAACTTTCGGATTTGGCCGTTTCGTCCCTCAGGGGGCTTTGATTCTTAAGGAGCCTTGGTCATCGGGTAGCCAGAATTGAGGCTCATCCCCACTGGTAGCGGTGGTTTTGAGGACTCCGTGCCTTCCAAGGGACTAACTTCCTGGACTTTTAGGCCCCTTCTCGTTTATATGTGCCCCTTCAATAGGGAGTTTTTGTATCTTTTCCTCCCTCCGACTTCCTGAGTCCCCCGCCTCTCCCGACGTTTTTTTTTCGTTAGGGCGACTTCAGAGAGTGTCTTGGTGAGCCAGACCTTCCCGGGAAATATTCGTTCTGGAATGCCAGGTCCCGGAGCTTGGTGATTTCTTTCTTTCCCTCTTGCCCCGAGGAGGGTTTTTTAGGTCCTTTGAGTCGGTGGCGCGGGAGCTTTGTTTGTCGCTCGAATACTCTTCCTTTGAGTGGGAACTATTTTTTTTTTATCCCCCCTTAGGCAGGCTTTGGAAGATTACACTGCCCTTCTCTTGCTCTTTTCTACGGCATTCCTATGTTGATGAGACTGTTTTTTTACAACCTTTTGTGGGCTAATGTCCCCCATTTGTGTTTCCCCCTTATTTTGATGTTGCCTTTCTTTTTTTCAGTTTCTTAGCCAATTTTGCCCTGTTTCATTTTGTAGCTTTTCTTTTCTCACACCTTTTATTTTCGAGGATCTTTTTCTCTTCTTTTCTTGAAAAGGAGTCCCAATCTGAAAGGGGACAGGGTTCATTGTGACCCTCTTTTTATCGTTTGGATGATTGGAGATTCCGCTTTTTCCTTTCCAACTATAGACTCGTTCCTCTTGCGTAAACAAAGGGGACTTTCTTTTTGTTTAGAACCTACTTGAATCCTCGGGACGGATTTTTTTCTAGCTTTTAGAGAGCTCCTTTGGCTATAGGTGGAGGTTGCCCCCCCGCCAGATGCCCTACCAGAAGATTTTCATGTTTAAAAGTTCCCTGGTCTTTTTTTGCCGTTTTTCTTTGATAATCCCTAATTTCTTACCTACTGAACTACCACCGCTGATGGCCAAGTGGAGACGTTCTACCCGTCTTTTTTTTTTACCCATAGGGAGTTTACTCCCCAATCCCATTTTGCGATTGAACCGTTCCCCTCCCGGTCATTTTTCACCCTTAAGAAGCCACGTACCTTCGCTCCCTTTGTTTTTTGCGGCAGACGGTTTTTTTTTTTTTGAGTAAGTTCCCCCGACGGAAGCCGGGAGGGAACTCACCTATTCCCCCTCATTTTGTTTCCAAAGTGGATTGACCCCTTATTTATTTATACCAATTTTTCCGGTTCTTGTTCTGCTTTGTCGTTTCTCATTCTATTGCAAGATATGGTCCCCCATCCGAACCTTAAGAAAGATGGTCTTTTTGCTCCCCCCTTTTCTTTCTTTTGCAGTTTTAGATTTCCCTCTTCAAGAGTTTGGGTTAATGCCTGGTTTTATCCCCAGGGAGTTTCCTTTCGTTTTGCCGACCGTACCCTCCCCGGCCCTCCCCGAGACGCTAGTTCTGACCGTCCTTTTCATTACTTGTTCAAAGGGCTGACTTGCGTGGGTGATTTGTGTTTGCCTATTGTTTGACCCGAATAGGCGGTGAAGACGCTTCGCCCCGAGAGGGTTGCTCTGGTGTTTTCCTTTGTTATAATCCCCCCCCAATTAGGAAATATGAGGGTCGCCCGTAGTGATCCGATATTCCCCCGGCATCTAAATTTTGGGCCTTTCCCACCATCATCCTTTTTTGTTAAGTGATGCAAAAACCTCCTAGAACCACACTTTTTTACTCGAGGTCGATCCCGATGCTTTGCCCTCCAGGCTTTTTTTTTAGTTTTTAGTCTTTACCCTTTTTTTTCTTCCCCATTTTATTCGTTTTTGATCACCTCTTTTTTTTTTTTTTACCAGTCGGTCACCACTTCCCTACTTTTTTCGTCCGCGACACGAACCTGCGCGGACCACCATTTCCTTCTGCAAATAGAGCGCCTTGGCTTTTACCTCCCCCCTTGAATTAGTGGGGTGCACTCCCTCTTGCCGCGGATTTTTCCTGTTCATATCCCATAACGTTGTTGGTTTGTATTTTTTAGGAGATCACATGCAGCCCCCTCCTTATTTCCTATAGTTTCATTGCTTTGCCAATATTATTTTTTTTGGGGACAAAGTCTTCTTGGGCCAACGCGGGGAGTGCTTTTGCTACTTTAGGTTTGAGCTTTCTCTTGTCTTTTGAGTGGGCCTCGTTTTTTTACCGGCCATGTTTGTCAAGACCTCGATGCTTATCCACCACTTTGAGTTCTACTCCAGGGACTTTCCTTTTTTTATTGGCCGAATTCATCTAGGACCCCCTGCGACTTTGAGCCCGTTATGGTCGGTTTTTTTTTTTTTTTTTTCCCTTTGGTTTCATTTTTTCTAAAGTACGATGTTCTGACCACCTTGTGGAGTTCGTATCCCGTTTCTGAGAGTTTTTTCCTTTTGGAGACTTCCCCATCTTGCAGTTCTGTAGTGGTCCCCTAAATTTCCAGCTTTCTCATGACCCTTCCCCCCTTCCGTTGATTCCAAGCACTCACGGAGTGGCACGGTAGTCACCTTTCAGAGTAACAACTCAACCTACTGATTCTTTCCGGTCACGGATCCAGTTAGCCCTCTCTTGATCGGAAGTTCTCTTTTTAAAACCATGCCCATTCTCTTGTTTTCTGCTTTGTTTTTTATGTAGCCCCCTCGTGGAAAGTCACCTTTCAAGCGTAAGTGCGTTTTCCCAAATTCTAAAAGCAGATTTTCCATTATGAATCCCCTTTTTTTTTGACACCCCCAGTTTTCCCCTTATATGGATCTTTTCCCTTTTGATTTAATATATTACATATTCCCTTTTTCTACCAAGATCCCCCCCCACCTCTAGACTTGCTTTTAGGAACGATAGAGAACTGTGTTTGCCATTCGTCCTTTTCGCGAGGAGGTTTTTTCGAACCAGTCGGTGGTACGCCATTCTTGGCCCCCTAGACAAGTCCTTTTCTGTAACGCCAATAAAAAGATACTGGTTCTTCTCTCTTGTCTTTTCGACGCTCTTACGGCGTTCACCTGTCCCTTGACTATTGGTCTATCCCGGATCTGTTTCCTAATAAGAAGATCACTTGCTTTACAACCGCTTACGTTTCGGAGTGGAAAGACCGTGTTCGGCAAGGCAAAGAGGGTTAGCGATGTCCCCTTAAAAATACAATTATTAAGGGCCCCAAGAATAGGGGCAAATGTTTTCCCCAAGTGTTTCTTAGAGGGGCTCTGAGTCTTTCCCCAGCCAGAGCGGTCACCGAAGGCGCGTCATGTCTAAAGTGTGTCACTTACAAAGTTTTATGAGGTATGTGGAGAGGACTAACTTCTAAAAGGGTTTTACCCTACTCCAGACGTCTGGCACCTTATTTAGACGTTTCTCCCGAGTCAGTTTCGCTGCAACTTTACCACAAAGGGAAGGGTCGCTTCCCGTTTTTCGAATACTGGGCGTGTGAGACGAGCTCCAGTCCCTTCCCGATGCTTTCGACACTAGGGCGCTCTCACTACCTGACCAGGTGGCTTTGAGGGAGGTTTGACCCGCGATTGGGTTGAGTAAGGATCCGTCTTTTGGTTTACCCCTCCCCATTGCCAAGTCCCTCTTACCCGGGTCTGAGCCAACGTTTTAATTAAATCCTATACGTTCGAATCCGAATGAGGGCCCTCGTCGGGTGACAAAACGCTTTTCTGAGGAGGAATTTTTGTCCTTTCGTTGGCTTTATGAACCGATTTATGGATCTTCTTCGCTCCCACCGACGGCGACTCCCCCAGAGACAGATTCCTTGGTGAGATGGCCCACCCCTTGCTTACTTCCGAACCCGCTTCTGCAAATCAGGCCACACTTTTAGGCCTCGCGCGCCTCGCCCCTCAGGGGACGGCGCTGCGTTTACACGCCAATTGGTTTCCATGTGGACCTTCTCCTTTCCATATAACCCCCTCCCACCTGAGGACCTTTAATGTTTTTTCTGCTTCCCCCCCCCTCAGTCTTTTTGACGGTCACTTCCCCTCCCCGACAGAAACTGCACGCAGACCGTGGCCCCCCGTTGCACCCTTCCAAATTGAGAGACCCGCACCCTCTTCGATCCCCCACCCTCAACGAATGACTAAGGGTGAGCCCCACTTGTGCTTGAATCCTTCCTCAAAAAAATAAAAAAGATCCCTCCTTTTGGTTGGAACTCCCCCTTAGAGACCCCTCTGGACTTCAAAGCTTGGACAAATGGAGAAACGGCCCCTATTCACTCCTAGTTAAATTACTTTTTAAGGAGCCGAGACTAGGGAATACTCAGCCGAAATTCCTAGTAAGAACCTTATTTCCGCCGTGCCTTTTGCTTTTTTTTACGTTTCTTTAATTTATTCCCCTTTTTCCACTACCGACTCCGCCCTTCTTTTAATTGCAATCTCGGGATTCGTTCTTTCCTCCGCGAAAACTATGCGTCATCCCTTTTCTGTTTAATCAACGTTCTTTCCCGAGGGCACGTCGCTTTCGTCTCTCCCCAACATTTCATCGGTTGTTTCCCCCCCCCGAGTCTCTAGCCTCCAACCCCGGTCCCGCTTAGACTCTCTGCGCGAAACAACCATCCAGCCCCGAAGTGGTACCCTCCGCTAACATCTCACCCATTCTTCGTTCCCCACAACCCCCTTATTTCCGCAGACCCCCGGAAAAGATACCCTTTAATATTCGAAATCTATCCTTTCCCCCCTTTTTCTCCTGCCCCCCTTCTTGTCTATAAACGATATACTTTCCGAACATGGTTTCGGTTTCATACTGACCTTTGGAGGAACACACTATGACATACCCACTGTAATTCCCCATTAAGTCAGAAGATAGTCCAACCCCCCCCTTACATTTGATTTGTGCGTTGGGCTTTTAGTTTCTTCACAGGGGGCTGTGCGTTGGGATTCCCGGATCGACTCCCAGAACACCCTAATACGAGTCCCCGCCCAGTGTACTCCGTGTGTCCAATTTAGCATGCACCTATCATTTTTTGAGTCATCTCTTGTATATTGCCCGGCCCGAAACTACCTTCCTAGGTTTTCTTATCGTTTGCATGCTCGGCCCCTCCCTTTGTGTGTGTGAAATTTTCTCCTCCCCTTTGTTGTTTTCAGGGATTCACCAGCCGGTCTGTACGAGACGGTGTTGACTTTTGTCCGGTCAGCCGATCCCTTCGCTGAATAAGCCTTAGGCTGCAATGGGAGATCCCCAATTTCAGGCGTACCTCCTATTTTTCTTGGATTTTTTCCACCCTTCAATAAGGTCCTCCCCAAATGGGCAACTACCTTTTCTTTCACAGTACAGACGTACCTCGTGACTTGTGCCCGCTGAAAGGTGTACAATTACGGATTCGTCTTTTGTACCCATTTTCCCGGCCCCAGCAGACCTCCTTGACGGATTTGCGCGCGCGATTGCCGATAATGTCGACGACTATCATCCAAAACTTATCCCTCCACAGGTCACTGTATACGCGGTATGCCGCTCTGTTGAAGTGTACCTCCCTGAAATACTTTTGTCTATAGGTCTCCCTCGTTAAAATCCCTGTTTGCTTCTGTGGCGCTTTATCTTCCGAAAGTGTGGGTCATCTTAGGACAAGAGTCACAAAAGCCCCCAGTGAATTGGTCTGACCCCCCCAACGTTGGAAATGCTGGTCCTCCTGGGAGTCCAACGCTTCCCGATGATTGCTTTCGCCGAAACCCCAGAAGCCGTTCCCCAGTTAACTGCTTCGGGTTTTGATTCAGGTGGTTTCCGTGCCCAGAAGGAACCTTGACCCATTAATCACCATTCTTGGTTATGGACCTCCTCCCTTAGTGATTTCTTTGCTGATCTATGGACACTCCTTTCTGGGGGGCGAGGCCGACCGCGGTTAAGCAGGTGACTTTTTTTATAAAGGGGCCAAGGAGACTTCGAAAGGCGGGTTCCGCGGATTATTGTTAATCCCCAACTGCGGTCAGTTGGTTTCTTTTGGCGGCTTACTCCCCTTTTCCCCCCAACCAATTAATCTTTCCGTGAATACACGGTCTCTCTATTTAAGTGAGGTTGTTCTTTTTACTCTTTTCGCAGAGCACTTCTTGGAGGTATACGCCGATTGGACCGCGCCGGACTCCGTGGAGGATATTGGGGATTCTTAGCCCTTAAAATCCACAACCAGGTCTGGTAGTGCCGCCACCTCTAGGATCCCTCCACCCACTCTCATTTCTCTCGAGGCCCCCCGAGTTGCCTACGTGAAGATGGTCAGGAAGGCGTTCTTAGAGCCCATTACCTTCCTCGTAGGGTTGGGGGAGTCTTCCAATCTTCGGGAGGGAATAGCTTGTTCTCGCCCCGGACTTCCCCTCATATTTTTCCACTTAATAAAGGCCCCGCAACTTCACTTAGAGTTCCCGCGTTTTTTTTGTCGAGAATGCGGATGACTTTTTCTGGACCAGGTTTGGGTCTTGTCCCTGTGCGCGGCGGCCTTACTGGATCAAGTGGTGCCTACTTCAAAATCTTGACCCCCTCCTTACCCTTCTCCTTTTATTTCAGGATCCATAGTGACTAGCTCTCCGGCTGGGTCCAATATTCAGGTTACCATCCTTCTTGCCTTGGTTTACCTTTTTGGGAGCAGTGTCGAGCGGGGGAAGTGGCTCTTGATAAAGTGACCAAGATCAACCCCGTTCGTGGACCCCGTGGGGATAGCGGGCCCGCGCCCTCCGAAGGCCCCGTAGGGGTATGTGGTTCTTTGTCTGATGGTCGCCATGAGGTTTCCGGGCCCCCGCTTACGCTTGCGGCGGTTCGCTCTCCCCAGACCATGAATTTGAAACGGTTTCACGTCGTGTTGGAAGTTTGTTTTTGCCTCCAGCGCCTTCTTCTAATCCCTCCGCCATACCCCCTTTCTCGGGACTCATTCTAGCCGTTCCCCCCGTGATTCTTAATAACCCCCCTCATCTTAAGTGTATGACAGGCCCCCCCAGTAGCCCGTCAACACCTTATACCTCGGCTGATGGGTTTACCAGAGAGGGTTATGTGAGTTCCCTTTTTTATTTCAAGCATTGACCATAAACCCCTCTCTTCTCAATTTTCCCTGAAGTGCTTTAGCGCCCAGTCTCTCTGATAGTATTTTTTTGGCCGAGTCCTCCCAGTGACGATTTGAAATTCTCTTTCCCTTCTAATGTCCAGTCTCCCTATCACCGAGTTTCCCCTTTTGTGGCTACCCCTGATGGCAGAATGTATTTCCCTTTTATTGGTTACGAAAGGTTTGGCGTTAGGCTTGTAAGGGGCTGACAGGTGACGAGAAACAACGGCGACAATAAACCTGCCAGTTAGACCGTGCCCGGCGAAATTGGAACGTTTTTACGCAACCCCCTCTGGAGCTTTTGTCCGTTGAAGATTCCTTCCCCTTTTTCCGTCCTCCGGTGCCGACGCTTGGATTTGCCCGCGTGTTAAGAAGGGATCACCCCCCAAATGCCGGTCAAGATGCTATTCTCCCCGTTCAGCTGCGTACCTCCCCCTTCCATTCCGTCTGCATTTTTTTTCCCCAATATGAGAGTTCCGTCGCCTAAACAAAGCCCAATCGCCGACCTTCTCCTTGCTTCGCTCGATCTCCCGACTCCTCCTGCCGGAGATCGGAACGCCCCTCCCACCTTTCGCCAGTCTTCGGTTTCTGCCGGACTTGATATTTACCGGTTTGAAGGAAACGAATTCCCTCCTTGATTAGTCTCACCCGCAATCAAAGTTAGCGGACCCTCAAAGACTTAAGACGCTCCCCCCCTTTTTTTTTGTGAACCACCTTCCTTGAGTTTTTTTCCTTCCCTGGATATCTGTGCCGAGCTTTAATGTATAGTCTCTGGCCCGCACGTTTGTTGTGGGGAGATTCTGACACCCTAAAAATGAGTGAGCGCTAAGGTTCCAGAACATTAATTGGTAGTCCCTCCCGGCGCCTCTATGCTTGTTCTTTTACCCGCACATTTTGTAGGCTCTCGCGCAGCGTCTTCCTTTTTCTTTAAGGCAATGGGGTCCACGATTTCCACATGCCCCAGACCGAGTCTCCACACTTGAGTTCCGTAGACCCCACGTCCGAGAGATCGGCGATGAGACTTCCCCAATCGGGAATCTCGACAGAGATCTCGCGAGAGTTGGACGAGTTTATTTTCTGGTTTGTGCTCAGGACCCGTCCTCTCTTTGGACCACTTGCCGCCCTGCTGCTGGCCGTGCTCTCGCCCCGCCTGCCCCCGGGCCCCGGAATTTCCTTCTTTGGTATTTCCCTGGCAAGCTTTTTTTTCCCCTGACAGAGCGCATTTGTTTTTTTTCAAACTCCCAAGATGGAATTTACGCACTTAAAAGAAATCAGAAAGGAGTCGCCCGGGTCAACTTGGTGCACCCTACCCTGGAAAAGGGCAGGGCCTGGATCCTGAAAGTGGCCCCGGTCGCGTGAACTGGAATCGTAAGCCCAAAAGTGTTTCCGTTATGCAGTTCTCCACTAAACATCCGTCAAGACCATCCCGCAATCATGTTGGGCTTCCACCCCGCCCCCTCAGGATTTGCTCCTTCTTACATATATTTCATCGGCCCCTTTTTCTCCGCCTCCCCCCCCCCCCCCCCCCCCCCAAACCACCATATCCGCCATTTAAACGTACAACTGGCCGGGTGAAGAACATTGAAAAGGGCCTAGTTTGGTGAGCCAGTTCGTCTTAACGCGGGTACCGACAGTAGCCATAGTCTCAGGCTTTTCAAAATCAAATCTTTTTTCAAAGGGGGATGCGAGTTGTTATTCCCTCCCAGTCGTTCAGTCGGAGTCTGGGGATTCTAATTCCCGGCCTTGCTTTGAACTCGACGGATCGAATTATCCTGGGAAGATAAACCTTAAGTAGCAGGGACGTGGCTCGATGGTGCCATCATGAGGAGAGGCACCCAACCCCGCCCCACCACACACCCCCCAGTTTTGTACTGGTTTTTTTTTCCCTGATATTCCTGGTCGGTCCGAGCGGATGAACGTCTCAAGAGCGCCCCAAAATTTCCCCAGCCTTGACCGAGCTAAAGGTTTTGTAGTTGCTACACGAAACCCTACAAAGATGGGGGATGTTCTATCTTGGGGGGATCTTCAACCGCAAGGACTCCGTCGGGTAAGAAGGTTAGTCTCCTTGCTCGTTCCCAAGCGCCAGTCACCTCTTTCCCCTTTGCGTCAACGGGAGTGTCCCGGACAAGGTGACTGGTGAAGAATAAGCCTATCTCCCCGTTAGGATGCGATCACTCCAACCGGTGTGATGTTTTCTTCCACCAGGAATACTTGTCGCTCACAAATTCTCTCATTTCGTCGGATTATTCAAATCTGACGCTCAAGCAGGAGTGGTCACCGCCCCGGAACCAAGAAGATTCAACGGGTGAATGCAGCATGCTCCATACCCACCATTGTTTCAAGACTCACATCAGACTGGCAGCGGCCCTATCTTACCCCGTATGTCCCCCAATAGTCTTGGAAAGGATGCTCTTGCAGTCTTTGATCGCTGGTTTTTTTTCCCCCTCGACCTCGATTTGGAATCGCCCTTTTCTCTCCCCAGCCCCCTGGTTTTCCCCGATACCAGCCTCCAATCGAGGAGCGGACTCCCACCGAGTCCCCCCCACGTTTTTCCCAACGGAATGCACCCCGTCCCCCCCGGACCACTTAATTCCCCAGATAGACCCTGAACGCCTCCGGCTTCGATTTTCCACCACAACCCCTGTTTTGAGACTGCGCTTCCTCCTTACTTTTCGCCGCGACCAGAGAACCAATACTTCCTCCCCCCCGCACGCAACTAAGGCAGACATGAGATAACGACCAGAATCTCGTAAGTCTCGGACCCACTCCATCCTCCCCATGCCGACTAGAGACTGGCCCTTCCCATGCCCCGATCCATTGATCCGTTTTCCCATCACGAACGTCTACATATTTCCAATTGACTTCCTAAAGCCCAGATCCCCACACTAGCCCGCGATCCGTCTTTGACGCCACTCCTACCTCACCCTCATTCTCCTCCATCCGTCCTTAACCAGAGTCCCTTGATCCGGGAATGACCCCGCCACGACTTAATAAGAACTATTCAAGCCAAGGGCGGGCCGCCTTTTACCATATTCGTGGTCCCCCCCCCCCTGCATAAGAGCCCTGCCCTCTCCCGAAACCAAAAATCCATCTATGTTACATGACCTTTGACTAGCGTTCCCCACCCACTCCCTCTCCCCCCGAACCGTCCGACCGTGAACTTCCAGTCAACTTTAGATCAGTCCCTGCCTCTTCCACGTGAAGTCCAGCTCTTCTACCGTCTGGCCCAGAAACAGGCCGCCCTATAGGCGCTGGCAGTCGGCCAAAGCTCACCGCTATAATTTGCTGGCCACCCCTATGCACATTCAACTCCTTCATCGGCGCACTCGATCCATAGCTTCAGCGGTACCTATGGAGCTTCGTCGACCCTATGAAAAGAAATTTCCGACAAGAAGCCCTGCTGCAAAGGTTTCAACCCTGGCGACGTTCAGGTAGATGGCCCCTGTACAGGAATCCGAGAACATGTCCGACCACATGAAGATGGTACCCTCAGTCGGACTTCTGCGGCCTCCCTGAGGAGACCCAGAAAAGCCCCTGAACTTCAGCCCGATGGAATACGTGAGTGGCAGAAACTGTTTGTGTATCGTGAATCGTACGTAAGCCCGTTTGAGCGGTGATGTGATCTGACTTGAACTAATTTAGCTCGGTGGGGGAAACAGCGCTCGGGACCATGCTCACTACTGTTTTTTAGATTTCCGATCCAAGGAGACCCTTAAACTTTTTACAAGACAGCCGTCTGGTACTAAGAAGATTTTTCCCCCACCACTTTATTGGCCAACCACCCCCAAACAGCTAGTTTTTCCCTTCTTGACGCTCCCAGTGAGCGTTTGCGGCGGGAATATCGGCCCCCTCCCGGGAATGACCGTACTGATCCCCCTAGCGAAGGTCACCATTCTGCCCCCAATCCTCTTTAAGAAATTGCTCATCGTCTGACCTTTGTAGGGACGATCGTCAACAAAGCGGAGCTTTTCATGCACGGAAGTGTTCCAAGGATGAGACCCTTACCACTCGGGATACCGATTGGTAGGGGGCTTCTTTTCTTCTTTAGCGCCGTTAAGGTTTCCCTATGGAAGAAACTTGCCCCCGTACGCACTGCGCCTGTTAACTTTTTCCCCTTAGATGTCACATGTTTTTTCCCTAGCGGCCTCACGCGATTTTCCTAGATTGGAGGTAGAGGTCAAACCGTTAAAGCCATCGAACAAATGTCATAGTCAGACTTTCTCCTTCGAGTGCGGTCAATATACCCCTTCCCTTTTCTCACCTCCGTTGTTGTTTTTTCTCGTATCTTTACCGCCGAGGCGCTTCCGATTCCTATTTTTGTGCACTTTCTACGTTTCCCGAAGATGTTGAGATTGTGCGCATCACTTTCTTCATCTTACCATTGTGAACCTCTCTTGTGACACGGCGTTACCCACCTTGGCACTTTAGGTTGAGGAAAGCATGTTTTCCTGAATCTCTACAAAATTTACCCGAAGTATTGACCCCTACAACCCGGGGATCTACCTGAGACTAATGACCCCCCTTTGAATTCTGATTTGAGTTGCCATGGACGCTGTCCTTCCCCATCTGTTGTTGCCCCTTTTGTTTTTGCGCGAGAGCGTTACCTGATTCCATGCCTTTCTTCCCGATCAGCGCGAATAACTATTCTAACTTTTATCTTTGCTGATGCCAGAGCTTGCGGGGCCGCCCTCTAGAATGGCGAGATAGCCCAGGGTTCACCGGCCGTGCTTCGTCGTTGGGAAGGTTTTTCATATCCATCGGTTTGATATGCCGCGTGCCCACTTATTAATTTTGATCTAACTGCCAGGTGGGCTTCTACGTCACATGGGAGGATGGCGGGGCTTATTACCTCACTATGTAGAGAGGGCCCGAAAAGAAGCCGCTCTTTCCAGAGTCGGCGGGTTCTGGTGCGGTCGGAAAGGAACCAGGATTCACATGTTTACCGACCCGGTGTTTTTCCTGCTTTTGACCGAATACATGTCCCGAGTTTCGGAACAGTCCTACCTTCCTTCTGCGCGCTGCGCCACCCCGGGACGGGCAGTCCTTGCGGAATTGGGTTGTCCGCTAATACCTCCTTGTTGACACCAACAACATTCTTCAACCACGCACAATGCCTTCATTGTTTCATGGCAACAGTCATCTTTCCCTTCGAGCGAGTGTCCCCGTCAACCTGATGGGAGGGTAATCTTGGGGGGGCGTTCGCTTAGTATTTCGGAAACTGTTGATCGAAAAAATCCTGGGACAGTTCCTTTTACCTTGAGATTCAGATCTTGCTCGAAAAGGGGGGGATCCGGGAGTTCGCGGGGGCGATGACTTCGTCAAGACCTTTCTGGGGTGTCATGCCTCTTCTTGTTGTATTGACAGCCCTTTCACCTTTTTGTTTTATGCGGCATTTTGCCTTTCCGTCGGCTGGGATAGGCCTATCGTGTTGGCCTTTACGTTCCTGATTTGGGCCGCCTTGGGGGAACAGTATGGTGCGTTTGACTCCATCCTTATCCTTCTGGCCTCTGTTTCGAACTTGACATCATATTTTTCATCCCTCTGCACTCATCCGACCCCCCCCCCTTAGCGTTTAGCAGGCCATCTGTGGATGCGAACGTTTTCCCCCCCCCCCCCCTTGTTTGTACCTGCCTTGGTTTCATCGGCTTTGGCCTCAAGCGTTCTTTTGTGGAATAAGAACCGCTCCTTACCTCCAGGTTCGTATTGGGTTGAATTATAGTGTCCTAGCTTTCGTCTTTCCCTCTGGCTCTTCGCAAAGGCAACAGAATTCCCTTTTTTGAGGAGGGTGATCTTTCCTAGGTGAGAGTGTGCCCGGAATGAAAATCTAAGGTTCTCTTTAAATTTTTCATTGGGGTCCGATAACAGGACCCTCTTTGGAGGTGGGTTCTCCTGCCGGGACAGCGTTCGGTCTGGAACGAGTCTGTTAGCCCTCCCTACCCCCATTAAGAGCAGGATCGGTGACAGGCGTGGGTGCTTTTGCTGGGGCGTGGCCCAGACCCTTTGGCCCTCAGCTAATGAACTAACCGCTAGTGGGGAATATGGAAACGGGATCAAGGAGTTTCTTCCAGGGATAGTGTAGCACAGCAACGAAGGCGCTCCGAGATGCAGTTGCTCGACACGACGAGCCATCGATTAGAAGCGGTTCTTTTAGGAGCCACCGGCTGGATAACGAGGCTTTGTCGGCCCCCTATTATGACACGGCAACCGTCCATCCCCGGTGAGAGTATGTTTCGCGAGCGGCTCCCATTCTGGGATCGTTTTTTGGCCCGCTTCCGTTCAAAATCGAGGACTCACCCTTCAGACCTAGCCCCCCTTTTTGAGGTGTGGAACGACAAAAGTCGAGAATGGGTACCCTTGGTCCCCCCTTTGTTATGCCACTGATCCACGCACACGTGTGAGCGCTCCGGCCGACGACGACACGCGCACTTTCCTCTATCCACGTGTTTCCAGTCAGTGGACCGGCAACATGGAGTTGCGAGGTATCAATTCCGCCCGGCGGTTTTAGAAGATGGCCTGTGAGCAGAGGGGTGAGAGCTACTTACACACCGCTTGCCGGGCGTGTCACGCCGCCACGGTTACTACGGTCAAGAAATCCTCCGGGCCTTCAGTTTGCAAATTTCTCTGCCCGCGTCCGTCGCGAACCCAAGCAAATGCGAGCCCAAGCCCGCGTGTCTCGCTTTCTGGCGACTGGCCTCAGGCAGGACTCTATTCACTTTGGCTCGCCAAGGTCTTTTTTGGGCTCATCCCCGGCCGACTTGGGACTTGCCACCCTATCCGTCCGCTATCAGAGTGAATCAAGAGAGGAAAACATGCCAAATACTGAAAAAGAAGGCGCCCTTACGTTGGCAAAGGAACGTGCGAACTCTCTACCACCGAAGAGGAGAATTTCATCTCTTTGAAGCATAATCATTGTGCGAGAGAGCTTCCACATTACAAACCAGAGAGTCCAGATCCCCGGCACCGACCAAAATAAGCGGGAGGAAACTCACAGTCGCAGTCTTTTGTTGGGCCAATTTTCTGTTTACGCGGCAGGTTACGGGTCTCGGTATAGGCTATTCGGGGTGTTTGACAGGCTGGGGCCGATAAACGCCCGGTTACTGACCACAAAAACAAACGGGGCAAGGCCTTGGACGACGATCCTATCGCACGAATTGCCCATGAATGCCCCTAGATCCCTACTAGTTTCGAACAGTTATGATGTTCGGCTGAAAAGTTTTCGTGGGGGTTTCGCGAAAAAAGGATTGGAGCTTCCCATGCCTCCGGAGTTTCCGTCCAGTCTGTTCAGTACGCCGATTCGACCGCACTCTTTCCGTCCCTCAGGTTAGGGGCGGTATTATAATCTGGAAAACAGAGGAGAAGTTTTCCTAGAGCGCTTGAAAAGCCGGGAATTTTCTGAACTCAACAAACAAACAGAAATGAGGGGGGACATGCACCCTGCAACGGATGGTCCTGAAAGTGCTCCCGCGGTTTGCCTTTGGATAGTCTCCCAAAACCGCGTCCTGGACACCAAGGTGCATGCAACGCATACTAGCTGACACCAAAGGAGACGTCAAGATGCTACAAAAAGAAAACATTCCCTGGAGTATAAGCTGTTCGGGGTTCTCACAACCCCGGAAACCATGATTATATTGGTGAGATTCAACAGCTCAAGCCTTTAAATCTCAATAGAAAGATAAAAAAAAAATTTGATACTGGAAAAATCGTGAAGGCTAAGCGAAAAGCAAGCACTTCGCCCGGAGGATGCGGTTTGACGGACGCTGAGTACCATCCCCAGTGAGCATAGTACCCGTTATCCCCGAATCAGGACAGGACTTTGATACTACAATCCACCCTACAGAGTTCTTGAGAGTCGGTGAAATTGCATGGAGATTTGCCATACTGCAGACTGCGTTCGCATAGGAAGTTAAGGTGGAAGTCAATTAGATCTCCTTGATTGAACTGAAAGCACTCAGAATTTAGTGGGGGAGGGACTCTTCCTTGAATGTTAAATGGGTCGAATCCCCCACCCTTTTGGAATTAGGTAATTGTGAGGCATGTTAGATTCCACAAAGCAAGCAAGGGTGGTTGGACGCACCCAGAATGGTATTGGCCAGGGAGACGACTCTCGGGTCGCGAGTAGAGTGAAGAAACCAAAGCCCTTCCTGCTAAAGGGGATCCTGAGAACCTCAGACTGTACACAGGATGAGCCAACGACACGCGAAGACGCGGTAGGCTTCCGATGTGAGCACCCTTTACCGCGGACCCAAAAAGTGTTCATCCCGAAGAAGTAGTGGCCTAAGACCAAGCAAAAGCTACTCACCTCTTCCCCCCCCGGCCCCCCTTCAGTTTCCGGAATGCCGCGGCGATCCTGAGCGCCTCCCGCCCGCTCCTAGGGCCCGATCACTAAGGTGATTTGTTTTATTGGCTGTGTCTGGATACGGTTGAATTTTTGCTGTGTTGATGCATGTGCAAAAATTTCAGCGTTTCGTCGTAGAAAAGGTAGCTTGGCCGACATTCTTAATGCCAACCTTGACAAACAGGGAGAAACAAGTTTGGCCATAAACCCGGCTACCCGCCGGGCGAGTGCCCTGGCCCGCCACAGCTGATGTGCATTGAATCTCTTCGCCCCTAAGGAGCTACACGTGTATGGGCTCTTGGTTGTATCCAAAAGAGCGACACCCGAGTAGAAAATCACCTTCCTTAGTAAACCCTCCAGTCCTACACGGAAGACTCCGTAAGGAGTACGGAGACAATGAGATACACTACAGATGGAAATTAGATAATCGTTCTCTGAAAGTCCGGATACAGACGCATGACCAAACGTATAAGCGAAAACTTCACCCCTGAAAGAGACTGACACCGTATTTTATGTACCACGGAGCCGACTTGAATAAAATAAAAGGGGTCTCCATTTTGGGGAGGAAATTGACCTTCCTGGCTCGAGTACTCCAAAACGAGGCATAAAATGTTTAGGGGACAGGATGCTTCGAGGCGCCCATTAGGCCCCCACGTAAACCCCCCCATTTCGAGTCAATGCCGCTTTCACCTGAGAAATCAACATTTTTGCTATCCCTGAAAATTAAATCCAAAAAAACCCTTACTCCTTGTACCCTCTCTCTAAAAGATGGCTCCCCCCCCCTTTACTGGCCCTTCCCCGGAACTGGAACCGAAGCGGTGACGTTCCGGCCCGATATCCCTTTTACCTCAGATCCGGGTTTTCCATGGCCTTCTTTCCAGAAATCACAGAAGGGGGTTCGGTGACCTAGTTCTGTGCACCTGTGATTTCCCCAGCGAACAACTACACGGACATTTTTAACGTATCTAGTGAGCCTTTGCGCAGCTGGCGACCAGCATTTTTCTCCCTTCGGAGGGGCTCCCATCCCCTGTGCCGTAACATCCGTGGTTTTATCTATCCCCTCATTCTGGCGTGGCCTAGTCGATCCCAACGAGTTCGATGCAGAGAAGGGCACGCCACCGCAACAAAAAGGCACCCCTTAGGGGAACATGAGCCTCCCCCTCGTCCCAACACTTTTTCGGGCTTCTGCAACACGCTCTTGTCATCCTCGTGATCGACAACGGTATGGATAGTAGGGTGGAGGACGCCTAGAAAATTCCTTTCGACAGTCAGATGCCAGTAGCGCCAACGCCCCTCCCAGATGGCGTGCCCTCCGGACCTGGCTTCCCCCCCACGCGAATCTTCTGCAATCCTTAATTTGTTGTCACCTATACTACGTCCCGCTCCCGTTTTACGCTGTGGTCCCCTTTGTGCCACGTTTTTCCGCGTTGCTAGATTTTTAGGAGAAAAGGTCACTGTTCGCACTCCCCATCTTCGATGTATTAACTGTTAGCCGCCGTCGGATGTGTCTGATTTCCTCCCCGGGCGGAGAGGTTCCCGAAATTCCCCGTCAAGTAAGAGTAATTTTTCCCATGCCTCCTTTCCGGTTTTACTCTCTTCTCTTTTCCCCCTTCATCCGTGGTTTCTCTCTTTACTTTCACCCCTCTGATCCTTTCCACATCCTCTTAGTGTTTACGGCTCGTCCTCCCCTCGGGTCCACCCAGTTCCTAAATCTTGCTTCAGCTTCGGACCATTTGACTACCATCGAATCGGCGTTCTTCATCCCCTTTTTTGTCGTCATTCTGAAGACGCGTCTCCAAGCTCTCTCCCCAGACAGAGGCTGGAATCGCAGGTCCGTCTCTGCCTTCCCCATTACCTTCCATCGAGATGTCTGTGGACGCCATGTTCCTGCTCTGTCATTTTTCGTTCGAGGTTTTTTCGCGTACGGCATCTTTTTCCTATTAGAGAGAATCCCAACTATATCGTAAAACGTTCGTCGTCTATGACCGCGTTTGAATTTTACGATCAAAAGGTGGAGATAGGCAGGGTATTGTGCTACGATTTGTTTTTTTGGAGCAGTTTTTATCAGACGACCGCGGGGCGATCTGTTTGTTTGGCCGCCGACTTCCTTCAGGGGACTACCCTTGACCGGGTGAATGCGTTTGACTTTTTCACATGGTTGGAGGGCACCCCCGCCTTATGAACGGATCTGCCTGTTGGCGCAGCAAATGACCTTTTCCTCCCTTCTGGACCAGTTCAGGGTTTGTGATGCTGTCTTTTCCGTTTAATCAGAGGAACAGAACTTAGTTCACCTGGGGAAATGATTCTCCCGAATTCCATGGATTTCGTTATCCGCTTCTTCTGAATGGAGGGAACTATTTTTAGGTCGGGTAACGTGAAGACTGGGCATTAGAAGGGGCCCCGGAGGGGCCTCTCGGGCCAATAAAAAAGGCCCGGTATGCGGGTGTTTTTTAGATGGGATTAGTTTCAAAAATATTGACTTTTTCCTGTTAGTTTTTTCTCTCGTCAATTGGGTTACTTTTCGGTTTTTGCTATTGAGACTGAAGTCTATGTATCCGTCCTGATAGTTTTCATCGTGCCTAGGGTTCACTCTTATACCTTCACCTTAAAACTTTTGTTTTTTTTTTTTTATGCCCTTAACTTTTTCGAGCCTGTGCTGTTAGCTAGTGTTTCCCCTTTTGCATGATGTTTCGGGAAGGCAATGTGCGCCCCCCTTCATTTCTATGTTTGATATCCCCTATCTGATATGAGAACTTTTTTTTAGGTTCCCCCCTATGGGATCGCCCCTCTCTTCCTCCCCAATCATGAACTTATCCTCCACCTTTTTTATTGTCGTCCCGTCATACAAGAGATTTCTTTCGGCCTGGTTTATTCTTCCCCTTGGTTTCCCCATTGGGAATCTGCTTTCCCTATCTCAGCTGTTGAGAGCTTTTTTGCCGAACTCTGCAATCTTTTCAGGGTAGATTGCTTCTATCGCCTTCAATAATGTGATTCTCCGTTCCCTTCGATTCTTGGATCTGGAGGCCCTTTCTGACCACGGCACCGA